>JABAOF010010475.1_pt3 | contig 63795 bp, 57 predicted proteins | sample 7062171 | NCBI WGS metagenome assembly JABAOF01 (sample SAMN14538628, study PRJNA623070) | marine sediment metagenome | biome: marine biome [ENVO:00000428]; feature: marine pelagic biome [ENVO:01000023]; material: deep marine sediment [ENVO:00002113] | place: India: Gulf of Khambhat ...
GGGCTCACTCCCCTATAGAGTCCTGCACGTGCTCGCACCGGCTGCGGTGGGCGGGTTGGAGAGTGTGGTTTGGCAATTGTCGGCGGGTCTAAACGCTCGAGGGTGGATCGTGCGAGTCGTGGCAATTGTGGACCGTGCCTGGGGGCACGAGCATCCGTTTGTTGTCGGGCTGCGACACAGAGGGGTAACGGTCTCACCGCTATTACTGCCGCCGCGAGCGTACTTGTCGGAGCAACGCGCAGTCGCCGCCTTGTGCCGAGAGTTCCGTCCGGACGTGTGCCATACCCACGGTGCGCGAGCTGACGTACTCGATAGTCGAGTTGCGCAGCGGCTCGGAGTTCCGACGGTGACCACGGTGCACGGGTTCACGGGTGGCGACGTCAAGAACCGTCTGTATGAATGGCTACAGGTTCGCGCTATCCGTCGTTGCGATGCCGTCACCGCCGTCTCTGCCACCCTTGCGCACGAGCTGCTCGCACAGGGCATCCGCCGCGAGCAGGTCTGGGTCATTCCGAATGCGTGGGAGCCGCGTGAGCCTGTGCTAGACCGACGATCAGCTCGTAACGCGCTCGGCGTGTCGGATACGAAGTTTCACATCGGGTGGGTTGGTCGGCTCACGCCGGAGAAGGGAGCAGAGGTCTTGCTGAAGGCGCTGTCGCGTCTTCCTGAGATACCTTGGACGGCTTCGGTAGTCGGTGACGGCCGGTGCCGGAGCGCCCTGCAGCGTCGAGCCGCGTCACTGGGCCTCAGCGACAGGCTACGCTGGCACGGGACCGTGCCCGACGCGCCGCGACTGTTCGCGGCGTTCGATGTGTTCGTGATCAGCTCGAGAACCGAGGGGACTCCTATGGCGCTATTCGAGGCAGCGGCAGCGGGCGTGCCTGTGGTCGCGACCCGGGTCGGCGGCATCCCTGAGGTGGTCTCCGACGAGGAGGCATTGCTGGTTTCTCCCGAGAATCCAACAGCGCTGGGAAACGCAATCGCGCAGATCTGGAATGACCGACCCGCTGCCGCGCGCCGGGCTCGAGCAGCACACCGTGTGATCGAGCGTTTCGCCGTCCGGCCGTGGTTAGAACGCTACTCCTGTCTGTACCACAGCGTGGTCGAAGGCAATGGGTTAGCCGGAGCCGCGCGGTGGACCCGCACACGTGGCGGCTCTCGCGGTCCACCTATATCAGGTTAGCGACAGCCAGGCGGACCACTCGGACCATACTTCGCCTTGCGCGTGCCGCGCACGCATGAAGTAGGTGCTCGATGGGAGCAAGCAGGGTGGAGTGCCTGGTGAGAAGCTCCCCGTTTCGGGGGAGACGTCAACGGCATTGCCGTCGCCGGTCATGACGCCGGAGTCCCACAACGCGGGCTGGGTCGTGTCTCTAGCGATCTGAAGCTGCCACGCACTCTGATTTGACAGCCCGCTCTTCTGGACGGTGAAACGAGCGCAGCCTATCGGTTCAGTGCTCACGACGACGTTATCATACCAACGCTTCAGCCCGGCCTGGGGGGCACCACCATTCCAGTACGTGTCGATCATCGCGACGTTGATTGTGGTAGAGGTGTAGGCCCCCCGAATGTCGAGTCCGGTGCGGTCGAGTACGATCTCACCGTTGGCCCAGAATGTGATACGGCCATCGCCTTTGCCCGGCGTGTTGAGCCGCACCCGCATTTCGAGAGCCACCCACTCGCCAAGCAGCTCGCTCAGGCGTACGTCCATTTGCAGCGCTCCCAGCCACCTGGCGGCTGACACGTACTCGGTACCGTCCGGTGCCGGTATGTTGCTCACGGGGTCTGAGACTCCCGTCCCGTCGTTTTCCAGCCAGAAGTGCTCCCGCCACGCAAAGCACCAGCTGCAGTCGATGTAGTGACTGCGCATCCTCGCCATTTTCGGAGGGAATGCTGCTGGCCAGCTTGCCTCGAAGCGGTGATAGAAGCGGAAGTAGACCTCCTCGAACTGCTTACCCTGGCGCACCCCGCCAAGCGGGTGATCTCCAAAGAACCAGGCCAACCAGCCCCCGTCTTCCTGGCCAAGCCCGTACTGCTGCTGAATGGCGCGGGAGCCACTGAGGCCAAGGTCCTCAACGACCCCAAAGTGCCGGTCCTCGTAGTCGCTCCAGGCTGTGCGATCGTCAGTTTCGAAATCTTCGCAGACGATGGTGGTTGGCCGAGAGCAGATGGGCTCGGCACTCTGGAGCACCGCCTTGGACAGGGATGGAGCCGGGACCGGGTCGGGATCACTGCCGTCCGCTCTTCCGGGCATGGGTTCCTGGGCACAAGCCAAACTGGCCATGAGAGACCACCAAACACCGGTAGGCCATAGAGATGGAAGAACGCCGCAACGGCGCCGGCCCGACGTCATCGTCCTCCCTGGGGACTCGAGGTTACCCTCGCATCTACGGCGCCCACTGCGTCCAACGGTGACATCACTTACTGCTGCTGCGGCCAAGGCGGAGCAGCTCGGCGAAATGAGCCTCCAGTGGGCACCTACTCAAAGTCTGCCGGACGGCGCGAGGGATGCCACAGCGCCCGCGGCGAGCGGGGCTCCACTGCTTGAGCTGGATCTAAGTGTCTGTGTGATCAACCTACCAGGCGCCCTTCCGGAACATCACCACCGGTACGGTCATAAGCAGGATCTTGAGATCCTGGGCCGCCGATTGGCGGCGAACATACTCGAGGTCGAAGGCGAGCTTGCGGCCAACGTCGTCCAGTGACGTGTCGTAGTGGTGCTTGATCTGCGCCCACCCCGTGATGCCCGGAAGCACCTGTTGCCGCTCGCGATAGCGCGCCACCCTGTGGCGCAACCGGGAGAAGATCTGGGGCTGCTCCGGCCGCGGCCCCACCAGGTTCATGTCACCACGGAGCACGTTGAACAGCTGTGGCAGCTCGTCCAGTCGGTATTGCCGCAGGATGCGCCCGACCGGCGTGACGCGTGGGTCGTCGGGGTGCGCCCAGACCTGTTCGTCTCCGCCGTTGGCGCTCACCCGCATGGTGCGGAACTTGTAGATGGTGAATGGTCGCCCGCCGTAGTCGACCCTACGGCGTCGATTCGCGGTCTGTGACGCGCTTCGCCGCCGGTCGATTCCGACCCGTGTCTGGCTGAAGATCGCGGGTCCACGGGAGGTGATCTTGATGAGCGCCGCGACGACCAGCATGAGTGGCGCCGCCAACACGAGCCCCACGACAGCCACCGCCACGTTGAGGACACGGCGTGCGCCGTCGTGCTGGCTCGCGTAGCTCGCCTGCAGGGACCCACTGACCGGTCGTCGCCTCGCCCACCTGGCCGACTGCACCTGAGTCGAAGTCACGAGCCTCCGCGCGTCTAGGACTTCCGTACAGGGCGCACGTAGCCCAGAGGCAAAGGCCGTGCTGCCGGAGGTCAGGCCGCACGGACGGCTAACGACTTATCTGACAAGGAGTTGAGAGTGTGTCTTGGGGTGATGGACGCGTGCCACGTGGCGCGCCGCCATCTTCTGTGGGGGTGCAACTGCAGAATGGTTCCTACATGTGGCCGACCCAGCACAGCTCGAGCTCAAAGTAGAACCGCGTGCCCCAGCCAGCTCGCGTCTCGACGTGCAACTCCGAGCCCATGACCTCGACGAGGCGGCGGCACAGCGCTAACCCCAGCCCGGTGCCAGAGAAGTGGTATCCATCGCCACCTGCGGACCGTCGGAAGGGGAGATACAACGTCTCCTGAGCCTCGGGCTCGATGCCTCTTCCCGTGTCCCGCACCGAGAACTCGACCCGTGTCCTGCCCGTCTCCTGGGCCGCGATCTCCACGAATCCCTCTTCAGTGAACTTGAGGGCGTTGGTGGTGAGATTCAGCAGCACGCGGCTTAGGGCATCGGGGTGTCCCAGGCGGTGGTCGCGAATCGGACGGCGCAGACGCACGGCGAGCCCCTTCTCCTCGGCTATGGGGTGCACCATGTCGCGGACTGATTCCAGCAGCTCCAAGGTCGAGAACGGAACCGGGTCATCCTCCGCCAGGCGGGTGGCGTCACGCGCCAGCTCGATCACGTTGCTCGCCAGCTCGCTTAGACCGAGCGCCGCGCCGTATATCAGCCCGAGCTGCCGATGTTGCAGCTCGCTCACGGGGCCGCTGTGGCCCAGCTGAAGCGTTTCCGCGAGGAACAGGATCGACGTGAGCGGCGAACGCAGGTCGTGGGCGACCTCGACCGCCAGTGCGAGGCCGTCCGGTCCGGAGAGGCGATTGGCGAAGTGCTGGTGCCAATCGGGATCGATCGCCGCACGCAGCGCCTCCACATCCTCGAGGGTCTTAAGCACCTGCAGGACAGGTGGCGTCACGTCGCCTTCCGCCCAATAGCGAATGAGCTCCGCCCGCACCAGCTCGAGCAGGCGCCGCCCCAGCACTGATCGCAGGTTGGGGTCGGTCGAGGACGCGGTGGATCGTGGGCCGGTGAGCGCTTCCACGATGCTTCTCAGGAGACTCGATACGTCGGCCATGCCGGTGGCGTCGCCGAACTCGTCGGACCACGTGACGGCTACCTGAGCAGCCGCCGCACCGACGGGACTCAGTGAATCGGGGGGACTTTCGGGCGCCCCTGTCGTGGCTATTCCCGAGCGCCACGCAACTCGCTTCTGCCTGCGGCGGTCGCCGTCACGGCGGTCCACCCCACTGCGACGCTCGACGGCGACCGGTAGACTGACCCGCCGCCGCCGCTCGCGGCGGCGCTCCCGTCCGGAGCGCCGCTCGGCCACGTGCGTCAGGCGTCTTCCGGCTCGCATATCACTCATGAGCGATCTGCGAGAGTCATGATGGTCTCGCGCTGCAGTCCGTGCTTCTCCATGAGCCGGTACAGCGTTGTGCGATCCACGCCAGCGATCCGCGCGGCCTTCGACATGTTGCCCGCGGCGCGGTTCACCAGGGCCATGAGATACTGTTGCTCGAACTCGGCCAGGATCCGGTCCCGGGCCGAGTGGTAAGGCTCGTCTTCCACCACTGGGCCGATCGACACCCCGCTATCGAGAACTGGGGCCTCGTCGGTTCCCATGAACGGCAGCTCCGCCGGCTGGACCGAGGCCCCGGGATCGGCAAGCACGACGAGGTGCTCCATGAGATTCTGGAGCTCTCGCACGTTCCCCGGCCACGGATACGCACACAGGGTCCGCACCGAGGCGTCCGACAGCGTGGGGCGGGGCTGCCCGGCGTCCCGGTGCCGATCCCAGTAGTACCGCAGAAAATGGTTCGCCAAGAGCGGAACGTCCGCCTGCCGCGTCCTCAGGGGCGGCACCGTGATGGGCACCACGTGCAGGCGATAGAACAGATCCTCCCTCAGCAGCCCCATTCGGGTGGCCTCCTGCGGGTCCCGGTTCGTGATCGCAATGAACCGCACGTTAACGACGGCATCCACCTTCTCGCTCCCCACCCGCCGGACCACCCCGTCTTGGATGACGCGCAAGAGCTTGGCCTGGATCGGCTTGGACATCTCCGTCACTTCGTCCAGAAACATGGTGCCGCCGTTGGCGGTCTCCAGCAGTCCCGGCTTGTCACGCACCGCGTCGGTGAAGGCGCCTTTGCGGTGGCCGAACATTTCGGACTCCAGCAGTGTCTCGGGGAGCGCGGCGCAGTTGATCGCCATCATCGGCCGGCTACTCCGCCGGCTGTGATGGTGGATGAACTGCGCGATCAGCTCCTTACCCGTGCCGCTCTCGCCAGTGATGAACACCGAGGCATCGGTGCGGGCCACTTGGCGAGCCTGCTCGATCACCCGACGGAACGAGGTAGCCACCCCGAGCACGGTCACCTTGTCGCTGTTCCCGAACTCCTTGGCGATGGCCTCGGCCTGCTTGTGTGACTCCCGGGTGACGAGAACGGTATTAGCGGCGCGGCCCACCAGGATCTGGAGTTGAGTGGCCGAGAACGGCTTACTGAGGTAGTCCCAGGCGCCGGCCCGGAGCATCTCGATGCTGGAGGAGATCGACGGGTTGCCCGTCATGACGACGGCGATCGTTTCCGGGTTGCGTTGCAGGCAGGCTTGTAGCAGCGTCTTCCCCGGCACGGTCCCCATGTACTGATCGATCAGGACGATGTCAAAGGGCCGCCGGGTGACGATGTCGAGCGCTTCGTTCCCCTTCCCGCAAACCTCGACGCGGTACCCCTCACTCTCCAGGAACGTGCGGCAGCTCTCCCGCAGAGTGCGCTCGTCGTCGATGACGAGAAGGCTGAGGCTGCGTTTGAGCTCGCTGTCGAGCTCCACGAGCGCCAACGCGGTGGCGTCCACGGCCGACTCTGCTGCGCTCACAGGTTCGGAAGCGGGCATGGGCTTCTCCGTCGCCACTCGATACGGCTGTCGCCGTCACACGGCCCCAGGCCGCGTACAAGGAGGCGACGAGGATGTGGCGGCACAGCTGAGAGAACACCGACCGCGTAGTGAAGGTTGCAGACGCCGGGCCACCGGCTCACGCCCTCCGAAGTCGCGAATCAACGGTGGGTTCCAGCCCTGCCCGAAGATCCGCATGTGGGTGTTGTAGCACGAATGCAACAGTCCGGCAAGTGCCGCGGGCGGATGTCGCGACAGCGCAACAGCCTGCACCCCATACGCAAGGAACGGCACCGCGCTGCGCCGCCGAGAATGCGACCAGGTGGCCCTCAAGCGACCGACCTGCTGGCTCGACAGGCGGCCGGTATCACTATTGCAGCTTGGCGGACCGCGATACCCCAGACTCTAACCCCGGCGAGCGAGGCGCCGAGCCCTTCATGTCCGAGAACCTGCCAGTTGGCTTCGAAACAGCGCCCTCGTCTCCTGACGCCAGCGAGGGGCATTCGCCCGCGGCGGCGGGCTGGCAGGACCAGCAACTCCGCCACGGGGAAGAGCGTGGCACCGACTGGCGGCGCTATCTCGCTGCAATCTTGCGCTACAAGTGGCTCATCTTTCTGGCCACCCTCGTCGGGACCGCTGGTGGGTTCGGTGCCGGCCGGATGGTGAAGCCGGAATATGGGGCCGAGGCGACGCTCTGGGTGGAGACCCCAGATCGGGACGGAGCGGGCCCCATCCGCTCGGGCCAGCTGCTGGGCGGTCATGGCTGGGTCGAGCTGCTCAAGTCTTTCACGGTGCTCGACAGCGCAGTGCACGAGCTGCGGCTCTACCTCACCATTCGAGACCCGGACCGCGCGCCACTGTTCGAGTCCTTTCGACTTGGCGAGGCCTTCGCGACGGGACGCTTCCGTCTCGCGGTCAACGGGGCCGGAACCGCAATGGTGTTGGAGACGGCGGAAGGTGTGGAGCTGGAGCGGGTAGCCGTAGGAGATTCGGTTGGGGCCTCCCAGGGCTTCGGCTGGGCACCACCGGCGGACCAGCTTCCCCCCGGCGCGGAGATCACGTTCTCCATAGTGACTCCACGAGATGCGGCCAGAGGGTTGGCCGCAGGACTGAGGACGCGTGTCGCGCCAGACGGAAACTTCCTGAGGGTGTCGCTAGGCGGGACGGTGCCCCAGCGCATTGCGCAGACGCTCAACGCGGTGATGGACCGCTTCGTCGCGGTGGCCGCGGAGCTCAAGCGGAGCAAGCTGACGGAGTTCGCCGCTATCCTGGATGAGCAGTTGGGACAGGCGGAGCGCAATCTCCGCGAGGCCGAGATCGAGCTGGAGAGCTTTCGGGTGCAGACGATAACACTGCCGTCAGAGGGAGCAAGCCCCCTGGCGGCCGGCGTGCAGCAGACTCAGGATCCGGTGTTCGCCAACTTCGTCGATCTCAAGGTCGAATCCGAGCAGCTCGACCGGGATCTGGAGGCGATTCGGCGGGCGCTGGCCGGGACGTCCGACTCCGGTCTGGCCGTGGCGGCACTCGAGGTGGTGCCGTCGGTGCAACGCTCTACTGAGGTTAGGCAGGCGCTGAGCGAGCTTACCGAGAAGCAGGCGCAGTCTCGCGCTCTGCGGTACAGCTACACATCTGATCATCCGGCGGTGCGGGAGCTCGAAGCGGAAGTGCGACAGCTCGAGACACTCACCATCCCCACGCTGGTTCGGGGACTGATTGATGAAGTGTCCGCACGTCATGCGGAGCTTGACGCACGCATCGCCTCAGCTTCCGAGGAGCTGCAGCAGATTCCGCCTCGGGCCATCCAGGAGGCCAGGCTCAGGCGGGACGTCGCGGTCGCCGAGAATCTCTACACGACGTTGCAGCAACGCTACGAGCAGGCCCGTCTGGCCGAGGCCAGCAGCATCCCCGACGTCCGCATCCTGGACCGGGCCGTGGCGCCGAGTCGCCCCCTCTCCAACCAGGCGCCCCGACTCATCCTCATGGGCTTTGTGGGTGGATTGGGCCTGGGGGTCTTTGGCGCCATCCTGCTCGACCGCATCGATCGCCGCGTGCGCTACACGGAGCAGGTAACGACCCAGCTCGGCTTGCCGTTGCTCGGTGCGGTTCCGCACATCAGGGACCGCCGCGGGGCGAGCCGAGGTACCAATGACGCCGTGGTGGAGGCATTGCGGGGTGTTCGCCTCAACCTCGTGCACGCCTACGGTGCCGCCGGTCCCATCCTCGTCACGGTCACGAGCCCAGAGCCCGGCGACGGCAAGTCATTCGTCGCCACGAATCTCGCCCTGTCGTTCGCCGCTGCGGGGCACCGCAGCCTGTTGATCGATGGCGACACGCGCCGGGGCCACCTGCATCGAGTTCTGAACGTGCCTCGCAAGCCGGGCCTGACCGATGTCCTCTCCGAGCCTGCTCTGCGCAACGTTGTTGCGCGGGAGACCACCTATCGCAACCTCTTCTTCGTCGGGTCCGGAAGCCGCACGCGGGAGGCACCCGAGCTCCTGAGCGCTCCGGCGATGACCCAGTTCATCACCGGCCTGCGCTCGAGCTTCGGAGTGATCGTGGTCGACAGCCCGCCTCTGGGAGCGGGCGTGGACGCGTTCGCGCTCGGTGCGGTGACGGGCAATCTGCTGCTCGTGCTCCGGCTGGGCATGACCAACCGGGAGTTGGCGGAAGCGAAGCTCGACCTGTTGGACCGCCTGCCCATCCGTGTGCTCGGGGCGGTGCTCAACGACGTGCGCAGCGGCGCGGTCTATCACTACTACTCATACGGTCTTCCGGGGTACGAGCATAAAGACGAAGAGGAAGAGCGGGACCCAAAGCTGCTGGGCCGGGTGGGATAGCGGGCAGCACGCTCAGTGGAGCTTCGTCTCGCCGAACGGCTGGATCCAATCCTCTGTGTTTGGGGCCGTCATGGCTCTTCGCATTGCCTGAGAAGCACGCAGGACGAGCTGCTCCGCTTCGCTTGGTGCCTCCCGGATCTTCGAGACCACTTCGTAGCCGCCTCGGATCTTGAACGACGTCCTTGCCAACGCCTGCCGGGTGATAACAGCCTGACGAAGCCGCTCGGCGAGCTGAGTCGCCCCGTCGGCGTCGGTGTCGGGTGCCAGGATGGCGAATTCGACCTCCCCCAGCCTGCCGATCGCATCCGAGCGCCGCCCGGCGTCCTTCAGGGCGACGGCCAGCGTGCGGACTGCCGCGGCCATGCCCTCGCAGTCGTCCTCGCAGCGGACGGGTGCCACCACTATGCAGGCCAGGGGTGAGCGATGCCGGCGAGCGAGCGCGCATAGCTCCGCGGCCCGCCGTCGAAGTCCGTGTGCGCTGTACAGGCCGGTCGCGAGGTCGACCAGCGACTCCCGACGCATCCGATCCGCCGCGGACTTCGCTCGCACGTAGTTGTGTAGCTTGCGAACGAGTTCCATAGCATCGATCGGGAAGCCGATCAGGTCCCATGCGCCTGCCTTGAGCGCTGCGAGCCGCTGCCCTCGCGTGGGAGGTCCGGCACCCGTGACGAGGATGGGGACGTCGGCCTCGAGCTGTTCGTCGGTTGCGAGTGCCCGACACAGGTCCACACCACTGCCATCGGGCAGGTCTCGGCTGATGATTAGGATATCGGGTGGCCGCGCCCGGATCTGTTCCAATCCGTGCTTGGCGGTGTAGGCGCGCGTGACGGTGAAGCCTTCGGGTGAGAGAACGCTGTCCAGCGCTCGTGCGGTCGAATCCTGCTCGTCGACGATCAGTACTACCACTGGCAAGCCCGTAGCTGGTCGGAGTGCCATTACTTTATCGACCTATTGTTCCAGAGTCCATGGCCACTCGTGGGTCAGACGGGAGGACCCGGCCCCGTGGATGGAGCGATGGCCCGCAAGCTGCGGGCGCGCGACGCTCGCGCACGCTGCGCAATCGTAGGTGCTTACATTGCACGTGGTTGTCCCCGCCATCCCACTACACTGGCGGAGCCCCAAGCGCTGCGGTGGCTCCACAACCGGTCACTCCGCTGCCGCAACCGCGCAACGTGACCCGCCGGCTCCGTCTGTGCCCGATCCCCCGGGCAATTACCCAACCCTTTACGGCTCAAGGTGTTGCGCCGCGCCGCCACAGCAGGTGTTTGGCGGGGCCTCAATCTTGACTCAGTGCAATGCCGGACCACTTAGCGTCAGGAGCGTTGCGTCTTGGAACTGTGTCGGCGCTGTGCGGCTTACTCAACCGATGCGCACAGGAGCACCACGAACGTCCCCGCGTCGTGCTCGGTCAAGGTGCCGGACCTCGGAGTCGGAAAGTGCGCGCAATGCGGTGCTGCAATCGTCCCCGACCACCTGTTCGAAGCAATGCTGGTCAAGCTCGCGCAGCTTTCACAGTTCCGCCTCGGCGCCCACGACCGCCCGCTCCTCATTTCATCCCGAGAAGACGATCGCTGATGTGCGGGATCGTGGGGTACGTGGGCAAGCGGCAGGCGGTGCCACTTCTGCTGGAAGGTCTGCGCCGCCTCGAATACCGTGGATACGACTCGGCCGGACTCGCAGTCCAGAACGGCTGTGGCGTCGAAGTGCTGAAGCTCGCCGGCCGTGTGCGGGCGCTCATTCGTGAAGCCCGGAAGACGGCTGTTGACGGTACCTGTGGAATCGCCCACACCCGCTGGGCCACGCATGGCGCACCCACGTCCCCGAACGCCCACCCCCACACCGACTGCTCGGGGACGATCGCGCTGGTTCACAACGGGATCATCGAGAACGCGGATGCGCTGAGGGCGCGGCTCAAGCAGGGCGGGCACCACTTCAAGACGCAAACCGACACCGAGGTCCTCGCGCACCTGATCGAAGAGGTTTCGAGCGGCAGCTTGGAGCAGCGGGTGATCAGCGCCCTGGGCCGCGTGGAGGGCGCCTACGGCATCGCTGTGATCTCGCAGGACGATCCGGGCAAGATAGTCGTCGCGCGGAAGGGATCACCCGTGTTGCTGGGTGTGGGCAATGGTGAGTTCTTCGTCGCGTCCGACGCGGCCGCCGTCCTCGAACACACGCGTTCGGTCGTCTATCTCGATGACGGCGATGTCGCGGTGCTCACCACCGATAGTTACCGGGTGATCGACGCGAGCGCCAGGGAGCAGCTCCGCTCGGTGGCCGACATTGACTGGGATCTCGGGGCTATCGAGCTAGGTGGCTATCCCCACTTCATGCTCAAGGAGATCTGCGAGCAGCCCGACAGCATACGGAGTACGCTGCGGGGCCGCCTCCTGTTCGAGCAGGGGGACGCGCGCCTCCACGGACTCAACCTCTCGCCCCGCGACTGCGAGAATATCCGTCGCATCGTGGTTCTGGCATGTGGCACCTCGTGGCATGCCGGTCTGGTGGGTCGCTACGCTGTCGAGGAGCTCGCGGGAATCCCCGTGGACGTGGAGTACGCTTCCGAGTACCGATACCGTCCACAGCTTGCCATTCGAGGCACGCTTGCGATAGCGATCTCGCAGTCCGGCGAGACAGCCGACACCCTGGAGGCGATGTCCGCCGCACGGGCGGCCGGAGGCAAGGTCCTCGGCCTGGTCAACGTGGTAGGGAGCACCATAGCCCGTCAGGCAGACGGCGGCCTGTATCTGCACGCCGGACCCGAGATCGGCGTCGCCTCCACCAAGGCGTTCACCTCGCAGATCGTGGCGCTAGTGTTGCTTGGCCTCCACTTGGGCCGACAGCGCGGGCTGTCGCTGGCACAGGGCAGGGAGTTGGTATACGAGCTGGCCCGGCTGCCCGAGCAGGTGGATCAGGTGCTCGACCTCGAGCCAGTGATCGAGAAGCTCGCCCGCGAGTACGCCCACGCCGACAACTTCCTGTATCTAGGTCGCGGCGTGAACTTCCCGGTCGCGCTGGAGGGGGCTCTCAAGCTCAAGGAGATCAGCTACATCCATGCGGAGGGCTACCCGGCTGCGGAGATGAAGCACGGTCCCATCGCCCTGATCGATGGGAACATGCCGGTGGTCTTCGTGGCCCCCGAGGATCAGCTATACCGCAAGGTGCTGTCCAACATGCAGGAGGTGAAGGCGCGGGGAGGTCGGATCATCGCGCTCACCACTGAAGGGGCCGGCGACCTCGGAGCGCTGGCCGACCACGAGATCCAGGTTCCCAAGACGGTGCCGCTCCTCTCGCCGGTTGTGACCTCGATCCCGCTGCAGGTCCTGGCGTACCACATTGCCGTGTTGCGAGGGTGCGACGTGGACCGGCCGCGAAACCTGGCCAAGAGCGTGACTGTGGAGTAGCCCAGCCATGTGTGATTCCCGCACCATTCTACTCAGCCTACAGATCGTGCTGGGCGCCGTGCCCCCGCTCGCTGCCCAGGGGGAGCCCCAGTCCGATCCCCTCAGGATCGACGCCCCTCGGGAGCAGCTCGTGGTTCTACTGAACCGACTCGAACAGGCTGCCAACTCGCCGGCGTACAGCGACTACCTACGGTCGGAAATCCGCATGCGGGCTGCACGGCTACGCGAGCGTCTCGAAGAGGGTGATTTCAGGGTCGGCGATCGGATTCTGCTTCAGGTGGAGAATGAGCCGACGCTCTCCGACACCTTCGCCGTGAGTTCGGCACGGGAGCTCGTGCTCCCGGAAATTGGCGCTGTGCCGCTCCGCGGCGTCATGCGAGGGGAGCTGCAGCAGTACCTGACGCAGTACCTCGGCCGCTTCCTCCGCGCACCAAGCGTTACGGCGCATCCCCTGATCCGGGTAGGGATCTCGGGAGGAGTGGGCCAGCCGGGCTTTCACACCGTGCCGAGCGATATCCCGATAACCGAAGTGCTGATGCTCGCCGGCGGTCCGATCCCCGAAGCGCAGCTTGAGGAAATGCGGATCGAGCGGGGTGGTGAGGTGCTGTGGAGGCCCGACGAGATGCGGCAGGCCATGATTGATGGCTTGACCCTGGGGCAGCTGAACGTGCAGGGCGGGGATCAGATCGTCGTGCCGCGTGGAGGCACCGTGGGTGTCGAGCAGACGCTCCGAATCGGGTTCTTCATCCTCTCCCTCCCCGTGACCGTCGCTGCCCTCGCATCGATCTTCAAGTAGCGTCCATCCGCGGGGCGGGGCCGGGCTCTTGATGCAGAGCCTGCTGCGTCTCAGAGCTGTGGATCCCGGATTCGAGCCGGACCGAGTACTCAGCGTTAGGGTTACGCTGCCCGGCTCCTACCCGATTGCACAGCGGGCCGGGTTCTTCGCGTCCCTGCAGGAACGGGTCGAGGCACTTCCCGGCGTCGTGCGCAGCGGTGCCACGTTCATCGAGCCCCTCTCGGGCGACGATGCAACGGGAGTGGTGGCGCACGGAGATGAGGATCCCGAGACGTCGAGTGAATTCGTCGAGGTGCAGTTCCGGTTTGTGACGCCGGGTTTCTTCGAGACCATGCAGATACCTGTACTGGCCGGCCGTACGATCAGCGATATCGACCGGCCCGCCAGCTTCCCCCCCGAGGTGATCGCCGTCGCGATCAGTGAGACCCTGGCGAGGAGGGTGTGGCCCAACGAGGATCCGGTAGGCAAGCGACTTCACTTTGGGCGGGGTAGCGAAGCGGAGTTCGTCATTGTCGGCGTCGTAGGTGACATACGGGACAAGTACCTCGACGCTGTCCCGCCACCCATGCTGTACGGTCACTACGGCGTGCAGCCCATGCGATCGATGATCCTCCTGGTGAGAACGGCCATCGACCCTGTGGGCATTTCGCCCTTGATCCGTCACGAGATCAGACAACTCGCACCGAACATCCCCATCCCCGACATTCGCCCGCTGGAGGACCACCTGTCCGAGGCGGTGGCAGCGCCACGGTTTATGGTGCAGCTCTTCAGCCTGTTCTCCGGACTGGGCCTCATCATGGCCGCGATGGGCGTCTACGGGATCATGATGTTCCACGTCTCGCGGCGTACCCGGGAGATCGGGATCCGCATGGCACTCGGCGCGCAGCCCAGTGGTATCTTGCGTCTGGTACTCCTGCAGAGCTTGTGGCGAGCCGGGATTGGGTTGGCAGTCGGCTTGCTCAGTGCACTTGCGCTGACCCGCCTGATGAAGAGGCTGCTGTTCGAGACTACCGCGACGGATCCGGCCACCTACCTGGGCGTGGTGTTGGTGCTGATCGGAGTCCTCACGGTGGCGACATTGGTGCCGGCCGCCCGGGCCGTTGGTGTGGACCAGAAAGTGGCGCTGGCGGCGGAATAGCTGGATCCCCGGAAGCGCGGTGGTCGAGGCAGTGCCACTCCTCCGGTTGGCTGGGTGCCGTAACCCGAGCGTCGCCGATCTACTGCTGACTCAATTCATGCTCTCCGATCGGCTCGTCTCGCGTCGAGATGTAGAACAGCTTCGAGTCATCGCGGTAAAAGTAGCGCAGCGGCTTTTCGTTGCGCAGTAGATCGATTACGCTCAGATAGTCGTCGGCGTACATGTTGATGTAGAGGTGTTGCTGGCCTCCAATCACTGGCGAAGTGTTTCCCGGCAGGGGACCGGAGCCGGCGTAGAACCAGAGGTAGACTGTGGCGTTCTCAGCCACGATCACGATCTGTCGCGTTCGATCCCCCCAGCGAGTGATCACGCTCGCGAAATAACTCTCCAACTCACCGTGATAGATGTTCGGCATATTCCCCCTCCATCCAACGTCGCGTCAATCGCGATAGGAAGTCCGTTCGCACCGGTCCAAACCGCGAGTTTCTTGGCGTGTCCACACACCCGGAAAGGATCCCGCGTTGCTGCGCAGCGGCCGGGAGGTCCTACTCGACCACCGCGGCGCCCGCGGGGCGGCACAATCTCGGCACACATCCCGAAAGGGAGCACCACGATGGGGCAGCAATAGGAAAGGAGGGAGCCTGTCGGCTCCCTCCTTGTTGGGCCTCCGCCTCTCGGCGGGGCGGGTCAGCGGGCCGCTCGCTAGTTGAGCGGGCAGCCGTTCACGGCGTTGTTCGCCCCGTCCAGCTCGGTGGCGAGATCGATGATTTGGTTCGGATCCTGGCTGGCCAGTGCGGCGTTGACCAGGTCAACGATCTGTGTGACGCTGTAGCCGAATGCCACGTCGGGGTGCGCCGCGTTGAGCACCGAGGCGACAGCGGCTCGCAACAGAATCTCCGCCTTGTCGGCGACGGTTTCTCCACCGCCGAACCTCAGAGCCTGGAGTAGTGTTGCGTTGCCTATCAGGACATCGGGATCACCCGAATCCTGATCGGCCAGGTGGCTCGCGTACGGCTCATTACCGGCCTCGGAGAACAGACCCACCAGCTGATCATCCGGGCTGAAGCCGGTCGGCACCCAGGAGTCGAAGTGCTGATCCTGCTTCCAGTAGCCAGGCGTGCAGCCCTCGAGCGGGACGTTGCCGAAGTCGTTGCCGCCATCGACGTCCTGCGAGCTGAGGGTGATGTCGTACCCGACGGCTCCGTGGATATGCAGGTGGTCGGCGGTGTTGTCGAACTGCGAGCAGTTCGCGCCGGCAGTCGGGAAGAACTGCGCCCACCCGTCGAGCATCACCTCGCAAACGGTGTAGCTGCCCGGTGGCACGTTCGTGAACTCATAGTTGCCATTCACGTCGGTCGTCGTGGTCATCAGGACCACCGTACCGTCGCCGGCCGTACCGAACAGCTCGATCGTCCAGCCCTCGACGCCGGGCTCCCCGTCGTTGACGTGGTTCTTGTTCTGGTCCCAGAACTTCATGCCCTTCTTGACGGCCGGGAACCAGTTACCGAAGTCGTTGCCCGTCTCAGCCTCACCGGAGTCGAACGTCTCCTCATGGTAACAGGGGCTCGGATACGAGCAGGTCCAGCCCTCCTGCAAGACCTCGCGGACCTTCCAGGTACCCGGAACGATGCCGGTGATTTGGTACGTCCCGTCGGAGCCCGTCGCCGCCGACGGCTCGCCTTCGTCGAGGCTAGCGTTGTCGTTGTAGTCGACGAAGATCGTCCAGCCTTCCAATCCCGGCTCGCTGTCGTTCTGACCGTTGCCGTTCAGGTCGTGGAACTTCTTCCCCGACTTGGTGGCGGTCGTCCAGTTGCCGAAGTCGTTGTCGGTCTTCGCGCTTCCTGAAGTGAAGGTCTCTTCGTGGTAGCAGGCGGTCGACGCGACAACGCCCAACGCGTCGGGAGCACCGGGGTTGGGGAACGAGCAGGTCCAACCCGACTGCAGAACTTCGCGGACCTTGAACGTCCCGGGCTCGATGCCGGTGATGGTGTATGTACCGTCAGAGCCGGTCACGGCCGACGGCTCGCCTTCGTCGAGGCTACCGTTGTCGTTGTAGTCGACGAAGATTGTCCAGCCCTCCAGTCCCGGCTCGTCGGCATCCTTCACGCCATTGGCGTTCAGGTCGTTGAACTTCATCCCTGACTTGGTGGAGAACTTCCAGTTACCGAACACGATCTCGTGGGTCTCGCCCGGTTCGATCGCCAGCACATCCACGCTGACGGCCTTCTGCACCGGATCGAGGTAGGTGCCATCGAGCCGCGACGCACTCTGTACCCAGTCGGTGAGGAAGAACTCCTCGGCCGTGTAGGTGCCCGCGATGCCGGCGACGAAGGTCTCGGGCGTATAGAACGTCTGAGTCTTCGTGCCGCCGTCCAGAGGCTCGGTGTAGTCGAAGGGCCAGCCGCCGGCATCTGGATCGGAGCAGGCGCGGATGTCGCCCTCGTCGGTGCCGCTGGGGACGACACACTCATCCACCCCAATCTCCGGCTCGTCGGCGTCCCACATCCCGTTGCCGTTCAGGTCGTTGAACTTGCGGACCGTGATCTCGGCCGGGAACTGCTCGGTCACCTTGAAGTTGTCGGTCTTGGTGTAGCGGTTCGACGGCACGAAGCCCACGTCCGCGTCGGCGCAGAAATCGGGGCAGTCGTGCGGCCGCACCTTGCCGTTCTTGTCGGAGGGGATCTGGTTCAGGTCCGCGTTCTTGACGTCCACATACGCCTGGATCGGCGTCATCCACGCCTTGTACACACCGCCGGGATTCGGGGTCGTGCCGTAGGGCATCATCTGCACGACGATGGCGTCCTTGTCCAACCCGTGGTCCACGTCGGTGTTGGTGTCGTGGCGGCCGAGGCCGAAGAAACCCGGCACGTCCACGGGATCCGTTCCCGGCGTCCCGTCACCGTTGGGATCCTGGTGACACGGCTCCTGCGAGTAATCGAACTTACCGTTCGTCTTGGAGTCGGCCCAGTTGTCCGTCGTGGCAGCGGTGTAATCCACCACGGTGTTCCCATCGGGGTCCGTGACCGAGTTGTCGGTTGGCGCCATCAACTGGTCGATCACCCCGTCGGCGTTCACGTGCACGATGCGGCAGCGGGCCGGATCCGCCGAAAGCAACAGCTTGCCCGGCGGATCGGTGATCTGGAAGACGTAGAAGCCCTCGTCCAGGCCAGCCGCGTGCGCCGGCGCGTTGGGCGGGGGGCCGCCATCTAGGTATACCTCGTTCTTGCCCTCGTAGCGGACGTTCTCGTTCACGATCCCGCCGTCCGGCGTGGTTGTGAAGATCGCGCCCGACCCGCCACCGGCCGGTGGCGACTGTGTCGATAACTGCGGCGCCAGGTCGTCCAAACCTGGAGCAACCGGCACTTCCTGGTCTTCGCCGCAGCTCCACCAGATGACGGTTGCGGCCAGGACAGCGAGTGGTGCTATCCTGTGAGGTCGGCTTGCCATGCTCTCCTCCATCTTTGGTGAGGTAGTGCGTTGGTGGAAGTGGGAGGGATGAACCCTGCCCCGGGCCCGGCTTGCCAGCGGCAAGTTCGGTCGCGAAAAGCTATGGGACATGTCGTGTTTGGTCAATGGTCTGCCCACGGCCCCACCCCACACGCACCCGAGATTCCACACGCGCTGCACATGCAGGCCCACAGCCTTAGCCGGCTCGGACTGTGGCAGGAGTCGATCGACTGGAACTGCCGGTCGACCGACGCGGCGCTGCAGCGCCCGGCGGGTGCCGAGACCTCGCTCCACTGTTTCCACGCGTTGGACTGTTTGGCCTAGGCATTCCTCCAGGGTGCCGAGGATCAGAGAGCGCTGGACGTGCTGAAGGATTTGGAAGCCGTGGAGCCGCCGTAACAGGCTCGCATTGCCAGCGCCTACACCTTCGCAGCGGTTCCCGCACCGCTCGCGCTTGAGCGCCAGTTGTGGCAAGAGGCAGCGTCGAGTATGAGGCCGCCCTAGATGCAAGGCCCCAACCGACTGAACAGCCTGTACGGTGCGGGCCGGGCCAGCGAGCCGCTGCCGTACTGGCCGTGTTGCGCTGGGACTACCGCAGCGGTTACACGCGACGACCCATCCGCCTCGGCTCGGCGGTCGCGAGGAGCGTGGGGGCGGTCTGGTGGGGCTGGGCGCGTCAGTGCTTACCCGCCGCTGCGCCACGGTGCACCCCTTGCCCCCATCCCCCACGTCCGCTAACTTGGCTTCGCTATTGAGGTTACGGAACCCCGGGAGCCATGCCCAATTACGACTACCGCTGCCCCAAATGCGGTCACGAGTACAGCCGGTTCCAGAAGATCTCTGACGCCATCCGGGCCAAATGCCCCGAGTGCGGCGCCAGGGGTGAACGGCTGATCTCCGGTGGCGCCGGGCTGATCTTCAAGGGGTCGGGATTCTATATCACCGACTACAAGAAGGCGGGACAGAAGGACGAGAAGGACGAGAAGGGGGAGGAGAAAAAACCGGCAGAGGCCACGGGGGAAAAGAAGTCCGAGTCCAAGAAGAAAGACGCCAAGAAGCCATCCAAACCGTCGAGGGAGAAGTCCTGACCGTCGCAACTGAACGGCTCCGGGAAGCGCTGCAGACGGCGGTAGCCACGGTGGCGGCGGGCACTGCCGTGCCAGCGGAGGTCCGGCTGGAACGCCCCCGGGACCCCCAGCACGGCGACCTCGCTACGGGCGTGGCCCTCCAGCTCGCCAGGCCCCTGAAGAAGAAGCCCCGTGATGTGGCGCAAGCCATCGTCCAGCAACTGGACGCCCCCCAAGGGCTAGTCTCCAAGGTCGAGATAGCGGGCCCCGGGTTCATCAACTTCTGGCTCGCCGAAGAAGCCCTGTCCAACGTCCTGGTGACTATCCTCGAGCAGGGTGCTAAGTACGGACGGCGCACCGCGCACCCCCCACAACGCATCAACGTGGAGTTCGTCTCCACCAACCCAACCGGCCCCCTCCATGTGGGCCACGGCCGGGGCGCCGCCCTGGGCGACGCCTTCGCCGCCCTGCTGGAAGCCACGGGCCACGAGGTGACCCGGGAGTTCTACGTGAACGACGCTGGCCTCCAGATAGAACGCCTGGCCCGGTCCCTCTGGGCCCGCATCCAACAGGCCGTGGGCCGCGACGCCGGGATCCCCGAGGGTGGCTACCACGGGGAATACCTCGCAGAGCTGGCGAGCGAGGTGCTCGAGAGAGAGAGCCCTGCGTTCGCCGACCTCCCGGAACGAGAGGCCATCGACAGGTGCCGCGAGATCGCCGTGCGCCACGGACTGGAAGACCAGACCCGAGACCTGGAGGAATTCGGGGTCCGGTTCGACCTGTTCTACAGCGAGACGACCCTGTACCAGGAGCAGGGAATCGAGAAGACACTCGCCGAGCTGGAACGCCGCGACCTGCTGTACGAACGCGACGGCGCCCTGTGGCTCAGCACCGGTGCCCACGGCGACGCCAAGGACCGGGTGCTGCGGAAGCAGGACGGGTCGTACACCTACTTCCTACCCGACATCGCCTATCACCTCACCAAGCGGGACCGGGGCTTCCACCGGGCCATCGACGTGTGGGGCGCGGACCACCACGGCTACGTGCCCCGCATGACCGCGGCGATGAAAGCCCTCGGCCTTCCCGAAGAATTCTTCCACGCCGAGATTGTCCAGCTCGTCCGGGTGATGCGCCACGGCGAGGAGGTCCGCTTCTCCAAGCGCAGTGGCGAGTTCGTGACCCTGCGAGACCTGTTCGAGGAAACCGGCGTCGACGCCGCTCGTTACTTCTTCCTCATGCGACGAGGCGACGCCCAGTTCATCTTCGACATCGACCTCGCCACCAAGCAGTCGGAGGAGAACCCGGTCTACTACGTGCAGTACGCCCACACCCGGATGGCTGGTATCTTCCGCACCGGTGGCCTCGAGCCGACGTCGATCTCGGCGGAGGGGGTCGATCTCTCTCTGCTCAGCGAAGACGTGGAGCAGGACCTCATCAAGCAGCTGGGCCAGTACCCGTCCGTGGTGGAGGGCGCGGCCCGGGCCCTGGAGCCGCACCGGATCGTGGCATACCTGGAAGAGATCGCCCAGCACGTGAACGCATGGTACCACCACCACCGGGTGCTGGGCAGCGACCCGCCCCTCGAGCGGGCGCGCCTGGTGCTGGCTCGGGCATCGCAGATCGTGCTGGCAAACGGTCTATCACTCTTGGGGGTGACGGCCCCGGAACGGATGTGACGATGAGCTTGCTGGTGGTGGGGAGTGTGGCGCTGGACTCGGTGCAGACACCGTTTGGTTCGTACGAAGACGCAATCGGGGGCTCAGCCCTGTTCTTCAGCTACGCGGCGAGGCTGCTGCACCCAGTGCAACTGGTCGCCGTGGTGGGTGACGACTACCCGTTCGATGCCCTGGCGCGATTGGCTAAGCAAGACGTGGACATCAGCGGCATCGAGCGGCAACCGGGTGAGAGCTTCCGCTGGAAAGGGGAGTACTCCTACGACCTGCAGCACCGGGAGACGCTGGAGACCCGACTCGGGGTGTTCGCCGACTTCGAGCCCAAGATCCCCGAGGCGTTCCGCGACGCCCGCTACGTCTTCCTGGGTAACATCAATCCCGAGTTGCAGCTCAGCGTGCTGGACCAGATCCACCAGCCGAACCTGGTTGCCTGCGACACAATGAACTACTGGATCCACGGTACCCGGGACGTGCTGCTGGAGGTAATGCGGCGCACCGACGTGCTGATGGTGAACGATGCGGAGGCCCGGGAGCTGTCGGGCGACTGGAACGTCTATCGTGCCGCCCGCTGGATCGTGGAGCATGGGCCCTCGATGGTGGTGATCAAGCAGGGTGTGTACGGCGCGGTCTTGCTGGAGAACGGCCGCATCTTCTACGTCCCCGCCTTCCCCCTGGATGACGTGTTCGATCCCACGGGTGCGGGAGATGCCTTTGCCGGCGGGTTCATGGGACACCTGGCCCGGACCGATGACCTGTCTGCCGAGAACCTGCGGCGGGCCATGGTATATGGAGCGGCCATGGGCTCGTTCGCCGTGGAGCGGTTTTCCGTGGAGCGCTTCGACGAGATCGGCCCGGCAGAGGTAACGGCGCGGGTGAGGGAGTTTGCTGAGCTGGTCAGGTTTGAGATCGAAGCGGAAGCGGAGGCGGTGAGGAGTGAGGAATGAGGGGTGAGGTGTGAGGTGCGAGGTAAGCGGTATGAGGGAGTGGGGAGAAGGGAGCGGGGAGCGGGCTGTCGAAACCGCCGGCCCCCCAGCCGCCGACTCGCTGATCCGCCGATGCTGAGGTGCGGGGGAGCGGGGAGCAGGGAGCGGGCTGTCGAACCGCCGACCCGCCGAACCGTCGAACCGCCGATCCGCCGCCCTGAGCAGTGAGACAGGCAGAGTGACAAGAGCCGAACGTTACAAAGCCGCCGGCGTCGATCTCGATGCCGCTGATCAGGCCAAACGCCGCATCGCCGAGGCGGTTGCCTCGACGCGTACAGGCCTGGCCCGCGGCGGGATTGGTGCGTTCGGTGGCATGATCCGGCTGCCGCAGGGGGTGGAACAGCCGACACTGGTGATGAGTACCGACGGCGTCGGCACCAAGATCCTCGTCGCCATCAGAGCGGGACGCCACGACACGGTGGGCGAAGACCTCGTCAACCACTGCGTGAACGACATCCTGGTGCACGGCGCTACGCCGGTTGCGTTCCTGGATTACCTCGCCGTCGCCGACGTGGACACCGAGACCATTGCCGCGATCGTAGAAGGGCTCGCTCGGGCCTGCTGTGCCCACGACATGACGCTGGCCGGCGGTGAGACGGCCCAGCTTCCCGAGATGTATCAGCCCGGCCATTACGACCTCGCCGGTACCATCGTCGGCGTGGTCTCCGAGCAGAGCGCCCTTCACGGCGACGCCGTGGTAGTAGGCGATGTCCTGGTCGGTTATGCGTCAAGCGGGCTGCACACCAACGGGTACACCCTGGCACGCCGCATCGTGTTCGACGAGCTGGGCCTCGACGTGGACAGTGACATGCCGGGAATGGGCGCCACCGTGGGCGACGTGCTGCTCCAGGTGCACCGCAGCTACTGGCAGGCGATTGCTCCGGTTCTTTCACGGATGCACGCGCTGGCCCATGTCACGGGGGGAGGGATCCCGGGCAACCTCAGTCGCTCGCTGCCCGACGGGTGTGGCGCCGTCGTACGCCGCAGTGCGTGGCCCGTTCCGGGAGTATTCCCGCTGCTGCAAGACGCGGGGCGCGTCACCGCGGACGAGATGTACCAGGTGTTCAATATGGGGCTGGGAATGATTGGGGTGGTCCCGTGCGACAAGGTGGCGGAAGTTCGGCAGGCGGCGGATGGCGCCGGCGTGGGAACGTGGCCGGTGGGCGAGATCGTAGCGGGAGACGGTGTCCGGATTGAGTGATGGAGCGGTGAACGAACAGGAGGCGATGGCCCGGGCCATCAAGCTGGCCCGCCGTGGTTGGGGGCAGGTGGCGCCCAACCCCCTGGTGGGTACCGTGCTGCTCAAGGATGGTCAGGTGATCGCCGAGGGCTACCACGCCGGGTTCGGCAAGCCCCATGCGGAGCTCGCTGCCCTCGCGGCGTGTGGCGCTCCCGAGGGGGCCACCTGCGTGGTGAACCTCGAGCCGTGCACCCACGCCGGCAAGACGCCACCGTGCACCGACGCCCTCGTGTCGGCCGGAGTCAAGCGAGTCGTCTTCGGGGTGCGGGATCCCCATCCCGACGCCCGGGGCGGTGCTGACCGCCTGCGACAATCGGGGGTCGAGGTGGAGGAAGGCCTGCTGCGTGAGGAGGCCGCCGCCCTCAACGCGCCGTTCCTCTGGGCCCACGCGCGGCCCGAGCGCCCGTTCATCGCCCTCAAGGTAGCGACGTCCCTCGACGGCTTGCTGGCCGACCAGGGTGGCCAGTCCAAGTGGATCTCGGGCACCGAGGCCCGGGAGTTCGTTCACTGGCTGCGTGCCGGGTTCGACGCCATCGCGGTGGGTCGGCGCACGGTGGAAGTGGACGATCCCCTCCTCACCGTACGGGGACCGGTGGAGCCCAGGGTGCCTCCCAGCCGCGTGGTCATCAGCCGCAGCGGCATGCTGCGGCGCAACCGGCAAGTAGTGCGTACCGCGAAGGAGATCCCCACGATCGTGGTGACCAGCTCCCACATGCGGGACCAGACAGAAGCGGATCTGGCCAAGACGGGGGTCACGGTGCTGGGGGCGGATGGGATGGAGGAGGTGGCCGCCGCGCTGCGGCAAGCCGGCGTTCAGTCGGTGCTCGTCGAGGGAGGTGGCTCCCTGGCTGGCGCCCTGTTGGAGGCGCACCTGGTGGATCGGATCTACTGGATCCAGGCTCCCCTATGGCTCGGCGTGGGCGTGCCGGCGTTCGGCGACCGGGAGGGCATGCCGCTGGAAAACACCATCCGATGGGCAGTTACCGAGCGTCGCGGGCTCGGACAGGATACATTATTGGTGGTAGATCGGGAGCTATGTTTACCGGGATCGTGACGGCTTGCGGGACGGTGTCCCGGGTGGATCGGGACGGCGACCGTCTCGCTCTCACCATAGAAGCGCCGTATCCGGATCTGGCGGTCGGCGACAGCATCGCGGTGGACGGCGCCTGTCTCACCATCGTTGAAACGGGTGACGGTTGGTTTCGGGTCGAGGCGGTGGTCACGACTCGGGGGCGGACCCGGTTCGGCGAGATGGAGGTGGGTGAGCGGGTCAACCTTGAGCGAGCCATGGGTGCTGCCGATCGCTTCGGCGGCCATTTCGTCCAGGGGCATGTGGACGGGGTGGGGGAGGTGCTAGGAGTGCGTCCCGAGGCCGATGCAGTGCTGGTGGACATCGCGGTACCGGAGGATGTGGCCGAAGTGTCCGTGCTCTACGGATCCATCGCGGTGGACGGTGTGAGCATGACGGTCAACGCGGTGCCGCAGCCCGGTGTGGTGCAGCTCTCGGTGATACCCTACACGCGGGAGCACACGACGATGGGGTCCTACAGGGCGGGAGACCGCGTGCACCTGGAAGGCGATATGATCGGTAAGTACGTGCGCCAGCTGCTGGAGCAGCGTGGGGCACTGACGACTGCGGGAGGAGGAGATGCCGTTCGGAACCATCGAACAGGCAGTTGAGGATATTCGGCGGGGCAAGTTGGTCCTGGTGGCCGACGATGAGGACCGGGAGAGCGAAGGGGATCTCATCGGGGCGGCGGCGAATGTGACGCCCGAGATGATCAACTTCATGGCCACCCACGGGCGGGGTCTCATCTGTCTCACCCTGACCCAAGAGCGGTGCAAGGCGCTGGGCCTTCCGCAGATGGCGGAAGAGAACACCGATTCCTACGAGACCGCGTTCACCGTGAGCGTCGATGCGGCGAAGCGGTTCGGCGTCACGACGGGGATCTCGGCGGCGGACCGGGCAAAGACCGTGCAGGTGGCCATCGACCCGGCGACGGTGCCCTCAGACCTTCGTCGGCCGGGCCACGTCTTCCCGCTCCGCGCCCGGCCGGGGGGCGTGCTGCAACGGGTGGGCCATACCGAGGCGAGCGTGGACCTGGCGCGCTTGGCCGGTCTCTATCCGGGCGGGGTGATCTGCGAGGTGCTGTCGGACGACGGCACCATGATGCGTCGGCCGCAGCTCGAGCGGTTCGCCGGCACGCATGGGCTCACCTTCGTAACGGTGGCCCAGCTGGTGGCGTACCGGCTACAACATGAGCGACTGGTCCGGCGCGTGGCTGAGGCCCGGTTGCCCACCCGCTTCGGAGAATTCCAGATCATTGGGTACGAAAACGACGTGGACGATGCCGAGCACGTCGCCCTGGTTTACGGCGAGGTTGACGGTCACAAGAACGTGCTGGTGCGCATGCACTCCAAGTGCCTCACCGGTGACGTGTTCCACTCGCATCGCTGCGACTGTGGCCGGCAGTTGGCCACCGCGATGCGGATAATCGCCGAAGCAGGCGCTGGGGTGGTCGTCTACCTCGATCAGGAAGGACGGGGGATCGGTCTGCTCAACAAGCTTAAGGCGTACGAGCTGCAGGATAAGGGACACGATACGGTCGAAGCGAACGAGAAACTGGGATTCGCCCCCGACCTCCGGAACTACGGAATCGGAGCGCAGATCCTGATGGATCTCGGGCTCAGCTCGATCCGGGTGATGACGAACAATCCTCGCAAGATGGTGGGGTTGGACGGCTACGGCCTCGAGATCGTCGAGCGTGTGCCGCTCGTGTCCGATCCGACCGACGAGAACCGCGCATATCTCAAGGTCAAGCGCGATAAACTCGGTCACCTGTTCGCCCACTAGTGGCGTGCAACCGAACTGGAGTGTCCGGCGTTTCAACGCCGGAATCACTCCCGGGAAGCGTTATCTGACGAACTGCCTGATTGCGTTCTTCCCGGAGATGGGGACCAGCAAGTTGGTGCGGCACTAGCATGGTGGCCGCATCCGCTTCCACCGGTGGGCGCGACCGTCGGCGCGCCCTGATCGTCGTCAGCCGCTTCAATGAGGGCATCACCCGGAAGCTGTTGCAGGGGGCCCAGGCCGCCCTGGCCGAAGGGGGATATCCGGCCGATGCGGTAGACATTGTCTGGGTTCCCGGTGCCTTCGAGCTTCCCCTCGCGGTACATCGCGGTCTGGGAACTCAGCGCTACGCGCTGGCCGTGGCACTCGGCGCGGTCATCCGTGGAGAGACGCCGCATTTCGAATACGTCGCGGGGGCGGCGAGTCGTGGCCTCACGGACGCCACCACCCGATTCGGGATTCCCGTGGGGTTCGGAGTGCTCACTTGTGATACGCTGGCGCAGGCCCTGGCCCGCGCGGGTGGTGACTCGGGGAACAAGGGGGAGGAGGCGGCACGGGCGGCGCTGGAGACGCTCCGGGCGCTGCAACATTTCGACGGTCGTGCTGCGACCTGAAACCCGCACGCGGGCTCGGGCGCTGCAGCTGCTGTACGCCTGGGAAGTGCAGCAGCGCCCGCCGATGCGGCAGGTAGCCGACGGCCTGCTGCGCCAACACCCGGAGTGGGACCGGGCCGTGGCGGCAGCCGAGTCGCTAGCGGCAGCGGTGGCCGCCGATGTTGCGCGGCTAGACGGGGAGATCGAGCGAGCAGCCCATAACTGGCGCCTGGAACGCATAGGCACTGTCGAGCAGAACATTCTTCGGCTCGCCCTGTACGAGCTGTCGACTGGTGACGTGCCGCCGCGGGTGGCCATCAGCGAAGCCGTGCGCCTGGCGCATTGGTTCGCCGGGTCAAAGGCACCCTCGTTCGTGAACGGCGTGTTGGACGCTGTGGCGAGGCAGGTGGGTCGATTGTGAAGATCCTCGCCGTCAACTGGCTCGACCGGGAGAACCCCCAGGCCGGCGGAGCGGAGATCCACTTCTTCGAGATCTTCCGTCGGCTGGTAGCCCGGGGGCACGAGGTGACACTCATCGTGTCGGGGTGGAAGGGCGCGCCGCCCACGGTGAACCTGGACGGCCTCACCGTACAGCGGTTCGGCGGGCGGCACAGCTTCGCGCTCAAGGGGCGCAGGGCAGTACGGCGGGCGCTGGCGGCGGATCGGTACGACGTGATCGTGGAGGACATCAACAAGTTGCCGTTGTATCTGCCGACACTCACCAGGCTGCCGTTCTATGTGATCATTCCGCATCTGTTCGGCGCGACGGCATTTCAGGAAGCGTCATGGCCGGTGGCGTCGGTGGTCTGGCTCGCAGAGAAGCTGATCCCCTACGTGTATCGTAGGGCGGTGTTTCACGCCATCAGTGACAGCACCCGTGACGACCTAGTGCATCGGGGCGTGGATCCCGGGGCCGTTCGGGTGATCTACCCTGGGGTAGATGCCGAGTGGTATCATCCCCATCCTCACGGGGGGCGTGCGCCGACGCCGACCTTCTTGTACGTCGGCCGATTAAAGCGTTATAAAGGAGTAGACACCGCGCTCCGGGCGGCGGCCGCGGCACGGCAGCGTCGGCCGGACCTGCGCCTGGAGATTGTCGGGGCTGGTGACGACCGCCGCAGGTTGGAGCAGCTAGCGGCTGGTCTTGGCCTCGGCGACGCGGTGCGATTCCTCGGTTTTGTGAGCGAGGAAGACAAGCGTGATCTCCTGCGGCACGCCTGGGGGGTGGTGTTCCCATCTGCCAAGGAGGGGTGGGGCATCTCGAATGTCGAAGCTGCCGCTTGTGGCACCCCCGCGATTGCTTCCGACAGCCCCGGGTTGCGTGAATCCGTGCAACACGGCGAGACTGGAATCCTGGTTCCCCATGACGATTCCGATGCGCTGGCCTCGGCGCTGCTTCGCCTGAGCAGCGACGTTGGATTGGTGGAAACCTTGGGGCGGGCTGCGCGACGCTTTGCAGAGACGCTCTCGTGGGAGCGGGCAGCCGAGCTGACCGAGGCTCATCTGGCAGAAACGGTGGAAGGAGTGAAGTGATCTATGCGTACGACTGTGACGGCGCGTCATTGCGATATCCCAGCCGAGCTCAGGGAACGAGCGGAGACCCTGGTGGCCAAGGTGGCGAGGGCGGCACACCGGCCCCAACGGGCCGAGGTGGTGTTTGACACGGACCACGGACGCAAGGTGGTGGAGCTCCATCTCTATCTGCCGCGCGGACAGGTCAAAGTCGCGAGCGCAGAAGCAGACGACTTCCGTTCGGCGCTGGACAGCGCTGTTGCCAAAGTGCGTAATCAGCTGGACAAGAACCCGCGGCGCGCCTCGCGCCGCTCCGCCACATCGTAGCGTATGACCATGATCACCGTCCGGGATCTCCTGGAACGCAAAGGCGGGCCGCTGCAGCTGGAAGTACTCACCGGCGGGGACGGGCTCGACCGGGCGGTTTCGGTTCCGGAGGTGTCGAGCCCCGGACTGGTGCTGGCTGGGTACACCAAGCGTTTCGCCAGCGATCGACTGCATGTCCTGGGTGAAACCGAGATCACCTACCTCAAGGCGCTCCCCGCGGCAGATCGTCGGCAGGCGCTGGAAGTGTTCATGAGGCACGACGTGCCCTGTGTGTTCGTGACCAAGGGTCAGTCGGTGCCGCGGGAACTGCTACGGCTCGGCAAGGAGCGCGGCGTGCCGGTGATCCGCTCGAATCTCAAGACGTCGGAGTTCTACCGGCGCATTACGCCGTATCTGACGGAGATGTTCGCGCCGTCCACCACGGTGCACGCATCGCTGGCCGACGTGTACGGCGTCGGCTTGCTCTTCATCGGGCGAGCGGGAATCGGAAAGAGCGAGTGCGTGCTGGACCTGGTGGAACGGGGCCATCGATTGGTCGCGGATGACGTGGTGCACATTACCCAGCGGGCTGCGGATGTGCTCATCGGACGCTCCCACGAGCTGGCACACCGGTACATGGAGATCCGCGGGGTCGGACTGGTCGACGTCATGGCCCTGTTCGGCGTGCGGGCGGTGCGGCAACAGAAGCGCATCGAGGTCGTGGTGGAGCTGGTGGATTGGGACATCGAGCGCGAACCTGATCGCACGGGCCTCGCCGGCGAGACCACCACACTGCTGGACGTTGAGCTGCCGTTGGTGGAGGTCCCCCTCAATCCCGGGAAGAACCTCACGGTCATTTGTGAGGTGGTCGCCATGAACCACCTGCTACGGTATAGCGGCGTCGATTCGGCGCGCCAGTTCAATGAGCGGTTGCTTCAGCGGATGGCCGAGCAGGTGGAGCTGCGGGAGTACCTATCCGAAGACTATGAGTGAACCTCTGAAAGGCATCGTGGTCTCGCACGCCGCCCTTGCCTCGGCTTTCGTGGATGCCGTGCGGGAGATTACCGGCGATGAAGATGCCCTGATAGCAGTCAGCAACACCGGCGCGAGTCGGGAGACGTTGTGTGCCGATGTTGCTTTGGCTGTCGGCTCACAATCGGCGGTCGTGTTTGTGGACATGCCTGGTGGGAGCTGCCTACACGCCGTTCTCACCGAGACCCGCTCCAGAGGCAATGTTGCCGTGGTGGCCGGCGTCAACCTACCCATGCTGTTGGACTTCGTCTATCATCGGGACCTCTCACCGGATGAGGCGGCTGATCGCGCCGCGTCCACCGGTGGTCGGGCGATCCGGTCGCTGCACTCATGAGCATCTCGTTGGTGAGGGTCGACGATCGACTGATTCACGGCCAGGTCGTCGTGGGATGGGTGCAGGCGCTCGGTGCCAAGCGCATCGTGCTAGTGGATGACGCGGTCCGCGCCAACGAGTGGGAGCAGGAGCTCTACAGGCTGGGCGTGCCTTCGGGGCTCAAAGTGGAGTTCAAATCGGTGGATGAGGCTGCGGACGCAGTGATGGAGTGGGCTGGTGCGTCGGAGCGCACCATCGTGCTGGTCGCAGACGTCACCACCATCGTCAGGCTGTGTGGACGAACGGACATCATCGAGCAGGTGAACATCGGAGGGCTGCACGACGGCACGTCGCGATCACAGCGCTTGTCCTACGTCTACCTGTCCGAGCATGAGGCGAAGGAGCTGTCTCGCTTGGACGAGGGTGGCGTGAAGGTGACGGCGCAGGACGTGCCCACGGCGCGGGTGGTTCCGCTGCGAGAGTTGTTATGACTGAGAACCTCGGATGGCTGCTTGCCTGGGGCACCATTGTCGGCCTGGACCTCGTGAGCGTCTCACAGGTCATGATTGCCCGCCCGTTGGTGGCAGGCACGGTGGCGGGGCTAATCGCGGGCGATCCCGTGGCCGGCGGCATGGTGGGTGCAATCCTCGAGCTGTTCGCCCTCGACATCCTCCCGGTGGGAGCGAGTCCCTATCCCGACTATGGACTGGGTGCCGTCGCGGCAGCGGTAACGGTCGCCGGCGCACCGGGCGCGTTGGGAATCGGTCTCGCTGTCGGCGTGGGCCTGTTGGTGGCTTACCTGGGAGAGTTGGGCATTCGCGAAGTGCGGCGCCGCAACACGGCCGACGTGCGGCGGCAGCGGGGCGCCCTCGACGCCGGGGATCGCAGGGCGATGAGCGCGATCCAGCTGCGTGGCCTGGCGCGAGATGCAGTCCGTGCCTTCACGGTAACGGCAGCGGGGCTCCTGCTGGCTGCCGCGGCAAGCCGGTGGCCGCCGGTCACGGTGCGCGGCGCCGTGCTGGTCACCGTGGTGTTGATCGGTGCGGGCATAGGGGCGGCGGCAGCGGGGGCGATGCGCTTGAGCGGACCTGGCTTCGGCCTCCGGTGGTTTGCCCTGGGGCTCGTGGCCGGGGCCGCGTGGGTCATTGTCCTATGAATGGCCGGCTCCTGCTGGCGTGGCTGCGCACGTTACTGGTGCAGGCGTCCTGGAACTACGATCGCATGGTGGGAGTTGGGGCGGCGTACGCCAGCGAGCCGATGCTGCGGGATCTGCCCGGCGGCGTGGGCGGTGAGCGGTACAAGAAGGCCATGGCGCGCGCGGGCCAGTTCTTCAACGCCCACCCATACATGGCCGGAATAGCCATCGGCGCCGTGGCTCGAGCGGAGCACGAGGGAGTGCCGGCCGAATCGATCCGTCGGCTGCGCCACGCCTTGATTGGTCCTTTGGGCTCGCTTGGCGATAAACTGGTCTGGGCCGGCGTGCTCCCGGCGGCTGCCGGGATCGGGCTCGCCGTTGCGGCGACGGCGTCGCCCTTGGCGGGGGCCCTGAGTTTCCTAGTGGTGTACAACGTCGTCCACATCGCCGCGCGCGGGTGGGCGCTGCGGGCGGGCTGGCGCAGTGGGACACGGGTGGCGCAGGCGCTCACGGCCGGTGGGATTCAGCGTGGCTTACGCCTCGTGGGGCCGATCGCCGCCGTTTCGGTGGGGTTGGCGATACCTGTGCTCGCCGATTGGCTGGCGCAGGACTTCTCGACGCGGACGCGCCTGAGCATTGGGTTGGTCGCGGGTTTGGGCGTGGTGCTCTCCCGCTGGCTTGTGCCCACCATCGGTGCTCTGCGGTATGGGCTGATCGTCGCGGCGTTCGCGATCGTGGTGGGGTGGCTGTGGTAACCGTCGAGCGGTCGGTGAAGATCGGGAAGCGGCTCGGGCTCCACGCGCGACCGGCAGCGGAGTTCGTGAAGCTGGCCAGCAAGTACGTGGCGGAGATCTCGGTGGGCAAGGATGGCACGTGGGTCAATGGCAAGAGCATTATGGGGGTGATGACGCTGGCGGCGGAATACGGGAGCAAGGTCACCATTCGCGCGGAAGGTGATGATGCGAGTGAGGCGCTGGAGGCGCTCGTCGCGTGTCTCAAGAGGGAAGAGGTGCTAGAGTGACCGGCCGCCGGGTGCTGCGAGGCCTTGGGGTCTCTCAGGGGATCGCGATCGGGCCTGCGAGCGTCATCGTATGGGACCTTCCCACCGTCACTCGCCGTGTCGTCGCCGTCGAACTCGTGGAGACCGAGGTGCAGCGGCTGCAAGACGCAGTCGCGGCCGTGCGCACGCTGCTGGAGGATCTCCGCGAGCGAACCAGGCAGCGCGCCGGTCGGGAAGAAGCCAAGATCTTCGATGCCCAGATATTGATGCTGGAGGATCCGGATTTCCTCGGCGAGGTCGAAACCCTCATTCGAGAGAATCAACTCAGCGCCGAGCGCGCCTTCGAGTTCAAGACGCTGGAGATGCGGGCGCTGTGGTCCCAGTCCCCCAGCTTCCAGCTACGACAGCGGGTTGCTGACCTGACGGGTATTCAGGTGCCGGTACTGAACCATCTGGTGGGCAAGTCGCTACAAGCGGCGCTGAAGGACGTGGCGGCCCGACCGGCCATCGTGTTCACGCGGGAACTGACTCCGGGCCTCACCGTCCAGCTCGAGCGGGAGCAGGTTGCAGGGTTCGCGAGCCTTGAGGGAACCCGCACGGCGCACGCGGCAATTCTCGCCCGAAGCCTGCGAATTCCCTGCGTGATGGGATTGATCGGCGGCTTCGAGGAAGTGCGGGACGGGACCGAAGTGATCCTGGACGGCACTCACGGAGTCGTGCTCCTCGATCCCACAGCCGAGCAGCTGGCCGAAGCGCGAGCGGCAGAGGGATTGCGGCAGGAGTTGGCACGGGAAATGGACAAGGTTGTCAGCGAGCCTGCCGTGACCGCCGACGGCGTCGCCTTGGCTCTGCGGGGAAACGTGGACCTTCCAGAGGAACTCGACAGCACTGCGGAGCACGGTGCCGAAGGTGTCGGGCTGCTCCGCACCGAGTTCCTCATCCTGGGGCGCACCAAGCTCCCCGGAGAGGACGAGCAGGCCGCGTTCTTTGAGCGGGTGGCCAAACGGTTTCCGGCGCACCCCGTGATCATCCGAAGCTACGATCTCGGCGGTGACAAGTACCCGGCGCCGTTCCAGTCAGCGCCGGAGGCCAACCCGTTCCTCGGGTGGCGGGCGATCCGGGTGTGCCTGGATCAACCGGAGATCTTCCGCACACAGATTCGGGCGCTCCTCCGGGCACGCCGCCACGGGGATGTTCAGCTGATGCTCCCACTGGTCACTCAAGTAGAAGAAGTGGAGCAGGCGCGGGAACTCGTGGCGGAGACGGCGCGCGAGTTGCGACGGGAGGGCGTCCCGGCGGCACAGGACCTCCCCGTTGGCGTGATGATCGAGACACCCGCCGCCGCCGTGCTGGCCGATGAGCTCGCGCAGCGATCTGACTTCATGAGCATCGGCACCAACGACCTGACCCAGTACACGCTGGCCGTGGATCGCGGAAACGCACGCCTGGCCCGCCGCTTCACCCCGCATCACCCGGCCGTGGTGAACTTGCTCAAGCAAATCGTCGAAGCCGGCGAGCGAGCCGGGGTCGAGACCAGCGTATGCGGTGAGATGGCTTCAGATCCCATCTCGGCATTTCTGCTGCTGGGGCTCGGCTTTCGAGTGCTGAGTGTGGCTCCTCCCACACTTCCGTTGGTGCGCTGGCTGGTGCGACAAGTGGAGGTGCGCGGGGCGGAGCGTGCAGCGGAAGGAGCGTTGCAGGCGGCAACCACCAGTGAAGCGACCGAAGTCATCGAGGAGGCAATCTCCCACTATGTCGATCTGGAGCTGCTGCATGCGGGCCGGTTGCCGGGGGTGAACAGCGCCGCTACCTTGAAGTCTCCCTGATCGTACCACCCTGAACGACGGAGCTGGCTTGGCGTCCCATCGACTCATCTTCTCGTCGGAATCGGTCACGGAGGGCCATCCGGACAAGATGGCCGATCAGATTTCCGACGCGGTCCTCGACAGCGTCATGGCGGAAGATCCCAAGGGACGGGTGGCGTGTGAGACGCTGGTCACCACCGGGATGGTCGTGGTTGCCGGCGAGATCACGACCCGGATCCACCTCAACGTAGCAGAGATCGTGCGCCAGACGGTGGAATCGATTGGGTACGTGGACGCATCGTACGGGTTCGATTCCAACTCCTGCGCGGTCCTGACGGCGATCGACCCGCAGTCGAGCGACATCGCCATGGGCGTGGACACCGGCGGCGCAGGCGACCAGGGGATGATGTTCGGGTACGCCTGCGACGAGACGCCCGAGCTCATGCCACTCCCCATAATGTTGGCCCACCGCCTCACCCGACGACTCGCTGAAACTCGCAGAAACGGTGACCTCTCTTGGCTCCGGCCGGATGGAAAGAGTCAAGTCACGGTGGAGTACGTCGACGGTCGGCCGGTCGCGGTGAAGACGGTGGTGGTTGCCACGCAGCACGCCTCCGATGTAGGGACTCGCGAGATCGAAGAAGGCGTGCGGGAGTGCGTCATCAGGCCAGCGCTCGCTGAGTACTCGTTGGACACCAGCGCTGTGAGGTACCTCATCAACCCCACGGGACGCTTCGTCGTGGGTGGCCCCCAGGGCGACGCCGGTCTGACTGGACGCAAGATCATCGTGGATACCTACGGTGGTGCGGCGCGACACGGCGGTGGCTGTTTCAGCGGTAAGGACCCCTCGAAGGTCGATCGCTCCGGCGCCTATGCGGGCCGATGGGTCGCCAAGACGATCGTGGCGTCGGGCCTCGCCCGCCGCTGCGAGGTGCAGCTCGCCTACGCCATCGGGGTAGCGGAGCCGGTGTCAATCATGGTCGATACGTTCGGCACCGGCCAGGTGCCCGACGAGACCCTGGAGGCCGCCGTGCGAGAGGTCTTCGACCTGACTCCGCAAGGCATCATCACATCACTCGGTTTGCGCAACCCGATTTTTCGGGCTACCGCAACCTACGGCCACTTTGGACGCGCTCCCGAGGAGCGAGAGATACTCGGACGGCGCGTTAGCCTCTTCACGTGGGAGGATCCGAGCAAGGAGTCGGACCTCCGGGATGCTGTGCGGCACGCCGCTTAGCGAACCCACCTCGAGTGTTGTCCCTTCTCTTGACATTGGATCGCGAATGACGTCAGTGCAAACACATTCGACCAAAGCCGACGCCCACGACATACGAGACATCAACCTGGCCGACGAGGGGCGCAAGCGGACCGAGTGGGCCGAGCAGTTCATGCCGGTATTGCGGCTGATCCGGGAGCGTTTCGCGGCTGGGCGGCCGCTCGCTGGCAAGAAGCTGTCCGCCTGCCTGCATGTGACCACTGAGACCGCGAACCTCGCCATCACCCTGAAGGCCGGGGGAGCCGACGTGGCATTGTGCGCCTCTAATCCCCTCTCGACGCAGGATGATGCGGCGGCGTACCTGGTACGCGATCACGGGATCAAGGTGTACGCCATCAAGGGCGAAGATAAGGAGTCGTACTACCGACACATCCAGGCCGCACTGGCGCATCGGCCGGATATCACGATGGACGACGGCGCGGATCTGGTCGGGTCGATGCACATGATCGCCCTCGATCGACTGGACGACCTCGAGCCACCGGTACGCCGGTGGATCGAGGGGTTGAGCGCCGAGGAGCGGAAGCAGTTGGTTGCCAGCGTGATCGGATCCACCGAGGAGACCACCACCGGGGTCATCCGCCTCCGGGCGATGGCCGAGGATGGTGTGCTACAGTTCCCGGTGATCGCGGTCAACGATTCTCTGACAAAGCACCTGTTCGACAACCGATACGGGACGGGTCAGTCCACCCTGGACGGGATCCTGCGGGCGACGAACCTCCTGATGGCGGGGTCAACGGTAGTGGTTGGGGGCTACGGATGGTGTGGTCGGGGTTTCGCCATGCGGGCCCGTGGCACGGGGGCGGACGTGATCGTGACCGAGGTGGATCCGCTGCGGGCACTGGAGGCGCGGATGGACGGGTATCGGGTGATGCCGATGACCGAGGCGGCAAAGATCGGCGACCTCTTCGTCACCCTGACGGGGAATACCCACGTGATCCGCGTGGAACACATGCGACTCATGAAGGACGGAGCCATCCTCGCCAACTCGGGCCACTTCAATGTGGAGCTGGACCTCGACGGTCTGGCTAAGGTGGCGCAGGGGCCGCGACCGGTCCGGCCGTTGGTGGAGGAGTGGACTTTGGGCGGTAAGCGGCTTTTCGTTCTAGGGGAGGGCCGATTGATCAACCTGGCGGCGGCCGAGGGGCACCCGGCCAGTGTGATGGATATGTCGTTTGCCAACCAGGCCCTCGCGGCTGAACATTTAGTGAAGCAGGCGGGTACTCTGACACGGGCCGTCCACCAGGTGCCGGCGGATGTCGACCGGCAGGTCGCTGAGCTCAAACTGGCCGGTCTGGGCGTCACCATCGACGAGCTGACTGACGAGCAGCAGAAGTACTTGGCAACCTGGGATGCAGGAACTTGACGTCGCATGATTGAAGTCAAAGTCGCACACCTCGGCCTCGATCGGGCCACCAACACGCCTGTGGTGATCCTGCAGGAGAAGGAGGGAGAGCGTGTGCTGCCCATCTGGATCGGGCCTGCCGAGGCGAGTGCGATCGCCATGGAACTCGGCGGTGTGAAGTTCTCTCGGCCCCTCACTCACGACCTGGTGAAGCAGATAGTGTTGGGGTTGGGCGCCGATCTCAAGCGCGTGCTCATCAGCCAGGTGAAAGAGAACACCTACTACGCCGAACTCCACCTCCATCGCGACGACCATGTCATCCAGATCGATGCCCGGCCGTCGGACAGCATCGCCGTGGCGCTGCGGCTCAAGGCACCCATCTTCACGCAGGAGAGCTTGCTGGAGCTCACGACCATCGATACGGTGGATCCGGTGACACCCGATTCGGATAAGATGGATCCTGAGTCGCTCAAGACCTACCTCGAGAACTTGGATCCACAAGATTTCGGCAAGTTCACTCCGTAGCGCGACGCTCGCCGGGTTTCTCGCCCTGGGTCTCGTGGCGCCGATCGAGGCTCAGGGCTTTCGTGTGACCGGCCGGGTGGTGCACGTCCGGGGTGGGGACTCCACAGCTCTGGCGAGCCGGTGGGCCGTGCTCCACCAGGTGGGCCCCACGGGGGGCGCGCCGGTGGACTCGCAACAGACGGACCGGGCCGGGCGCTACGCCCTCCACGCTCCGGCTGTGGACACGACCGCCAGCTACCTGGTGAGCGTGTACCACCACGGCATCGCCTATTTCACCAAACCCCTGCGACCGGCGGGCGCAGTGGGCACGGCAGACACGTTGTTCGTGTACGACACTGCCTCTGCGAGCCCGCCGATCGACCTCGGCGAGCGCCATGTGATGGTGCGCTCACGGGATTCCGACGGCTCCCGGCGGGTCATCGAGCTGCTCGTGCTGGTGAACAGGGGCGACAAGACTCGGGTCGCCGTCGACACGCTCCGGCCCGTGTGGCGTGGCGCGGTTCCGACTGAGGCCGTGCAGTTCGAGGTCGGTGCCAGCGAGGTGAGCGACCAGGCCATCGCGCGCCGAGGTGGCGCCGTTGAGGTGTTCGCTCCCGTCCCGCCGGGTGAGCGTCAACTACTCATCGGTTATGTGCTGCCCAGGTCGGTCAGCGAATTGGCGCTCCCGATCGATCAAGACACCGAGCGACTCAGCGTGATGCTGGAAGACACGGCGGCGGTGCTGCAGGGTGCCCTGGCGTTCGAGGGATGGGAGACACTGGAAGGTCTCGCATTTCGACGCTTTGCCGCGGCGCAGGTGCCCGCAGGCACTCCCGTGCTGATCCGGTTCAGGGCGGGGCCGCTGGCGCCGACTGCCGTCCTGTGGATCGTTGTCCCCCTCGCTACCCTCGCTCTGGTGGCGGGCCTCGTGCGGTGGTGGCGGCAAGCTGGCATTGAGAGCCCTGTGCAGGAGAGCCCCGCGGTGCTGGCGGGGCGTATCGCAGCCCTCGATGCGGCGTTCGCGGGCCGGGAGGACGACGACTACCGCCGGCAGCGGGCGGAACTGAAGCGGCGACTCGTCGAGGAGTTGGCGAGAAGAGAGAGCACCTAGCAATTCGCAGCTCGCAATTCGAATCGCTAATTGCGGACTGCTGGAATTGCGACTAGACTAAGAACCACGAAGAGCGAAGCAGCTAGCAGTTGGCAATTCGAATTGCGAATTGCGAAATCCGAGTTGCTTCAGTGCGAACCGATAGGCGGAAGCCGGTGAGAGTCCGGCGCGGCCCCGCCACTGTAACGGGCGTGCTGGTCGGCTCAACAGCCACTGGGAAACTGGGAAGGCGAGCCGACTGCCCGAAGCCAGGAGACGCCATCCGTTCGCGCCACCAATGGATCCCTCGCGGGAGGGAAGGTGGGCACGCGAACCAGGGACATTTCAGCCGCGTCCGCTCACATCCTTCCGGCCCGGAAGGATTGAGCGGTCTTGATTTGGAGACGTAGCCCCCTCGTACTCGGGGCAGCGCTCCTCACCGCCTGCGGTCCGAGCGGCTCCCCCTCGTCGGGGCCAGTGGTCGATGACGCTGGTCGGCCTGTCGCGCTCGACCGGCCGGCGCAGCGCATCGTATCTCTCTCGCCTGCCACAACTGAACTGCTGTTTGCCATCGGTGCCGGCGATCGCGTCGTGGGGCGCACCCGCTGGTGCGAGGATCCCCCCGAGGCAACCCGGGTCCCGAGCGTGGGAGATGGCCTCAATCCCAACGTCGAGGTCGTCGCAGCGCGCCGACCGGACCTCGTAGTGTTCTACCACTCCCCCCTGAATGCAGCGGCCATCGAGCAGCTGGCTGGCATGCGCGTCGCGACGGCGAGTCTCGAGCTGGATGGCCTGGCTGATCTGCGCCGCGCGGCGGGCATGCTCGGCGAGCTCACGGGTCAGCGTGCTCGCGCCGACTCACTCGTGGCAGCGTTCGATGCCGAGCTTGCCGAGTTGACGGGTTCACCGGTCGCCGAACGGCCCAGTGTGCTTATTCTGTCGTGGGCCAGCCCGCCCATCGTCATCGGCTCGGGGAGTTTCCTCAGCGAGATCGTGGAGCTCGCCGGTGGACGGAACCTGTTCGGCGATCTCCCTCAGCCGTCGGCCACAGTGAGCATCGAGACCGTGGCGGCGCGCGATCCCGACGTGGTCTTGGTGGTGGAGGGTGGGGAACGTCCGGCCTGGGCAGAGCGACCCGAGTGGCAAATCGTGGGCGCGGTGCGGGAGGGTAGCTTCGCAGTGGTGACGGGTACCGAGTTCGGCCGTCCCTCCTTCAGGGCACCCCGGGCGATCCGTCAGCTCCGGTCGGTCATGAGACAATGGGCCCACTGAGCCGCTGGTTGGTGTTGGGAGCGACGGCGGCCGTGGTGGCGCTTGCCGCGCTGGCAGTGGGGCCGGCTGAGCTCTCTCTGGTGGAAGTGTGGCGCGCCCTCCTCGGGACGGGAGACGTCACCGCGGTGGCGATCATCCGTGACCTGCGGCTTCCTCGGGTACTGCTGGCCTTCCTCATCGGGGGAAGCCTTTCGGTGACCGGCGCCACGCTGCAGGCGCTCGTGCGAAACCCGCTGGCTGACCCCTACCTCTTGGGACTCTCGGGTGGCGCGGGTCTCGGCGCCGTGGCCGCGATCGTGTTGCACGTCGGCGGAGCCTGGGGCGTCCCGGCAGCAGCGCTGGTGGGAGCGCTCCTCGCCATCGCCTTGGTCTATCGCATTGCGGTGGTGACGGGAAGCGTGCTGGACGCCCGGGTCCTGCTCCTCGGAGGTGTGGTGGTGGGATCGTTCGCTGCGGCGGTGATGGGTGCAATCATGGCGGTCTCTCCGGCGCCGGAGGTGCATAGTGCCGTGCTGTGGTGGCTGGGCAGCTTCGATCGCGCGTCGTGGCAGTCCCTCGGGATCTTCGGCGCATACGCAGTCATTCCGCTGGGTGTCCTCTACAGCATGGCTCGCCCACTGGATCTCCTCGCCTTGGGTGAGGAGTCGGCGCGCTTTCTCGGCGCCGATGTGGAACGGCTCAAGCGGGTGTTGTACTTCGTCGCCTCCGTGCTCACCGCGGCGGCGGTATCCATCTCCGGCATCATTGGTTTCGTTGGGCTGGTCATTCCCCATGCCATCCGGATCCTGTGGGGTCACACACACCAGGCGCTGCTTCCCGGCGCCTTCCTGCTTGGTGGGGCGCTCATGGTGCTGGCGGATGCGGTTGCACGCACGGCCTTCGCGCCTCTCGAGCTACCGGTGGGAGTAGTGACGGCTCTGATCGGTGTTCCCGTCTTCATTGTGCTGGTGAGGCGATGGGCCAGATGATCTTCGAGACACGGGGTGTCAGCTATCGGTATCCCAGTGTCGTGGGCGAGGCCGTTCGAGACGTGACACTGTCGATTGCCGCCGGCGAGCTGGTGGGGATCGTGGGACCGAACGGTAGCGGGAAGACCACGCTCCTTCGTCTTCTTCTGGGCGTGCTGCGGCCCCTGGCAGGCGAGGTGCTCGTGGCAGGCCGGTCGGCGGCGTCGTGGAAGCGTCGGGAGTTGGCCCGCCTGGTCGGCGTGGTGTCACAGCGTGAAGAACCGGCGTTTCCCCTCCGTGTGCGGGAGGCGGTGCTCTTCGGGCGGTATCCCCACCTCGGTCCCCTGGGTGCTCCCCGCGGTCATGATCTCGCCGCCGTGGAGCAAGCCCTCGAGCGGTGCGACGTGGGGCACATTCGCGACCGGTGGATCGCCACCCTCTCTGGTGGCGAGTGGCAGCGTGTCCGGATCGCTCGGGCTCTGGCTCAGGCACCCAAGGCGCTGGTGCTGGACGAGCCCACCGCCAATCTCGACATCCGGCACGAGATGGAGGTGCTCGAACTGGTGGCGGAACTGGTGCGCGACCAAGGGCTGGCCGGTGTGTTGGTGACGCACCATGTGAATCTCGCAGCGCGTTTTGTCGACCGGATCGTCGTGATGGTCGAAGGCGCCGCCCGGGCTGTTGGGCGACCGGAAGAGGTGCTTCAGGGAGGCGTTCTCGAAGAGGTCTTCCGCTGGCCCGTGGCTCTGTCGCCGTGGCAGGGAGTGCCGCAGGTGATCCCGCTACGGCGGTGGGAACAGCGTGAAACCTGAAAACTGAGATGTGAAGCGTGAAAGGAGAAACATGAAAGGTGAGATGCGAATGGTCGCACGCCGTCACGTTTCACATTTCACGATTCACACATTGCTTCATGCCGTCATGCCGTTGTGCCGTACTGCTGTGATAGGAGACCCAGACTCATGACCCGATCATCAATCGTGCTCAGCATCAGCGTTCTCGGTGCCGTCGTTCATGTGTCGCCCCTCCAGGGCCAGGAGCCGCGAGACACGGTGCAACTCGGCCCGGTCGTGGTCACCGCGACGCGCCTCGCAACCCCCCGGGCCTCGATCGCGGCAACTGTGACGGTGTTGGACGGAGATGAGCTTAAGGCGAGAGGCATCCGGTACGTGATGGATGCCCTGCGCGAGGTGCCGGGCCTCACGGTGGTCCAGTCGGGGTCGTTCGGCTCCCTCACGTCGGTGTTCTTGCGCGGCGGGGAGAGTGACTACGTGAAGGTCCTGGTCGATGGCGCCCCTATCAACGATCCCGGTGGTGCTGTTGACTTCGCCAACCTCACGACGGACAACGTCGAGCGCATCGAGATCGTCCGTGGCCCAGTGAGCGTGCTGTACGGATCCGACGCCGTCTCTGGTGTCGTCCAGATCTTCACCCGACAGGGCCGGGGCAGTGCACGGGGAGAGCTTGGCGTCCGGGGCGGAACCTATGGGTCACTGGACGTCGACGTTGGCCTCAGCGGCGGGACCGAGAGTGTGAACTACGCGTTTGCGTTTGCCCGTTCCACAACCGACGGGTTGCATCAGTTCAACAGCGACTACGACAACACCGTGTGGAGCGGCCTCATACGAGCGCGGCCGGATCCCCGTACCGACGCCCAGCTCTCGCTACGGTATTCGGACAGCGAGTTCCACTTTCCGACTGACGGCATCGGCGAGGTCGTGGACGAGAATGCGTTTCGGCTGCAGGACCGGCTCACGGGCTCCCTGGACATCGGCCGGTCTCTGACCGATCGGCTGGAGGCGCGCCTGCTCCTGGCGCTCAGTGAGACCGACGGCGGCCTGGACGACCGGGCCGACGGCCCCAGCGACACCCTCGGGTTCTTCGGCTTCTCGAGCGTGCAGGCCGTCGCCCGACGCAGCGCTGACCTGCGACTCAACCTGTACGCGACCGAAGGCAACGTGGTGACCGTCGGCGCGCAGCTGGAGGAGGAAACGGAACGGAGCTTCAGCGAATCACACAGCCAGTTCGGCAGCTCCACCGCCTCCCTGGACGTGAACCGCTCCAACTACGGGTACTATGCGCAGGTGCATGCGACACCCCTTGCCGGTCTGGGGATCACCTTCGGGGCCCGGCTGGAAGACAACGAGCGGTTCGGGTCGTTCTTCACATATCGGGGTGGAGCCACCTACCGACTCGCGACTGGGACGCGTGTGCGGGCGTCCATCGGCAAGGCCTTCAAGGAGCCCACCTTCTTCGAGAACTTCGCCGATTCTCCGTTTGCGCGGGGGAATCCGGATCTCGAGCCCGAACGCACCACCAGCTGGGAAGTGGGTGTGGAGCAGGTGCTGCTGCACGGACGGCTGAGGCTTGCCGCCACGTACTTCGAGCAACGGTTCCGCGACCTCATTCAGTTCACGTTCACCGTGCCAGCTCCGGGTGATCCCAACTACTTCAACGTGGCGGCCGCGAACGCATCCGGTGTGGAAGTGGAGATCCGCGCCGTCCCGCTGCCCGAATTCACGGTCGGGGGCAGCTACACCCGTCTCGGGGCCGACGTCGTTGACGCGGGCTTCGATGCCGGTCCGGGAGCAGGATTCGTGGTGGGCGAGCGACTGCTCCGGCGACCGACCCACACGCTGGCCTTCGGCGGGTCGTACCGGTTCCTCGGGAGGGGATCCCTCTCGACCAGGCTGAGCTACGTTGGGAATCGGGACGACCGGGATTTCTCTACGTTTCCGGCAACCCCTGTTGTCCTGCCCGGTTACGTCAGAGTGGACGTCGCGGCCGAGGTGGGCGTGGTGCAGCGCCGGGGCGCGCTCCCAGGCTTCACGGCCACGGTGCGGGTCGAGAACCTGTTTGACGAGCAGTACGAGCAGGTGTTCGGGTTCCCGTCGCCGAGGAGGACGGTCCTGGTGGGGGGAAGGGTGGGGTTCTGAGTGGTGTGAGGTGCGCGGGGAGCGGGGAGCGGTCCTAGGTCCTCGGTCGTCGGGGCCTGGGGATGGGTGTTCGGGAACCGGGATCCGACCTGAGCACCTCCTAAGACCTTAGGACCTACGACCGCTCCCCGCTCCCCGTTGGTATCTTTGAGCCCATGCCCCCCGTCTCCACCCCCGCCGTTGTGCTCCACGCGTTTCCCTACGGTGAAACCTCCAAGATCGTGCGGTTGCTGACGCTGGAGCATGGGGTCCAGAGCGCGATTGCAAAGGGGGCGCGGCGACCCAACAGCAAGTTCGGAGCGTGCCTGCAGCTGTTGAGTGAGGGAACGGCCCAGCTCTATCTCAAACCGACCCGAGAGCTCCAGACGTTGGCGGAATTCGATGTAATCGTTCAGCGTCCCGAGTTGGCACGGGATGTGGATCGGTATGCTGCCGGGGCTGCCCTGGCGGAGCTGGTCATGCGATTCTCCCCGGCAGAGCCTCATCCGGAGATCTACCAGCTGGTGGTGGCTGAGCTCGACCATCTCGCAACGGTGGCGAAGGAGGAGTTGGATGCAGCGGCCCTTGGAGCGTTGTGGGGGACGGTGTGCGCTCTGGGGTTCGCGCCGAACATCGGCGTGTGCGCCCGGGACGGTGCCGAGCTTCCAGGTGGCACGGTGGCGTTCTCCGTTGCCGACGGCGGGTTTCTGTGTAGACGTTGCGCTCGGGGAACGGCGACTTCCAAGCTCACGGCTTCGGATCGCCAGGTGCTCGAGCGACTGATTACCGGGCGGAGAGCGGAGATCGGTAGCTTGTCACCACGTCACGCGGCGGCACACCGGCGGCTGTTGGCCCGGTTCGTCGAACGGCACGTGGCCGACGGTCGTGAGCTCCGGGCACTGGACTTCTGGCAGGGGCACTCGTGAGTCGCCACATCGTGATCGGGACCGCGGGGCACGTGGATCACGGGAAGACGGCCCTGGTCAAGCAGCTTACCGGGATCGACACGGACCGGTGGGAGGAAGAGAAGCGTCGGGGAATCACCATCGATCTCGGGTTTGCGGTCCTCGACCTGGGTGACGGTCTCACCGCCAGCATCGTCGACGTGCCTGGCCACGAAGATTTCGTGCGGAACATGGTGGCGGGCGCCACGGGCGTTGACGTGGCACTGATGGTCGTGGCGGCCGACGAGGGCATCATGCCGCAGACGGCGGAGCACCTCGCGATCCTCGAGTTCCTGGGGGTGCAGACCGGGGTGGTGGTCGTCTCCAAGGCGGATCTGGTGGACGAAGAATGGCTCGAGCTGGTGCTGGGTGACGTTGCGGGCCGCATGGGTGAGTCACCGGTGCACTGGGAGCCACCTGTTGTTTTTTCGGCGATCACCGGCAAGGGAAAGACGGAGTTACGGCGAGCGCTGGCACAGGCAGCGGAGCGCGCGGTCCAGCGATCCACGGATGACCTGTTTCGGATGCCGGTTGATCGGGTGTTCAGCGTCGCCGGTGCTGGCACCGTTGTCACTGGGACGACCTGGAGTGGCTCCATCGCGACGGGTGATTTGGTGCGGGTGCTTCCAGGAGGCGGGAGAACCCGGGTGCGCAGCGTCGAGGTCCACGGACAGTCTCGGGAGCGGGCGGAGCCCGGTCGGCGAACGGCGCTGGCGCTCCCGGGCTTGGGCAAGGGCAAACTGGCCCGCGGGTGCGTCGTGGTGGCGGACGATGCGTGGCAGGAGAGTTCCACGCTGGACGTCCTGCTGACATTGCTTCCCGAGGCTCGAGCCCTGACGCAGCGGTCCAGGGTGCGCCTCCACGTGGGGACCGCCGAGGTTATGGCACGGGTCACCCCTGCCGGGCGGGAGATCGCACCCGGGTCTACGGGGGCAGCGCGACTTCGTCTCGAGAAGCCGTTGGTTGCCCGTTGGGGCGATCGGGGCGTGGTGCGCTCGTACTCGCCGGTCACCACGGTCGGTGGATGTGTGGTTGTGGATCCATGGCCGCCGCCCCGGCCGCGGCGCCCGGTCCATGTGGTCGATCGCGCGGTTGCTGGACCGGCCGCACGGGTGCGGGCCTTCGTGGAAACCGCGGGGCACCGCGGTTTACCCATCTCCCATCTACCGGTGCGTGCCGGGATCCACCCGGGGGACCTCGAGTCGGTGGTGGCGCAAGCCACCGGCGATGGCATCGAGAACGCCGCTGCCCGCCTAGTGGCGGCCACCGTCGTGGAACAGGCCCGTGCGGCGACCCTGGAGGCCCTCGCGGGGTATCACCAACAGCATCCGCTCGAGCCGGGCATGCCCCGGGAGCTGCTACGGTCGGTGGTGACGTCTCCCGAGTTGGCCGACCATGTACACGATCGGCTCGCCCGGGAAGGCCGCGTCGCTATCGAAGGCGGCACAGCTCGCCTGGCGGACTTCCGGCCCCGGCTCTCGGACCAGCAGGCGGTATGGATGGAGCGGGTCCGGGCTGCACTGACGGCGGCTGGTTCTCGTGGTCGGACAGGGGCGGAGCTTGCCGACGAGGTCCCGGCGGAGGCTGCGCTCCAGCTCGCCGGGTACCTTGTGCGACAGCACACAGCGGTCCGGGTCGGCAAGGACCGATATTATGATCGGAGTGCGTTGGACCGACTTCGCGACGACATAGTAGATGAGGTCGGGAAGCTCGGTCGGGCGACGCCGGCCCAACTCCGGAAGCGGACAGGACTTACGCGCAAGTACCTGATTCCCGTGCTGGAGTGGCTGGACGGCGCTGGCTACACCGTGAGGGAGGGGGACACTCGACGGGTGGGTCCAGCGGCTTCCAGACTGCAATAGGATGCTTGACAAGGGTCGGTGTTATCGCGTAACTTGTAGTCAATTGGGAACATACGCACTCAAGCCGAAGGGGAATCATAACCGAACCTTTTTCGTCTGATAGGAGCTTGACATGAGGCTGTCGGCCTGGGCAGCAGTAACGCTCGGGCTCCTGATCGCTGCACCAGCGGTCGCACAGGCGCAGGACACCACGGCTGCCCCGCCGACGGTGCAGCTGCACAGGAACTACCCGAATCCTTTCAATCCCGAGACGACGATCCCGTTCTCGCTGGATCGCTCTTTGTGGTCGAGCGGCCGGCCGCCGGTGGTGAGTCTCAGGATCTACAACATCCTTGCCCAGCTCGTGGCGGTGCCGATTCTCCAGGGTACCGGCGAGCTGCTGGACAACGTGTCGCTTGTCTGGAACGGGACGGGTGACTACGCGGGGTATTGGGATGGGAAGGTTCTGGGGACCAACCGGGAGGCCGCGTCAGGGGTGTATGTCTACCAGCTGACGGTGAACGGGAAGACGGTCTCCAAGAAGATGACCATCGTGAAATAGAGGAGCCCGCGCACGAGCCCAACGCAATGTGAGAGATGTTGTACGACGCGCCGGCAGCACTGCCGGCGCGTCTGTCTTTCTGGCATAATTCGGTGCCGTTTGGGCGCGATCCCTCGGCACGTAGGTTGCAACACTGCGGGTTGGTGGTGAGTTGTTGGCGGTGTGTTGTTGGTGGTGTGTGGTTGGCAATCTCTGATGACTGAACGCTGAAGGCTGAAGGCTATGAGGATATGCTCCGACCCGAACGATTGACAGTCAAAGCCGGTGAGGCACTGCAACAGGCCACCTTGAGTGCGAGCGCCCGTGGCAATCCGGTGGTCAATGACGCGCACCTGTTCCTGGCGTTGCTGCAGCAGGAAGAGGGCATCGTCGTGCCGGTACTGCAAAAGACTGGGGTCAGCGTCACGGAACTCCGTGCGGATGTCGAGCGGGAGCTCGAGCGCCTGCCAACGCAGACTGGCGGATCGAGCCCGTCCATGGCCCGGGAGCTGAGCGCGGCCCTGGATCGGGCCGATGCTCTCGCCCAGGAGCTGGGCGACGCCTACGTGTCCACGGAGCACCTGTTGGTGGGCTTGGTGGATACTAAGGGCACGTCCGCCCGCGAGTTGCTCAAAGCCCGTGGCGTTGACAAGGACGAGCTGCTCCGGGCGCTGGAGGCGGTGCGGGGCAGCCATCGGGTAACCGACGTGGACCCCGAGCAGAAGTACCGGGCCTTGGAGCGGTTCACCAGGGACCTCACCGACCTAGCACGACGCGGCGACCTGGACCCAGTCATCGGGCGGGACGAAGAGATCCGTCGCGTGGTTCAGGTCCTCTCGCGGCGCACCAAGAACAACCCCGTGCTGATCGGCGAGGCCGGCGTCGGGAAGACGGCGATCGTCGAGGGGCTGGCGCAGCGCATAGTCGACGGTGACGTACCGGAGTCTCTCAAAGGGAAGCGGATCATCGTGCTCGACATCGGGCAGCTTCTCGCCGGAGCGAAATACCGCGGGGAGTTCGAGGAGCGCCTCAAGGCCGTTCTGAAGGAGATCACGAGTCAGGAGGGCAAGTTCGTCGTCTTCATCGACGAGCTGCATACGATAGTGGGTGCGGGAGCGGCGGAAGGGGCGGTGGATGCCTCGAACATGTTGAAGCCGACCCTTGCACGGGGTGAGCTCCACGTGGTGGGAGCCACAACCCTCGATGAGTACCGCAAACACGTGGAGAAGGACAAAGCCCTGGAGCGGCGGTTCCAGCCCGTGTTTGTGGGCGAGCCGTCGGTGGAGGACACCATCGCGATTCTCCGGGGACTCAAAGAGCGCTACGAGGTTCATCACGGCGTTCGGATCACCGATGCTGCACTGGTGGCGGCGGCGATGCTGTCCGACCGGTACGTGGGCGACCGCCATCTGCCTGACAAGGCCATCGATCTCGTGGACGAGGCGGCGAGCCGCTTGCGCATCGAGATCGACAGTCTGCCCCAGGAGATCGACGAGGTCGAGCGCCGCAAGATCCAGCTGCAGATCGAGGAGCAGGCGCTCGCCCGAGAGAAGGATCGGGCGAGCAAGGAGCGCCTCAAGGCGCTTCGCAAGGAGCTTTCCGAGCTCGACGAGCGCGCGCAGGCCATGAAGGCCCAGTGGCAGGCCGAAAAGGCTGCCATTACGCTGCTGCGAGAGAAGAAAGTAGAGCTTGAGGATGCACGGATCGAAGCGGAGAAGGTGACGCGGGACGGTGATCTCCAGAAGGCGGCCGAGATCCGCTACGGTCGTGTGCCTGAGCTCGCGGCGGAGATCGAGCGTCAGAAGCAGCGGCTGGATGAGATCCAGGCGAACGTAAAGTACCTCAAGGAAGAGGTAGACGCGGAGGACGTGGCCGAGATCGTGGCCCGCTGGACCGGTGTCCCGGTAAGCCGGATGCTGGAGTCAGAGCGGGAGCGCCTCACGCGGTTGGAGGGCGAGCTGCACCGCCGCGTGATCGGCCAGGACGAGGCGGTCTCGGCGGTGGCGAATGCGGTGCGCCGATCCCGGGCCGGACTTCAGGATCCCAACCGGCCGATCGGTAGCTTCATCTTCCTCGGTCCCACCGGCGTGGGCAAAACCGAGACGGCCAGGGCGCTGGCTGAGTTTCTGTTTAGTGACGAGCGTGCCATGGTGCGCCTCGACATGTCTGAGTACCAGGAAAAGCACACCGTAGCCCGGATGCTCGGGGCGCCCCCTGGGTATGTTGGCTACGAGGAGGGCGGTCAGCTAACCGAAGCGGTGCGACGTCGGCCGTACTCGGTGGTCCTGTTCGATGAGATCGAGAAGGCCCACCCAGACGTCTTCAACGTGCTGCTGCAGATTCTGGATGACGGCCGGCTCACCGACGGCCAGGGTCGCACGGTGGACTTCAAGAACACGGTGCTGATCATGACGTCCAACGTCGGTGGCCAGTGGATTCTGGAGTACGGTGAGCGGGAGTGGGAGAAGGCCGAGGGGCGCGTGATCGAGGCCTTGCACCAGACGTTCAAGCCGGAGTTTCTGAACCGGGTGGATGACGTCGTGGTGTTCCGGCGGCTGGGCCGGGAAGAGTTGATGCTGATCATCGATCTGCAGCTCGCCCGAGTCCAGCAGCTTCTGGCCGACCGGCGACTTCGGGTCGAGGTAACTCCTGAGGCGAAGGCGCTGTTGATCGCGGAAGGCTTCGATCCGGTGTACGGCGCGAGGCCGCTCAAGCGGGTCCTTCAACGACGCATCCAGAACCCGTTGGCCCTGGCCGTTCTCGAGGGTGAGTACGGGGAGGGCGACCTGGTGCGGGTGACGCCGTCGGGCGACGGCAAGGAACTGGAATTCATCCGCATACCGGCGTCGGGGGCGCCGGAACCGGAGCCGGCTGGGGTGTCTGGCTGATCTCTGTGCCCTCGGTGTTCGGTTCTCGGTCCCGGGTGGTCGGTCCAACGCCTGCCCGCACCGTTTTCGGCACCCCTTCTGCAGCGCGCCCCAAGTGTGCGGCGCTGAAGCGTCGGCTCGGCCGCCTTTCGGCGGGCGCGTGCTAAAGCACTTGATTGCTACGAGGCGCCGTTTACGTCGCATCGGCGCGCCAGCGCCGCCGAGCCGGCGTTTCAACGCCGGAATCACTCGACGCGACGACCAGGGGTGTTTGCGTGCATTCGATTACACCAGTGGCAGCGTGCTGAGGAAGAAGGGCGGTTGGCGCGCGATTGGCGAGTGCATCCGCGGGCGATTTCGCACCTGCTTGCGGCGGACGTAGATTCGTGAGTATCCGGTGCCGAGTCCCGAGAACCTCGTCCTCAGCCCCGAGCACCGCATGACTCCTCCAGTTCCCAAGCGCCCCCCGACGTCGCCAGCCGACCGCCTCGGCATGGATGCCGCCCTCGCGGAGGCGCGGAAGGGTGCTGCTGCGGGTGAAGTTCCCGTCGGCGCCGCCGTGGTGTTCGACGGGCGTGTCGTCAGCAGGGCCCACAACGAGACCATCGCCCGCCGCGACCTCACGCAGCACGCCGAGCTCCTTGCCATGCGTCGCGCCCTGGAGGTGCTGGAGACGGATCGCCTGGAGGGCGCGACGTTGTACGTCACCCTGGAGCCGTGCGCCCAGTGCGCCGGCTCCATTGTGCTCGCTCGGGTGAGTCGAGTGGTGTTCGGGGCGTACGATCCCAAGGCGGGTATGGCGGGTAGCGTCGGTGATCTCCTGCGGCATCCCAAGCTCAATCATCGGCCCGAGGTGACGGGTGGTGTGATGGAGGAAGAGTGTGGTGGCGTGCTGCGGGAGTTCTTTGAAGCGCGGAGGTGAGGGCTTTCGGGGCCTGTTTCCCCCCCTGGCGGGTTCTTCTTACGTCTATCTCACGGCAGGCCTTGATCGGTGGGAACCCGGCACGGCTATCTTCAGCTTCTGCATTCGAGAGCCCAGTGTCTTGGCCACCCGTGCCATCCTGGCCTGCCGCTTGCGCAGTGGTGTGAGCGGTCGTAATCGTGCTTGAAGTGAGTCACCCAAGGAGCGGCGATGGGAAGCAGGCATGCCAACGCTGACGAGGTTGGCACTGGGGCGGTGACCATCGGTGTCGATCTTGGAGGCACGAAGGTCGAGGCCGCCGTAGTCACCTCCTCCGGCGAGATCGTCGGGGGAAGCCGTCGAGCCACGGGAGCCGAACGGGGTCCCGAGGGTGTCATGGCAACGCTCACCGCCTGCGTGCTCGACGGATGCTTGCCGGAACTGAGCGACCCGGTGGCCGCTGTGGGGATCGGCGTTGCGGGGCAGGTCGATCCGGCGGCGGGGACCGTGCTGCACGCGCCCAACCTGAGATGGGACGATTTTCCGCTACAAGCACGGCTGCGAGAGCGGCTGAACATGCCGGTGTTCGTCCTCAACGACGTCCAGGCAGCCACATACGGCGAGTGGACCCATGGGGTAGGCCAGGGTGTCGACGACCTCGTGACGCTGTTCGTCGGTACCGGCGTCGGGGGTGGTGTGATCTCGGGTGGCCAGCTTCTCCGCGGTTGCAGTGGCAGTGGCGGCTAGCTGGGCCATATCACCGTCGACCTACGGGGTCCGCCATGCAGTTGTCCCAACCACGGGTGCCTCGAAGCTTACGCTGGCGGGTGGGCCATTGCGCGGAGGGCTCAGGAGGTGGTCGTCGCCGAGCCGCAGGAGGGTGCGGCGTTGCTGTGTCTCGCCGGTGGGGAAGCGCGCGTGATCACGGCCGCCACCGTGTCCCGGGCCGCGCGCGCTGGCGATCCGCTGGCCCGTCGGCTGGTGCAAGAGGTCGCCGAAGCGCTCGGTGCCGGTGTCGCTTCCATCGCGAACGCCTTCAACCCGTGCCTCATCGTTCTGGGGGGAGGCGTCACGGACGGATTGCCGGGCCTCGTGGACTTGGTGCGCCAGCAGATCGAGGCGCGGGCCCTCGCTGTCGCGCTGCGTCAGCTCGAGATCGTGCGGCCCGCGCTTGGCAAGTATGCGGGGACTGTTGGGGCCGCCGCGTGGGCGCGGCACAACGTGGAGTGAGGTCATCCGTATGAACCCGCTGAAGGTGTTGCAGCAACAGGGGCAGTCGGTGTGGCTGGATTACATCCGACGCACACTCATGACCAGCGGCGAGCTGGCGCGGCTGGTTGAGGAGGACGGGCTCCGGGGGGTGACCAGCAACCCGACCATCTTCGAGAAGGCCCTTGCCGGAAGCGACGACTACGACGAAGCGCTCGGCAGCATGCTGTTTGACGATCGTCATGCAGACCCCCAGGCGTTGTACGAGGCCCTGGCCATCGAAGACATACGCATGGCCTGTGACATCGTGCGGCCGGTGTACGAGGAGACGTTGGGTGCCGATGGCTTCGTGAGCCTCGAGGTCTCCCCCCGGCTCGCCCATCACACGGCCGGGACGGTGGCCGACGCGCGGCGGTTGTGGCGGGCAGTGGACCGTCCGAACCTGATGGTCAAGGTGCCGGCCACCGAGGAAGGCATTCCCGCTATCGAGACCCTCATCGCCGAATGCATCAACGTCAACGTGACGTTGATGTTCTCGCTGTCCCACTACGACGCCGTGGCGCAAGCATATCTGAGAGGCCTGAAGCGCTCCTCCGATCCCGGTCGCGTGGCTTCCGTCGCTTCCTTCTTCGTAAGCCGCGTAGACACAGCGGTGGATCGTGCATTGGATCAGCTAGGTACCCCTGAGGCGAGGGCGCTACAGGGCAGTATCGCCGTTGCCAATGCCAAGCGAGCCTATCAGCGGTTCCTAGAGATCTTCCGAGGCGAGTCGTTCGCAGCCTTGCGGAACCGCGGCGGTCGACCGCAGCGGGTCCTGTGGGCCAGTACCGGTACCAGGAATCCGGCCTACTCCGATGTGCTCTATGTGGAAGAGCTGATCGGTGCGGACACCGTGAACACGATGCCCCCGGCGACCCTCAACGCGTTCCGCGATCACGGGCAGGTCCGGCCGAGTCTGGAACAGGGGGTCGAAGAGGCCGAGGCCTCGCTGGCGAAGCTTGCGGAACTGGGCGTGGACCTGGAGGCGATCACCGAGCAGCTCCAGCGCCATGGTGTAGCGGCGTTCGCCGGCTCGTTTGAGAAGCTCGTGACGGCGTTGGAGGAAAAACGGAAGGTGCTGCTTGCCGCGCAGCAAGATCGCCAGCAACTGAGCCTGGGTACCTATCAGGAAGCCGTCAACGCACGAGTGAGGGAGTTGCACCACGCTCACGTGTGCAGGCGGCTGTGGGAGAAGGACCCCACCATCTGGTCTGCCACGCCTGCGCCGGAGCTCACGGACCGCCTTGGCTGGCTTGCGCTGCCGGAATTGATGCACGAGCAGTTGGATGAGGTGCAACGCTTCGCTGCTGGCGTTCGGGAGGAGGGACTGCCGCACGTCGTGCTCCTGGGGATGGGCGGCTCCAGTTTGGCGCCCGAGGTGTTCGCCTCGACGTTTGGCAGCGCGCCGGGATGGCCCGACCTGATCGTGCTTGACAGCACGCATCCTGCTGCGGTGCACGCTGTCGAGCGGCGCATCGACCCGAGCGAGACGCTCTTCGTGGTTTCCAGCAAGTCGGGAACCACGCTCGAAACCCTTTCCCTGTTCCGCACCTTTTGGGATCGTGTGGGCGGAAGCGTCGACGATCCAGGTCGCCGCTTCGTTGCAATCACCGATCCGGAAACTCCCCTCGAGCGGTTGGCCCGCGACCGCGGCTTTCGCAAGGTGTTCCGGGCTCCGAAGGACGTGGGGGGACGGTACTCGGCGTTGTCGGTATTCGGCTTAGTTCCGGCGGCACTGACTGGTATAGACGTCCACCTTCTGCTGGACCGGGCCTGGACCATGGCAGAGGCCGGCGCATTTTGCGTCGCCGAGGCCTCCAGTCCTGGCCTGGTGCTCGGAAGCGCGCTGGGGGAGCTGGCGCAGGCCGGCCGCGACAAAGTCACCTTCTTCACCTCGTCCGCTCTCGCGAGCTTCCCTGCCTGGTTGGAACAGCTCATTGCGGAGAGCACGGGCAAAGACGGGAAGGGAATCCTGCCCGTCGAGGCTGAGGCGGCGACATCGCCCGACGTGTACGGTGCGGACCGGGCCTTCGTGCTGTTCACACTCGAGGGGGATGAGGATGCCGAACTCGAGTCACGTCTCACTGCTCTCGAGGCAGCGGGCCACCCGGTTGTCCGGACGCGTCTGGATCAGAAGGCTGATTTGGCTCAGGAGATGTTCCGTTGGGAGGTTGCCGTGGCGGTCGCCAGCGCGGTGCTGGGGATTCACCCCTTCAACCAGCCAGATGTCCAGCTGGCCAAGGACCTGGCCCGCCAGGCAATGGCTGCCGGAGCCCAAGCTAGGGGAGAGACTGGGGGGGAGGGCAGGGCAGAGGCCTCGGCCGATCAGCCGGACGGCCTGGTAGAGCAGGCGGCGGACTGGCTCGGAAGGGTGAAGCCAGGGGACTACGTAGCGCTCCAGGCATACCTTGCGCCGACGCTCGAGACCGCTGATGCCCTTCAGGAGATTCGCATCGCCCTGCGAGACCGACTCAGGATTGCCACCACCCTTGGCTACGGTCCGCGGTTCCTCCATTCCACGGGTCAGCTGCACAAGGGCGGGCCGAACACGGGCCTGTTCTTGCAACTGGTGGACGAGCCTGGGGAAGACTTTGCCGTGCCGGAAACCGACTACACGTTTGGCGCTCTGATCCGGGCCCAGGCGCGGGGGGACTACGGGGCACTGCTCCAGCGTGGTCGGCGGGTCCTTCGGGTGAACCTCGGATCTGACGTCGCGGCCGGGCTGGCAAGGCTCCAGGAGGTGCTCCGATGAAACGGAAGGACGGATCGGCGTGTTGGGTAGTCGGTGTTAGGCGCCGAGGTGTTCTAGGGGGCTGACCTGGTGTATCCCTAGGGCCCAGTACGCAACACCAGCAGCGACCGTCCGCAGCCCCTCTCTCTAGAGGAGATTAGACATGGAACTCGGGATGATCGGCTTGGGCCGAATGGGTGCCAACATGAGCGAGCGCTTGCTGGCGGGCGGCCACCGGGTGGTTGCATACGACCGCAACCCGGAGCCGGTGCAGCGGCTAGTGCATAAGGAGGCGGTGGGTGCGGATTCCCTGGACGTGCTGGTCAAACAACTCGAGGTGCGGAGAGCGGTGTGGCTCATGGTGCCCGCCGGTGATCCCGTGGATCAGACCATTGAGGCGCTGAGGCCTCTGCTGGCGAGAGGAGACCTCATCGTGGACGGCGGCAACTCCTACTACAAGGACACGCTTCGCCGTGCCGCAGACCTGGAGGCCGACGGACTTCACCTCGTCGATGTCGGCACCAGCGGTGGAGTGTGGGGACTCACCGAGGGCTACTCGCTGATGGTTGGCGGTAGCGAGGAAGCAGTGGAACACCTACGTCCGGTGTTCCAAACCTTGGCGCCGACAGCGGATCATGGCTGGGGACACGTCGGTCCCAGTGGAGCCGGCCACTTCGTCAAGATGGTGCACAACGGCATCGAGTACGGGCTGATGCAGGCCTACGCCGAAGGGTTCGAGCTGATGAAGCACAAGGAAGAGTTCGAGCTCAACCTGCATCAGATAGCGGAGATCTGGCGGTTCGGCAGCGTTGTGCGCTCCTGGTTGTTGGATCTGACCGCCCGAGTCCTGGCGGATGACCAGACGCTGGGCGACATCGCGCCCTACGTCGCCGATTCCGGGGAAGGGCGGTGGACGGTATTTGAGGCCATTGACCTGGACGTCCCGGCCCCGGTAGCTGCGCTCTCGTTGATCCAGCGTTTGCGGTCCCGGGATAGTGAGTCCTATGCCGACCGGCTGCTGGCCGCGATGAGGAATCAGTTCGGCGGACACGTGGTAGGGCGGGAGGGGTAGCGCGTGACCACCACTCGGGTGGAGCCCCACACGTTCGTCATTCTGGGCGGCACCGGTGACCTGACACGGCGCAAGCTGCTTCCTGCCCTGTGCACCTTGGCGCGGAAGCAACTCTTGGGTAAGCGTCACGTCGTTCTTGGTGTGGCCCGCGACGAGGCGATGAACGACGAGGGATTCCGGCAGTGGGCGAGGGAGGGGTTGGTTGAGGCCGGATTCACCCCGGAGGGCATCGCAGCGTGGTGTGACAGCTGCCTGCATTATCAGTGCATCGGGCGTGGCACAGCCCGAGAATATGCGGAACTCGGAACGCGAATTGCTGGCCTCGATAGCGAGCACGACCTTCCCGGGAATCGCGTGTTCTATCTGGCGTTGCCGCCGGGAGCGTATCCCGGCGCCATCACGGGGCTCGGCGAAGCAGGTCTCAACCGGAGCGCAGGCTGGACCCGCCTGGTGATCGAGAAGCCGTTTGGCCGAGATCTGGCATCGGCCCAGGAGCTCAACGCGGTGGCACACCGCTACTTCTCGGAGTCGCAGCTGTATCGCATCGACCACTATCTCGGCAAGGAAACGGTTCAGAACCTCCTCGTCTTCCGGTTCGCCAACGCGATCTTCGAGTCGCTGTGGAACCGTGATCGCGTGCGGAACGTCCAGATCACGGTTGCGGAGAGCCTCGGCGTCGAGCTGCGCGCCGGATACTATGAGCAGGCTGGGGCGCTGCGTGACATGGTCCAGAATCACGTCACGCAGCTGGTATCGTTGATCGGCATGGAGGTACCGGCGACGTTCGACGCCGAATCGGTGCGCCACGAAAAGATCAAGGTGCTACGTTCCATTTCTGAAATCCGCTCTGAGGATGTCGTCTTCGGCCAGTACAGCACCGGACAGATCAATGGCAAGCACGCGGCCGGGTACCTGGAGGAACCGGGTGTCGCTCCGAATTCGCGCACGGAGAGCTACGTGGCCATGCGCCTGTCGATCGATACATGGCGCTGGCAGGGCGTGCCGTTCTACGTGCGCACCGGGAAGCGGCTATCCAGGCGACTGACCCAGATCGCGGTGACGTTTCATCGGGCGCCGATCTGTCTGTTCGAGTCGCTAGGAGGGTGTGACACGAACTCCAACGTGCTTGTGCTCACCTTGCAGCCGGACGAGGGTTTCGCGCTGTGCTTCGATGTGAAGGAACCCGCCACGCCGTTTCGACTGCGCACGCTACCCTTGCACTTTCACTACCGAGAGGCTTTCGGGGAGATTCCGGACGCCTATCAAACGCTGCTGCTGGATACCCTGACCGGCGACCAGACGCTGTTTGTGCACGGTGACGAGGCCGAGGCATCGTGGCGACTGTATGGCACCCTCTTGGATCAGAAGCCACGGGTTCACTCGTATCCGGCCGGAAGCTGGGGACCCGTCGAGGCTGATCGCCTGTTGGGAGGGGGCGGTGACGCATGGCACGGGCCGGTTGACGTGGTGAGGTAGAGCATGGAGACACGCGTTCTGATTTTCGATGATGCCGCCGCTCTTGCCGAGGGAGCTGCCCGAGAAGTGGTTCGGTCCACCCGGAACGCCGTGCGCCGCCGCGGACGATGCGCGCTGGCCCTTGCTGGAGGCGGCACGCCGCGTCACCTGTACCAGCGGCTGGCGTTGCCCCCACACCGAGGGCAGATCGATTGGGCGAAGGTGCAGTGGTTCTGGGGAGATGAGCGTTGTGTGCCACCGGATGATCCGTCCAGCAACTACCGGCTGGCGAACGAGATGCTGCTATCCAGAGTCTCCATGAAGAAAAAGGCGGTGCACCGCATCCGGGGCGAGTTGGATCCCGCCAGGGCGGCTACGCTCTATGAAGAGGAGATCCGCAGGACCTCGGGTGAGAGAACCCCACGCTTCGACCTGATCCTCCTGGGCATGGGGTTCGATGGCCACACGGCGTCGCTCTTTCCGGACACGCCCAGGCTGCGGGACGAACGCCGGCTGGTGGTGGCAACCAGGAGTCCGTTGCCGCCCGCCAGCCGGGTGACGTTCACCCTGCACCTGATCAACGCGGCACGGAAGGTCGTCGTCCTGGTGCAGGGAGCAGCGAAGGCTCCCGTCTTGGCCCGTGCGGTGCACGGAGTGGCCGGCGACCCAGCGGCGCCGCTACCAGCGGCCCTGCTGCGTCCGGCTCGCGGGAGCCTGCTCTGGTTCGTGGACCGCGCCGCTGCGGCGAGGCTGGTGCCCTAGGCCCTGCGAACCTCGAACGTCACACTGTAACCAGCGGTAAGGCGTCAGAACACCAGCTCCGGGCGCACCGTCACGATCAGCGTACCGCCACCCCGCAACAGCTGGGCGTTCCCCACCACGAATCGCTGTCCGGAGCGCGCGATCAGCGTCGTCTCCAGCGCCCCACGCCGCAAGCTCCGCACACCGACGGTGAGCTCGACTGTACCAGAGTCACCCACGGCGCGGACGTTTCCGATCCGAGCCGTAATCATCCAGGCATCATCGGTGACTTCACCTTGCTCGCCCACGACCTGCTCCACGTGACTCCTCTGGGTACCTCCGATGTATGCCTCGTTGAGGAGCCTGTATCCTCGGTATCTGAACAGCTTCCGCAACTCGGCTTCCACGTCGGCGATCGCCGAATCGGTGGTCGTGGCACCGTCCGCCTCAATGAGCTGGAAGTGCAGCCGCACCCGCGGTTTCGGTCTGTCGAACTGGGCGAGCACTCGGGCGATCTTCTCCAGGTTGTCCGGGGTCTCCCGAACGGTCAGCGTATTGCCGACGGCGCTCATGGTACCCGCTCCCTCGGGCCGGTCGCTGTAGATGTAGGGATCTACCATCCGCTCCGCCTCATTCGCGTCGAGGTACTGGAGCTCAAACGTACGGGTGTCGAGCGTCGGTCCGCCGCAGGCGGCCGTTCCGATTGCAAGCATCAGCAAGGCGGATTGTTGGAACCGTCTCATGATTCACTCCTGCTCTAGAAGAGCCACACGACCACGATGTTGGGGTTGTCGGTTTGGAAGATCGCCACGTTCTGTCCCGCGGGAGCCTGCACGCTCGGCGGCGGCAGCGCGGCTTCGGCAACGGGACGCGTGGGCTGCGGTGGCATAGGCGGGCCACCGTTCTGGACCAGTAGCATTGCAACTACACTTGCCGCGGCGAGTGCGGGAACCGCTCCCACCAGCAGGCGCCGCCGCCGTCGCCTCGCAGCCCCTTCGGCTGTCCGGAGCGCGTCATCCACGGCAACCCGCGGGCGCTGCTCTGCGAGAGCCCGCCCCAGCGCCCGCTCCTGTTCCAGGATGAGTTGGGCCACCTGACGACACCGGGCGCACGTGCGAACGTGGCGACTGAGCTCGCAGTCACCCTCGCCCCGGAGCTGCGAGAGATCCGCCTCCAGCAGCCGCTCCCGGGCTTCGACACACGTCATCGGTACGCCTCCTCCATCAGTTCGGGGTGCTCGGCCATGATTCGCCCTCGGATGCTGCGCCGAGCTCTGAACAGATGCGCTCGGACTGTCACGGGGTTCATCTGGAGTATCTTGCCCACCTCGGTGGGTGTGAGCCCTTGGAGGTCCACCAGGTCGAAAACCTCCCGCTGCCGATCCGGTAGCTCGTCGAAGAATGACTTCACCAGTTCCATCACCTCCGCCTGGTGGATTGCCTCCAACTGGTCCTCTGTTTCCTCGGGGCTCGCCGCCGCCTCCCAGCGCGACGCCACCCGCTCCTGTCGTTTGCGCCGCCGGTGGAGGTCGGCCGCAGCGTTGCGCGTGACTTGATAGAGCCAGGTGGTGAAGCGCGCCTGCGCCCGGTAGCGTGAGAGCTGGCGATGGAGCCGCACCAGCACCTCTTGCGTGACATCATCGGCATCGTCGGGATCCCCCGTTTGGCCGAGCGCCCACCGATAGATCTGCTGATAGCACGCTCGTACCAGCTCCCGGAACGCCTCCCGGTCGCCGGCCTGCGCCTTCCGGACCAGCGGTGTCACTGCCTGACTGAGGCGCAGGGTGTCGCTCAAGAGCGCTCCGGAGTGGCCCGTTTGATCATGAGACGTATCCGGGGAATGGGGCGTTTACTCGGCTCTACGGCTGGGTGTGACGTGTGGGGTTCCAGGTACCAGGTACGAGATACGAGGTGCGTGGTGAGCGGTACGCAGTGCGCGGTCCTGGGTCCTAGGTCCTCGGTCCTAGGAGGTGCTCAGGTTGGATCCCGGGTCCCGAACACCTATCCCAGGTCCCGACGACCAAGAACCTAGGACCGCTCCCCGTGCACCGCGCACCCCTCACAGCTCGCCGTCCAACGCCTCCCGCACTCGCACCAGAAGCTCCGTGAGCGTCCAGGGCTTAGGCAGGAAGGGAACCGTGGCGTCGAGTGTCGCACCGGCTCGGATATCCCGCGCCCCATAGCCGCTGGTAAAGACGAACTTCGGCGCGGGGCTCTCGCTGCTGATGGCGGTGTACAAGTCGGGGCCGCTCATCTTGGGCATCACCAGGTCTGTGATCACCAGGTCGATGTCGGCCTTGTTGGATATGAACGTGTTCAGCCCTTCCTCGCCATCGGCGGCCAGCAGCACTCGGTAGCCGAACCGCTCCAGCGTCCGCTGTGCCACCCGGCGGATCGGCTCCTCGTCCTCCACCACCAGGACCGTCTCGGTCCCCTGGTGCAACGCTTCCTCGGTCGCCGTCGCCGCGGCCGCCCGTTCCGGTTCATGGACACGGACGAGATAGACCTTTACTGTGGTGCCTTCCCCTGGCTCGCTCTGGACGTCGACGAAGCCCCGTTGCTGTCTCACCAGGCCGTAGATCATCGCCATGCCCAGGCCGGTGCCAACGCCTGGTTCCTTGGTGGTGAAGAAGGGCTCGAAAATCTTGCGTCGCGTGCGGTCGTCCATGCCCATGCCGGTGTCGCTCACCGCCACGCACACGTACTCCCCGGGTTCTCCCCAGCCGTGCTGCGCCACGTGATCGTCATCCAGCCAGGCCCGCCGGACCTCGATGCGAAGGAGGCCTCCGTCCGGCATCGCGTCCCTGGCGTTGGTGGCCAGGTTCACCAGTATCTGCTCGATCGTTCCCGGATCCGCTTGGGCGTGGAGACGTGGCGACTCGCAGAACACACGAACGTCGATGTCCTCTGGGAGCAGCCGCCGTAGGCTGACGGACAACCGTGCCACGAGCTGGCCGATGTCCACGGGCTTGACAGAAAGCAGCTCTCGGCGGCCGAAGCCGAGTAACATCTTGACCATGGCGGTGCCGCGGCGGGCCGCGGCTCGGAGCTCCTTGAGATCGTGTTCGGCATCTTTCTGGTCCGACGGCAGGGCGGCGCCGACCAGGTCTGCATTCGCAAGAATGATGGTGAGGATGTTATTGAAGTCATGGGCGATGCCGCCGGTGAGCTGGCCGATCGCCTCCATCTTCTGTGCCTGCCGAATCTGTTCCTCCAGAGCCCGTCGCTCTGTCACGTCGTCTGCGATCATCTCGAAGCCATCGAACTCTCCAGCAGGGTCTCGGAGCACCCGTCCACTCAGCCGGACAATCACCTGCTCCCCGTCCTTACGCTTCCACTCGACTTCCAGCTCGTCAACGGCGTCGGTGTCCTTGTACTCCTCGACCAGCCTGGCCCGCTCCGTTGGGTCCACGTAGACATCCCGGGCCAGGTCGAGTGCCAGTAGCTCATCGGCCGACTCGTAGCCCAGCATCTTCGCCATCGCCGGATTGGCGGCGAGGAATCGGCCGTCGGCACTAGATCGGTAGATGCCATAGGTGGCGTGATCCACCAACGTGCGGTATCTCAATTCCGACTGCCGCGCTGACTGCTCCGCCCGCTTGAGGTCGGTGATGTCGAGGGCGATTGCCAACACGTACGGCTCACGCTCACCTTCCTGTCGCAGCACGTTGCGGTACGCCCAGATACGTTGCTCTCCCGACTTTGTCACCACCCGCATGACACCCTCGTCCCAGCCTTCCTGTCTGATGCGCTGGAGATACGCGGGAAGCTCCGAGCGCACGTCTGGTGCCAGGATGTCTACCAGGTTCAGTCCCACACCGAACGGCGGCTCGTGGCCGAGGGATCTAGCTGCCTCCGGGTTGGTGGCGAGGATGGTGCCGTCGAGGTCGTGAATCGCGATGAGCCCATGGCTGTGCTCTACCAGATCCCGGTAGCGTTCCTCGCTGGCGCGGAGCGCCTCTTCCGCCTGCTTGTGGTCCGTGATGTCCCGACAGACGATCTGGAGAGCCCTCGGGGATCCCTCCCGCCCGGGAATCACTCTGACCCGCTCGTGAACCCAGAGGACGGATCCGTCCTTGCGCACCTTGCGGAATCGCAATTCCTCTGTTTCGCCTTCGCCCTTGAAGATTCCCTCGACCTGTTGTCGAATGCGGGGCTCATCGTCTGGGTGGACTACCACCCACACTGGTCCCCCGATCAGCTCCTCTCTGGTGTAGCCGAGGTGCTTCGCCCCCGAAGCGTTGGCGGACAATACGGTACCGTCCTCGGACACCGTGAAATACATGTCAGGGGCGTTGTCATAGAGATCCTGATACCGCTGCTCGCTTTCCCGCAGCGCCTGCTCGGCCCGCTTGCTCTCGGTGATGTCCCGGGCAATGCCCACGAAGCCGAGTGGTGTGTCCTGCTCGTCCTTGAGCACTGATGCGGTCATCCAGGCGGGAAAGCTTCGCCCGTCCTTGCACACATGCCCGACCTCTCCCTCATGCGCATCGGCGTGCTTGAGGCGCTCCAAGAACGGGACCACGTCGCCGGCATACTGCTCGTCGGTGTGAAAGATGCGGATGTGTTGGTCGACAACCGCCGGGAGCCCGTGCTCGGCGTAGCCATGCATGCGCAACCAGGCCGGATTCGCGAAGCGGACTACGCCGTCCATGTCGGCCACGCAGATGCCGTCGACCGACTGCTGGACCGCCCGCTCCAAGCTCAGCAGGGTTTCGCCAGCCTGCGCGAACTCCACGGGCCGATGCTGGTACTGCAGCAGCTGCTGGCGTAGGTCTTCCAGCTCGCTAGTGAGCTGCTTCTTGGTCTTGGATTGATCCTTCACGCGTGCCTCGAGAGGGCTCTAGGCCAGAGGCAATGATGGGGGGCAAGGTGATAAGGTGCAAGACGGGATTTTCTCGGGAGTGAGATGTGAAGAGCGAGACGTGAAATGTGAAACGGGAGTCCGAGTCTACGCATCCGCCACACTTCACGTTTCACTTTTCACATCCGACTCGTCAGATAGTACTCACAATCCTCGCGTCCGGCGCCCGGTTCCGCAGCACGCGCTCGGCGTCACGATGCGCCATCCCAAACACCGCCGTGGCTGCGGCGTCGGCTGTCATGCAGCTGCTCGCCGTGACTGTCACGCCGTGAACCGGGGAGCGTCGAGGGGCACCGGTCGTGGGATCGAGGAGATGGTGGTACTGCCGCCCCTGATACCGGAAATACTGGAGGTAGTCACCCGACGTGGCAACGGCGGCGTCACGAACTTCCACGCTGCCGCTCAGACGGCCGGGATCGCGGGGCGAGCGGATCCCAACCTTCCACGGGTCGCCATCCTGGGACTCGCCCAATGCGTAGAGATCGCCACCCACGTTGACCAGCCCATGGTTGATGCCCCAGGCGCGCAGGGTCTGCACTGCCCGGTCCACCCCGTAGCCTTTGGCGATGCCGCCCAGGTCCAGCTCCACGTCCGGGTCGGTGAACCGGACCGTTGCCTGTCCCGAACCCGTGTCAAGGTCCAGTGACCGGTACAGCCGGCGGCCGGCGAGGCGCCGAAAGCGATGCGCTCCCGGGGGTGTGCTGCGCTGCCCAACGTCCCACAAACGCACTGCCTTTCCGAGGCACGGGTCGAACGCCCCCTCGCTCGATACCGCCCACTCGAGGGCGTCCCTCAGCACCGCGGCGGTTGCCGGGCTTACCCGCACACCGTTCGTGGTCGCCAATCGGTTTGCGCGCCCGATGTCGGACGTTTGGCTGAAGCGAGTCATGAGCCGGTTGACCAGCTCCAGCTCCTCCAGTGCGGCGTCGATGGCCGCGTGGGCGTACGTCGGATCCCGGTGCACCACGCCGATCTCGGCAACGGTCCCCATCATGGGCACGGAGCGGCGGATGAGGCGGCGTCGGCTCCTGGCAAAGGGAACGGCGGCGACCACGAACGCGCCGATGCCGAGCGCCAGGACCTCGCGTCGAGTGGGATAGCGTAGCTGAGAGCGATTTGGACTGTTCATTCTACGACTCCGATACGAGACGGAACGGCGGGACGTGGGAACGACGGAACGTCGGTAGGGTTGGGGCAGGACATTCCGCCCTTCCGTCCGTCGGACGTTCCGTAGTTCCGCTCACGTCTGCCCCCTTTGCTCCGCGCTCCGGCAGCTCCCTCCGCGCGCTGCAGTTCGTGGGCGCACTGGAGATCCCAACGCAGGGCACCGCTCACTGACGCGCGCTTCGGGAGCTGCCGGAGCGCGGAACCAGCAACGGACTTCTCACTCGGCGCGGTCAAGGGACACGCATCACACGCGGCGGCGTTGCCTTCATCCGGGCAGCCGTGACAGCTCACGTCCTCGTCCTTCCCCCGCAGCAGCATGCCGAACGCCACGAACAGGACTGTGATAACCAGGATGCCAGCGATCGCGCTCATGTCGCACTCAATAGTCCCGCGAAGCCCATGAACGCCAACGACAGGCTCCCGGCGATGATGAGGACCAGCGCCATGCCCTTGGCGATGCTTGGGACGTCGGACAGCTCGCCGGTCTCGCGGATCGATGCCATGAGCACCAGAGCCAGGGTCAATCCGAGCCCCGCGCCCACGGCGAACGACAACCCCTGGATCAGGCCGTATCCACGGTTCGTCTGGAATAGCGCGAGGCCCAGGATTGCACAGTTGGTTGTAATCAAGGGCAAGTAGATGCCCAGCTGCCGGAACAGCTTGGGGCTCACCTTCTTGAT
>JABAOF010002629.1_pt9 | contig 63641 bp, 60 predicted proteins | sample 7062171 | NCBI WGS metagenome assembly JABAOF01 (sample SAMN14538628, study PRJNA623070) | marine sediment metagenome | biome: marine biome [ENVO:00000428]; feature: marine pelagic biome [ENVO:01000023]; material: deep marine sediment [ENVO:00002113] | place: India: Gulf of Khambhat ...
CACTTAATAGCTTTTGTTTCCACGTCCCGGAAATAAGGCTCACCTTTTCTCTTGAAAATCTTAGGTATGGACATCCCAACATCTTTCTCAATCATCTCATCAGTACTGATATATTTCATATTCAATTTCTGGGCTAACTTTTTGCCTACAACAGTCTTGCCAGTTCCCATCATTCCTGTCAAAACAACATTCATCCAGCACCCCAATTTAACTTAAAAAATTACACAGAAATAAATGCTGTCCTATTTTCTAATTACGAAAATCAAGTATACAAATTTTTTAGGAATAAGACAAGTGTAAAAATTCCCATTATGAATTTAGAAACATCATTTTGCTATGGCTGGAAAGTGTGAGGAGAGTAATACTGCGGGAGCAACAAATTCAATCAGGCGGTCGCCAAAATGAGTCTTATGTGGCGAAATTTGGAGAGGTAAAAACCTAAATTGATTCTTGCCCTCGGGGAATTTCTTCCAGCGTCTTCCTTAATTCTTGTATCTCTTGAACTTTCTTTTCTCTTTCTACTCGAACTTGTTCTTCCAATTCTGTTATTTGCTTTTTGAGTAGATTATTTTCTTCTTCTTTGCTTTGCAGTCTCAGTTCGAGTTCTGTTTGTTCAAGTCCAATTCTACTTCCTTCCCCTTTCGGAGATTTATCTCTGGCAGAGATAAATGGACAAACCATGAAAAAGGGCTTACACGATCTCATTTTACCTTACAAGACCTTGCCCTATCCGAATATCTCGGAATTTTCAGTTCCTGTCGATAACTGGCTACCGAACGCCGAGAGATATCTATATTAAAGTCTTTTCTTAACTTTTCTCTAATTCCCTCATCGGTACGTATGCATTTTCCGTCGTTAATAATATCAGTAATTAATTTTTTTATTATTCTTTTCCTGTTGGGCAGGAAATACTTGATAGGGTATTCCTCTCCCCAGGGAGTCTCTATACTGCGGCGCGCAATTGCCCGGCTGATTATACTGGGATTAACATTCATATCTTTGGCTAATTCCCTTTGGGATAGCGAGACGAGATTCTTAGAATTACTAGTAGCAAAATAGATAGATTGTTTTTTCAAAACCTTCCTGATAATTTGGTAAATTATAGATTTTCGTGCATTAATTGCTTTCAAGGTATGAACAAGTTTATTTATTTTTCTCAATTCAGTATGACTAAGAGCTCTATTCTTCAACTCTGCTAACTTTTCATAGTTGATCCAATATCGACCCTTAACCAGATGGGGAGAGAAAAAACTAATAACAAAGTCTCCAGAATCGTACTTTTCTATCTTGGCAACCTTTGAATAAGATATATTCCTATCTACATTAATCGTTGAAGGATTGAAAAATTCGCTTTGAATGGAGAAATCATCTGTGAGAGTCATTATTTTCCTTACCTCTTTTTCACCCAAATTGCAGGCTAAAGAAATATCTTTATAGGACAATTGTCCATCGTTATATAGAAAATATTTTTTGAATTTATCTATTCCCAACCGCTTAATAAGAGGGACTACTTGTTTCCGGCTATGTAGAAAAGATTCAATATTGGGAGAACTTCTATCGACTGCTATATCTTCCTTAAGTTCGTAAAAACTTCTTGCTAGCCTGCTTTCAGGGAAGCGAATATAACTAACTACCTTTTCTTGCCGGTTAGAAGGGGAAAATAATTTCTTAAATAGAGGGTCGTTCTCGATTTCTTTGATTATTTTAGCGAACTCATTTTCGCTAAGTTCCATAAGGTCTGCTAGCTTAATCCTTCCGATTAACTTCAATATTTGCTTTGTTTGTGGAAGTTGTTTTAGTCTTATTTGTCTATGCTCATTTCCCAAGTTCATTTCTTTCCTTAAGGAAAAGTGCGAAAGCCCCCTCATCCATTGCCAATTCTTCTGAGCAAAAATTCAAGTGGCCTTAATTTATTGAACCGTTTCGAAGTAGCACTAAAAATATATGCAAAAAATTTCGGTTTGATCTAAGCAAACCTATCAGAAAGTTTGTTGCTTTTATCTTCCCCCATCCGGTTCTTATGGGCAAAAGGGTTGTTGATATTTTAATAAAAAATTAAGAGAGTGTCAAGCAGACAGTATAGTGTAAGGTCACCGGAACTAAGGTTTCTTCTTAAGCCTTGCCTTTATATAATTGGTGATTATACCCCTGTCTCGTTTACTAATTTTAGTAAATTTCACCCCTGCCATATATTTATTACTCCCCTTGCATCTTCTCCTTTTTCTTATTTCCTTAACCCAAACAACTTTCGCCAACAGGTAAATGGAAACTATCTTGCTTTGAAGATAATCGAGAGGTTGATATATTTCCATTTCCATAACATTTGAAGGAGCAAGGAATTTATCACTTACAAAACCCAATCCCATCTCACTAATATCTTTGGTAATCCCTTCTATTACCTTGTAATCGCCCTGCAATTTGCAGAAAATAAAGATGTTATCCTTGACCCGAGGGAATTTCCTTCTTTCTCCCCGGTCAGAATCTCTCCCCTTTACACGTTCCATCTCCACCAATTCTCTCCTATTTTCCCCACGCTTAATCTACTAAGAAATTCTCTGCTGTCCATTCCCAGAAGTCTGGCCGCTTTTCTTCCATCTCCGGTGAATCTCCTTAGAATCAGAACCATAAGCGCCACTTCAAAATTCTTATTCGCTTCCCGGAGACGAGCTCCTCTTTTCAACATCTCTTCTGTAACATCTTTGATGAGGATTTCTACGTCTAAAGGCAAAATTTTACATTCTTGTTTCGCGCTCATTTTATTCTCTCCATTGGATTTTTCTGTTTCGTGTAAGATTTTTTCTCTGTTTATCTCAGTCAATTTAGTGGCAACTTAACAGTAAAGGTTGTTCCCTCTCCCTGCCTGCTTTCTACATTGATATCACCATTGTGCTCTTTGATTATTCTACGACTAATAGATAATCCCAATCCTGACCCTCCGTTCTTGGTGGTGAAGAAAGGATTAAATAAATTGTATAAATTCTCTTCGGCAATCCCACAACCAGTATCTTCAAATCTTATAGCAACAAAGGCTGAAGTATTGGTGTCCACGAACTCCTGTTCGAGACCTGTGATAATCTTCAGTTCTCCGCCTTCAGGCATAGCCTGGATAGCATTCATAATTATGTTCATAAAAACCTGTCTTAACTGCTCACCATCTGCCCTAATCTGCGGGACATCTTTATCATATAATTTGATGACTTCGATATTGGATCTGGACAGCTCCGTATTCATCAAACTCAGAATACTGTCAATAACTTCCTCAACACTTACGGAGTAGAATTCTGGTTGCGAAGGACGGCTAAAATTCAGAAGTTGATTCAGGATAGTTTCCATTCTTTGCAATTCCTCGGGAACAATAGTTTGGAATTTATCTAAAAAGTCCTGACTATTAAATTTCCTGGGTGCCAGCTGAGTAAATGTCTTGATAGAAACTAAAGGATTTCTTATCTCGTGGGCTATACTCGAGGCAAGTGTTCCCAAAGCGGTTAACTTATCGGCACGGTGCAAATTCTTTTCTATCTCTCTCATTTCTTCGTATAGCTTAGCATTTTCCATAGCTATGGCTGCTTGATTAGCTACAGTAGAAAGTAGCTCTAGATCTTCGGTAGTAAACTTTTCCCCGGACATCTTAGTGTCCAAACTGAAAATACCAATCAGCCTACCCTTCACCATCAATGGAATACAGAGCATCGACCCCAGTTCTTTCAATTTATCCAACGTCTCGTTAAACTCTTTCTGTTGTTCACTATGCATTCCAGAAGATTCTTTACCCTCGTGGAAAAGTTCGACCTCTTCCCTATTAAATATTCTTTTCTCTCTTTCTAACCAGTCAACGAGATAGTTGCTTTTTGTAAAATAAATTTTATCAAAACTCTCTTTTCTTAAGCCCTGTCCTGCCTTAATCCGGAATTGTTCTGTTTCTTCGTCCCATAACATAAGGCAACCTCTCCCTATGTGTATGACTTCGGTTACCTTATTAACAATCAGGTTGAGTAACCTATCCAGCGAGAGAATGGAAGTCATTGCCCCACTGAAGTCCTTGAGTGTTTTGTGGTAGTCGTACTTATCTTTGAAGAATAACTTATCTACTGTCCTTTGAATTCTATTCCTCAAAGGCTGAAAGCTGAGTGCAATAATCATAGCTGCCAGCGCGTTTACCAAGAGCGAACCTTGAGCAAAACGTGCAATCCCAAAAACTCCATGAAAGACTCCCACAATTACGGCGTAGATAGCTGTTATGGAAACAGTCAGTGATGCATAGACAACGCTTTTTCTTATGACAACTTCGATGTCCATCAACCGATGCTTTACAATAGCATAAGCAACAATACTGGTAAAGATAATAGTAGCCATATTCCCCAGGGGATAAATCTTTACCTCGAACGAAGGAAGAAAATTGGTTGAACCAACCAGCGCAGTAAACAAGGCTGCCATAAGAAAATATGATATCTGATTCCGCTTGATTCCCGAAATCGTCTGGTTATACTTTCGAAATACGAGTAGCATAGAATAACCAATAAAAAGTATGAAATTCAATATATAAAGCTGGAACATTAGCCCTGCGCGGGGAAAATACTGGTTACCAACTTTGAAAAATTCACTTACGAAAAGACCCGACAAATTAAGAATAGAAAAGAATAGAGCAAACCCATAAGAAACGTAAAGCATCTGTTTTTCGAATTTACCCCTATATTCTGTAAAAGCCAGTATCAGTCGAAGCGCAGCGGGAGGAACTAACACCAGCCCAATAGCAAATATTTTTGCCCAATACCAGGCAAAAACTTTAGTGGGAGCAATAATCAAGCCCAGGATGTTAATATTCCAGACTGTAAGAATAAGACATAAGAATAGAAATGCTCTATATAACTCATTTTTCTTATTCCTGGTATAGACAAAAAGACCCAGTGCGAGATTTCCTACAGCGCTAATTATTACCGGAAGAGTATTAAGACTCATTTTTTCCTCCTAAAAGAGAGATCCTGATAATACTTTACAAGTATCCAGGCCATAATGCTGGTAAAAGTTATGCCGCCCAAGTGTCCTATGGGATACATTCTTACTCCCCAAGACAAAAGAAAGTTTGTCATCCCAATACCCACAGCCAAAAGGATAGCAATCAAAAAAAATCTGTATTGAATCCGCTGCAAATTCTGGACAGTTTTTTGGTATTTAACGAATATCTTCAAGATGCCATAACCCGTAGCAAGCATAAAGAACATGATGTATATATTATATATTTTTGTTGGTCGGGGAAAATATTGAGAAATAACATAAAAATAGTCGTTCACCAGAAGCCCCGTCCAGAAAAGGATAACAAAAGTGAGTCCAATCAAGTAACTTCCAGAAACTATCAATTTTGCCCTGCGGGTATTATCTCCAACAAAAGTCATCACAAAGTGCAGAAAAACCGGAGGGATCAACATCAGTCCCAACCCAAATATCCTTGCCCAATACACTGCAAATAGTGCATCAGGAGCAATATATAATCCGAATTCATGGATATTCCAGACACCTATTGTAAGGCAAAGCAACATAAAGATTCTATTGACCTCACTCTTTCTTCTCAAGAAGACCAGAACACCCAGGGTAGGGTTGGCTATACCGCCAAAAAGAGGGGGAAAGGAATGTATATTCATCTTTTAACTTGTGAGACGTTTTGAATCATACTTTCTCCAAAATTTTCAGGGTGCGGGGCTTCAGGGAGGGACTTTGCAATATCGTTGATTGCGAGATTTACTATTATGGGAGAGATTCTGTCCTGCAATCGTACATTATTCCTGTTCCATAAATTCCAGATTCGCCTTAGCCTTTCAAAAATCGATTCATAGGCGTTTACTTGCTGCATAGCCCAATTATATCCGTTTTGTAAGGTCTTCGGGGACATCAATTTAGGTCTGAAGCAGACATGTCTTCCATCATATCTTTTCCAGTCATTATATAATAATCGACCTTCCCTGTCAAACCTTCGAAACAGGCGGGTGCCCGGGAGAGGCGTGAGAATACTTAATATAGGTATTGCCAAATCGGTACTATTGACGAAATTCACCGTCTTTTCAAAGACACTATTATCATCGAAATCGTGGCCAAAAATGAAAAAGCCTTGAATTTCAATTCCAAAAGATTGTATCTTCATAATATCTTTTGCATACTGTTCTACCTTGTAGTATCTATCTTTTCCCATCTGTCTTAGATTGGCACTGATTAAAGATTCAAACCCGATTATTACCTTCCTGCAGCCGCTTTCTGCAAGGAGAGAAAGCAATTCTTCATCTTTTGCCAAGTTTAGCGAGACCTGGGTAAAATAGACTATTTTGAGAGGAATAAGCTCACGCAAGAGCTCTTTCGCGTGCCTCCTATCCCCAATAAAGTTATCGTCAACGAAGAAAATAAGTTTCTTCTCTATATCCAGTAATGTTTTCATCTCCTGCATTATGTCTTTTACCGGTTTATAGCGATACCTTCCTCCTGACATGGCTTTTACAGTACAGAACTCGCAATCGTATGGACACCCTCTGGTAGTCTGGATTGTGTGGTAGAAATATCTTCTGTTCTTCAACAGAGCCCAGCGGGGTACTGGTAAATTTGCAAGTTTTGGAAATTCGGAAGATTTATAAAATGGCCTAAGCCTATTCTCCCTGAAATCATTAACAAGCTTTCTCCACACATTCTCGGCCTCTCCAATAACCACTGCGTCTGCATGTTCAATGGCTTCATCGGGTAACATAGTAGGATGAATCCCTCCTAGTACCACAGTAACCCCTCTCTGGCGAAATTCGTCAGCTATCTCATAGGCCCGGGGCGCCAGCCAGGTACTACAGGTGACTCCCACAAGGTCGACATGTTTATCAAAATCTATCTGTTCAACATTCTCGTCAGTTATATTCACTTCAATATCTTCTGGAGTTAATGCAGCAATGGTCGGCAGAGCCAAAGGAGCAGTGCTATACTTATTTACGCCGTATACAAGGGAATAAAATTTGCCATCCCAGAGTTCTCTACTGCCCTCGCTGGAATTGTTCTTTGGCGAAATTAGCTCTAATCTCATTACCCAAACTCCTTAAAAGAGCCACCTATTTTTTCCTGGGAAATAGAATCTGCCTCCTTATAGGAAATAATGCGGGTACGTTATTCCTATAATCCTCATATTCTTCTCCAAACTTTCTTATAAGTTCTCTCTCTTCCAGATGCAACCTGATAAGATTCAACGGAAGATATATAAGCAGCACTCCTACTAGAGTATAATAGGCATTAATAATAAGGGGAACCCCGATATATTCCATTAGGTTACTCAAATAGGCCGGATGTCTAAGATAGCGGTAAGGTCCGTCTCTTGCCAATCTGTGTGATTCTCTAATCTCAATCTGCACGCTCCAGTACTCACCCAGGGTAAGCATAGCCCACCATTTTAGCCAGATACGGATAGCCACTATTACTATCCCTATATCACTTATCCACAAATTGATCGTTCTGGGAAACAAAAAATATTCCCCTACGCTCCCGAAAATGAGAAAAGGATAAGTTATGGAAAAGGCAATCCATGTCCATTTCGCCATCTTTATGCCTTTTACCTTTTTGGAATTTGGCAAGTACGACTCAATCAGTCGCTGAACTACTATTGCTGCAATGATAATCAAAAATACAGTATCAGACAAGACAGCTAGACCCTTTCATAATTTCTTGATTTATTTTACTCACCAATTCCTCTATACTTCTGTGGTCCCCGCTGAAAAGATATTTTCTTGCTTTGTCTCTGAAATCTCTTGGCGACATCGTTGCATATTTTGCTATCAGGGCTGTTTCGCTGGTAACCTGAGTTAATATTTTACTCTTTTCTAACAAGCAAATGAAATTCCCGGTCTCTTTTGTAATTTCTTTAAATGACTTTCCGTTGAGGTTATACTCAGAAGAGGATCCCCATAGGCTCGGTGGATAGAATGATTTTATCTTATATACCATTGCCTCTTTTAAATAACTCTTGTGGTCCGGTATGTCAAAGCCGTACTTCTGGCTATTTTTCTCCCAATCTGTACCTAACATAAGAGCTGGGAACCAGACTACAACCGAATCAGGTCTCATCCTCAATAATAAATCGAAGCTTTCTTTCTTTGTCTCCTCAGTTTCGTGAGGAGCAGGAATAATCACACTGCCCACTACATATAAACCTGCCCTCTTACAGGCGTCTATGGTTTCTGTTATCTCATCAATTTTTACTCCTTTGTTCATACTCTGGTCAAGTATTTTCTGACTACCCGATTCTATCCCAAAAAATAGGGAATAACAGCCCGACTTTCTCAATAATCTAAAATCGACAATCAACCCGTCCTTTATATGTCCAAAAGCGCTATAGGTAACTTTCAACCCTCTATTTAATATTTCATTTGCAATTCTTCTTTTCAAAAAAGGTGGGGGATTCGAGCCAGCAAACCTGAAGGTGGTAAACCCATATTTTCTATTCATCTGTTCCATTTGCTTCACTACTGCTTCCGGCGTCCTCTCCCGCCATCTATTTCCACTTTTGATAGGGTGGATACAGTAACTACAATGGTTGGGGCAACCTCTGCTTTCGTCAATAAACACCATCTTTATTTTCTGATTGCCCTTCATCGCTAAATATACATCTTCATCATAAACCGGGAAGGTAAGAGAGTCCAGGTTCTTTATTCTTCTTATGGGAGTAGAAATGATTCTCCCATTATTTTTATAGATTAGATTGGGTATATCCTCTAATCTTCTCTTACCCGAGACATAATCTGCCAGCATGGTTATTGTCTCTTCTCCTTCTCCATAGACAAGTGCATCAAAGATATTACATACGTCAAATATATTCTCCTTAAAAGAATCAACGTGGGGACCTCCAGCAAATATGGGAAGCCCGGGATTATCCTGTTTAAGCTTCTCAGCAATAGTTATTGATCCTTCAAACCCATCCCCCGACCATAATTTTAACCCCACAAAGTCTACCTTATGTGCTTTAGCATATTGGCTGATCTCCCGGGCAATCTGCTGTACTTTTTTCTTTTGCAGTTCATTTATCTGTCTATCTAACTCCTGAAAGTCTTTCAGGTCGCTCTTTTGAGGTGGAAAACCCAGCTCCAGAGAACATATAATCTTTCTGGTTAAATAGCTTAACTGATCACTATATTCATGCGGAAACAGCCTTTTTATCGTATCCACTGTCGCATAATCCAGTATTGTAGTCTCGTGACCCTTGTCTATCAGTGACCCTGCCAGATTAGCCAGGCCATTATCTAAGGCTAAACTGCGCATTACTGCAGGATATCCAGAATAGTTTATTAAGAGACTTCGCGTCATGGCTTCTGCTCTCCCATAGGTTTAGAATAATAAATCAAAACTGGAAACTACTAATTTTTCCATAATCTTTAGAGCCTTCCCGAAAACCCCGATAAAAGTGCTGACCGGTTGCTTTGGAAATAACAGATTTTCTCCCCTGGCGATCCTTATCTGTACCATAGCATCTCCAATATAGATTAGCCAAACATTCATGGAATATCTTTATTGGCAGTTTTGTGGGTAACAGCGAATGGCAAAAATCGAATAGTTCGTAATTCCAATCTGTCAATTCAGTATATCTTTTCTGGAAAAGTTCAGTTCCTGGAAATGGAGTTAATATAGTAAACACAGGATGGGTAAGGTTTAGTCTGTCAACATAGTCTCCCAGGGCAAGAAAATCCGAGACTGTATAATCGGGGTCTATCAGGAAGTATGCTGCAATTTCAATTCCCTGGCCATGCAAAATACGAATTGCTTCTTCATTATTCTGGATGGTGTTCTGCTTTTTGTGCGCCCGCAATTCTTCGTCCCTGAAGGACTCAAAACCGATGAGGATAAGTTCCAAACCGATTTCTCGCCACTTCTCAATTATTTCAGGTTGCTTCACTATAGTGTCTGAGCGAGCATAGAGTTTATATTTTTTTCTAATGCCTCTTTCTTTTATAGCCTGATACATTCTTTCCGCTCTTCTCACATCATGAAAAGTGTTATCATCAACAACGTCAATGTACTCCTCTTCGATACCGGCCAGTTCATCAGCAATACGTACAGGGTCTCGCGCCCTGTACTTCCCTCTGGCAACTTTCCACATAGCACAAAAATCGCATCTGTAGGGGCACCCCCGGGAGGTGTACAGAGAGGCCATAGGTTGCCATGTTCCCCTGAAGTAACCACGGCGATACTTTTTAGTTAAATGCCTGGCTGGAAAAGGCGCAACATCCAGGTTTGCCATTATTTCTCGAGGCGAGGTGAAAACTAACTTCCCCTTTCGGGGAAGTGCCAAACCTTTAACTTTACTGAGGTCACTTTTCCCCTCGTATACCTCTACTAATTCTGGAAAAGTAATTTCGCCCTCTCCCATGACAATAACATCAATAAATTCTCTATTAAAGTCCTGAGGCATCAGGGTTGCATGGTGTCCACCAACAACTGTTAGAACATTTGGATTATACGTCTTGACCTTCTTAATTGTAGCTAATGCTGCGTAGACACCAGCAGTATAACTTGTAGTAGCCACAATATCAGGCTGGAGTGTCTCCATTTCCCTTTCCAGGTCATCATCTAATCTCATATCGAGAATTCTAACCTCATGATTGGGAACACAGGCAGCTATTATTTCCAGAGCTAAAGGTTCATTAAGCACCAGCCTTCCAGCTGCGAAATCGACTGGGCTAATGGGGGGTTGAATCAATAATATTTTCATTTCTAAACGACCTCATATCGTTTCAGAATCAAAGAGATGTTATTCCCTCCCTGACCAAAAGAATTAACCATTGCTGCTCTCACTTCATGTGCACGGGCCTGATTAGGAACATAATCGAGGTCGCAGTCAGGGTCGGACTCCTCATAGTTTATTGTCGGCGGCAAGCAGTTATGCTCAATGGCCAAAGCAACAGTAATGAACTGAATACTTCCTGTGGCTGCCAGCGGTTGACCTATCATTGATTTTATGGAACTTATGGGTATTTTATACGCATAATTGCCAAACGCACGTTTAATAGCCTTTGTTTCCCTCTTATCCGCTACCAGAGAAGAGCTACCGTGAGCATTTATGTAATTTACATCTTCCGGAGCAAGACCAGCATTATCCAGAGCAATTCTCATAGTCCTGGCCACTTCTCTGCCCGTGGGTTCCATTTTATGCATGCTATATCTATCATTGGTTATCCCGTAACCAGCCACCTCTCCATAAATCTTTGCTCCCCTTTCCACAGCGTGTTCCATCTTCTCCAGAATGACTGCGCCTGCCCCTTCTGAAAGCACATATCCATCTCGGAATCTTTCAAAAGGGCGGCTGGCTTTTCCGGGATCTCTATTACGCCTGCTCAGGACTTGTGCGGCACAGAAAGAATCAAAAGTAACTGGAAAAAGAGGAGCTTCTGCGCCCACAGCAATCATTATATCTGCTTGACCGTTACGTATAGTGTCAAAAGCATACCCAATAGCATTAAGCCCGGCCGAACAAGCTGTAGAGATAGTTATATTGGGTCCCCCCAATCTTAAATCAACGGCAATTACGCCCACGCCAGCGTTCGGATTCATAGCCATAGCAGAATAAGAACTAACCTCCTCCACCCCCTTCTCATGAAAAATCTCACACTGTTCTTCTACTATTTGCAGGCCTCCAATAGCTGTTCCCAGGGCGATCCCCACTCTGTACCTGTCTTCTTGGGAAAGCTCCAATCGAGCATCCTCTATGGCCATCTTGGCAGAAGCCAGAGCAAACTGGGTAAATCTACTCATGAACTTAGCCTTTTTTTTACTCATATACTTTGCTGGATCAAACTGGCTAACTTCACCTGCTATCTGCGTCGGATATTGAGAAACGTCAAATCTGGTAACTCGGGCGATGCCAGATTTTCCTTCTCTTATAGCCAGCCAATAATTATCTTTGCCAATTCCATTGGGAGCTATTACTCCCAACCCTGTGATTACTACCCGCTGTCTCATCCTCTATCCTGTATAATTAGAGAGAGTTTCACTATCTGTTTCCTTCTTTCTAACAATTATTCTCCTTCAGTCATAGAATTAAGTTCCTTAAACCTTGATATAGCAATTATTATTCCAACTTACCTAAAAAATAAAAAAAGTCATCCAGGTTTCCCGGATGACTTTTAAAAAATAGCACTTCTAAGATTATGTCTTATTTATAAATTTTTAAGGATTTATCACTTTCTCCTTTCCAATTGCCAATTTCTTGGGCAAAACCATGGGAAACAGCACAAAAAAAAACGGTATTGCCAAAAATACTAGTAATTCCATAGCACTATAATTCTTGTATAATTTGCACAAAATACTGTGCACCTTAATGAATATTTATACCCTTTTAATGCCCAGATTTTGTATCTTCATTATCAACGTATTACGATGTACACCCAGTATTTTTGCTGCTTCTGTCTGATTCCACTCCACTTTTTCTAATACCCCAAGAATAAACTGTTTTTCAAACTGTTCCCGCGCTTCTTTAAGAAGCAATCCTTCCTCTCCCATATTAGACTCCCCTGTTGTGACCGCTAACAGGATGTCTAAAGGAAGCCTTTTGTGAGAAATAATTCCTTCTTTTGTCAGAGCCACTAATCTCTCTATGACGTTCCGCAACTCTCTCACATTTCCCGGCCATCTATAGTTCACTAAAGACTCCATAGCCTCAGGAGTTATATCCTTTATTTCTTTACCGAATTCCCGGTTGAAAATCTCCAGAAAGTACCTCACCAATAGGGGTATATCTTCTCTTCTCTGGCGCAAGGGAGGGAGTTCTATGGGCACTACATTTAACCGATAATATAAGTCCTCTCTAAATCTCCCTTCCTCTATTGCCTTCTTCAGATCAATATTAGTAGCTGAAATTATTCTCACATCAATCTTTATAGTTTTTACTCCTCCTACTCTCTGAATCTCTCTTTCCTGGAGCGCTCTCAAAATTTTTCCCTGCATGTCCAGTTTTAAATTACCGATTTCATCCAGAAAGAGCGTCCCATGGTTCGCCAGTTCAAATCTTCCCAGCTTTTGTGAAGTGGCATCAGTAAATGCCCCTTTTTCATGGCCAAATAATTCACTCTCCAATAAGCTTTCAGAAATTGACGCACAATCTACGGCAATGAAAGGATTATCCTTTCTCAATCCATTGAAATGGATAGCCCTGGCAATCAGTTCCTTTCCCGTTCCACTTTCCCCAAAAATCAACACTGTAGCGTCGTTTTTGCTCATTTCGGAAACTATTTCGTATACCTGTCGCATTTTCTCACTTGTGCCAATAATGTTATCGAACTCAACCGGCTTTGCTACCTGGGAACGCAAATAGGAGACTTCTCTGGCCAAGCGTCGTTTTTCTAGAGCTTTACCTATGGAGACTACTACTTCCTCCGCCTCAAAAGGTTTTGTAATATAGTCGTAGGCACCCAATTTCATAGCTTCAATAGCCGTCTTCATCGTGTTAACCGCAGACACCATTATAACGTCTACATTCTCTCTCATTTCTTCAATCCTGCGCAAAACCTCTATGCCGTCCATTCCGGGCATCCTGATATCCAAAAGAACTATATCCAGATTCTCCTTTGCAACTTTTTCTAACGCCTCTTCGCCGTTGGTGGCGGTTAATACCTTATAATCATCTTCCAGAAGTTGCTGGAAAGATTCAATTACGTTCACTTCATCGTCAACTACCAAAATGTTAGGTAAAATTTTCAATTCCTCCATTCTGACCACCTGAGGTGACTTTTTTAACCATTATTTAAATGGATTAAGGAAAACTTTATTCTCATAAAAAATTTTTTCTCTACCTACGAGGAAACGACCCACAAAATATTTGCTTCATTACCACCTACATTCATTATTTTATATGATTTTATACCCTTGAAATAAATACTATCTCCCTTCTCCATAATAAACTTTTCCGCGCCGCGAAGCAGCTCAACTTTACCCTTGAGAACGAAAGCAAACTCTTCACCGTCAAGAGAACCTGGCTGTTTCTCCATCATGCCTCCAGTTTTAAGAACGAGGAGGGAAGGTTCCATCCTTATACCCAGGAGGTCCGAAGCTAACACTTCATAAAATGATTTTAATCCATCGTTAACAACCCTTTTCCTATTGTCTTTCTTGATAAATATGAAATCTCTACTTCTTTCTTCTTCAAAAAAACAGCCAACTTTTTTATTTAATGCAGTAGCAATCTCTCTTAAGGACTTGACAGAAGGAGAAGTAATATTTCTCTCTACCTGGGAAAGAAAACTGCTAGTGAGACCCGTTCGCTTAGCCAATTCTTCCAGAGTCATTTTCTGGCGCCGCCTCAAATCTCTCAACCGAGAACCCAAATCCATTTGTATCTTCCCTACCTTGCTATCACTAAAATATCAGATTTCACAAAATACCTCCCGATATTCACCCTTAATCTACCCCTTTTTCCGACACAGAGAAGAAATATTGAATTGAATATATCAAATCTTGAAAAAAAAGTCAAATGAATAATTTTAAGGGCTTTTTATCTTTTTTATTTTCTCTGCCAGGTCCTCTCCCCTTACAATAACCCTGGCAACTATTCCTGCCCTCCTGTTTTTCCTTATAGGTGTTATTGTTATTGGCCTCAATTTTAGCATATCCGATAGAAATCTCTTTGCCTCCCCATATTCTGGCTCTCCCTTCTGGGGCGATTCTACTCCATCAATCTTTACTTTTCCCCAGCGAGAAGACCAGAAACTACTCCCGTCAATTACCACAAAAGTCTCTTTCTCTATCAATCTGCTTCTTAGTCTAAAGGCAGGAATGAGGAGGAAAAGCAAGATTAAGAGGATTATTAATATGAATAAAGGGATTTGCATCAAATCCCCCGGGAAAAATGGACAATTACCTGTCGCTCACTCATCTGTTCCTGGCTGGTTCTTTCTCAATTAGTTATTATCTTATTATCTAACCTCCAGTGCTATTATATCCATTATGCCTCTTCTTACCATCATCACGCCAATCGACGCCAGAATCAGACTTGCCACTTTGGAAATAGCCTTAGACCCGGCGTCTCCCAGAATCTTGATTATATAATCTGAGTTAACAAACGCAAACCAAACTATTATCATATTTGCTATGAAGGAGGTAATAGTGGGAACAATACCGTAAATATCGATAAGCATAATAATAGTAGTCAATACAGCCGGTCCCACAATCAGCGGAGTACCGAGAGGAACTACGCCCATGGAGGTAGTAGGTTGCCGTCTACTCTTCTCCGGGCTTAGTAAATCGATCAAGGATAGCACCAGGAGGACAAGCCCGCCAGCAATCTTGAAATCGGCTACCAGAAGCCCGATAATAAGAAATACCGCCTTACCCAGGAACATAAAACCGAGCCCCACAACAGAAGCCGTTAACACAGACTGAGAGATAACTCTCCTTCTTTCCGAAGATTCAAGCGGTTCCACCAGTGACAAGAAAATTGGTATAATTCCCAGAACGTCGACTGCCACGAATATGGGAATAAAAGTCAAAACGTAAGCCATTTCCGTTTTTCTCCCTTACCTCCTCTCTTCTATTTTTCCTCTCATAACATCAGTTTTCCTGGTATTCTCTACCTGGCGATTGATAAAGGCCCATATTAAAATGGATGCAATTATGGTCCCCAGAACGGCAATGCCAAAGAAGAAAAGATTTAACTTCCTCTGTTTCTCTTTCCTCTTCTTCTGTTCTATCCATTCCTCTTCAGTCAATGGCCTTTCGGGTTTCATCTCTTCTGCTTTAAACTGGTAACTACAGAATCGGCAGATCTTCGCTTCAGCTTTGACAAACTCTGCACATTGTGGACATTTCTTAGATTTCTGGAAAATCCTCGCTTCTGGAGAAATCAGTGCCCCGATAATAAAGGCAATAAGAGGGCTGGCGAAAAGGCTAAGTAAGAAGCCAAGAACGCTATTTAAACCCCTTTGCTTATAATAATAGCCAATCAGAACTGCTAACCCCACCCAGAGAACAAACCACATAGCTTTCCTCCCGGTTAATTTACCATTCTACTACTTTTTGCCTCAGTCTCTTTTTTTCTGACCTCAATCTCTTCTTTTTGAGGATTCGCTCCTTTGCTGAAACTGATATTTTCGTAGGAATTCTCCGTTTCTTTTTCCTCTTTAACCGTTCCAATCTCTCCTTAAGTCTTTTCAAGGCAAGCTCTCGGTTTCTTGCCTGGGAACGGAACTCCGTGGCAATTACTGTTATCCCTGTGGGGATATGTCGGATGCGGACTGCTGTTTCCTTCTTATTCTTCCTTTGGCCGCCCGGTCCCCGACTCCTGTAATATTCTATGCGGATGTCCCGAATTCTACCTGGCATATCGTTCATTCACTCTCAACGGGAAGACTGAATTCCTCCCCGCAATAGGGGCATTCTACGTATTTCTTATTATCCGGCACCAATATCTTCTCTTTGCAATTTGGGCAGGTAACTTCAATTTCCATATACTTTCCTCTTAATCTTACTCGCCTATAACCTTGATTAGAGCCCTTTTTCTTCTCTGACCGTCAAATTCACCATAAAAAATCTGCTCCCACGGTCCGAAATCCAATCTGCCCCTGGTTATGGCCACTACTACTTCCCTGCCCATAATAGTCCGTTTCAAATGAGCATCCCCGTTGTCTTCTCCAGTCAAATTGTGTTTATACTTTTCTTTTCCGTAGGGCGCAAATTTTTCCAGCCATTCACTGAAATCCTGATGTAAACCACTTTCGTCGTCGTTAATAAATACGCTTGCTGTAATGTGCATGGCATTAACAAGGCAAAGACCTTCTTTTACCCTGCTTTTTTTCACCACTTCTTCAACTTGTGCAGTTATGTTTATGAACTCTCGTCTATTTTTTGTATTAAACCAAAGATACTCCGTATAGGATTTCATAATAATCATACCTCCCAGTCTGTCCCGAATCACCTGGACCTGCAGATACTTGTAGGTATACATTCAATCTATCTAGACCATCCCTGCAAAGTCCTAAAATAGCTGTTTATCTATTCCTCTACGGTTATGGCATCAACAGGACAGCTTTCAGCAGCTTCCTTGCAGGATTCTTTTGCTCCTTCAGGAACTTCGTTCACAATTACGCGGGCAGTATCATCATCGAGCACGAACACTTCCGGACAGGTGTCAGCACAGACGCCACAGCCAGTACACAATTCCTTGTCAACAGTTGCTTTCATTTCCACCTCCCTTTAAAGATTTATCCTTTCCAGTAGCCAGTTCCATAGGTTCAATCACTACCTAAAATTTATAACCCACGGAGACTCTTCCTGCGTTCTGGGTTACATTAGGCTTTAATTCATAATCTTTCAATTTCCATTTATATTCCGTTGCCAAAGCTAATTTACGGGTGATAATTTCCTTTTCAAACTGAATGCCCAGGGAATAATTAGTCTTATCCCTTTCTCTTCCGATAGTATAGTTGTAAAAGCCTACGCCGAAGTTTAGCAAGGCCTTCCAGTTATTCCTCCAGGAATATTGGGCTCGTATTTCTATTGAATCTTTATCATAACTGGAAATCTTCCTTTGGGAATAGTCTGTTTCTCGATGGAGATAACCGAAGACAAGAGATGACCTCCTGGTATGGTCTTTTGAGAATAGATATCTCCACTGATTCTCTATCTCGTACCACCTGTAGTCATAATCAGCGCTCGTATAATCTTTATCATAATCGGTATATTTTAGAACCATATACATTCTTTCCATGACAGGATGCTCAGTTTTCCACCACCACCTGCGGTACGCAAAATAGTAGTCACCTTCCTGTTCCTCTTCTTCCATATCCTCATCCGTATACTTCTTTCCTTCTTCAATCCTCCCTGCCACCTCTGATAAGAAGCTAAATTCCGGTCTCATCTCAACTCCCAACCTGTATATAAAATGATTTGTATCTGATTTAGAATCGAAGTCTGTCTGACGAAAATTGAGAAGAGCGAGAAACTGAAGCTTCTTATTGGAGAAATATCTCTTCCCCTCCATTTTTTCGGAGAATTCCATTCTGTCTTTGCCTTCAGTCAAAAAGTAGTCATAGTCCTTATAACCCAGCTCTCCTGAAAGACTCCATAAATCTTCTATTTTGTAAGTAGACTTTAACTTTAACAGCCATTGGGTATTGGTATATATATCTTTTTCTTTGAATCTCTTCTCCCGCCAGCCTAAATCGACGTCCAATTTTAAGCTGGAATCCTTTCTGGTAAAAAGAGAGTAATCCCAATAATTCCTAATCGATATTGTATTATTATTTAAGTCTTTCCTGTCTTTATATTTTTTAGTGTAGGCATTGTATACCAGAGTCAGGTTGAGCGGTTTTCTGATTGGGTATCTATATCTCAGATAATATTTCGCATAATCATAGGCCAATGTGCTTTCTGCCTCAATAGCTTCTATTGTGCTTTTGTTCCCCGCTTCCAAGAACCCACTCAAAGTGGGCTCAAAAGCGTATCCAAAATTATAGGGAAAGATTAAGGCCCCAATCAAAGCTAGTTTCGTAATACTCGAAATATATGCCTCCTCACCCTGACCCTCTGCCCAAAGGGAGAGGGAACTTATGGAGTTTCCAACTTATGGCAACGCTTTACACCACATTATTTACTTTCAAAGTATCAACACAAGCCCGAAATAGTTGCCTTTACAGTCGGGGCTTTTGAGCACTTCTATCCTGTAACCATTGTTTCTGGCAGTCTGGAAAACATCTATCCCGGACGCTTCCATAGAAGGCCTTGCCTCATATGGTTTCCTGCAGGGTTTATTAACGTTACAGGTATTACAGAGGTCGCATGGACCTGCGCCCATGCCATAGGCTTTATAATATCCTGAGAGAAATGCTTCTCTCTCCAGCCTGGATACTATTCCTCTAATATCCGTATAGTCATCGCCGTGGACTAAAATGGCCTTCCTGAATTGTTTCAATACTTCCCTGGTCTTTTCTGGCGTTGGCGAATAGGGAGGGCAGGTAAGACATTCTCCGTAACCATCACATCCGTACTGGCACTTCAGTCTTACCCAGGGAGCAGTGACAACAGTGTCAACGGAGATTACTTTGGCACTAACCGCTCCCAATTTTTTGGCAAATTTACACAAAGACTGAAAATTTCTTTTCACGCTTTCCACCAGAAAAGAATTGAAGATTAATAGGCTAATCTACTTCTGCCTTTAAAATCTAGCCATCATCAATATTCAGATATGTATATTAATGCTTTTTGAACCAAAAAGTCAAGAAAAATGTAGCAATGGACAGAGGAATTGTCTTTTAACTTAGCGATGAGGAGAACCGGTAGGATATCTCTTTTCCCTCCCTGTCAGGCGGAAAAGAGGCTTTGCCCGGAATAGGCCTGTCTAGATAGCCTCTTCCAGGGGAAGGACAAATACCTTTAGTCCCTCTTTTTTGTATATAGATTTCAGCTCCTTCATTCTGTTTAATACCTCATCTTTCTTTTCTTCTTCAACAGCAATAAATAGCCCGTGATTCACCTCCGGCCAGACGTGAGTATCCAGGTGTGGAGCGGAATGAGTACCAGCGCCATGTATGGAAGGTAGTTTAGTGTATGATTTGACCTTTACTTTTTCCAACTCCTCCATCACTTTGCTTTCAATTACAACATTATAGACTAGAAAGATGAGTTTCATCGCTTGCTCCTTACTTTCCTCGTTCTGGCGATGCGAGTCTCAAAAATAGAATATAGAACCGGTATAAACAATAATGTAAAAAATGTTGCCACCATAAGTCCCCCCACTACAGCCCTGGCTAAAGGAAAACGGAGTTCAGCGCCCTCACCGATTCCCAAAGCCATAGGGGTCATTGCCAGAATAGTAGTTAACGCAGTCATCAAAACAGGGCGAATCCTGGTCCTCCCTCCCTCAATTATTGCCTCTCTGAGTTCCAGTCCCCTTGCCCTGAGGAGATTGATATAATCCACAAGCACGATGCCGTTATTGACAGCGATGCCCGAAAGCATGATTACCCCGATAAAGGCAATAATGTTAAAGGTGGTGTGGGAGAAGAAAAGAAGCCATATCACGCCAATTGTCGCAAGAGGAAAAGTGAACATAACGATAAAAGGGTCGAGCAAAGATTCAAATTGGCTGGCCATAACCATGTACACCAGGAAGATAGCTCCCAGCAGAGCTATCCCCAACCACATAAAAGATTCCCTCTGCTCCTTTGCTTCGCCTGCCATTACTATGGAAAAGTCCCGGGGAACCACAATGTTTTTCAATTTCCCGCTAATATCCCTGACGACAGCTCCCAGGTCTCTTCCTTCATAGTCCGCACTCACGGTTATTAGCCGCTCTTGCATTTTCCTGTTTATCGTTACCGGTCCCTTTGCCGGTCTCATTTCCACCAGAGTGCCCAGGGGAATCCTTTTACCCTGAGAAGTAAAGATTGGTATATTCTTAATGTCTTCTATGTCTTTTCTGTCACTTTCCCTAAATCTTACCAGAATCGGGTACTCTTCCCCGCGCTGCCGAAATTGAGTTGCCACTTCGCCATAGATACTGGACTGTATGGTATTAGCGATAGAGGAAACGTTCAGTCCCAGAGCTGAGGCCCGTTTTCGGTCTACGTATATCTGGAATTCCGGTTTTGCTTCCTCAAAGTCAGTCTCCACATCGACTGCACCAGGTGTGCCTTGCACAATTCCCTTGACCTGCTGGGAAAGCTCTTTAGCTTTTGCGAAATCGTATCCATATATTTCTACGGAAATCGGGCTACCCGTCAAGCCCATCATCATCCTACCGCCGCGGCCCCCGCCAAGATTCATCTTTGCTCCGGGAATGCTCTTCAGTTTCTCTCTCAGCATAGCCATAATTTCCCACTGTGACCTTTTTCTCTTTTTCAAATCAACCAGTTCCACGGCAATCTGGGCTGTATGGACACCAGCACGTTCACCGCCGAATCCCATACCCGTTCCGATTCTTGAACGAACGTACTCTAACTCAGGAGTATTCGACTGTACTATTTTCTCCACTTTCTTGACTACTTCTTCCGTAACTTCCAGCCGGGAACCAACGGGAAGCTCCAGATTCATTTCTATTCTTCCCTGGTCAAGTTTGGGCATAAATTCTGTCCCCACAAGGCGCAGAGGCCATACAAGCGTAAGACTGATAAGAAAAAGCCCTCCCACAGCCATTATCGTCAACCTTCTATGGTCCAGACACCAGTTCAGTAGCTCCTCGTATCTATTCTGCAGCCAGCCGAACCAGTTACCGACCAGCCGGTAAATTTTAGACGTCATTTTTCCGGATGGATTATTGGCTCTGACGACAATAAGTCTGGAGGCAAGAAGCGGAATCAGAGTCAAGGCAACAAATAATGAGACCGTGAGAGAAAGAGTAACAGTGAGAGCCTGTTCTCTAAACAGCACGCCGGCAATCCCGGGAACGAAAAATATGGGAAGAAATACAGCAATTGTGGTTAGCGTGGATGCTACAATAGGCATAGCCACTTCTCTGGTTCCCCATACGGCACCCTCTTTTGCCGGCTCTCCTTCTTGCCGGTGCCGGAAGATGTTCTCCAGAACAACGATAGAATTGTCCACGAGCAATCCCACTGCTAGTGCCAATCCTCCCAGAGACATCATATTGAGGGTCAACCCGGCAAAATCGAGAGCAACAAAACAGGCAACTATGGAAAAGGGAATAGAAAGAGCTATAATTATGGTCGTCCTCAAAGACCTGAGGAAAAAGAGCAATACAAGCACTGCAAGAATTCCGCCCTGAACGGCAACATTTGACAAATTTATTATTGACTTCTTGATAAACTCAGACTGATCCATAATTATTTCAATGCGCAGCCCTCGGGGAAGCTCCCTATTCAAGCGTTTTATCTCTTCTTTCACCCTATCCGCAGTCTCCACTGTATTAGCCTGGGTGCGCTTCTGGATAAGAATCAGTACAGAAGGCTTGCCGTTCAACCTCATTTCTCTTTCTCTTTCCTTGAAGCTATCCTCAACCACAGCCACGTCACGGAGATAGATCGGCGTGGTTTCTCTTGTAGCCACAACAATATTTTCAATTTCGTCTACCGAACGAAACTCACCCAGCGTTCTTATTAGATATTCGCTGCGCTTCTCTTTTATGTCACCACCAGGCAGATTCAGGTTTTCGTCCCTGACAGCACTTACTACCTTTTCAATGGAAAGCCCGAAGGCCTCCATTCGCCTGCGGTCGAGCCGAACCTGAATCTCCCTTTCCAGCCCGCCGTGCGTATCAGCCAAGGCCACTCCGTCTATTCTTTCCAATCTGGGCTCGACTTTATCCTCAGCAATTTCCCTCATCTGGTCAGAGCTCAAATCTCCCGAGAGTCCAACAAAAAGGATGGGCATCATCGACGGGTCAAATTTGAATATTATGGCCTCCTCCGCGTCCTCAGGAAGGTGATGTTTGACAAGGCTTACCCTCTCCCTTATATCAGAAACAGCCACGTCCATATCTGTGCCCCATTCAAAATCTATGATTGTTGTACCAATTCCCTCGCGGCAGGTTGAGCGTACCTCTTTTACCCGGTTTATTGTGGCCACAGATTCCTCTACTGGGCGGACGATTAAGGTCTCCATATCCTCTGGCCCCACCCCACTATATCTGATTATGACCGCTGCCGTGGGGAAGGTGATATCAGGCAAAAGTTCCGGCTTTAACCTTAAAAGAGAAACTATGCCGAAGACGCCAATGGCGATGAACACCATTGTATACGTTATAGCTCTTTTAATCGCTGATTCGAAAAGACTCATTCTTCCACAACCTCCACTTTCTCCCCGCCTTTAAGGTAGTGATGACCAGCAATAACCATCTTTTCGCCAGGGGAAAGGCCTGATCTTACTTCCACCTTTTCTTCCTGAGAAATTCCTGTTTCTATGACTCTCTTCACAGCACTGCCGCCTTCAACAACAAAAACGAAGGAATTCCTTGAACCGACTTCCTCCAGTATCGCCTCCTTGGGTACTACCACAGCCCCTTTTGAGGATACCACCACGATATCTATCTCTGCAAACATTCCTGGCTTCAGCCTGTGATCAGGGTTGGGAAGAAAAACTTCGGCGTAGGCACTTCGCGTGATGGGGTCTACAACAGGGCTGAGGCGCATAACCTTGCCATTAAAGATTCTATCAGGATAAGCGTCAACTTTAATCCTCGCTTCTTGATTTTTAGAGACTTTCACCATATCCTTTTCAGGGATACTAAATTCTACTTTAATCCTGTCCATCCTGGCAATTAGTGCTACCGGAGTTTCCAGGCCGATTGTACTCCCTTTATCCAGATAGAGACGTCCCACAGTTCCGCTCAAAGGCGACTTAACTTTTGCTTCCTCAAACTCCATACCAGTTACTGCCCGGTCGACCAGAGCTATGACTTGATCCTTTTTTACCCAGCTCCCTTCCTCTACCAAATATCGAGAAAGCCTTCCCGTGGCTTCAGAATAGACGGTCACCTGGTCTTCTCCCTTAATATCGCCAACAAAGGAGAGGATCAGTTCTAAATCTCCAGACTTCACCTCCTGGATAGCCACCGGGACAAGGCCTTCACCAACGCCCGTGGCGTTTCTATCTACTTTTCCTTTCCTTGTTATTACTCGATAGCCTATTCCAATGATAAGAATAATCACTACTATCCAGACAACTTTCTTTCGCATCTAATCCTCCCTAATGTTCCACTATTTTTAATTTAAGTTCACCTGCCCATTGCTTCTATAAGTTTTGCCTTTGCTATCAGATAGTTCGCCAGGGCCTGTAAATGAGCAGTTTTGGCTTGAGTTACTGCAAGTTGAGTATCCATGAACTCTAAATTAGTTATCAGTCCGCTAGTATACCTCTTTTCAGCAATGCTCATTGCTTCTTCAGCCTGAGTTACATTCTCACGCTGAGAAATAATTGTCTCTTCTTCCTGGCGAAGACTAAGATATGTTTCTCTTACCTCAAGTTCAATCTCTTCATTCTTGTCTTCCAGGTCATACTTGACCTCTCTCAGTTGCGACAAAGACTGGAGTACTTTTCCCCTCGTGGAGAATCCGCTGAAAATGGGAAACTCCAGAACTACCATGGCATTCCACTCCTTCCCCCACTCCTCCTTCCAGTGGTAAGGCCTTTGAAACTGGTAATTATAAATGGCTGAAAGTAGTGGCTTATTGGAAGCACTCGCCAGCCGGGCCTGGGCGAGAGCGATATTTTCCTGTTCTTTCAAGGATATTACTTCCGGCCTATTTTTTAGGGCTTCTTTTATGGCCTGGGAAAGTTCTATCTCCGTTGGTTCGTATTTGAGTTCGCCTCGAAGGCTCACTTCTCTCTGAGAAAGCAATCCCAGCAATGACTTGAAACGGTTTTCAGCCAGAGTGAGACCATTCCTTGACCTGATTAACTCAGGTTTCAGGTTAGCAAGTTCAACCCTGGCCCGCAACAGGTCAAATTTAGAAGCTAACCCATCCTCATAACGCTTCTCCACCTGCTGTAGATGCCTTTCCATCTGAGCGTAGGATTCCCGGGACAGATTCAAAAGTTCTCCTGCCAGGATAAGATTATAAAAAGACTCGGTTACCTTGAACCTTAAGAGATTCCTTTCTTTTCTGTAATCTTCCTCGCTAATCCTCTGATTTGAACTAGCCTGCCTATAGCTATTCTTGATTCTTCCCCAGGTGAAAATGGGCTGTTCAATCGTTGCCGTAGCCGTATACGTATCCTGCCCCCTAACGACAACTTCACTTCCTCCTCCCACTGATATTTTCTGTCCTTCACCCAGCCGAAGATAGTTGGCTCCCAGAGAGAGTGCAGGTAAGAATCCAGCTCTGGCCACAATCAATTCTCCCTTAGCTATTCCCAGCCTCTCTTTTGCCGCCAAAATCTGTCTATTCCTCTCAAAAGCAATTTCAATGCTTTTCTCCAGAGTTAATTCTTTTGTCTCCTCGGCCAGGCAAGGCAATGATGAAACAGAGGCCAGAAAAATAATGATACTCAAAATCACTTTAACCCGAATGCGAATCATTTGCTAATCCCTTTGAGAAAGATGTCCATAACCATAGGCTTATATGTATCCAGAATGTTCTTATCATACCTGACGAACCAGTTGAAGATCACTGACCTGACTATTCCCATAAAAGAGGCTGCTGCCAGGGTTGGCTCAACTTTCCTGAACTCCCCGGATTTTATTCCTTCTCGAACTATCGAGGCTATTCCTTCCGTCGTCTTCCTGTGCTCCTTCATAATATAAGAACGAACTTCCCTCAGAGTAGTGGCGTATAGCTTTTGCGACTCGGAATGCACGATGCGCATGAAATCTCTATTTTCTCCAACGTGTTCAAAAAATTTGGAGAGGACTGCTTCCAATTTTTCCACACCTGATACTTGGCTATTCATTACCTGTTCCAGCAACCTTCTTTGTCCTTCCAGCCCGTCTTTAATGAGCCTCAAGAAGACTTCCTCTTTTCCTTTAAAATAGAAATATAGGCTGGCCTTCCCAAAGCCTGCTTCTGAAGCAATATCCTCCATAGTAGCTGCTTCATATCCTTTACGAGAAAAGACTCTCTTGGCTGCGGATAGAATGCCTTCTATTCTGGCAACCTTCTCTTTCTCTTTCCTTTCTTCTCTCTCCATTAGTCCCTCCGGGAATGGACTATTTGGTCGATAATTCGACCTTTTGGTTTAATCTTATACCAGTTCACGGCATTTGTCAAGTACATTTTTAAAAGAGAACGAAAAAAGAGACACGAAAAAGAGACGGGTAATTTTTATGGAGGGCTCATAGATGGGTTAAACGAGGATAATTTACTGCTTTTCTTTTCGTGAGTATTCATCCATAATTCTTTTTTCTTCTGCTGTTAGACTGTCAACGCCATGGAGCAGTATCTTGTCAAGAATCTGATTGACTCTCTCCTCAATTTTGTAAGCTTTGGTTTTGTATTTTTTTCTTCTCTTTAAACTGATCTTTGGTAGCCGTAAAAACGTAAGTAATCTTTCCGGATGGAAACGATATTTCCAGAGGGGAAACTTTAAATATACATAGCCCACTAATAAACCGCCAAGATGGCCAAAATGGGCAATGTTAGACCTTCCCCCTGAAATACCGCCCAGGAAAGCAACAGCTCCAATCAGGATGGCAAAATGTTTCGCTTTGATGGGAAAAAGAAAGTATAGATAGATTATGGAGTCGGGATATAGCATGGCAAATGCAACAAGGATTCCGTAGATTGCTCCTGAGGCTCCTACGACAGGTATTCTCGAATTCAGTGAAGTGAGGAGGACAAAAATGCTAGCCCCTACCCCGCAGGTAAAATAGTACTTAAGGAAGGAACTGGTTCCCCATTCTCTTTCTATCGGTTTTCCAAACATCCACAGGACAAATAGATTTATCAGCAGGTGGAATAGCCCCCCGTGAAGAAACATATGGGTGAATATTTGCCACAGCCACAAATTCCTTACCACCCGCGCGGGAACTAAGCCAAAAATGAACAGAAAATTTCTTCCTACAAACATCTGGATTATGTATACAGAAACATTGGCGATTATTAACCATTTTATCGCCCTGCCCCATCGACGGGAAAATAAAGGTTGTTGATAGTATCTGTATGCCATTTTGGTTTAAAAGATTAACGATTTTTAATCTCTTCCATATAATGGTTAAAGTTCGCCTTCATCTCTTTGAGAGAATCACCGCCAAACTTCTCTCTCATTGCCCGCACTATCTCCATAGCCACTGCTGCCTCTCCAATTACGCCGGCTGAGGGAACAGCGCAGATATCGGCTCTAACGACCTCAGCAGAAACCTCTTTCTTTGTAATCATATCTATCGACTTGAGGGGTTTCTTCAATGAAGAGAGTGGCTTCATCGCCACCCGCGTAATTATATTTTCTCCGTTACTTATTCCACCTTCAATCCCACCAGAGTTATTAGTCTTTCGATAGTAGCCCTTACCTGTTTCATAGAAAATCTCATCGTGTACCTTGGAGCCGGGCTTTCTGGCCATGACAAATCCTTCCCCAATTTCTACTCCCTTTACTGCGGGGATGGACATCAATGCCTGAGCCAGTCGGCCATCAAGCCTTAAATGCCACTGCGTATGGCTCCCCAACCCTGGTGGAGGATTAATAACTAGCACGCTGAACACTCCGCCCAGAGTATCTCCTGATTTTTCTGCCTTGTTAATTGCCTCCATCATCTTCTTTTCCGCATTCTTATCCGGGCAACGAACGGGAGATGACTCACTCTCTTTTTCTATCTCTTCTGCATTTAACTTTGAAATTATAGCCTGGACACCCCCGATTTCTTCAGTCATACTCACCACTTTGATCGCGAACTCGGCCAAAAGCCTTTTGCAAACAGCTCCCACTGCTACCCTGGCAGCAGTCTCCCTGGCAGAAGCCCTCTCCAGGATATCTCTTAAATCTTCACGGCCATACTTTAGGGCCCCAGCCAGGTCGGCATGACCCGGTCGGGGACGAACCATCTTCCCTTCCACCTCTTTATCTGTGGCATAAATAGACATCAATTTCTTCCAGTTTTCCCAGTCTTTGTTAATTATGGTCATAGTAATGGGACTACCGATAGTCTCTCCCCAGCGTAAGCCAGAAGTAATTTCCACTCTATCCTTCTCAATCTTTTGCATTCGCTCGCCCCGGCCAAAGCCTCTCTGTCGCCGGGCAAGTTCTTTATTAATCTCGTCTTCGCTCAATTTTAATCCCGCAGGTATGCCTTCAAGTATCGCATGCAAAAATTTTCCATGAGACTCACCAGAAGTTACATAACGGAACATAAGCGCCCTCCGTTGAAAATTTTTATCTATTCCCTCTCTTTTTTAAAGAATTCGAGGTCCCACAAGTCCCTTTCCTGGTCATATTTCAAAATATAGATGTGGTTATCCTTGTCTCTCACTTTGAAATAGAGACAGCCAGGGCTATACCATTGATCAATTATTTCCTTGATTAGAAATTCTTTATGATTAATGCTAAAACTAACGGGTCTTTGGTTAGCCTTATAATCGGAATAACATTTTACCTTTAACATCTTATCTGTGTCCCCAAAAGTGGAGCTTCGCTCTCTAGCTATATACTGGCACTGGATAGCTCTTCAAGAATCTTTTTTCTCATTACTTCTACAGGTGCTCTCTGGCCTGTCCAGATTTCAAATGATGCTGCTCCCTGATATATCAACATTCCTATCCCGCCCAGAGCTTTTAGTCCTCTTTTTTTTGCTTCTGCAACCAATGGAGTCTCTCTGTTATAAATAACATCATAAATGAAAAGGTCTTTATGTAGATACTCGGGATCAATTACACAAGGGTCTCCCTCTTTCATACCCACTGGCGTGGCATTAACCAGAAGTGTGCTTTCAAATACGGTCTCCGCAAATTCCTTGCTACTCATAGCCACAGCATAGACTGGACAATCAGGAATATTTTCTCGAAGTCTGCCTACTAAGTCTTCACCCTTTGCGGCTATCTTATCAGTAATGGCCAGTCTTTCTACTCCTCTCTCAGTCAATTTCACGGCTACTGCTTTTCCCGCCCCTCCTGCGCCGAGCAGTAAAGCCTTCTGGCCTTCAAGTTTTATTCTGCCCTCTGTGAGTAAAGATGTGATGAAGCCCTGACCATCCGTATTATAACCTCCAAGTCTTCCCTGGCGATTATGAATCGTGTTTACAGCACCAATAAATTCAGCCTCCGGAGAGATTTCATCCAGGTATTTCATAACTTCTTCTTTATAGGGTATGGTTACATTCGCCCCCGCGACATTCGGGGCCCTTAAACCTGTTATCGCTTCCTTCAAATCCGAGGGCTTTACCGAAAAAAGGTTATATACAAAATCGAGCCCCAGGGATTGGAAAGCTGCATTATGCATAAGCGGGCTTTTCGAATGCTCCACCGGATAGCCAATCAATCTCACAATTTTTGTAGAACCTGATGGTTTCACCTCTACTCACCGCTAATAAGAACATTGGATATTCTTATTGTAGGAGAACCCAGACTTCCATAAAATTCTAAGTCATCGCCAATGGCGTCGATTGAATTCAAAAGGTCAAGAACATTGCCTGCTATAGTAATCCCATGGACCGGAAAGGAAAACTTTCCTCTTTCTATCCATAATCCACTAACTCCCACAGAAAAGTCTCCAGACACAGGATCGGCCGTATGCATCCCCATAATCTCCATTGCATAAAGCCCCTTATCTGTATTGGCAATCAATTCCTCCTTTCTGGTCTTTCCTTTCTCCAGAAAGAAGTTGGTAATACCCACGGAGGGTAGAGCCTTGAAAGAACTCCTGATAGCATTACCCGTTGAGGAGACTTTATCCTTCCTCGCAGTGTGGGAATCGTAAAGAAAGGTAGAAAGTATGCCATCCTTAACTAATACTGTCCTTCTTTTCGGTATGCCTTCATCATCGATGGGAGATGTAGCTACTCCTCCCCTCAATGTGCCGTCATCAACAATATTAACAATCTTGTTGGCAATTCTCTTTCCTTTCTTTCCTGCAAATGGGGACTTTTTCTTCTGCACAGAGTCGGCACCAAGACCTCTGGAAATAAAGTTGAGAAAACTTGAGACCACAAGGGGCTCGAAAACGATAGTTGCTCTCTGAGTTCTTACCCTCTTTGCTCCCAAAAGGGAGACAGCTCGACGGGCTGCATTTTCAGCAAGACCATTGAAATGGAGCTCTCTGAATTTTCTCTTTACAGCAAAATCGGAGCCAAGCTGAATCTCTTTACTTCCTTTCTTCAGAAACATTTTGCCCTCAGCCACAGCAATAAGGCCACAAGAACAATGAGTACCTGTATAACCTGTTTCCAGTCCTTTTGAATTCAAGATAAATATTTCATGCTGGCTATCACCATAGGTTGTCCTGAAAACTCTTTTTATTCTCTTATCGAAAGCAAGGGCCTTCTTCTCCATCTCTATAAGCTTGTCAATTTTTATTCCCACGGAAATCTTAGTTAACTGTTCATCATACAAATCTTCACGTAAAAACTTATTCGATTTTTCTTGCCTGCTGACTTGCGGCAAAGAATTCCACTCATCGGGAGTACCACTTAAGGTATTACTCTTAGTATGCTGAATTAACCTGTCAATACTTTCCCGGTCAAAACCAGTAGTATAGGCAAAACCCATCCTATTTTTAGAAAATATTCTCAAGCCAATTCCAGAACTTTCAGGAGTATTAAAATTTTCTAGTTTCTGCTGGGAAATATCTACATTGATTGCCCGAAATATTCTTATATAAACTTCAGCTTCTTCTCCCTTTGAACGGGAAACTCGCTCGATTATGTCCTTGCCTATTTTTAAATAGTCCACATCAAATCCTTCTTACTTAAAGATTAAAACATTATTATCTTACAAATCCCCCGTAGAGGAAAATGATGGCAATGATTAAAAGGACTACCCCTATCTTCTTGCGGTGGGTTATTAACAATTGGTCGTTAAATAGATACTTTCGCCCCCAGTCGTTAAACCTTATTATAATTGTTGGCCGGTAGAGATACCCGACACTGATTATCAGTAATAAAAGACCTATCAGGATTTCTAACAGTCTCAAATTAACCCCCTCTCATTTATTTTACTTCAACTAAAATTACCATAAAACCGATAGTTTGTCAACAGACTTGTTTTACAAGGGCTAATAACTCTAAAAAACACAGGGAGATTATCTAATCGTCTTATATACCCATTTTCTACAATGCGTCCCGTATCATCCCGGATAAGTGAATTTTTAAAAGTATTTATGAAAGAAGCAATGCAGGAATTCCTACTATAACCAGAATTACTTTTTCATTTTTCTGCCACCGGTTAGATGTCATTGCATTATTTTGCTCTTTCATGGACAACTCACTTTTCCTAATTGGTATTGTTCTATTTATTCGAGCTTGACTACTTTCCGATGAGTTTTTTCTTTTGCAGTAACCTATGATACCTGATAGCAAAGCGGTGGGCTTCGTCGCGTACGTGCTGGATTAGATGCAGAGCAGGTGAACTGGAAGGAAGATGAATGGGACGGGACCGTTGAGGCATAAATATCAACTCTTCTCCTTTTGCCAGTCCGGCAACGGGAATTCTATCCAGGCCAAGTTCTTTAAGAACTACTTTAGCGCCATTCACTTGCCCCTTTCCCCCATCAACCAGAATCAAATCTGGCAACAATCCTTTTTCTCCTAACAACCTTGTATATCTCCGGCGGATTACCTCTTTCATCATACCTACGTCATCAATTCCCGGAACCGTTTTTATCTTAAACTTCCTATAAGACTCATTTTCAGGCTTGCCGCCAGAAAACACGACCATAGACCCCACAGCCGAGTCTCCGTAAATCTCAGATATATCAAACGCTTCTATCCTTTCCGGTAAGCTTTCTAATTCTATTGCTTTTTGAAGTTCAATTAGAACCTGACCCTTGCCAGCAGCTTTTAACTTCTGTTTCTCCACCTGTCGCAAATTAACCCTTTGGGAAATGGACTGTATTGCCTGTATCTGGTCTCTCAAATTTTTTGCCTTTTCAAACTCGAGCCCCCGGGATGCCTTTTTCATCTCTTCATTCAGTTTTTTCAACAGGCGCTCTCCCTTTCCCGATAAGAACAGAACGACTTTCTCCACTATTTTTCCATAATCTTCCTTACTTATCCTCCCCACACAAGGTGCCAGGCACTGCCCCAGATGAAAATCTAGGCAACTATTGGGGCTACCTTCCTTTCGTCGAGCCAGAAAGAAACCTTTATTACATTTAACCAGAGGGAATATCCTCTGGATTGTCTTGAGTGTCCTCTTTAGCGAAGAAACATCCGGATAAGGACCAAAGTATTTTATCCCGGGTGTTCTGTGCTTCATCCTCTCCTTTTTTGAGATTCGTGTCATTACCAATTTAGGAAAATCCTCGTCAACGGTCAACTTTAGGTGGGGATATGTTTTATCGTCTCTTAACGCTATATTATATTTGGGATGGAAATATTTTATTAACTCGTTCTCTAAGACTAGGGCTTCTTTTTCGTTTCTGGTTACAATGTATTGCAGGTCTCGCACATTGGAAACCAGAGCAAAAGTCCTGGGAGCGTAAGTACTTGGGGATTGAAAATATGACGGGACTCTCTTTCTAATCGATTTTGCTTTGCCCACATAGATAACTCTCCCGGTAATGTCCTTCATCATATATACCCCTGGCGCATCGGGCAGGGAAGCAAGTTTTTCCTCAAACTTCATCTGTCGATTCCTTTCGCGTGATTATCTTCCATACATATTTAATCTCATCGCTGCGCAAAAGATGCGTTACCAAAATGTAGATAATTACACAGATGAGGATAGTGCCAGCCACTTGTGTCAATTTGTTAATCTGGCCTAATAATCGGGAGAAATATACGCAGGCTATTCCCATAGCTGAAGTGGCAAGTAGAATCTTAGCAAGTGAAAACAATACTTTCTTTCCTCCCAACCTGCCAATCCTTTTCCTCAGATATAATAAGAGCATCGACAGATTAATAAAAGAAGCAATGGCGGTAGCGAAAGCAAGCCCGCCTACGTCCAGAATGCGCATTAAGATGAGATTGAGAACTATGTTTGCCACCATAGCAATGGAGGCTATTCTCACCGGGGTCCGGGTATCCTGCATGGAATAAAATGCAGATGCCACTACTTTTACTCCCGCATAGGCCACTATCCCGGTTGAATAGAATAGGAGCGCCCAGCTGGTGGCCTGGGTAGCTTGAGCTGTAAATCTCCCCCTTTCAAACAGAAGAGAGACTATGGGGCTTCCTAAAATAATAAGTCCCAGTGAAGCAGGAACAATAGTGAATAGTATCATTCTTAGTGCCAAGGATAGAGTATCTTTTAGTTCTTCTATGTTGGTAGCTGCCGCTGAGCGAGACATCATGGGCAAGGCAACAGTTGCTATTGCTGTTCCAAATAAAGCCAGAGGAAGTTGCATTAGACGATTTGCATAATACAGGGCCGTAACACTTCCTTCTCTAAGTAACGAAGCGCATATTGTGTCTACAAAGGTATTTATCTGTGATACAGATAACCCCAGAGTCGCCGGGAGCATCAACAGCCCTATTCTTTTCACCCCAGGATGATTTAGAATGGAAACCCATTTCTTCCCCAGGACAATCGAGTTTTTCAAGAGATTTTGGGGATAGTCCATGAGCTTTAACCGGGGATTATGGGAAATCTTCCCTGCTGGCACAACAAAACCTCTTCTTACTAAAGAGGGCACCTGAAAGAAGAACTGGGCAAACCCCCCAACCAGAACCCCTAAAACAAGTCCAATTATTGGTCGTTCCATTAATGGACAAATAAACAAGACAAATAAGATTTCAGAAATACTGAGGAGGCTGGGGGCTAGGGCGGGAATAATAAACCTGTGGAGAGAGTTCAATACTCCCAGAGCTAAAGCTGCCATACCTATGGCAATCATGAAAGGAAAAAGGATACGCGTAAGAGTAATGGTTAAGGCAAGTTTTTCCGGATTCTTAATGAATCCCGGAGCAATTACGCGGACAATCATGGGAGAAAAAATAATTCCCAGAACCGTCAAAATAGATAAGACGGTCAAAAGCAGCAAACCCGAAATTCTCGCCAGTCTCTGTGCTTCTTCCTTAGGCTTGGTAGTTAAATATTCCGTAAACACCGGAATAAACGATGCGGAGAGTGCCCCTTCTCCAAGAAGCCGACGAAGAAGATTGGGAATGCGATAAGCGACAAAGAAGGCATCGGCTACCAAACCAGCACCGAAAAAATTAGCAATAAGCATGTCTCTCAGATATCCGAGAATCCGAGATGCCAGGGTAGAAACGCTAACACCAGCAACTGATCTGGTAATCTTCCCTTCCTTTTGCAATATGCTTCCCCGAAATAAAGATTATTCTTGACTTTCCCTTCTCAATATGTTATTTTAGACGACAAGATAGACTTTTCACCCATAAATCATTTTCTGTAGCAGCACAGCGTAAGCTTTGCCTTTCCGCCTGCAAAGCTATTGCTCTCAAGCTGCCGGCAAGGAGATATCCCTGATGGTCAAACTAAAATCTGGACGACACACTCAAGCACTTAAATCGCAAAGGCAGGATAAGAAAAGGCATCTAAGGAATGTCGCCGTCAAAGCAAAAATCAGGACAATAGCTAAAAAAGTAGAGAAGGCAGTCGTTCAGGGTAAACCCGAAGAAGCAAAAAAAATCTTCTTGCAAGCAATGAAAGAGTTAGATAAGGCTGCCAGTAAGAGAATCATACCTAAAGCAAGAGCCTCCAGAAAAAAGTCAAGATTGGCAAAAAGAATCAATTCCTTAAAAGCAAAAAAGTAGATTAACCTGAATAAGCTGATGCTGTTTTCTCACCGCACAAATTCATGATTAGAAGCTCCAGCACAAGCTGAGCTGGTTTCCTGCCTACCTTAATTTCCCAGTCTGCCCGAAGTAATTGATGAAAATTGTTCAATAGTTCTTTGCGACTGAAGTTTTGAATCTGTGATGGGAAATCTTTGTCAAAAAAAGGATGTAGCCCCACTTCCTCAATTATATTGGCTGGTTTTTCTCTCTGGCGCATAAGTTCCTTAGCGTAAATTATTTGTCGAATCCTCTTTGCTATTCTTGCTAAAATCCCTACTGGCTTTTCTCCCGCCTCGGTCAACTTTGCCAGGATTTCCAGAGAACGTGTTAAGTTTTTCCGGGTAATCGCTCGCAAAAGGTCGAAAATAGAATCAGACATAGAACGACCTATCAATTGCTCCACATCATCAAGGATGACCTTTTTTCTATCTCTAGTATAGATTAACAATTTTTCAATCTCTCCGGACAAGTCTAATAGATTGTTTCCCGCTTCTACAAACAGATAATGTGCCGCTTGTGGCGAGATAGTCTTTCCCTCTCTTGATATCTTATTCTCAATCCAACCCGGAATCTCCGTATCAAAAAGCCTCCAGAAAATAACCGTCTCACAAAGGGAAGAAATTGTTTTATATATTCCTCTAGCTAATCCCTCTTTTTTGACTTTTGCACTCTCCAGAACAAGACATGTGGAGGAAATAGGGTTTTTCAAGTACTTGACAATCTCCTTCAACTCACTCTCCGTGAACTTATCTATGCCTTTAACCACCACCAATCTCCTTTTCGACATAAAAGGATAGGTCTCGGCAAGCGAAATTACTTCTTTGGCAGAAATATCTTCAGCATAGAGAAGCCCAAAGTCAAAGTCCTGTGCCTCGGGCTTGATTAGCATCTTCTTCAATGATAGAATTGCTTCCTGTTTTAGATAATCCTCCTCCCCACAGAAAAAGTAGCAATTGGCAATTTCTTTCTTCTTCAACTTTGTAATTAATTCTTTATACTTCATCATCGTTCCCATAATGAAAGCCTCTCAGCAACCTCTCCCGAATTCTTAATATCTTAATTTTTGAAAGATAATTTGCGAAGACTTTAGGAATTTTAGCCAAAAAACGAGGACGACCCTTTTCCTTGGAAGCAAATCATTGTTTGACGAGCGAAGCGAGAAGTTTTGATTTGCGCTGTGCAGAGTCTGAAGTTTTTTGGCGTTAAAAAATTCCTTACGGATGAGCAAACTATCTTTTAAATTATCAACCGAGCGACTCCGATAACTATCCCTACCTCTCAACACCCTGAGGATGAAGGGATAGTTGCAGGAGCTTCAAATCCGCTAGGTATCACCCCAGCGCTGGCGGATTTTAGAGCGAGGTTTTACTGACCGAGCGACTCCGATAACTATCCCTTCATCCTCATCTTCCACTCTGGATTTCAATCTGGCTTCCCCATCCATAGACTGTGCGTCGCACAATATGGTCGGCGAGTTCAACGACCAAGCGCTCCTGCGCTTCCTCCTCTGTCTCCACGGTTCTACCCGCTCGGGGAGTTACATAGTACCTTACATCTCCTTCAATTCCTCCAATAAGGTTCCCTTCTATGCTCTCCCTCTTCTCTTCCCAGAGAACCTCTCCTGTAGCTAAATCTCGAAAAGAGAGATTAACTATGACCCAGAGTTTATACTGCTCAACTACCTCTGTAGCATCGTAAGAGAGGGGTTCTAAAACGTAAGTAATAATCTCCCCAGTTAATAGAGCATTAGCCTCGTTCTTCTTGGCAATGGAGAGATGGCCATCTCTAATGAATTCTTCTATTACAGCATCGGTAAGTTTAGACTCAATACCGTAGTGAGCGGTTCTGTTGATAAATGTGGGCACGGCTATTGTCTTAATGTGCTTAGGCAAAATTTCCACAGGCGTATAAGCACAACCAAATAATAGAAACACTCCCAACCCAATAATAACGAAAATAGACTTTCTCATAAATTCCTCCTCTCTTTTATTCTTTTACTACAATATTCACCAGCCGTTTGGGGACATAGATTATCTGTTTAATTTTTTTATTATCAATATACTTTCTAACTCTCTCATCCATCTGTGCTCTTCTCTTTATCTCTTCTTCCTCCAAATTTACGGGAACTTCTACTTTGCTTCTCACTTTGCCATTCACTTCAATAACAATAAGCATCTCCTCTTTTTTGATTACTTCCTGGTCATATTCTGGCCAGGATTTTTTAATCACGCTTCCCCGATGTCCCAGCACCTCCCATAATTCTTCACAGATATGCGGCGCAAAAGGGCATAGCAAAAGTATTAACTTTTCTATACTTGCCCGTAAGTGGGAATTAGTGCCTTTCTTCTTTAAGTAATCATATATTCCATTACAAAGTTCCATAATGGCGGCAATAGCAGTATTAAAATGAAAACTTTCTATGTCTTCAGTGACTTTCTTAATAGCCGAGTGGGTAATTCTGTTTAGCCTTTTTTCTTCTTGGTCGTAAGTCTTAAGAGCGGTTCCTTTACGCTTTTTTCCTATTTCCCTAACCAGATTCCAAACTCTGTTCAAGAACCTGTAGCAGCCACGAACGCCTTTATCACTCCATTCTAAATCTTTTTCCGGAGGTGAGGCAAAGAGAATGAATAACCTCGCTGTGTCAGCGCCATATCTCTGAGTTATCTCATCCACGCTAACTACATTCCCTTTCGATTTTGACATCTTTGCACCATCTTTAACTACCATTCCTTGACACAAGAGTCTTGTAAAAGGCTCGTCGATACTGTACAAGCCTATATCCCTCAAGGCCTTGGTAAAGAAACGGGCATATAGGAGATGCATAATCGCATGTTCAATCCCTCCTATGTATTGGTCAACCGGCATCCAGTACTTAACTTTCTTCTTGTCAAAAGGTAACTTCTTAAAATGCGGGCTGCAATAACGGGCAAAATACCAGGAGGAATCAACGAATGTATCCATAGTATCGGTTTCTCTTCTTGCCGGACCACCGCACTTGGGACATTTACAGTTTACGAACTCACTACTTTTAGCTAAAGGATTTCCCCTTCCCGTAAACTCGACTCTCGTAGGCAGTTTTACCGGTAAATCTTTTTCCGGCACAGGCACAATCTTGCACTTATCACAGTAAATTATGGGAATAGGCGTACCCCAGTATCTCTGTCGGGAAATTAGCCAATCGCGCAATCTGTATTGAAGCGTCTTTCTTCCCCATCCTTTCTGGGCCAGATATTGCGTAATCTTTTCCCTTCCCTGTGGGGAAGAGAGACCGTCAAACTGGGCTGAATTGACCATAATTCCTTCACCTTCGTAAGCTTCTTTCATATCTTTCCCTGTAGAAGTTCCCTCTGGAGAAGGAACGATTACCTGTTTTACGGGGATATCGTACTTTTTAGCGAACTCGAAATCTCTCTGGTCGTGAGCTGGCACAGCCATTATTGCTCCTGTCCCGTACTCCATCAACACGAAGTTGGCTACATAGATGGGAATCTCATTCCCATTTAAAGGATTTATCGCATACCTGCCAATAAACATCCCTTCTTTTTCTTTGTTCTCTCCCGTGCGAGTGAATCTATCTTCAATTACGACCCTATTGATAAATTCTTTTACCTTCTTTTCATATTCTGTTCCAGCGATAAACTCTAGAACCCTGGGATGTTCGGGAGCGAAGGTCATAAAAGTGGCGCCGTAAAGGGTATCCGGTCGAGTGGTAAATACTGGAATCAGACCGTCAGAATCCTTCAATCTGAAATTGACCAGCGTTCCGTAACTTTTGCCAATCCAGTTCTCCTGCATAAGTCTGACCCTATCTGGCCAGTCCTTCAGTTTTTTTAAATCTTCCAGAAGTTCCTCAACATACTCGGTGATTTTAAAGAACCATTGCTCCAGGCTTTTAATCTCAACAAAAGCCTCGCACCTCCAGCATTTTCCATTTACCACCTGCTCATTGGCCAGGACTGTCTCGCACCGGGGACACCAATTGATAGGCGCTTTTTTCCTATAGGCGAGGCCCTTCTCATAAAACTTAAGAAAAATCCACTGGTTCCAGCGATAATATTCTGGATCAGCAGTAATTACCAGCCTTCCCCAATCGTAACTCAATCCCATTTTCTTTTGCTGCTCTTTCATCATATCAATACATCTATTCGTCCAGGAAGAAGGGTGAATCTTTTTCTCTATTGCAGCGTTCTCTGCTGGCAATCCCAGTGCATCATAACCCATAGGATAAAGGACATTAAGCCCTCTCATTCTGAGGAAGCGGGCCACGGTATCGCCAATAGCATAATTGCGCATGTGTCCCATGTGCAGCTCTCCCGAAGGATAAGGGAACATCTCCAAAAGATAGAATTTTTTCTTTCCCCCGTGTTCAGAGATTTTAAAAGTTCCACGCTTTTCCCATTTCTTCTGCCATTTCTTTTCAATCTTTTTAAAATTATAGATTTTCTCCATGCTTAACGCGCCCTTAATAGCCTTACTTCTTGATTCTGTTTTGTCTACTCTTTTTTCCTTAAGTAGATAAAATACTCAATATTCCCCGAAGGACCTTTGATTGGCGAAGTAGTCAATCCTTTTACTTCTAATCCCAACTCTCCAGATAGAATTTTTATTTTATCGATAACTTCCTGGTGAACCTTTTTGTCCTTAACCACACCACCTCTCTGTACTTTTTCTCTCCCTGCTTCAAATTGTGGCTTAATTAAAGAGACTATCTCGCCCTTTTTCCCAATTAACTCCTTAACCTTCGGCAAGACTTTATCCAGGGAAATAAAAGAGACATCGATAGTAGCCAAATCGACCGGGTTTTTAATCTCTTTTCCGTTAAAGTATCTTATGTTCGTTTTCTCAATGGTGACCACCCTGGGGTCGTTCCGCAATTTCCAATCAAGCTGGCCATAACCTACATCCAGGGCGTAAACCTTTTTCGCCCCATTCTGGAGAAGACAATCCGTAAACCCTCCCGTTGATGCGCCAACGTCAAGACAGACTTTTCCTTTAATGCTAAGCCCGAAATCCTTTATGGCTGCTTCTAGCTTCAATCCTCCCCGGGAGACATATTTTCGTAAAGGAGATTCTTTTACTTCTACCTCCATGTCGGCAGGGAACTCAGCACCTACCTTAGTAACTCTTCGCTCCCCCACCCACACACAGCCAGCCATTATCAATCTCTTTGCTTTCTCGCGGCTCGACGCCAGACCTCTTTCCACGAGAAGCTTATCCAATCTCTCTTTTCTCTTTTTTATTTTCACAGTATCCGTGTCTATGGATGAAGGGATAGTTGCAGGAGCTTCAAATCGGTCCCGATGCATCGGGACGGATTTTAGAGTGAGGCTCTAGCCGAGCGACTCCGATAACTATCCCTTCATCCCTTTATGAATTCACTGACGCTCTGGGCAATCTTGCCGGCGGTCAGTCCATACTTCTCTCTTAATTTTTCCCTACTACCATGTTCAATAAACCTATCGGGAAGTCCAATACTTAAAATACGCACATTATCAGTCGCCAGTAAATCCTTGATACCGGAGCCGAAACCTCCGGAAAGGGTGTTCTCCTCTACAGTGACAATTTTATGAACTTTCTTGATTATCTTATTTATTAGCTCCTCATCCAGAGGTTTAACAAATCTCATATTAACTAAAGTTGCTTTTATTTCTTCTGCTTCCAGTCTCTGCTGAGCTAACAGACAAGGGTGGACAGTATTCCCTATCGCCAGCATAGCTACGTCATTCCCCTCTGCAAGCACCTCTGCCTTTCCCAGGGGAAGTACTTTATATTGCCTGTCCAATTTAACCCCGATGCCTTCTCCTCGAGGAAAGCGAATGGCACAGGGAAAATTCCATGAGAGAGCACTATTGAGCATGTGCACTAACTCATTCTCATCCTTGGGGGCCATTACCACCATATTGGGAATTAATCTAAGATACGAAAGGTCAAACGTTCCCTGATGAGTTGGTCCATCTTCACCTACTATACCGGCTCTATCTATAGCAAAGACTACCGGGAGGTTCTGCAGACAAACATCATCTATTATCTGGTCAAATGCTCTTTGAAGAAACGTGGAATATATGGCACAAACAGGCTTGTACCCGGCTTTAGCCAACCCTGCGGCAAAAGTAACCGCATGTTGTTCAGCAATTCCCACATCGAAGTATCTCCTGGGAAACTCCTTTTCAAATTCGTCCAACCCTGTACCCTGAGGCATTGCCGCAGTAATGGCAATAATCTTTTCATTCAATTTAGCCAAGTCTATGAGAGTGCGACCAAAGACTTTTGTATATGAAGGTATTTTACTTTTTTCCATCTCTCCAGTCAAAATATTAAATGGCGATGTCCCGTGAAACTTTATGGGTTCTCGCTCCGCCGGCTGATATCCTTTACCTTTTTTGGTAACTACGTGAATCAGGACCGGACCTTTCATATCTTTCACTTTCTGAAAAATTTCGATTAAATAGTGAACATTATGTCCATCGATAGGGCCCAGATAAGAAAAACCCATTTCCTCAAAAAGCATCCCGGGAAAGAGGAGTACTTTAAATCGCCGAGCTACTCTGAGAATTGCAACGCCCCAGAAGGAGACTCTGGTCAAAAACTTTTTTACTTTCCTCTCCAGTTTCTTAACCAGACCTAAAGTCATCAATTTTGTCAGATACCCTGCTAGGGCGCCCACCCTGTGGGAAATGAACATCTCATTGTCATTTAGAATTACCAGAAGGTCTTTACCAAGGTGCCCGGCATTATTGAGAGCTTCGAAAGCCATTCCTCCGGTCATCGAACCATCTCCTATCACCGCTACCACCTTGCAGTTATTATTGCCGGATAAATCGCGGCCGCAGGCCATTCCCAGAGCCGCTGAGATTGCAGTAGAGCTGTGTCCCACGCCAAAGGCGTCATATTCACTCTCATCGGGAGCAGGAAAACCACTTATTCCTCCGTGCTGGCGTAGAGTAGAAAAACTGTCCCTCCTGCCTGTTATAATCTTATGGGCATAGGCCTGATGACCAACATCCCAAATAATCCTATCATGCGGGCAGTCAAATACATAGTGTAAAGCTATGGTCAATTCGACCGTCCCCAGACTACTGGCAAGATGGCCTCCTTTCTGGGATGTCACCTTAACTATTTTCTCTCTGATCTCTTGCGCAAGTTGTGGGAGTAATTCTTTCCTGATCAGCCTGAGATCACTTGGTCGGTCAATCAATTCCAGGACTGCCATATTTTCTGTATCCTCCAAGATTCTAAGAAATCTGACTCAGGTAAGGAATGGTCATAGGTCCTTCCGGGAGAACTGCTATTCTGGGACTATTCCCCAGCTCTTTTTTTATTCTTGCCACTGTGTCTTCTATGTTCTTGATGGGCTCAAGGTGGCAGGATACTACTTCTTTTTCTGGAAGCTCCGAATATAGATAGACTCGTGCCTTAGTCTGAATCTCAGCCTGTATCTGGGCTTCCCACTGATCAAACATAGAAAACCCGGGAGATGAGACTATCTTCAGTATCTCCGCTGGATTCTTGCCCATCTGGAGAATACGGCGATAATTGCCATGTTCGGGAATGCCATCTGAGCATTCGGACACGCAGATAATTGCTCCGCCTTTCTTTACAATCTGGCTTGCCGCAGACATTCCTTTTACTGTCTGGTATAGATTTAAATCGAGGGGATAACCGCTATTGGTGGTAATGACTAAATCGAATAGATGAGGTACAGCGCGCATCGCGCTCTTCCGGGCGAATTCCACGCCCTTCTGATGTGCAGAATCCATATTTCCCGAGAAGACACCGCTTATCTCCTTTTCCTTATTCAATGTAACATTTATTATGAAAGTGGGTCCAGTCATAAGAGCTACTTCTCGAATCTCTTCCCAGAGAGGATTTCCCCGGGTAATTCCCCAGTCTGCCTTTGGATTGTTCAACATATTGGCGCCATGATTATGCATTATCGTCTGTTCACCACAGATACCAGGAAGTACTGATTTCGGGCCTCCGGAAAATCCGGCGAAGAAGTGGGGTTCGATAAATCCAGTCAGAATTTTAACATCAGCTCGAATATAATTACCATTTACCCATATATCCCCTCCGGCTTTTGTTTTTCCCAGATAGACCATTTCCTCTTCCTTCTGGGCATCATGGTTAATAATTCTATAATTTCTAACAACTTTTTCACCCAGCATCTCCGCAAGTTCTTCGGTTGTATTGGCGCGATGCATTCCCGTGGCATTGATCAAAATTATTCTATCTTTGCTGACACCACTTAATACTTCTAAAAGCCAGGGAATAATCTTTCTATTAGGTACAGGTCTGGTTATATCCGAAAAGACAATAGCTACAGTATCTTTGGCTTTAATCAATTCCTTGAGTGGCGGACTTCCTATGGGGTGGTCTAAGGAATCTATGAAAGCTTTTCTCTCGTCAGAAAGCCCCGGCACGAATTCCGGTTCAATAATCGTAAGGCCTTCTTCCGGAAGGGTGATATCTAAACCTTTTCTTCCATATGATAATTTTATATTTACTTCTTCCATAAATCCCTCAAAAAACACTCCCATGAATGTAGTCGCCACCTTCAGGCTGCCAATTCGAACGCTGCCATGAATAGGAGCGACTACTAGGCTATTATTCTATATTATATTCTGGATTGGACAAAATAATCAATTAATTCTTTAAGGAGTCTTCCTTTTTGGCCAAATATGTTCAACTCTGTTTTGGCATTTCTAACCAGGCTCTTCACCTTTTCCCTGGAACCTTTCAAGCCATAAATTCGAGGATAGGTTATCTCTCGCTTTTCTTTCTTATCCAGAATATCGTCAGTAATTTGAAACGCTAATCCAAAACTTGTGCCATATTTATCCAGCGCTTTCAATTCTCCACGAGAAGCACCCACTAATATCGCTCCCACTTTTAACGCTACGTTAATTAGAGCACCGGTCTTGTGGGAGTGGATGTAAGCTACTCTCTTTTTCCTTTGTGCTTGCCCTGGCGAACTGAGAAATCGAATATCCTCCACCTGCCCTCCCAGCATCCCCTCTGTTCCTATGGCTCGAGCGACATGGGAAATCACCTCTGCCTGCAACGCTCCATTTTTAGAGGCTTTCATTTGCGATAAAACTTCAAAGGCTCTAGTCAACAATGCATCTCCAGCCAAAATAGCCATAGCTTCTCCAAATTTCCTGTGGCAAGATAATTTGCCTCGGCGATAGTCATCGTCGTCAATCGCCGGGAGGTCATCGTGAATAAGAGAATAAGTATGGATCATTTCTATGGCGCAGGCAGCGGGCAGGACATCAGAAGCTTTTCCTCCACATGCTTCTGCTGCAGCAATAAGCAGGATAGGTCTCAGGCGTTTTCCCTTTCCAAAGACAGCATAGCGCATAGCCTGATGGATTATTGGTGGATACTTCCTGGGAGAATGAAGGAGCCTATTTAAAGTAGAATCAATAGCAGTTCTTTTTTCTTTCAAGTATTTTTCGATTGAAAACCTCATAGGAACAATTCTATTTCGTAGGTTTCGCTTTCTCAAGAATCAGTCTCTTCCTCTTCTATCTCTTCTTCCAGATTGAAAGGTTTTGTTACTGCCTCTCCCTTATCAGATTTGGTCAAAATCTCAATTTTCTTTTTCGCTTCTTCCAGTTTCCCTGAACAAAATTTTGATAATTTTATCCCTTCTTCAAATAATTTCAAAGAATCCTCAAGAGACTTTTCTCCTTCCTCCAGCTGTTGCACTATCTTTTCCAATCTACCTATCGCCTCTTCAAACTTCATCTCCTCCATTCTACTCTCCTTTCACCCCTCTTTTTTCTGTTTCTTTCTCCACTGGCATGTCTGTCTCTTCTACCGTGCAGATTATTTCGCCCCGATGTAGCTTAACTTTTACCTTATCCTTCATTGTAACTTGAGATATGCTCTTTAAAATCTCATTTCCCGGCAATTTATAGGTGATGCTGTACCCCCTGGCTAAAATATGCAGTGGGGAAAGAACATCTAACTTTCCCATAAGTGAATTTAACCTCTCGCTCTGGAAATCAAAAAAATGCCTACAGTGGGAAATTATTTTTTCCAAATAGTAATCTATATCCTGCTGAAATTGCGAGTATAGTTCTTCAGGATGAATAAAGATTCTACTGTCCGCAAGACGTCTGTACTGGCTGGTCAGTTCATCCAATTCGTGCGTCATGGACGATTTAATCTTAGAAGTCAGGAGCAGCATTCTCTTTTCCAGCTCGATTTTATTGGCGACTACCAATTCGGCCGCAGCTGATGGCGTGGGTGCACGAAGGTCGGCAACGAAATCAGCGATAGTATAATCGATTTCATGACCGACAGCGGAAATCACAGGAATCCTGGAGTCATAGATGGCCCGGGCAACAATTTCCCTATTAAAAGACCAAAGGTCCTCTAGCGATCCGCCACCCCTTCCCACGATTAGCACATCCAGGGAGGGAAAATGTTCGTTAATATAGGTTATTGCATCGGCAATCTCCCCGGCCGCCTGGTCACCCTGAACTCTGACCGGATTGATCAAAATGTGTACATTGGCAAATCTGCGCTCAATTATATTCAATATATCACGGATTGCTGCTCCCGTAGGCGATGTAACTATGCCGATCTTTTGAGGTAACATAGGTATTGGTCTTTTGCGCGCTTTATCGAATAGGCCTTCTTTATCCAGTTTCCGCTTTAATTGTTCGAACGCTTGCTGCAAAGCGCCTATGCCTATAGGTTTAAGGTCATATACAATAATCTGGTATCTTCCACCCTTTACGAAAACACTTATCTTCCCCTGGGCAATTACTTTCATTCCACTTTCGGGCATAAACTCCAATTGTCCAGCCTGCCACTTATACATTATGGCATTTATCTGAGCTTCTTCGTCCTTCAAACTAAAATAGAGATGACCTGAAGAGTGGAGGGTAAGATTAGATATCTCTCCTTCAAGCCAAATATCCGGAAATTCTCCTTCCAGGAGATTCTTGGCTATTTTGTTTATCTCCGACACTTTATAGATTTTTCTTGGCTCTTCCACCTTTCACTCCTTACTCTCTTCTATTCTTCCTTCAAATGGCTTAGCAATTCTCCTTATGCTTTTAGCCTTTCCTGTTTTCTCCTCGATTTCCATCACTACTCCGGCAAAAACTAAATCATCTTTTGCCACTTCAAACCTCATGGGCATCTGGGTCAAATACTTCTTCAGTATAATCTCCTTTTTTATGCCAATGACCGAATCGAGGGGCCCGGTCATTCCTATATCGGTGATATAAGCTGTGCCCTGCGGAAGAACTCGTTCATCGGCAGTAGGAACGTGAGTATGAGTGCCTATTACTGCGCTCACTTTACCATCCAGGTACCAACCCATTGCAACTTTTTCTGAAGTAATTTCCGCATGCATATCTACAACTATTATCTTTGTCTGTTTACTGATTCCTTCTATAATCCCATCAGCTGTACGGAAGGGACACTCTAAAGTGGACATATAAACCCTGCCCATAAGATTTACGATGCCAACTTTTGTTCCATCGCCCGCTTGAATAATCGTCCACCCTTTTCCCGGGACTTCGGGGGGAAAATTTGCCGGCCTCAAGATATTCTCTTCTTCAATTATTTCTGAAATCTCCTTCCTTGCCCATACGTGATTGCCCATAGTAATTACATCCACTCCCGCTGAAGATATCTCACGGGAAATCTTAGGGGTGAGACCGAAACCGCCTGCTGCATTTTCACAATTGGCAATCACAAACTGGACCTTTTCCTCCCTCATCACTTTTGGAAGAATATTTTTCACTACTTCCCTACCCGGCTTACCAATAATATCAGCAATAAATAATATTTTCACCTTTTCTCCTTCATCTTATCGCCAGGCATTTGGTGTAGCCAGCGACCAAATCCCGAGCTACTTCCCTATTTTGCCGTCTCTATGGCTCTCGTTTCTCTGACAACCGTGACTTTTATCTGGCCGGGATATTCTATTTCTTTCTCGATTTTCTTGGCTATTTCCCTGGCCAGAGTTTGCACCATACTGTCCTCCACCTCTTCCGGTTCCACAATAATCCTTACTTCTCGTCCTGCCTGAATGGCATAAGCTTTCTCTACTCCTCGAAAAGAATTGGCTACATTTTCTAACTTTTCCAGTCTCTTTAAATAGTATTCCAGCGATTCTCTCCGAGAACCTGGCCGGGAAGCAGAGACTGCATCAGCAGCTTGCAGCAAGACTGCTTCTATGCTCTGAGCCTGGCAGTCTTCGTGATGAGCAGCAATGGCATTGATCATTTTCGAGGATTCGTTATGTTTTCTTGCCAAATCTGCACCAATCTGGGCATGCGTTCCCTCGACGTCGCGATCGATCGATTTACCTATATCATGTATCAATCCCGCCCGTCTGGCAAATTTCCCATCCAGGCCTAATTCGCCAGCCAATACAGAGGCTACGTGAGCTACCTCTAAAGAATGCTGTAGAACATTCTGACCATAACTGGTCCGATATTTAAGCCTGCCTATCAACCTGATTATTTCCGAGTGGAGACCTTGAACGCCGACATCAAATGCCGCTTGTTCTCCCACTGACTTTAGATGTGCTTCCATCTCTTTCTTTACTTTTTCTACAATTTCTTCAATCCTTGCCGGGTGAATCCTGCCATCGGCAATTAGTCTCTCCAGAGCAACCCGGGCAATTTCCCTTCTCACCCCATCAAAGGCAGAAAGTGCAATTGCTTCAGGAGTGTCGTCAATTATCAAATCAACTCCCGTAGCGTTCTCGAAAGCCCGAATATTCCTGCCTTCCCGTCCTATCACCCGGCCTTTCATTTCGTCATCAGGCAAGGAAACTGTGGAGACGGTGATATCCGCAGTGTGCTCCACAGCACAACGCTGGATAGCCTGACTCAAAATCCCTTTAGCTTTTCTTGTTGCAGTTTCTACAGCTTCTTGCTCCATCCGTCTAATAATCGTCGCCGATTCTTTCTTAGCTTCTTCCTCCATACTGGCCAAGAGAACTTTCTTTGCTTCTTCGGGGGTCATCCTGGCTAACCTTTCCAATACCCTTTTCTGTTCCTCTCTTGCTTCAGCTAATCTCTTTGCCTCATCTTCGCAATGTTTCTCCTTTCCTAAAACGTATCTCTCCTTCTTGGTAATTTCTCTTTCTTTCTTCTCCAGGATCTCAACTTTACGGTCTAGATTTTCATCCTTCTGTGCTAACCGATTTTCCAGACCTTCTAATTCTTTCCGTCGACTTCTCGTCTCTTCTTCAAATTTAATCCTTGCTCTGTGCATCTCATCTTTTACTTCCAGGATGCCTTCTTTCTTTTTCGATTCTGCGTCTCTCCGGGCGGAATCGATTATCCTTTTCGACTGTGCTTCAACCGATGATGCCTGAAGTCTCGCATAAATAAATCTCAAAATATATCCTACCAATATTCCCAATAGAAGGCAACCCGCACCAATCAAGATTAGATTATTCATTTCCTCCTCCCTATATACATCTGCGGAAAATCACCATGCTCAAGTTGTTCTTATTGGAGATACGAGAAATTCGATGATACGACTATTAGAATTTGCTTATGGCCGATTCTTGCAGTTTATTATCCTACTTTCAGTAATTATTTTATTAACCTTCACATCTTTCTTTTTGAGAGGAATTTTCCTGGCAATCTGCAAATCGAAAGCGAGTCCAATCAGCGCGCATTTATGAGAGCGATTCATCGTCACTTTTGTCGATTTACTTCCCAAAAATCGATCATAGTATCCTCTCCCATACCCCAGGCGACCTCCCCTGTTATCAAAGACTACTCCAGGAACAACTACCACATCAATCTCTTTTCTATTCACCCTCCTTCTGAACTCTTTCTTCGGCTCTCTTATTCCAAAACTTCCCTTGGTGAGTTCTTTTCTTGGATTTCTAATCTCGCATGCCACTATCTTTTCTCCATGCACCACAGGTACTGCTATCCTCTTTTTCAATTTCATTGCATTTCTCATCATTTTCCCTGTTGCCACTTCGCTGCGAAAAGACACATAAAACATAACTGTCTTTGCCCGATGGAACTCAGGTAAGGCAAAGAGCCTCTTTTCGATTTTCCCGCTGTTAGATTCTATTTCCTCACGGGAGAGGTTATCTCTCTTCTTCAGGAATTCTTTCCTGAGCTTTCTTTTTTTCTCCTCCATTTTTCAAGAAGTTCTGCTTATATCCCTCTTTCCTTGCCCGCTCGCTTTTTTCTCGTAATGGCCTGTCTTCTGCCTCTGGGAGGGCTTATCACTCCTGGCAATCCGGGATTCCAGTTCCTCCATCCTCTTCTTAATCTTCGCCTCATAGCCTTCTTCTGTGGGAAAATAGTACCTGCGTTTCACGGGCAAATAGTCCTGTTTCACCCATCCTCTTGCGTAACTGTGAGGATATTTATAATCTTTCTGTCCAACCTTAGTCAAATATTTCGGAGGCTTAAGAACTTTCTTCTCTTCTATATCGGTCAAAGCCTTATCTATTCCTTTGTAAGCCGCATTAGACTTCGGGGCGCAAGCAATATATATTGCCGCCTGAGCAAGTGGTATCTTGGCTTCGGGCATTCCCAAGAATTCGCAAGCTTCCAGAGCTGCACTGGCTACTACCAGGGCTTGCGGGTCTGCATTGCCTACATCTTCACTAGCACAAATCACAATCCTTCTGGCAATAAACCGCGGGTCTTCCCCAGCGTATATCATCTTTGCTAACCAGTATAAAGTTGCATCCGGGTCAGAACCTCTCATGCTTTTAATAAAAGCCGATATCGTATCGTAATGTTCATCCCCTTTCTTGTCGTAGACCACAGCCTTTTTCTGGATCGATTCTTCAGCAACTGATAAGGTAAAGTTAATCTCTCCACTTCGGCCCGGTTTTGTAGTCATCACTCCCACTTCCAGCGCATTCAACGCTCTCCTGGCGTCGCCATTTGCAGTTTTTATCAGATGGTCTAGCGCCTGGGGAGTAATTTTTATTCTCGTCTTTCCCAGGCCGTTCTCTCTGTCCTCGATTGCCCTGTTCAGAATAACTTTTAGCTCCTCATTACTCAGAGGTTTAAATTCGAAAATCTGGGAACGGGAAAGCAACCGGGAATTAATATAAAAATAAGGATTCTCCGTAGTGATGCCAATCAGGGTAACTGTCCCTTTCTCCACGTCTGGCAACAGGGCGTCTTGCTGGCTTCGGTTAAAATGGTGCAGTTCATCGATTAGTAGAATTGTCTTCTGACCAGAAAACTTTATTTTTTGCCAGGCTCTCTCAATTATCTTTCTCAAATCAGCAACCCCGGAAGTCACCGCATTTAGCTCCTCAAAGTGCGCTTTCGTCCGTTCAGCGATTATTCTGGCCAGTGCCGATTTACCACATCCTGATGGGCCATAGAAAATGAGAGAGACAATTCTATCCGCCTCAATAGCTCGCCTGAGTAGTTTACCCTTGCCTAAAATGTGCTCCTGCCCCACAAACTGGGAAAGTCTCCTGGGAGACATCTTCAAAGCCAAAGGCACATCTCTAATAGTTTCTAATTCTTGCTTGGCAAAAAGTTCCATTCCCTACCTCGACTTATATTAAAAAAAGTCCCCGCTCTGCCGTGTGTCTGACTGTTTTAAAGGCCCAACTCAAAGTGGGTATCCTGCTCCGATAACCACGATTACCAGAGACTCCGGATTCCCTGAATTATACTTGTCGGCTTAAAATAGTCAACACATCACGCACATCGCAGGGACCACAAAAACCTACCATATTTAAATAATATAGAAACTATTTTTTTAACGCTTGATCGAGCAGCTTGATTAATTCATCAGATCTTTTTGATATTTCCTGGCCACTGGTATCCTTACTCTCTCTCAACCTGAACAATTCATCAGCAATATTTAAAGCAGCCAAAACTGCTACTCGGCTTGTATCTACAATGTTTGATGTGTTAGCTATTCTGTTCATCTGATCATCAACGTATTTCGCCAACGCCGAAACATATAAAGGGTCCCAATTGCCCCCTTCGATTACGAATTCACGGTTATATATCTTTACTGGAATCTTATCCTCATCTTTCTTGAGCATCTAACCCTCGTACCTGTGCCAGGATTACACTTTCATTTTCTCTAATCGATCAAGCAAAACCCGGAGTCTTTCCTTAACTGCTTTTTTTTCTTTTTCCAAGCGCTCTGCTTCAGCGACTATTTTCTTTGCTGTTTTATTCTCTCCTTCCATAGATTTGATATCTTCTTTTTGTCTTTCAATCTCTTCCAGTAACTTTGCTTTTTCCTGTTTCAGCGAATTGACTAATACAACAATGTCCTCTATCTTTTTCCTGACAACATTATACCCTTTCATTTTCCTCTTATTTCCCGAGCAAGTTCTGTTTTCTCACTTTTACTTTTAAATCTCTTTCCAATGTTTCCACTATTTTCGTATGCAAACTATTTACTTCTTCATCCTTCAAAGTCTTTTCCATAGATTGATAAATAATTTTACAAGCTAGCCCCTTCTTCCCGGGCTCAATCTGTTTTCCGAAATAGACATCGAAAAGTTTTATGTCCCCAACCAGTTCACCTCCAGCCTTTTTTATTTTAACAAAAATCTCTCCAAATGTCAAGCCTTGAGGAACTACCAAAGCAATATCCCTGGAAACCCAGGGAAACCTCGACGTTCTCTCATATTTTTTCTTAATCTCCATGAGTGCACACAATTTGTCAAAATCTAACTCAAAAATGTATACCTTGTCTCTAAATTCCATTTTCCGGGAGACCTTACTAACTAATTCCCCTAAATCGCCCAGATGTTCATTGTTTACCATTATCTTATTTGAAATTCCCTGTTCCAGAAGAAAATGGCTGCTTTTCTCTATCCCGGATTCTCCCCGACGTTCGGGAATAACACCTAGCTCTCCTAACAGGGAATCCACAATACCTTTAACATAGTAAAAATCGATAGCTTTTGAAGAATCTTCCCAATATCGCTCTTCCTGACTACCAACCAGCACACCCGCCAAAACCCTTTTCTCCTGCGGCACATCTTTTCCCGGAAAAAAGACACGTCCTATTTCGAATATTTTCATACCAGGCACACCATGGTTTAAATTCCATTTCAGGACCGCTAATAGACCCGGCAGAAGGGAAGTGCGTAAAAGACTCTGTTCTCGAGACAAAGGATTAGTAATCTCCACAGTTCCTTTAAACTCGGAGGGAATAGCGATGTCCAGTTCATTATAATATTCCGGACTAACCAGAGAACGGCTGACAACTTCGCATAATCCCAATCTAGTTAAAACATCTCTTACAAAGTCTTCTAACGTCAAAACCTTGTCATCAACTGCACCGCTAACCTCTATTTTCGGCATACCTGAGGGAATCTTATCATATCCATACAGTCGGGCAATTTCTTCCACCAGGTCGATGGGGCGGGAGATATCATTCCTATAGGAAGGCACTTTGACCCCCAAGCTCTTCTCTCCATCTTTTTGGGAGACATTAAATCGCAGGCGGGTTAAAATTTCACTCATTTCTTTAGTGGATATATTAGAGCCCAGAATATGGTTGGCCTTTTCCGGGGAAAAATCTATCTCTACTGGAGAGAATGGCTGAGGGTAAACGTCGATTACTCCCGAGGCAATTTTTCCTCCGGCCAGTTCCTTAATCAACTGGCAAGCTCTATTGGAGGCGACAATGACGTTTTCCACATCAACGCCGCGTTCAAACCGGTAGGATGATTCCGTATCAATGCCCAACTGGCGGGCTGTGCTTCTTACTACCTGAGGAGCAAAATAAGCGCTTTCCAGAAGTACATTTCTAGTAGATTCTTCAACGCTGGTCTCTACCCCTCCTATGATTCCCGCCAAAGCCACCGGGCGACTGGCATCAGCAATAAGTAGATTCTTTTCTGTAAATTTTCTCTGTTCATTATCCAAAGTCAAAAGTTTCTCGCCAGGGGTAGCAAAGCGCACGACAATTTTATGCTCAGACAATTTATCATAATCGAAGGCGTGAAGAGGATGGCCAAGTTCAATCAGAACATAATTGGTCACATCCACTACATTATTAATCGGCCTGAGCCCTACTGTTTCCAATTTCTTAACTAGCCAGGAAGGAGAAGGACCGACTTTCAGGTCGCGAATAATTCTGGCGGTATAACGCCTGCACGCCTGGGGAGCGAGAATCTCCACTTTCGCCAAATCAGAAACAGAAATTCCGTTTTCTTTCAACTCAATCCTGGGCGGCTTCAAATTACCACCCAAAATAGCGGAAACTTCACGCGCCATCCCAAATATGCTGGCGCAATCGGACCGATTAGTAGTCAGTTCTACTTCCAGCACTACTTCTTCCAACGTTAAAGCTTTCTTAATGTCAGCACCTAATTTAGACCCAGGGGGAAGAATACGAATGCCGCTGGCATCTTCTCCAACGCCCAATTCTTTCTCAGAACAGAGCATTCCGTAAGAAGTCTGCCCTCTTATTTTCGCTTTACTTATTCTTCTGCCTCCAGGAAGTTTCGCTCCCACTCTGGCCAGAGGAACCAGATCTTTGACCTTTATGTTACTTGCTCCACAAACTATAGAAAAGATTTGCTTTCCGTCGGAAACCTGGCAAAGACTTAATTTATCCGCCTGGGGAATAGGCTTCAGAGAAAGAATTTCACCAACGACTACGTTCTCCACCTCTGACCCCAAATAGACAATATCGCTTACTTCCAGACCGGCCATGGTGAGACGTTTAGCCAGTTCCGGAGGAGACAGAGAAAAATCTACATATTCCTTTAGCCAATTATAAGAAATCCTCATTTCCCCTCATTCCTGCAAACGATTTGTTTGCTTAGCAACAAAGCCTTCTCATTGCGAACAAAGTGCAGTCCCCATTCATCGGGACGACAGGCTTCGCCTGGCAATGACATCTTTTAATTCCTTATTTAAAAAGAGTATGCGCAAAGTCAATCCATTCGCGGGAAACAGTCTTTAATTTACCCACAGCTTCTTCTAAACTAACCCCCACCATCTCTGTTCCCCGTAACGAGACCATCTGACCAAACTTTCCTTCCTTAATCAGTTCCGCTGCTTTTACTCCAGCCCTCACTCCCAGCATCCGGTCGAATAGAGTGGGAGCTCCTCCCCGCTGCATATGACCAATAACGCTCGCCCTGGTATCAATTCCCAGTCTATCCTTTATAATCTCAGCAATACCTTCTCCCACCCCTCTCTCTTTCAACAGCATATGGCCAAACTGATCCAGCTTCTCTTTAGCTACTTTCTTTCCCGGAACTTCGATACCCTCAGAGACTACCACTGTGGCTACCTTTTTCCTTTCATAAACCTTTTTCAAATGTTTGCACATAGAATCCACGTCCACTTTTTCCTCGGGAAGCAGAACCCAGTCTGCACCACCGCCAATGGCGGTAAATAGTGCCACCCAGCCGGCGTGCCTGCCCATTACCTCTAAAACCATAATCCTTCTATGCGATTTTCCCGTATCCTTTAAAACTTCCAATGCATTCATCGCCAGAGTAACCGAGGTATCGAAACCAAAAGTGTAATCTGTGGAGGAAAGGTCGTTGTCCATAGTTTTGGGAACACCAACAACTTTCATCTTGTGTTCTTTATATAGTTTATTGGCTACTCCCAGAGTATCTTCCCCACCCATAGCCACTATTGCATCAAGTTTAAGTTTTCTCACATTCTGTAAACATTTCTCTACGCCCTTCTCCACCTTATATGGACTGGTGCGGGAAGTGCCCAGTATCGTCCCTCCCTTATCCATCAAATCTTCCACCTGGGAAATTTCCAAAGGTTGAGTCAAACCCTCAATCAATCCCCTCCATCCCTCGCTAATCCCTACTACTTCCCAGCCGAAATCTATTGCCCGCATCACACATCCACGAATTGCCGGATTTAAACCTGGCACATCTCCTCCACCACTCAATACTCCAATTCTCATCGTAATTTTTACTCTCCTTCCTTTATCTTCTTCTCTCCGTAAACATTGTGTCTCCGAAACCTATCCCAACCTTTTAACACCCTGAGGATGAAGGGATAGTTACAGGAGCTTCAAATCCGTCCCGATGCATCGGGACGGATTTTAGAGCGAGGTTCTAACCGAGCGACTCCGAAAACTATCCCTTCCTCCTCCTTATATTGCCAATATATGCGCCAATCTGTAAAGATTTCTATCTATCTCTTTTTTCTGTCTTGTTACATAATCCAAAGGATGAACTACAACTTCCCCTTTTTCCCATCCCACCATCCTTGCCGATCTCGCTCTCATCAGAGTCTTCACTGCCTGATGTCCAAAAAGATTGGCTAAATTTACGCTGCGGGCAGTTGGTGAACCGCCACGTTGAATATAACCAACGACACTAACTCTAACTTCATAGCCAGTAACATCTCTTATCTGATGGGCTATGGCATAGGCAGCTCCTGCTCCCTCAGCCATAACAATAATGCTACTCTTCTTACCAGTCTTTCTACCTTGTTCCAATTCCTGAGAGATTTTACTAAGATTATATCTTACTTCGGGCACTAAAATTATCTCCGCCCCAGAAGCCAATCCCACTGCTAAGGCGATAAATCCCCTCTCTCTACCCATAACTTCAATGATAAAGATTCTGTCATGGGAAGAAGCAGTATCACGAATTTTCTGAATAGATTCTAATGCTGTATTTACCGCTGTATCAAAACCTATAGTATCTTCCGTGCCGGGAATATCATTGTCAATACTTGCCGGTATACCAACAATAGGTATTCTACTTGCCCGATAGAGTTCCATTCCTCCCTTAAACGAACCGTCTCCGCCAATGGTAATCAACCCATCAATCCTGTTCCTTTTCAAAACTTCTCCTGCTTTCTGTATTCCTTTTTTCGTCTTCATCTGTTCGCATCTTTTCGTCTTCAGTACCGTTCCGCCCCAACTGATAATCCCGCTAACCGACCGCAAATCCATTCTTCTTTTCTTATCTTTAATCAGCCCCCAATACCCTTCTTCAAATCCGACCACTTCTAAGCCATAGTAGATTGCTGAGCGCACTACTGCTCTAAGACAAGCATTCATCCCCGGTGCATCTCCGCCAGCAGTGTTAATAGCAATCCTTTTCATTTCTTCTTTTCTTTTGCTTCTGTTTTTGCTTTTTTGCCTGGTTCTACTTCCACAAATTCACCCAACAGGCGAAACTTCTGGTACCTTTTTTTCAACAGTTCCTCTACAGGCAGTTTTTTCAATTCCTCCAGATCTTTCTCTATTTTTTCTTCCAGTTGCTTGCAGACAAACTCTATATCCCGATGGACGCCACCCAGAGGCTCACTGATAATTTCGTCAATCACCTTCAATTCCAGTAAATCCTGAGCGGTCAACTTCAGTGCCTTAGCCGCCTCGGGAGCCTTCGCTGCATCCCTCCACAGAATTGAGGCGCAACCTTCAGGAGAGATAACCGAATAGATAGCATTTTCTAACATTAGCACTTTATCGCCGACGCCGATTCCCAGCGCTCCACCACTGCCACCTTCTCCCACCACCACCACAATAATAGGGACTTCCAGTTCCGACATTGCTTTCAAATTGCGGGCAATTGCCTCTGCCTGCCCCCTCTCTTCTGCACCGATTCCTGGATAAGCCCCGGGAGTATCTATGAAACTAATAACAGGAATTGAAAATTTCTCAGCCATCTTCATCATTCTCAATGCCTTGCGGTACCCTTCGGGATGGGACATCCCGAAATTCCTAATCATGTTTTCCTGGAGCGTGCGGCCCTTCTGATGGCCAATAATTACTACCGTTTCTCCCTTAAACTTAGCCATTCCCGCCACTATAGCCGGGTCATCGGCAAAACCTCTGTCTCCTTGAAGTTCCACAAAATCACTCATAAGGACATTTATATAATCCAAAGTGTAGGGACGTTTAGGGTGGCGGGCCAGTTGAACCTTTTGCCAAGGAGTGAGATTCCCGAAGATTTCCTTCTTAAGTTTATCGCATTTTTTCTCCAGACCTGCTATCTCCTTGGAAAAGTCAACTTTGTTGGCAGTGCCGAGACTTTTTAACTCTTCAATCTTCTTTTCCAGTTCCACAACCGGCTTCTCAAAATCCAAACCTTCAATTTCTGCCAATATATCCTCCCTTTCCCACCAATTAATAGATAGTTTGTGAAGAGCTATTGGAATTCTGGTCAAAAAACGAGGACGTATCCCCTTAATGCGAGGGGATTTGGTGTAGCGACATTACTTGTAACAGCAAAGCGTAAGCTTTGCTTACTCTAGTCCCGATTTATCGGGACAGCTACATTTCTAAAATGCGCTCATATATCCAATGCGAAAGATGCGATCAAAACCATGGGTATGGGCGATATCTCTTCCGTCTATTTCAACGTTTAAGCTTGGCGTAATGAAATAACGTAAACCTATGTTTATCCTGACCTCTCTGCCTCCGCCCAGATTATCGAATTCCAACATGGGAATTATGTTCTCATACATTTTGGAGAATAGGCTAACGAATCCCCTCACCCTGAATTTATCAAAATCGTAGCCGTTAATCCCGCTGCAGACTTCTAAATTAGGAAGGAAATTCTCCTTGCACAGGACTATAAAGAAACCTCTTTCTCTCTGCTCGTACTTTCCATCCTTATATTCTCCATAACCCTGATCATCGTAACCAACACCAATGGATGGAAAGTACTCGGTCCCGCTGAACAGGTAAAATTTCACAAAAAGTCGAGGTCGTCTGAGCTTGATGTCATCATTCCCTATCATATTTTCAGTATCCAGATAAACTCCCAGGTTCATATGTTCCAATACCCCAAAGAATAGACCCGCCAGAAGTCCGCTAATATTACTGCCTTCATCGTTTTCCATACTATAGAAGCGGAAGTTCACGTTATATCCCCCCTGTTCGGTAATTTGAGGCGTGGGGGTGTCGATCAAATCGATTACTTCTCCTGCAGACGACACGGAATAAATGGCTAAAATATAAGTAATAACCAATCCTACCAATAAAATTAATGGAAAGGGCATCCTTTTCATTATCCTCTCCTTTATGAATTATTTTTCCTTGCAATTTCCGTCGTTCAATTTTATCCAGATAATCCTAACAGATTTCAACTATCTTGTCAAGTTGTCCTATTTCTATTCTTCCTTAAACCCCGATTCTATTTCTTTCAATTTTCTCGTAGCCAATTCATTTCCAGGGTCAGCTTTCAAAACTTTCTGGAATTCTTCTCTTGCCAGATTGACCTTTTTCAATTCCAGGTAAGCAAGACCAAGGTTATTATGGGCCCCGGTATTGAACGTGGGAGAGAGTTCGATTATCTTCTGGTATTGATTGATTGATTCTTTTATCTTACCCTGGCTGAAGTATATGTTACCCAAATAGAGGTGCGCTTTTATGCTTCCCGGAACAAGCTTTACAATCTTCCGATAAGTCTCTTCTGCCCTATTCCAATCTCTATTCTTTACATATCCTTCTCCCTTCTCAAAAAGAAGGTTGATTTCCTGTGTTGCCGCAGGGATAGGGGGTTTCTTTTTCATCTGCGCCTGAATATACGAAAGATTCGTCTTAGCTTTTGCATTTTCCGGGTCAAGCTCTAATATCTCTCGATACTGCTCGCTAGCTTTCTCCCATTCCTTTTTTCCAATATATACCTGCGCCAGGTAGGAGCGATTAGGCACGGAGAGAGGATTTATCTCAATCGATTTAATCAGAGCTTCAATCGCCTCTGGTATTCTATTCGTCTGTCCGTACATAATTCCCAAATTTGAATATATCTCGTCGTATCCAGGATTTGCATCAATCGCCCTAAGGTAAGCCCAAATAGCTTTCTCCTTCTCGCCCAGGCGAGCATAAGCGTTACCCAATTCATAATTATTATCCACATTTAGAGGATAAATCTTATAGGATAGCTCGCACTCCTGAGCTGCCCTTGCCAGCGTGGCATTATTTTTTGCGTACTTGAAGCCCTTGAAATAATGGACTTCTCCCCGGAAATATCTGATATTAAATATAACAATTCCCAGGAGAATTATTCCTAATGGGTAAACTACAAATTTTTTAATGGGAATCCTGCGTTCTGACACGTTCCATCTCTGGCATATTCCCACGATCAATCCCATCCATACCCAGAAAAGAAGAGCAGGCATCGGGAAATGTAAAGAGACATTCAATAAATTGTCAACGAGCATTCCCAAGATGCTTCCCAGAAGTGCCAGAGCAACTACTTTTTCATACTCGCCAGTAAGCTTTCTGTAATTATCTATTCCCAGTTTAAAAAAGAGAATGAAGAACCAGATATATATTCCCAGACCCACAATCCCTATCTGAGAGACCACCTCTAATATCTCATTGTGAGCATTGTTGGCGTGCGTGCGAAAAGGAGAATACTGCTCTATTTTCAGAAATTTTCCTTGATGGAATGGATAGATAATCTCGAAATTTCCCCAGCCATGGCCCAAAAGTGGACTTTCCTTGAACATAGAATAGGCAGCCTCCCAGATCAAGAATCTCTGAACATAGGCCATCTGTTTAAAATCAGTAACGCTCTTGACCTTGTCCCAGGCTACTTTCACCATCCTGACTTTCCTTTCCCCGCCGGCCCTTACAGGATAGAGCATCACCACAAACAGAAGAGCCACCAGAAGAAGTAACCACCTTTTATTCCTCAAAATCAAAGAGCGCTGGTAGACGAGGAGATAAAAGATAACAAAAATCAAAGCCACAAAAAGCCCCAGCCAGGCGCTGCGCGTGCGGGTCACCAGGAGTCCAAAGAAGTTAGCTCCAAAAAGTCCGCCTAAAAAGAGTTTCTTAAGGGAAACCTTTTCATAAACAGCCAGAACCGCTATCAGCGGCAAGATTAACATTAGAAAACTTGCCATAAAATTGGGGTTGCCAAAGGTGGAGACGCTGCGCGTGCCAAAAGGATCTAACTTCATCGGCCATATCGGTTCAATTCCCGCGTACTGAAGCAATGCGTACAAAGAGGCAACCGTTCCCACGGCAAAACCAATATAGATTAACCTTTTGAGATTTTTTTCATCCTGAAGGAGATAGACAGTCAGGTAAAATATCGTCAGGCAATTGAGTAATAAGAATAGCAGTCTTCTGCCGCCAAAAGAAATGATAGCCATTTTAAAATTCGGATGGATATAGAAGGAATAGGCAACTGAAAGAAGCGAGACCAAAAAGAAGATAAAAAGAGGTTTATCCAGGTATGTTCTGGGCAAAATAATCTGCCGTTTGAGATTACTCTTTATTAACCAGATAGCCAAAATTACAGACAGACCAATTGCCAACACCACGTTCTGGATTATATAGGGATTGCGAGTAGTATCGGTAAGAAAGATTAGAGGGCAGATTAAAAAAATAAGAAAAAAGATATATTTTATTAAGCGATCGAAATCCATTTTATAATAAAAAAAGCCGCTCGACAGGAAAATATTAATCTTTCACACCCGGCCTTGTGGCTTTCATCTGTTCAATTATAGATTTTGCCTGTTTATCTTCAGGATTCAATTCCAATATCTTTTTCCATTCCTTCAATGCCAAATCGCGTCTATTTATATTCCAGTAGAAAGTAGCAAGGCTCCTGTGGGCGCCAATGTCAGAATCGTTCAGTTCAACTGCTTTCTTAAGAGTCTTTTCAGCCTCCACGAACTTCTTTTGCATAAAATAGACATTACCTAAATTTGTGTATGCCTGATTCAATTTTGGATTCCACTCTACAGCCTTAAGATAAACCTTCTCTGCCTTAGCCCAGTCCTCCTTTTGAACGTAGCACCAGCCCATCTTGAAGTAGGTAGGAGCGTACACAGGGTCAAGGTCCAAATACTTCTCGAAACTTTCTATGGCCTTATCCCAATCTTTCAGTTTAGTATATAAACTCCCTTCCTGGAAGTGGACCTGCACGTAGTTAGGGGCTAGCTCTTTTAAGTCAGCATACTTCGCTACCGCTCTGTCAGCGTCAGTGCGGGCATTTCTTGGGTCTTCTTCCGCCCCATAAATCAATTTATGAATGCGGGGAAAGAAATATTTTTGCTCTGGCTTTACAGAGTCCCAGCGAGGGTCGTAAACTTCTTTCATATTCCATCTATCATTGTAGACATTGCCCATAAAGTAGTGAGTCATCGCATAATAAGGATTATTTCTCAAAACAGTCTGATACTCCTTCAAAGCGCTTTCCCACATCCCCGCTTTGGAGTAAGCAATAGCAATGTTGTGGTGGATATCAGCTATGAAGAATCGCCTGAAGAAAAATACCAGAAACAGAGTTACAACTATGATTAGCGCCTGGACTACTCTTCGTAAGCGCCTATTACTTAGAAATCTAGACCTACTCTCACCTTCCGGGCCGGGATTAGTCTTCTCTTTATGTCCCACTATCTGACCACCAAGTAGTCCCAGGAAAAGCCAGAAGACAAAACCCGAAGACACAAATCTCATATTCACACACATAAGATTATGCACCATAAGTCCAAACAGCCCAGAGAGTAGGCCAATGAGTAGGTATTGCCGTCTGGTCAACTTCTCCAGGCGAGCGCCAATCTTGAGTCCCCCACCCTTCTTGGAACGGGGATTCGACCGGGAATTCCTGGCAGACGGAGGGGGCTGTGCCGAATAGCCAGTAACTTGCACTAACCTTTTCGTTCCGGTAAAAAAGATTATCGTCAGAAACCAGAGAAATATCCCGAACCCAATTATCCCCTCATCATACCACACTTCTATGAATTCATTCTCCGGATGGTCTGTTTCCGTATTATGCTTTCCTTCAATATGAAATATCTCCGGACGCCGGAAAGCAGGATAGACTATCTTGAAAGTGCCAATCCCTGTCCCCAGAAACGCGTGCGTTAGCTCTTTACCCGGCGTCGATTTAATTGCCGTGCCTTCCTCGGGATAATCTCTAATCATTTCCAGAGTGGAAATCCAGGTGAACACTCGGAAACGCACCGAGTCTATTCGTTGTCTTATAAGAAAAATCACCGCACTCGCAGTGCCCAGTATAAGGACTGATAAGAAGATTGCCAGAAAAGTCTTCTTCTGTTTCTTTGTAGCAGGAACAATAAATAACGTAGTTACCAGAGCAAAGAAAGAGACTCCCGCCGCAAAGCCAATATAAGCAGCTTTGGTTCTGGTGGTGATGAGATTAATCACCAGGATAAACAGAAAGAGAGACAGAAGCTTTTTGGTCTTCATCTTCACCAACACCATCAAGCATAAAGAAAGCAATAGCAAAAAGAAGAAAGCGTATGTCTTATTTTCCACAAAGAAGATATACGCTTGAGTACCCAGCCCTCCCAGGCGCATCAGCCCTTCTTTTCCCAAAAATTGCATAAAACAGAAGACGATGCCAATTGTTGCCACCAGAACCAAAGAGATAACAGTCCTCTTTGCCTTTTCCAGTTCGGAAAAATCGAAAAATGTCAACAGTAAAGGAGTAACCAGNNCAGCAAAGAAGTTGGGATTGCCAAAAGTGGAAAATATTCTGTCCCCAAAAGCCGCCTTCCAGATGAAGGGGTCTAACTCCATGAATTGAATTAAACCATAGAAAACAGCAATAAACGTAGCAGCCAGTATCCAGCGGAACATTCTATTTACTTTTTCCGGAGTGTCAAACTCCACAAGAGCAATCAAAAAAGTTGCTATATACAGAACTCTTCGGGTGAGTTCCTCGAAACTGGTAAATTTAAATGGAGAAATAACGAAGGAAACGATACCGGAAAGAAGAAAAAATAGGGCAGGAATCGCGTAGAGACGCTGTTCTCTACTGTCCAGTAGCCTCCCTTTCTCGATTACCTTCACAATCCACGCTGCTACAATAATGGTAGCACCAATTTGTAGAAGGGTAATCTTTATCTGGCAGGAATCGTAGGTCTTTAGATAGAAAGACAGAGCAATAAGGAAGGCCAAAATGGGCAAGCCAAATTCTATTATTACATTGCAATATTTAATCAGTTTTTTACTCATAATTCCTTTAGTATTTTAGCACAATTCCCGCAAAAATTCAACCCATTTATAAAAAAGCCGCATCATCCACAAAAAGTGGACAATGCGGCCACATATTCCATTATTCTGGAGCCGCCGGACGGTCGGGGATTTACAATTTTAGATAAATGCCAAATCAGTGGGAAGTAGCCAAAGGGCAGAATAAGGCCCGTAAGAAGCAAAAATTCCCATTGTTTTGGAAAAAACGAAGGAGATTACTTCAGATCAGGCATTCAGAATTCTATATGGGAAAGGTGGTAACAAAGAACGCCACCTATCTATTTATCCCTGTCCAGAGCCTCTTTCAGCTTAGCTTCGTATTCTGGAGGAGGCACATAAGCGATTCTTCCGGGAAAAATTTTCTCTCTCGTAGTCAGATCAATATCCCAAACTTCAAACGCTCCCCCAAGAGTCTCGTGGGTATTAAACCGTACCCACATATGAAAGTCATCTCTTCCCCATACCTGAATTCGACAGGTCATAAGTCTTACCTGATATTTCAGATCATAGAGCTTTTTGTAAACCCAGATGGCCAGATCTTCAGAATCTCCTCCACCACGAGCTTCAGTTTCTGCTGGACTTTGCCAATAATCATTTGGATCATCCGGAATAAACTTAAGCGGATTATCCCTAATGACCAAATCATAAATGTCATAAACAACAGGTGGAATTTCCTTGGGATAAGTGAGTTCTGCAGCTCTTCCCAGTGAAAATAGGGATAATGCAAGTGTACACCCGATAAGTAACGACGTTATTCTTCTCATAAAGAATACCTCCTTTTTCATTATAGAATCAGAAGATTTTACAACCTTAAGTATTTCATGTCAAGTACAAACTTTTCTCGTCAAGGCAGAAATATGAAAGAGAGGGCACCATCCATTTAGCGTTAATAACTTCTAATTCACTTCTCACGAGCCGATTATTTTTAAAAATGCTTATTTATCAATACTGCTACAATAAAGACCTGCGGTTACTATAACCGTATCACTACATTAATGCTGTATTCTATAGCTTTGATTTTTTCATCTTTGGCAATGAGTGGTTATGTACCCTTATTCAATTATTCCAAAATCCACTCACTCTATTATTTACAATAATTATTTTTCTTCTTCTTTTTTTCTTCTTCTATATTTAGTTATTTAAAGAACTTACTACTGCCCTCACATCTTTCTTTTCCCGTGCACGTTATAGCCCCATATCTTTTGTTTGAGTCCTTTTTTTCTTTTACTTGACCTTTTATATCTTTTGGGCAATAAAAAAAGGAGAACCCCCTTTACAAGTAAATTCTCCTTTGTTCTTTACCTGCCGATATTTAATTGTTAAAGTTTTCTTATATCATTTATTTTCCTGCGAACTAACAACATAAATATAAAACCAATTAAATATTTAATCGCTAGAAAACTTGCTCCACCAATAAGCAATTCAATACCTCTATCAGTGTTTTTAAAAATTATAG
>JABAOF010006911.1_pt1 | contig 63589 bp, 59 predicted proteins | sample 7062171 | NCBI WGS metagenome assembly JABAOF01 (sample SAMN14538628, study PRJNA623070) | marine sediment metagenome | biome: marine biome [ENVO:00000428]; feature: marine pelagic biome [ENVO:01000023]; material: deep marine sediment [ENVO:00002113] | place: India: Gulf of Khambhat ...
TATGATCAATCCAAGATAGCCTAATCCGAGCCCCAAAAAAAGAATCCAGGTGCTGATATAATCCCGAGGCTGGAGAAGAAACCAAACAGGGAGACTGGAGGCGAAAAGACTATAAATTATCAGAGCATAGAACCAGAAATTCTGGCCTGACATCCCGATTATCTGAGCAGGAAGGATTATCGGTGCCATATTGCCCAGGTAAATGAGGAGAAAAAGGAAAAGGAGAGAGATAATAGTTCCAAGGAGAATATTGATGCCCTTTTTGTATATCAACCAGCCAAAGATCATGGCGATGAATACCAGTCCAAAAGTGGGAATGACTATTTCAGGCTGAGAAACAAGCGTCCGAGAAGCAACGACAGCGAAGACGGCTATGACCAGCGCCAAGGCTAGCCAAAGAAAGATAGAAAATATTATCTTCGCTCGAAGGCCCAGAGTTTTTTCTGAAATATCGGCTAAAGAGGTGCCTTTATTCTGGACAGATGTCATGAGTGATGTGTAATCATGAACCGCGCCCAGGAAAATGCTGCCAAGCGCCACCCAGAGGAGAGCTCCCAGCCAGCCAAAATACAAGACTCCGAGCAGAGGTCCCAGGATTGGCCCTGCCCCGGCAATCGAGGAGAAATGATGACCAAAAAGAAGTGGCTTTTTTGCAGGAGTATAGTCGATCCCATCCCTTAATTCTCTGGCGGGAGTAAGACGGGAATTGTCAGCTTGAACAACCTTTTTTTCGATAAAATTTCCGTATATCTTGTATCCTAGGACGAGCCATAAGAGGAGGATGAAAGCTATAATTAAGGAGTTCATCTTATCTCCATTAAAATAATAATCCTCTAAGAAATAGTATAAATCATTAAATCATGCAACTCATATTAGAGTCACATGCTGGGCTACGCAAGAAACAGATAAGAAGCTTTATTTTTTTGAGCTTTTTAAAATGAGATAGGCCACTAAACCAATAAAAGCTGCTAAGGCTATGAAATCACCAACACTTCCTGGCCAAACAAGGCCAATTCCTTTAGGCTTTGCTTTGGCGATATAGGCGTAGATAGCGACAAAAACCATAAGGATGCCTTCTCCAGCAATAAACCCTGAACTGAGAAGGACTCCTTTTTCTTTTCTCTTGGTCTTGAGTTCTTCATTAGCTGCTCTTTTCTCGATAAATCGTCTTACAGCTCCTCCTACAAAAACAGGAGTCATGGTAGAAAGAGGAAGGTAGATACCCACAGCAAACGGAAGAGAAGGGATCCCGAGGAGCTCGGCTACGATAGCAAAAGCCCCTCCAACCAAAACAAGTCCCCAGGGAAGGTCGCCCCCAAGCACTCCCTCGACAACGGTTTTCATCAAGGTGGCCTGAGGCGCTGGGAGAGCCTGTGACCCGAAAGAGAATGCTTCTCCCAGAAGCCAGACCGCGGCGGCTATAGCAAAAGCTGAAGCCAGCACTCCTACCAATTCTGAGCTCTGCTGTCTTTTAGGAGTGGCTCCGATTATATAACCAGCTTTGAGGTCCTGGGAGATGTCGCCTGCGATGGAAGCGCCGACACAGACTACTGTGCCCACGGTAAGGGCTGTCGCCATTCCTAAGATATCTGTCCATCCAAATGCTAAGAATAAAAGGCTTGTCCCGAGAAGAGTGACAATCGTCATGCCAGATGTAGGATTTGAGGACACACCTATCATGCCTACGATTCTGGATGAGACGGTGACAAAGCAGAAGGCGAATATAACGATGCAGATCGAAGCTATAAGCCTAACAAGTAAGGTGGTGGTGATGCCCAGGATTTGAGGAGTGAGTATTATTATGATTATCACGACAAGAATTCCAAGGCCAAGAACTGTAATCGGAAGGTCGGTATCTGTCCGTTTTTTCTTTAATTCAACATTTTGTCTGCTAAGGCTGAAATCTTTAATTCCTATCTTCAGCGCGTTGAACATCGTGGGCAGAGACTTGACGACAGTGATGATTCCTCCCACAGCTACTGCACCTGCACCTATGAACTTTACGTAATTTCTCCAGATTTCTTCTGCAGACATCTGTGCTATGGGCAGGTCTGTTTCAGGAAAAAGGGGAGTACTCAGGTTTTCCCCGAAGTAAGAAATCAATGGAATAATTCCAATCCAGGAGAGAAGCCCTCCGGCCACCATTATGCCTGCGATTCGAGGGCCCAGGATGAAGCCCACACCCAAAAGGGCAGGAGTGGGTTCCATTCCAAGCAGAGCTTTTTTTAAGACTGGAATCTTAAGATAGATTTTTTCTGGCCAGAGTTTCAAGATTTCAATCAGACCCTTGAAGAAAGCTCCCACTCCCAAACCAAGAAACACATTTTTGGCTTTTGCCCCTCCTACATCAGCCGAGATCAGGACTTGAGCAGCTGCTGTCCCTTCCGGGTAGGGGAGGACTGCGCGCTCCTTTACGATCAGTGCTCTCCTTAAGGGAATCATGAACAGAACTCCCAGGATTCCTCCAAGTAGAGCTAAAGTGCCGATCTTAAACAGGCTTGGGCTAAAACCCCAAAGAAACAGGGCAGGTATAGTAAAGATGATTCCTGATGCTAAGGAAGAGCTGGCAGAGCCTGTAGTCTGGGCAATATTACAATCCAAGATCGTGCTTTTTCCGAGGATTGGACTTAAGGCTCTGAATACTGCTACAGAAATAACAGCCAAGGGAATAGCCGTTGATATTGTTAATCCTACCCTTAATCCTAAATAGGCATTGGCAGAGCCAAAAATGACTCCGAATATTGCTCCGATAATAACAGCCTTAAGAGTTATATCTTTATAGGGAGTTATTTCGGGCACGTAAGATTTGTGTTCTTCCATTTACGCGTCCTTTCGCTAGGTTAAAACAGAAAGCAGTCTAACATATAAGAGATTTTTTTTCTAACAAAAAAGCCAAAGATTGTTTCCCTCTTAAATTATACTTTCGTGCCAATTCTTTCAATAATAAATGGCCGAAAACTAGGAGGTTTTTCTGAGATTATAAAAGCTCCCTGGGTCTCCTTCTCAAGCCTGGAGACATTTTTGACCTTGTTAAAGTGAAGTTCGGCCAGAGTTATCCCCTTTTCTACTTTTTCGCCAGTCTTCTTGAAGATTAAAAGACCAGATCCATGATCACTTGATTCTGCAGAATCCTTACCGCCTGTCTCCAATTCAAGACAAACGGAACGGATTTGTTTCATCATTATCTTATTAATGTAACCCTTTTTGGGGGAGAGGATTTTTAATCTGTCTTTAGCTTGTGGAAGCAAAGAATAATCGTCAATAATTCGAGAATCTCCCTTTTGAGCTTCAATAATTTGTTTGAACTTTTCGAGAGCCTCACCTCTAATGATTTTCTCCTTGAGGACTCTTTTTGCTTCTGTTCTGTTTAAGGATTTTTTGGCTAAAAGGAGTATGTCTGTTCCTAACTCTAAGGCTAGCTTCAGAACGTCTAAAGGTCCTTTTCCTTTGAAGACCTCCAGGACCTCTCTGATCTCAAGAGAACTTCCCAATGCTTGACCAAGAGGCTGATCCATATCACTCAGGATAAAACTTGAGATGATTCTCAGACGATCACAGACATTATTTAATGATTGAACTAAGCTTCTGGCTTCCTTTAAGTTTTTTAAAAAAGAGCCATTCCCAATTTTTATGTCGAAGGAAGCTCCGTTCACTCCGCATAATAATATGCTGCCTACGAAGCAACTCAAAAGTTCAGCACGAAGATCTTGCCAAGAGTTAGAACCTTCAGAGGGAGATATTTTTTTAAGAAAAGGAGCTATTTGCTTCGGTGGAGAAAATAGGACTGCCCCCACCTGCGAGAGTTGGCTCTTGATCTCTCTCGGTCCGAGAGAAGTTTGGAAGCCAGGAATTGATTCCAGTTTATTTGAATGGCAGTTGAAGCTATCAAGGATATGGAAAGCTTTTTTCCTGGCGGGACATAATAGATTAAACGGCTCAGAGATTTTGGAGACAACGATACCTGCGGAGGAAACAACTGGTACCAAGACAAGAGATACTTTATCAACAGACGATCCTGTGGAGAATGGAGCGAATCTGGGCAGCCTTGTATGGGCAGGATTAATTGTTTCTTGCCAATCTTTTATGGTTTTTGTTAAGGAATATATTTCCTCATCGTCCAGCCATTGAGACAGTACTTCTTTTACAAACGCAGTCGCTTGATGATTGAGGCGTCCCGTAAGGGAAGAACTCATTTTTTTAGGGAGGTGCAGTTTTGTTTGTTTATCTCAGGGTTTCGACTGTTTTCTTATTGTCGTTCGTTTGAAACACCAACAAGGCTTTTGCTCCCCCTGAAGAGGTTCCATAGCAATAGTGGATATCAATGGCCGCATTTCCGATAAGAGCGCCCATCTCTGCTCCAGCTCCGATGCGGTCATCGATTTCAACGGTTACCACATTGTTAATTTTCACGTTATATCCGATTCCTTTAAGGGCTTTCTCCGCTTTTTTATTGTCAGAAGTTATGAGAAAAAAGACGCCTTTCCCTCCTTCAGAACGAGCATTGAGGGCTTTAAGATTTACACCTGCATTGGCTAAGGTTCCCAGGACTCTGCCTAAAATCCCAGGCTCATCCGGTGTGATAACATAGAGTTCAGTTTCTTGTTTTACATTAGGCAATTTTTCTCCTCCTTTGTTGAAACTGAATTATACCAGAATCAATATCTCAAAAACAAAGAAAATATTAATAAAATAGAAACAGGTTGTATTTTGTTGATGGATGCTTATAATTTTAGGAAAAGCCAGTATGAAGAAAGTGAGTTGGGATGAAAGAAAAAGAAGTGAAGGTTGCCTTCGTAGATAATTCTATAGATTCCTCAATCTACAATCCGCAAGAACACTGGAAGCTCTATTTAAACGTTGCTTTGGATTCCTTCAAAGCGAAAGAAAGCCATTTTCCTGATCTAAGTAAAAATTACACTCATTTAATCTTAAGCGGCGGCGAAGCATCTATAATAGAGAGAGAAAACTGGGTTTACGAAGAGGTCGAGGTGGTTCAAGATGCAGTGGAAAAAGGGCTCTCTATACTTGGCAGCTGCTACGGACATCAGCTTATCGCCCTTGCTCTTTTGGGTTCGGACAGTGTTCAGAGATGTGTTCATCCAGAGGTGGGTTGGATTCCTATCCAGATCAAGGTGGATAATGAACTTTTAGGGAAAAAAGGGGAGGTTTTTTCCTTCTCAAGTCATTTCGATGAAGTAGTGAATTTGAGTGATGCCTTTGTTGTTCTTGCTTCTTCTAAAGACTGCCAGATCCAGGCTTTTCAAATGAAAAAGAGACCAATTTGGGGAATTCAGATTCATCCTGAGATAAATATTCCTAATGCCCAAACACTTTTGAGAAGATTTAGCTCTCTGGATCTAGAAACTAAGTCCTTTTTTGAGAAAGCCTTAAAATCAACCCCAAAGGATTCAGGACTAATCCGGAGGATTGTTAGGAATTTTTTAATTCCGCGGAGGATAGACTAAAGAATTTAATCAAGAAAAAATAGATGCTATGGACAAATCCCTGGCCTTTTTTTGCAGTAATAAATAGAGCAGTCAAGATTATAATGTTAGTAATATTTGCTCAAGGAGAAGTTATAGATAAAGATGAAAATTGCAATTATCGGAGCTGACGGTCAACTCGGCTCTGATTTGGCTAAAGTCCTCAAAGGAGAAAAGGTTTTTCCACTTTATTATCCTGATTTTGATATAACAAACCCTGAAAAAACAAAGGAAACTCTTTCTAAAATTAATCTTGATGTTGTCATAAATACTGCTGCCTATCATAGAGTTGATGAATGTGAGGAAAATCCTCAGAAATCCTTCCAAGTCAATTCAACAGCCGTCAGGGATCTTGCCTTGATTTGCCAGGAGCTTGGCTTGACCTTAGTCCATTTCAGCACAGATTATGTCTTTGATGGAAATAAAAAAACTCCGTACGCAGAAGAAGATAATCCCAACCCTCTGAATGTTTATGCTGTCTCCAAGTTGGCTGGAGAATATTTTGTCCAGAATATTATGGAAAACTATTTCCTTATAAGAAGCTGCGGGCTCTACGGCGAAGCAGGCTGCTGGGGAAAGGGAACGAATTTTGTTGATGCCATGGTATTTTTAGAAAAAAGGGGTAAACCTTTAAGAATCGTGAACGATCAAGTAGTTACACCTACATCCAGCGCAGAGCTTGCGCTCAGGATCGCAGAGCTTATCCGCACGCAACATTATGGCCTTTATCATTTAACAAACGAGGGCCAATGCACTTGGTTTGAGTTTGCAAGTACCATATTTTCTTTAACGGGAAAAAGGCCTAAGCTTGAGCCAATTGATTCTGAAACCTATGGGGCTCGGGCCCACCGGCCCTCTTATTCTGTCTTAGAGAACAAAAAAGCAAAAGAGATAGGATTGACTGAATTTTCCCCCTGGGAAAAAGCCCTCAAGGATTATTTAATAAAAAAAGGCTACCTTTCTTAAAATTAGTCCTTATTTCCTTTAGGTCCTCCTTTTGATTGACAAGTGTATTAATATTGCATAATATTTTTTCGTTATTAAGGAAGGAAGATGAATCCACAATTCAAAAAATTCATAGCCTTGTTTCTTGTCTTATCTTTAGTTGCAATAAATTGCATTACTCTTAAGCTTCCTGAAAGCAAACCTAGGCTCAAGACTCCTCCAGAATTAAGACAAGATATAATCTCGTTTTCTAAGGGAACGATAAAACCTGGCACTCGTATCCTTGTTGTCCAAAATTCCGGAGCTATTGTGAGCGGGAAATTCGACGGACTTGCTCTTTTTTCTCCTGAAGAATATGCTGAAAACTACGCTGATAGTCGAGAAAAAAATGAGGGTGAAATCATGCTGCCCGCCTTGGGTGAAAATGTCATTATATTAAACGCGAGCGGAAACAAATTTGAGTGTGAATTCCTGGGATTTGACTTTGGAATTATAGAAGCTAAACATGCAGGAAGAGCCAAACCTGAGAGAACAAAGCTAAGTGAGATAAAAAATGTCATGGATAGCAGCGGAAACGCTTGTGAAGTTGAGACGATAAATAAGCTTATTTCTGAAGGCAAAATTCCGTTTTTGTCCTCAGGGATTATCGTCAAGAGTAAAACTGGCCCTGCAGAGATTCACTGGGAGGAGATATACCAGATAGAAGTTAAGAAGAAGGGCATGCCACTTTCCGCTAGGTTGGCACTTGTTGCGGTTGCTGTAGGCGTCTTATATCTCGCAATTGATGCAGTGATTAAAGAAATAAAACAAACAGAACAAGAAATGGAGGAAAGCTGCTCTATGGGTGCTGCCTATGATTCCCCAGTCCATCCTCATATAATGATTGTTCGGGATTTAAGGGACACCTACCTTATGCCAAGCAAGCTTGGGCGTAAGCTTGTTAATTTATATTACAAATATTCGCCATTCTTTGCTCGCTTTATTGCTAAAAGCGACGCGTTGAAATTTGTCGTTCGGATTGGCCTGCTGCCAATCATAGCTTTCAGTTACTCGATGGTGCGCTTAGGTCCAGTGATTACTACAGCTATAATTGTCTCTATTTTTATATTTCCAGTGTTTTTTACCTTATTTTTTCAAAGGAATTTGAGACGAGTGAAAGCTAGGCAACGGTAGTCTCCTGCAATATGATTCTTTCCTCATTAATTGCTATTCATACGACTAATTAATAGAATAAGTATTATATTTGGATTTTAAAAAATCATTCTTTATGATGGTACGCCAAGGATTGGTTTATAATCATAATTCAGAATTATTCAGCTTAATTAAGCTATAATAATAAGAAAGTGCTAAAAATAAGAAAATTGAGGAAAATCACGCCGAGCATAAAAAGAAAAGCTTTTTTATTGTCAGCAGCTCTCATTTTATTTTTTACGGCATTGATAAATGTATCTACCCAGCCATCCTATGCACAAGAAAAAAAAGATAAAGGAATATCTCATACCGTAGCAGTCAGTGCTATCTCAATAGCAGTAACAGTACATGATAAGAAAGGAAGATACATTAACCACCTCACAAAGGAAGATTTTTTTGTTTTTGAGAACGACGAAAAGAAGGATATAACCTACTTTAGCCACGATTTTAAAGCACCTTTGAGTTTAACCATCCTCCTTGATGTAAGCGGGAGCATGGATCTCCAGGACAAACTGAAAGAAAGCAAGGAATCACTCAAATATCTCGCAGCATCCCTTCTTGATCTCGATGATGAATTCTCTTTGTTGATTTTTGCTGATGGAGAGGTAGAGGTTGCAATGAATTTTTCCAATAATAAGAATTATTTTTTAGAAGTCCTGGATAGGACAGAAGCTTACGGCCAGACAGCTTTGAACGATGCAGTTGCGGTAACTCCAGAATTTGCTAATAAAGGAGAAAATGAAAAGAGGGCCATTCTTTTGATTACAGACGGGATTGAGAATGATAGCCAATATTCTCACTATCAGGCCGTTGAAATTGCTAGAAGAGTAGATATACCTATATATACCATCGGCTATAAAATTCCTTTGAGTGACCAATATTTAAAAAAGTATAAACATTCTCCTTCATTGACTTCTTCTGGTATTATTTACTCTCTTGAGAGATTCTCAAGAGCCACAGGAGGAAAGGCATTCTTCATTAATCAAGCTGAAGAATTGAAAACTGCCATAAAAGAGATAAAAAGAGAACTCGGTTATCAGTATATACTCGGATATACTTCCTATAGTGATCAAGAAAATGAATATCGAGAGATCAAGGTAACTACTCCGAAAAAGAAGTACAAAGTGAGAACGAGAGAAGGATATTATAGCGGTGAGAAGAAATCCCCTTGACAATAGCTATGATTATTTGTTAATTAAGGTTACTATCCAAAGGCTGAGGATAATATACCAAATAATAAATTTTCATTTTATTGTGGAGTTAGAGGAGATAAAATCAAAAAAATGCGTTTGAAAAATAGTTCTGGACGAGATTCAAATAATTTTATATTATCAAAAGCCGATTATTAATAAAAAAGGAAGGAGGTGAAAATGAAAAAAAACAGAATCACATTTCTTATCGGGGCACTGTTTCTCGTAGGATTGATGGCAACTACGGGTTGCGCTACCAAAAAATATGTGCTTGGAGAAGCGGCTACTCTGGATCAAAAAATTGAAGGAATGCAAACTGCAGTTGAGGAGAATCAGAAAAGAATCAAGGAACATGATGAAAGATTAACCACTATCGGTTCTCTCATTACCCAGAATCAGTCCGAATTAAATCAACAGAAATCAGAATTTGACGGCAAGATTAATGAAGTAAGAAGATTTGCGCAGGGAAAACTGATTTTGCAGGAAGTTATAAGAAATGATGAAGCTAAATTTGCATTCGAGAGTTTCGAACTCAGTGATGAAGCAAAAGTAGCGTTAGACAGGTTTGTCGAGAAACTTATAGCTCAAGATAAAGGTCTTTATCTTGAAATCCAGGGACATGCCGATAGCACAGGACCAGAGGACTGGAACGTTTACCTAGGAAAGAAGAGAGCTGAAGCAGTGATGGGATATCTCCACGAACAATATCATATTCCTCTTCACAGGATGGAAGTGATAAGCTATGGAAGTGCCAAGCCAATGGCTGACAACTCGACTAGTGAGGGAAGATCCCAGAACAGGAGAGTAGTAATATTAGTGTATGAATAGTGGGTAGTGCTAGAGATTATTAAGTATTATATCTTAGCTGATCAGCGCGGTTTATCATAATTCTATGAGTTTTTGTAAAAGAGCCAAGCGAGTTCGTTCCTAATAAGACAGAATCTCCGGTTTTTGCTTACCATTTAAGAGTTGAAAAGATTAAAGACTACTATCTTCATGTGGGAGCTGGGCGGAATTGTTATCATTTTTCTCTCAGGGAGCGTTCTTCATTTCTTATTTGCTTGGCTGGGGAGATGGCCACCAGCAGCGCTGATTTCTGCGGTCAACGAAAGCGTCTGGGAGCATTTAAAACTGGCCTTCTGGCCTGGTTTGATTTTTGGTTTGATTGAGTTCCTTTTTCTAAGAGCAAAAACGAAAAATTTTTGGGTGGCCAAGACCTATGGACTCTTCACGATGCCTTTTTTCATTGTGGTTGTATTTTATGGCTATACAGCCCTGACTGGCAGCCACATTCTTTGGCTTGACATAGCCCTTTTTGGACTTGCCGTGATCGCTGGACAGATGATCAGCTTTGCACTAATGGTTCGGCAGCCGTTCCATCCAAAGGCAAGAATCGTGGCGAGAGTGATTCTTGTTTTGATGATTGTCGTTTTTTCCCTGTTTTCTTATGTTCCTCCCCGATGGCCTTTATTTCGAGATAGCTCGACCGGTCAGTACGGCATTCTGAAATGATTTAACAGACGTGCGATAATTTATAGAACAGGATTAAAAGAATCCATCAAGGTAGAGAAGCCCTTAGCGCGTTGACTATATGGGGTGGGAGAGAGCAGGTCTTTGCCTTTGAATTAGTCACTATGTGGACTGTGTGGCCAGAGGCTATCAATTTTTTGTCTTCTTTTGTTACCAGCTCATAAGCAAACTCTATTTTTTTTGGAGTGATATTTTCTAAGAAGACACGAATTAGGAATTCTTGATCATACCTTAGCGGTTTTTTGTATTTACAAAAAGCCTCGACAACAACCAGGTAAAATCCCTGCGCTTCGATATCTTTATACGGAATATTTTTTTGGCGGCAGTACTCAGTCCTGCCGATCTCGAACCATTCGAAGTAATTTTTATTATGAGCAACCCCCATTTGATCGGTTTCAGAATAGCGGACTATTTCTTCGAATTCTATGAGATTCTTTTCCCCCTTGTTCAAGGCAGTATTATTCGAGAATTTTTCCGAGCTTCGAGATTTCCTCATTGTAGTATTTACGGTACAGGATTTCCCACTCCCTGCTTCCTTCTTCGATGGCTTTTTTCTGAGACTGGATTTTTTCAATAGCTTTTTTATCTATTAGATCATAGAGTTTTAACTCTTCTTCGATGCTGTTCACTATAGATAACCTAATTTCATTTGGCTCAAAAAGGAATTCTACCTCATCATTTTCAAACAGAGAGTTAAGGACCTGGCGAGCCAAAAAATTTATTTTTTCTCTCGATAATCTCTTGGTCACAGGACAATATTCCTTTCTTTAGCTAATTTTGTTTTGATCATCCTGAACATGGTCTGGTATTCAATATTTTCGCTTCGGATTTTTTCCATATGTTTGTTGAGAATTTCCCTCACTTCTTGGTCAAGTTTGTCTTCTTTTTGAAACTCATCTGTTATTAAACTCATAAGACTCTCTGTGAGTTTATTCCTGTCGTCGACGATAATCTTTTCTTCTTTGAGCAGATTTCGGACTATAATGAAAGCCATATGCTCTATCTGGTTCTTATTCAGTCTCATTTCCACCCTAAAATACAATATCTTGGATTAAAATTCAAGGATTGAATGAAGATATAAGGTTAAGGCCTGATTTTATTTATTTTTTGATGATAGATAGAGACTATACCCAAATCCGGCCAGACAAACGGCAAAAATAAAGACCATAAAAAGAATAGCTTCAATAGTCATTTTTGTTGCTTAACATTTTTTTTGTGATGGTTTTATTTAAAAGAATAAATAATCCAAGGGCTATGACCCATTGAAAAAGCACAGTGCCTACTGAGCCGGGAGAGGCTATATTAAACCAGTTATGAGGATCTCCAGAGTAGCTTTGCCAGAACCACCATCCTAGCATCGCTATAAACTGAAGAGGTAACAGAAAGGTTACTAGTATGTCAAACCATTTTTTTAATCTTATTTTGCTGCCAGGAGAAGATATGATATTTTGGCGGAATTTTTTTGGGCCAAATTTGAGGACTGCGATCGTGAAGAAAAAGCCGCTAACCATTAAGCCCAAACTCCAGACCCAGTCTTGATTAGTAAAAAATCCCATGCTGATGGCAGAAGGAAATCCGAGAACGAAAGCGCAGACACATATCAGTATGATAGCCTTCTTTCTGGAGAATCCTGCGTCCATCAATATACGGGTGTCAAGTTCCATCATGGAAATAAGAGAGGAAAAGGCAGCAAATGAAAGAGCGAGAAAGAAAAGTGCCAGGAAAAAAGAGCCAGCAGGGATTTTTGAAAACAGGTTGGGAATCCAGATGAAAGTAAGGCCTTGATTGTCTGCTTTCATCACCTCGAGGACTTTTTGATGGGAGAAATCCTGCGTTGAAAAATAGGAAAAAACAGTTGGAATGACAGCTACTGCAGCCAGAAGTGAAGCGAGGTTATTTCCGAAGCCAAGTGTTGTTGAGGTCAGCACAGGATTTTCTTTTTTGTGAGAGTAAACAGCATAGGTAAGTATCAATCCCCACCCTGCCCCCGTAGACCAAGCCGATTGGCTCAGGGCATTCAGCCATACTTCGTAATCGGCTAATCTGGCAAGATTAGGCGAAAAAAGGAAATTTAAGCCTTGAAACGCAGATGGAAGAGTCAGGCTCCGGACGCAGGCTATAATCAAGAGAATAAAAAGAGAAGGGATAAGAATTCTATTGGCTCTCTCTATTCCTTTAACCACTCCTTTGAAGATTATGAAGCCGCCAATCCCCAGTGCGGCAAAGTGAAAAAGAACTGGCTCCCAGGAAGAAGTGAAAGAATGCCAGAATTCCAACGAGTTTTTTTGGATTAAGCCCTGGAAAGACGTTGCCAGGAAGTATTTAAGGCACCAACCAGTAACGACTGAATAATAAAACATGATGGCTGTAGTGACGAACGTAACAAAAGTTCCCATCCAGGCATAATTCTTGCCTATTATTTTTCCGAAGGATCCTATAACTCCTGAACGGGTTTTCTTTCCCATTGATATTTCAATTATAAGGAGAGGAATAGACCAGAGGAAAAGGAAAAGAATCCAGGGAATGAGGAATGCTCCTCCTCCTTGTTGGGATACAATGCGTGGAAAGCGCCATATATTCCCGGTACCGATAGCCATGCCCAAGCCGGCAAAAATAATCCCCCAGCGGGAAGCAAACAATTCTCTTTTTTTCATTGTTTGTAATTTATTGCACCACTTCCTTGGAGTCAATTACCAAAAAGGGATGGAAGCAATTTTTTTCTGGTATATATTTGGCTACAGCAAGGAATTTTCCTTCAAGGCTGAACATTCTGCACAATTTCTCTCCTTTAAGTGAGATATCAGCAGAAGAAGATTCATCAAGAATTGTTTCTTGGATGTTTTCGGGGGAAATTAAATTGCCGTTTTTAGCCAGAACAGAGCCTCTCTCGTTGAGGACGATCTTAGGAAATTCAGGAAGGAGTGATTCAAAACGGATGAGAAATTCATCGATTTTTCCTGCATCAGCTAATTCCTTTATTTCTTCTATCGTGTGACTCTCCTTTAGGTTATAATTTCCCACATCTATTCTGGTGAGCTCGGCGAGATGAGCCCCACAACCAAGGTCTTGACCTATATCATGAGCAAGGGAACGGATATAAGTTCCAGAAGAACATTTCACCTGAAATTTGAGGAGCGGAGGATTGTATTTTATTAATTTGAAAAAATGGATAAAGACTTTGCTCGGTCTTAATTCAAATTCTTTTTTCCCCCTGGCCAGTGCGTATAGAGGTTTGCCTTTATATTTTTTTGCAGAATAGGGGGGAGGGATCTGCTGAATCTCTCCTTGGAATTTTTTCATAGCTTTTAAAAGGTTGTATTTTGGGGGATATGTTTTCTTTTCCAGTGAAGTGGGTTTTCCAGAAGAGTCGTAAGTATCAGTGGAAAATCCAAATTTTATTAGCCCCTCATAAACTTTATCCGTATTGGAAAGAAAAGGAAAAAGCCTTGTGGCTTTACCTAAAGCAAGGAGCATCAATCCGGTAGCAAGAGGATCTAAGGTGCCGCAGTGCCCGACTTTCTTGATCTTGAGAATGCCTCTTATTTTGAGGACGATATCGTGGGATGTGAAATTTTGTGGTTTATCTACGAGGATAAGCCCGTCCATAACTTAGTATGAGTCGAAAGATTTCCGATCATTCTTAGTCTTGATTTTGGCTTGCTCTCTCAAGAGTTTATCAACTGTTTCGGGGATTTCTTTCAGCAAGCTATAGTATTTGCCAGTAACAGTAAAGCCTGCTGCATGAAGATGACCACCTCCACCAAAATGCTCAGCAATATAAGCAGCGTTGGCCCCTCCCTTTGACCTGAGACTGATCCTAAAGGTATCTTCTTTAATTTCTTTATAAAACAGAACCATTTCCACTCCTCTTATAGAGCGGGCCAAGGTGGTGATATCTTCAGTATCTATTTCTCTGAGGTTAAGAGAGTCCAAATTTTTTTTGAACATGGTTATCATGGCAATGTTGCCTTTTTTATTCATCTGTAAAGTAGAGAGGACCTGACCTAAGAGCTTAATTTTTTCAGGAGAATTGTTGTTGAACAGAAGCTCAGAGACTTTAATGGAGCTTGCTCCTGCTTCGAGTAATTTATGGCAGACCTCGAAACATCTTGCGCTTGTATTGGAAAATTGGAATGATCCTGTATCCGAGACAATCCCACAATAAAGATGATTGGCTATCTGAGCGGTGAATCTTATGGCCAATTTTTCCCCTAGACTATAGGCCATTTCTGCAACCGCAGATGCCTCAGGTTCAACCCAATTTATATCCGCATAAAAATCATTAGAATGGTGATGATCCATATTAATTTTAAAATAGTCATCCAGGTTATTCTGTCCGGAGCGGGAAACATTAGCACACTCAAGAAGAATGGCCAAATCAAAAGCTTTCGGAGGGATCTGTCCAATCTTAATTTTGTCGATATTAGGGAAATGATTGAAAGGAAATGGAGTATTATCCGTGTTTATAATCTCTACCTCTTTCCCTAAGAGTTCTCCCATAAAGGCCAAGGCAAGACTGGTGCATATGGAATCGCCATCTGGCCTGAGGTGTGAAGTGATAACAATACTTTGGCTTTCAAGTATTTTCTGGCTGGTCAAGCTTAGAGGATCATTTTTCATTTTTTTTTATATTTTCTAAGAGCTTATCGATTTTTGCTTCGTACTCAGGACTCTGATCAAAGGAAAAAATTAGCAAGGGATTATACTTTAATTTAACTCTAGAGGCAATAGATTTTCTTAGGTATCCTTTTTTTTTATCCAAAAGTTCAAGGATAATCTCTTTTTGTTCAGCTCCGAAAATACTTAGATAGATATGGGCTGTTTTCAAATCAGGGCTCATTTCAACCCCAGTGATAGTGATCAATCCAGAAGATGAGTCCTGGATCTCCTCTACCAAAAGACGGCTGAGTTCTTCCTTTATCAGGCTGGCCACTCTTTTCTGTCTTCGTGTGGGCATCGGTTTTGCGTCCTGTATCTTGTTATCTCTTTGCTTTTTGCTTCTTTAACTTTAATAATATTTTAATATTTTTATAATATGGGCTTGATAAATCAAGCCCCTACATAAATCAAGCCCCAATCGCAATAGAAAATGGGGCTTGGCCCCATTTTCTATAATAAAAGCCCCAAAGCAATCAAGCCCTTATAAGATTCAAATTCCTACATTAAAAATAATGAATTTGATGTTCAATGATATGTCCGTCTATATTTTGTTCTGCATCTTCAATGATTTTGTTAAAAAGACTATCCACAAGTTTCTTTTCGTTGTTAATTGTCACCATCCCGATTTTTGTCCTCTGCCATTTCTTATGATAATCCAGCTCAGCAAGAGCCACATTATACTTATTCTTTAAACGGTTTTTTAGCCCGGATAGTCTTTTTCTCTTTTCTTTCAGGGAATGAGAGTAGGGAATGTAAATCTCCAAAGATAAGAATCCTATGACCATTGAAGAAATAAAAAGCCTATCGCTATTACGGCATAGTTTTTTCGGTAAGGAAAGCCTCTATGATGTCGCCTTCCACGAATTCCTTGAATTTTTCAAGGCGGATACCGCATTCATATTCTTTAGTGACTTCGTTGACATTATCCTTAAGATGCTTAAGAGAGGAAATCCTGCCTTTATGGATAACCTCGTCGTTCCTGATAACTCTGGCTTCTGCGTTTCGAGTTATTTTGCCGTCCTTAACGTAGCAGCCGGCAATAACTCCAACTCTAGAAATGCGGAAGATTCTTCTTATTTCAGCTCTTCCCAGGTATGTTTCTTTTATCGTCGGTTCTAACATGCCGAACATGGCTTTCTTTATGTCCTCAGTTAATTCATAAATAACATTGTAGCTCCTGACTTCAACATTCTCTTTCTTGGCCAGGTCAAGGATCTTTTGAGAAGGTTTGATGTTGTAGCCAATGATGATAGCATTTGCCGCAGATGCCAGAAGGACATCGGATTCAGTGATGCTGCCGGTAGCTGCGTGTACTATCTTTATCTTCACTTTCTCACGGTCTATTTTTTCTTTAGATTTATCTTTTTTTTCTTCTGTCTTTTCGCTAGGTTTAGCAGGCTTTTTGCTTACTTTTGTGGCCAGCTCCGTGCCTAAATCGGGTAGGATATCGGTGAGAACATCAACTGAACCTTGGACATCGGCCTTGATAATAAGCGGAAGTTCCTTGACTTCACCTACCTCGATTTTCTTGAAAAGCTCATCAAGTGTGAGATGCTCAGGCCTTGTCGGTTCTTCTTTTTTAAGTTTGGATTGACGGTATTGAGAAATCTGTTTAGCTGTTTCTAGATCAGGGACGACCTGAAAAGGATCTCCAGCCTCAGGCACATCACAAAGTCCAAGAATTTCTACAGGCATAGAAGGCTCTACCCTTTTCAGCGGTTTACCGTTTTCATCAAAAAGGGCTCTTGCTTTTCCATAACAAATCCCACAAATAAAGGCATCTCCCTGGTTGAGGACACCATGTTGAATGATAACTGTGGCCACAGCGCCTTTTTGGGCATCCAGGCGAGCCTCCAGGACAACCCCTTGTGCTTGGACTTTGGTATTAGCCTTGATTTCAATAACGTCGCTCAGAAGAAGGATCATTTCCAGAAGCTCTTCGAGGTTTGTTTTTTCTTTCGCGGAAATATCCACGCTGATAATGTCTCCTCCCCAATCTTCTAACAGGACTCCTTCTTTTGACAATTGTTGTTTGACCTTATCAATATCAGCCTCTTTTTTATCAATCTTGTTAATCGCAACCATGATAGGAACACCTGCTTCTTTAGCGTGGCTTATGGCTTCTCTTGTTTGAGGCATTACTCCGTCATCTGCAGCCACCACCAAAACCACTATATCTGTTAAATGCGCTCCACGGGCTCTCAATCTAGTGAAAGCCTCATGACCGGGAGTATCGATGAAAGTAATGGGGCGGTTGTTATGAAAGATTCTGTAGGCTCCTATGTGCTGAGTGATCCCTCCAGATTCTTTCCCAACTAGATTTGATTGTCTGATAGCGTCAAGAAGCGTTGTTTTACCGTGGTCAACGTGACCCATTATGGTGACCACTGGCGGTTTTAAAGCCATTTCTTTAGGATCACTCTTTGCCTGGATTTGCATTTCTTTCTCGATGGAAACCAATTCTAGCTCAAGGCCAAATTCTTTTGAGATCAGATCGGCCAAAGATTCACTGATAACATCATTCACATTTATTGAATACCCACTTGGCTTAAGCTTTTCGATTATATCTTTAGATTTGATCCCTGTCTTTTCAGATAGTTCTTTTAGGCTCAGGCCTTCCCTAAGCAGAATTTTTTTAGGCTCGGCTTTTGCTGGTTTAGCTTTTAGCTTGGCCTTTTTTTTCTTTTCTTGACTTTCCATAATATTTTATCTCTTCGAATTAAATGCTTTAAGCCTTATTCTTCCTTGATTTCTATTTTCCAGCCTATTAGCCTCGATGCAAGCCTGACGTTTGTTCCTTTCTTACCGATGGCAAGCGAGAGCTGATCTTTTGATACGACAGCCTGCATAACCTTATCTTTTTTATCGAGGATAAAGACTTTTTCGACTTTTGCCGGGCTTAGGGCAGCTTTGGCGTAGGAGGTAGGATTTTCTGACCACTCGATGATATCAATTTTCTCACCCTGTAATTCTTGGCTGATAGCCATTATTCTGTTTCCTTTCACTCCTATGCAGGCTCCGATAGGATCTATGTCTTTCTCCTTGGTGAGAACTGCAACCTTTGCTCTTTCTCCAGGCTGGCGGACGATATTTACTATTTCAATACTGCCGTTTGCGATTTCTGGGATTTCTATTTCCAGGAGTTTCGCTAAAAATTTTGAATCGGCTCTGGAAACAATGACCTGGGGTCCTTTATTTTCTTTCAGTACTTGGATAATCACAGCTTTGACTCTATCTCCTCTTTTGAATTCTTCATTCATCAACTTTTCCCGGCTTGGGAGGAGAACCTCAGTCTTATTCACTTCAAGAATCATATTCTCGTTCGGCTCATATCTTCTTAAAACACCTGTTACAATATGCCCCGTAAGAGGGGCGAACAGGTCATAAATTTTTTCTTGCTCTGCATCCCTGACTTTCTGAAAGATGACCTGTTTGGCCGCTTGGGCCGCTATTCTGCCTAACATGTCTGAAGGGAGGTCGATCTCGATATTATTCCCAATGTTCTTGGAGCCATTTATTTCCTTTGCGTCTTCAAGGGAGATTTCAGTTGCCAGATTTTCAGGATTTTTGCTAATTTTCTTGACTGCGTATACTCTTAGTTCGCCCTTTTCGGGCAAGAAAGAAATATTTACTTTCTCGTTATGGGTAAAGTACTTGGAAGAGGCAACTCTTAGAGATTCTTCAATGGCATTGACGATGACATTTGTCTCCACTCCTCTTTCTTTGCTGAGTTGGAGGATAGTATTCCACACGTTTACTTTCATCTTCTTTGCCTCGGTTGCACTTAAGAGGATGCTAAAGAGGCGAGAATTATAACTGAATTAGGGAAGAATATCAATAAAAAGGGGGCAGGCTACTTTTTAAATGTGCGGTTTGATAAATCAAACGCCTACGAAATTTATGAAAAAGTAGCCTGTCCCCATTACGTGTCCCCATTACGCTTATGCAAACGCCTACGAAATTTATGAAAAAGTAACCTGTCCCCTTTACATTTTACATGATCAGGGGAGCAAAGACGAGGCTGACCACCGCCATGAGCTTGATCAGGATATTCATCGAAGGACCGGCTGTATCTTTCAAGGGATCGCCTACAGTATCTCCGATGACAGAAGCTGCATGAACTTCTGTTCCCTTTCCTCCCAGGTTTCCTTCTTCAATCCATTTCTTAGCATTGTCCCACGAAGCTCCTGCATTGGCCATGAATATTCCCATGAGTACTCCAGTGGCGGTGGCTCCGGCTAAAAATCCTCCAAGAGACTCGGGTCCTATAAGAAAGCCGATAACAAGAGGAGCTAGTATGGCCAAGAGACCTGGAAGTATCATTTCCGCCAGAGCACCACGGGTTACAATATCAATGCAGCGGTCAGAATCAGGCCTGGCCTTTCCTGCCATCAATCCTTTTATTTCTTTGAACTGTCTTCTTATCTCCAGGACCATTTTATCAGCTGTTTTCCCTACAGCTTTCATCGTTAAGGAAGCGATGACAAAAGGCATAAGGGCTCCGATGAGAAGTCCGATCACAGTTTCAACATTGGTCAGACTAATGAACTTGAGATTTGCAGTTTTCTGGAAGGCTGAGAAGAGAGCCAGCGCGGTCAGGGCAGCTGAGCCTATAGCGAATCCCTTGCCGATAGCCGCAGTAGTGTTTCCTAATGAGTCTAGTTTATCCGTAATCTTTCTTATGTTCGGGCCTGCTTTGGACATTTCTGCTATTCCTCCAGCATTATCCGCGATTGGCCCATAAGAATCCGTGGACATGACAATACCGATTGTGGCCAGCATACCTACAGCCGAGAGAGCTATTCCATAGAGCCCTGCTAATTTAAAAGAGATAAAAATAGCAGCTCCGATAGTGAGAAGAGGAAGGATAGTGCTCTGGAAGCCGACGGCGAGCCCGGTTATGATTGTCGGAGCACTCCCTGTTTGAGCTGTTCTGGCAATGGTTTTAATCGGAGGGCCAGAAGTAAAATACTCGCTTTCGAGTCCTATCAAGACTCCAGCAAGCATACCGCTTAACACTGCCCAGAATACGCTTAAGTCACCCAGTATGATTTTAACTGAGAAAAATGCTCCGGCTAAGAATAAAAGCCCGCTGATGTAATATGCATTTCTTAGGGCAGATTGAGGGCTGATATTCTTTAAAACGTTAATAGAAAAAACTCCGATGATGGAACTGAGAAGGCCGACTACAATCAGAAGCAACGGTAGGGACATATAATTAAGGGCTGGAGTTAGGGCTGAACCTATGGCCATAGAGGCTATGACTGAGCCCACGTAGGATTCAAAGAGATCTGCTCCCATCCCTGCAGTATCTCCTACGTTATCGCCGACATTATCAGCAATGACACCTGGATTGCGGGGATCGTCTTCTGGTATGCCTGCTTCGACTTTTCCCACTAGGTCTGCACCGACATCTGCACTCTTGGTAAAGATTCCGCCTCCCACTCGAGCAAAGAGCGCCACCGAGCTGGCGCCCATGGCAAAGCCGTTTATGATCAAGGGATCTTTTGTGAAGAAGTAAAAGATGCCGATTCCAGCAACTCCAAGGGCTGCAACTGAAATCCCCATCACAGCTCCTCCCTGGAAAGCAATGGTCAATGCTTTGGGAATTCCACCTTGAATGGCACCCTGGGTTGACCGGACAGCAGAACGCGTAGAGGCTTTGAGTCCGATAAAACCGGCAAGCATAGAACATGTGGCTCCTGTTAAAAAAGCAAGGCTTGTGTAGACGGAAAAGAGTTTCCACAGAACTGCGAAAATGATGACCACAAAAATTGAAATGTAGGTGTATTCTCTTCTTAAAAAAACCATAGCACCTGAATGGACCGCTTCTGCGATCGCATTCATAGTTTCGGTTCCTCTTGGATATCTTTTGATCAGAAAATAGAGGAGAAGTGCAAAAAAGATTCCTAAGAAGCCAATAATAAAGGAACGAGGAATTAAATTAAGCAATGTCATGTGCAGATGCTTGCCAAAAAATTTAAGACGATGTATAGCATAAAATAAATCAAATTGCAATGATGCGGAGGGCGCTGCCAGCTAATTAAAGGCGTCGCCCGAAACTCGGGTTCTCGTTACATCAACGAAATTCTTGGCGTATAACCTCGTCAATAAAGATCTTCTGTTGGGGAACGTTTCTGGTTACAGTTGACGCCATTATCTTATTTACATATAGTGTTAAATACAACTTAAGATTGTTATTTAAACATGGAAAAATCAAGCACAGAAAAAGAAGGTAAAATTTGGGCAATCGGCGGTGGCAAAGGTGGCACGGGAAAGACTTTTATCACTAGCGCAATAGGTACTTATCTAGCTGGAAAAGGAAAGAGGGTTGTCTTAATAGACGTTGATATCGGAGGTGCAAACCTCCATTCATTCCTCGGAATCAACAGACCTAAAAAGTCACTGACAGACTTTTTTGAGACTGGAGCTTCTCTCAGTAAACTTGCAGTGAAGACAGGCATAGACAATATGTCCTTGATAAGCGGAGATATCCATTCGCTCGCCTCTGACAGCATAAAATTCACTCAAAAGCTCAAGTTATTCAGACATATAATGAAATTAAATAAAAATTATGTAATTATTGATCTGGGCGGCGGGAGTCATAACAATACTATCGATACTTTTCTTATGGCTGATAAGAGGGTTGTTATTTTGGAGCCAGAGATAACATCAGTAGAGAACATGTATCATTTCATAAAAAATGCTTTGTTCAGGAAGTTAAGAATGTCACTCAGAGAATATGGTTTTAAAGAGATTGTCGAACAAATGTGGGAGAGGAGGCAAGAATATAAGATAAAAAGCCTGAGAGAGCTTATGGATCATATCAGGGATAGCTTTTCGTATGTAGGGGATATAATTGACAAGGAGCTGTCTGATTTCAAGCTTTATCTCATATTGAACAAGATAAGAAGCAGTGATGATATATTAATAGGTTCTTCCATGAAAAGTATTTTCAAGAAGTATTTATGCGTGGATACAAGATTTGTGGGCTTTGTGGAATATGATGATTCTGTTTGGAGATCAATCCGCGAAAGAAGGCCCTTTATGCTGAATTATTCATTATCACGCAGCGCAAAAGAAGTAGAGGTTTTCACAGAGAATTTGTTGAACGGAAAAGAAATAAAATTATCAAGAAGTTGATTATGTCTAGAAGGAACCTGAAAAAACATTTCGAAATTCTTGAACTTGACTCGGATGCATCTCTTCCTGAGATAAAAAATGCATACGTTCGTCTAAAAAAATTGTATTCCACTGACTCTATGGTGATGACTCCAATCGCAGATGAGTTTTCAAAGAAGAAGAGGCTTGAGGTATTAAAGCAAATTGAAGAGGCACACGCAAAACTGAGCGATGAGCTGAAAGATGAGCATCAAAGGTCAGCAAATTTGGGAAAACCTGGGATAGCTTCCGGAAATGGTACTGAAGGAGAGGAAGCAGAGAGCGTTTCTTTCAGTGGAGAAGTTTTGAGAAAGATAAGGGAAAAAAAGGGAATACACTTGTATGAGGTTGCGCTCGATACTAAGATCCGAGTAGAAATTCTTGAAAACATCGAACATGAGAGGTTCGATGTTCTTCCCCAAGAAGTATATCTTAAGGGGCACGTAAGTAATTATGCCCGATATCTTTTGCTCGACCCCAGAAAGGTCGCTGATGATTATATCAGTAGGTATAAGGACTGGAAGGGCGAGGCTAAAGAGAAAGATTGAGCTTGAATCCTGCTCTTTGTTCTTTTATCATGGGCAAGATCAGACTTTATTTATTTTAGAATTATAATTTTTTATCTACCTTTTAAAATTAAGAGAGAAGGAGGATTCCTATAATAAGAAGGGATAATTACTTTCGAAAGAGCACGTCCATCATTTTTTTTTGTTTATCCATCACATTAATCTCTGTTTGCTCTTCTGTGGTTTACGGAGAAGATAGCGCACAGAATAAAAGCGAGGAGAAAAAAAGTAAGCTAATTGTGCTTCCCGTTATTTTTTATTCGCCAGAAACCAAAATGGCTGCCGGATTAGGAGGTATTTATAGCTTCCGTACATCAAATAAAGCAAGAAGTCGACCTTCAAGCATAAGGTTGGGTATGATTTATACCCAAAAAAAGCAGATCATGATCGAGTTTGGCCCGGATGTTTACTCGAAGAATGAAGTGTACCATTTTAAAGCAAAGATCAATTTTATTAAATTCTCTGAAAGGTTTTATGGGATAGGCAGTAACACTTCCGAGGACATGAAAGAAGATTTCACATCTCGAATCACAAGAATAAATCTAAATCTCCTGAAAAAACTATTTCAAAAGTTGTATTTCGGTATTCAGTACGAACTCGAACATAATGAAGTTGTCAAAGTCGAGGATGATGGTCAGCTGATAAAAAGAGAAATTTTGGGAAGTGAGCCTGGAACGGTTTCTGGAATAGGTTTCCTGATAAACCGGGATGCCCGAAATAATATTTTTTCTCCTTCATCGGGGGATTTTTGCCTACTATCGACAACTCTTTTTCGCCACGGATTAGGAAGCAGTTATGATTTCACCAGGTACAGGCTTGATCTCCGAAAATATTTTCCGCTTTTTTCTTCTCACGTATTGGCTTTTCAAAGTTATTTTAGTCTCATCAAAGGAGATCCTCCATTCCAGATGTTATCAATGATGGGCGGGCAAAACTGGATGCGGGGGTATTACCGAGGCCGATTCAGAGATAAAAACATGATCGTTCTGCAAATGGAATATCGCCTGCCGTTAATGTGGAAATTCGGAATAGTCGGCTTCGTAGGATTTGGTGATGTAGCAGATAAGGTAGATAATTTCGTCCTAGAAGATTTTAAGTATTCTGCAGGATTTGGATTTCGCTATTTGCTTAGCCCTGAAGAAAAAATAAATGTGAGGATTGACTTTGGTTTTTGCAAGGAATCTTTTGGTGTTTATGTTGCCGTAAGTGAGGCGTTTTGACCTGCTCATTACTGCCTAGTGCCTGAGGTGTAAAGAGGCATTTTATAAGATTATTTGGGGTGTTGTTAGTCTGGAGGGATAATAATCCTTCCTGCAATAGCGTTAAAAGGCTATTCTGTTGAGGAACTATCCTCCAGCACGAATTGTAGCTTCGGGATAACGTCATCGGCTATATTGAGGAATTCAAGACCCACATCGTAAAGAGCCTCAGAGCCTGGAGGCATCGCACTTATCCAGACAATCCTCACTATAGCTTTCAACGAGTTTCCGCTGGGCAGAAGGAGTTCGATTTCAAGCGCTTGCCCTTTTTTTAAGGGTTTGTTGCTGTAAATACGCACGCCGGCAAGGCTGATGTTAGCCGCTTGGCCTTTGGTCCCGAAGACGCTAGCAGGACGGTAGTAGACTGGCGCTTTTACTCGAGGAAAGCGTCGTCTATCGAATTTTGGTTTTTTTGATGCTTTCACTTTCTTTACGTTTTTAAAATGGTGAAAATTCCGTTTTGATTTATGATAGTATAGAATGCAGATTCATGCGTGTCAATCGATAAATAAAATAAATTATGATCTCTAAAATAAAAAGGGACAGGCTACTTTTTTAAATGTGCGGGTTTGATAAATCAAACCCCTACAAGATTTATGAATAAGTAGCCTGTGCCAATTTTCTCATTGTTTGGTGGCCTCTCCGTGGAGGCTGTAAGGCCCGCATGAAGTTATGTGGACATCTACAAAGCAGCCGATGACATCATTTTTTGATTTAAAGTTTACGACCTGGTAGCCCTCATTTCTCCCGGAATAGATACGAGGAGCTTTTTTGCTTTTTCCCGTGCAGAGGACTTTCATTACTTTTCCAATAGTTGATTCATTAAGCTCCAGCTGTATTTTTTTTTGAAGATTCTGAACTTCTATTAGTCTCCTTTTTTTCTCCTCGAAAGAGACATTATCTTTTTCCTTGTAGGCGCCAGTGAAAGGACGGGGAGAGTAGCGGAAGGAAAAAATATTATTGAAACGAACCTCTTCCAATATACTTAAAGTTTCTTTGAACTCTTTTTCTGTTTCTCCAGGAAATCCAACGATGATATCTGTACTGAGGCTGATGTCTGGCATCAGATCTCTGAGAAAGGTTATTTTTTCGAGATATTCCTCTCTTGTGTACCCTCTATTCATCCTTTTTAGCACTGATGATGATCCTGACTGAACAGGCAGGTGGAGCTGATGACATACTTTTTCTGATCCTTTCATAGTTTCTGCTATATTCTTGGTGAAATTTTTAGGATGAGAAGTTATAAACCGAATCCATTCAATCGCTATAATACGATTGGCTTCCTTTAAAAGAACGGAAAAATCTTTTTCTGTTTCAGGATCTTTATAAGAATTTACATTTTGGCCTAAAAGCTGGATTTCTTTGTATCCCTTATTTGCTAAGTTTTGTATTTCCTGAGTTATTTTTTGCAGAGGTCTGCACTTTTCTCTTCCTCGCGTAAACGGGACAATGCAGTATGAACAAAAATTGTTGCACCCCTCCATTATGGTCACATAGGCACTGATGTTTGACTCTCGGAAAATCTTCTCATGGGGAATTTCCTTGTATTCGCGACTCCAACTTGTGGAGGCGAATTTCTCTTCATGATTGCTCTGGATTATCTCGGTAATCAGGTTGTAATTATCAGGGCCAAGAACAAAATCAATAAAGGATTTTTTCTCTAAAAGCTCTGGACCGTATAGTTGAGCTACGCAACCGACAACGCCAATAGTTCTCTTTTTTTTCTTTTTAGACGATGCTAACCGGCCCAGATAGGAGTAGAGCTTTTCTTCGGATTTTTTCCTAACAGCGCAGGTGTTCACTATGATAATGTCACTTTCTTCTGGAGAGCTTGAAATCTTTCCCCCCGCGGTAGAAAGAATCCCTGCTATACGTTCTGAATCGTTCTCGTTCATCTGGCATCCAAAAGTATGAACATAGAATTTCAAGTTTTTCAAATTTCGAGTACTTTTTTCCATTTTGACCTTAATCTTGGCTCTTGAATCAATAATATAATACAATCTTCAGGCTAAGAAAAGGCTATCTTTTTGGGATCAGGCCTTATTAAAAAGAATTTCATGGGGGCAAAAGGCAGTGTTGGGGTCAGACCTTATCCAACTAAATGCTTTAAGGACAAAAGGTATGAAAAGTATATTTCCCAATGACAAGGCCTGACCCCATCCTGGTGACAAGGCCTGACCCCGGAAGTGAGATGGATGATGCGGTTTTAGGAGTTTTTTTACAATAATTTTCCGAGAATTTCCACGGCGTTCTTGACGAACTCAGGACAACGGGTTTCACAGATTTGTTTTTCTTCTGCTTCCTCCCGTTCCTCAGGGATATCTAAATCATAACCAAGTAAATCCTTGCACATTATAGAGCCATGGAGAGATTTAAATCTCTTTACGAATTCTCTAACAATCTCATATGTTTTTTCTTTTGCTCCCTCATCTTCAGCTTGCACTTTTCCATGCTTAAGACCAATAACCATGAAGGCCCCGGTTACAGCTCCGCATGTTTTCCCCATGCGGGCCATTCCTCCTCCAAAGGCCTGAGCTATTTTTAAAGCAAGCTCATGATCTAGGCCAAACAGCGCCGAATAGGATGAGAGCACTGATTGAGAACAATTGAATCCTTCTTTAAAGCTAGAAACGGCACGGTCAGCTTTGTCCATAGTTCATCTCCTTCTTCATTTAATTACTCTTGAGGCCAAGGTTGTGATTCAACATTTCTCTTGCATTACGAAGAGCTGTTTCTGTAATGCGAGTTCCAGCCAAGAGCCGCGCGATTTCTGTCACTCTTTCCTCAAAAGATAGCTCTTTAACCTTAGTAAACGTTCGCTCTTTGTCTACTTTTTTATCAATCCTGTAGTGGTGAGTAGCAAAGGAAGCGATCTGGGGAAGATGTGTTATGCAAATTATCTGATGCTGGTTTGACAGTTTCTTGAGTTTTTGGGCGACAAATTCTGCTGTTTTTCCTCCTATGCCTGAATCAATCTCATCGAAAATTAAGGTTTTAAGCCTTTCTATCTCTTTGCCGATGGTTTTCAGCGCAAGCATAACTCTGGAGAGTTCACCTCCTGAAGCGATTTTCCTCAAAGGCCTCAAATCCTCTCCAGGATTGGGACTAATAAGGAATTCCACTTCTTCAGTGCCGTTCTCTTTTACTTTCTCCATAGTATCCTGGCTAAGAGGGAAAGCTTCGATTTTTATTTTGAACCGTGCTTTCTTCATTCCGAGGAGGCTTATCTCCTTCTCAACCTCTTTTTCAAGCTTGCGGGCACTATTTTTCCTTAAAGAGGAAAGTTTTTCTGCGGTTGACTTGTATTGATTGAATTTTTTTTCTATTTCCGGCTCTAACGCAGCCAACTTTTCTTGACTCGTGCCGAGCTCTTCATATTCCTTTTTGGCTAGTTTTAAGTAAGACAGGATATCGTTGATGCTTGCTCCATACTTTCTTTTCAATTTTTCTATTTGGCTCAACCGTTCCTCAAGCTCTTCTAGTTTTTCAGGAGTCGTGGTTTGTTTTTCTTTAAATTTGATCAGAAAATCCGAGAATTCTCCTATGGTGATAGAAAACTGGCCTATGGCCTCATCTGCTTCATTAAATGCTTTATCGAAGTCTGTGAGTCCGCTCACAACGTTCTGGAGTTGAGCTAAAAGTGAGGAGATTGAATTTTCTTGAGTGTAAGAGATTTCTAACGCTTGTTCTACAAGAGAACCTATTTTTTCAGCATTTTTAAGGATATTCCTGCTCTGTCGAAGCTCTTCCTCTTCCCCCTGCTTAAGGTTTGCCTTTTCGATTTCTTTTATCTGGAAGTGGAGAAAATCGAGTCGCTGCTCTCTTTCTCTTTCCTTGGTCTCAAGTTCCTTTTTTTCTCTTAAGAGTTTTTTAAGTTCTTGAGCAAAGCGAGAAACATCTTTTTTAAGAGAGTAATCATCAGCATAATCATCGAGATAGTTCAACTGATAGTCCAGGTTGAGGAGAAAAACATGATCGTTCTGACCATAGATATCAACGAGGTCTTCGCCAATTTCTTTGAGCTTTTTGATGGGGACAAGAGTTCCGTTTATGTATCCTTTGCCTGCTTTTTGCTCGGAGATTTTTCTTTGGATAAACAATTCATTCTCTGATTCGGGCAGGAGATTTTTAAGATTAGCGGTTTTTTTACGGAAAGGCAAAATAACCTCTACTGAAGTTTCTTTTTTTCCCGTCCTGATCATATCCGGAGATCCTTTTTCGCCCGTAATAAGTCTTATCCCGTCGATGATGATGGACTTTCCTGCACCTGTTTCTCCAGTAAGTATGGAAAATCCTTCTTTCAGGGTAAGTTCTATATCTTCAATAGTGGCCAGGTTTCTGATGCGGAGAGATTTGATCATTTAAGAATTTATTAAAATGTAATTATTTTGAAGTTTCTATTACTATGGGCACAAGCGCCGTATCCAGGTTAATACGGCCGTATCCGATATAGTTGTCCCTTCCAAGATTATTAACATAGTTCACATCATCTGCTGAAAAGCGGATTATATCCATGATTTGGTCGGCTGTAAGGTGCGGTTTTATGCTTTTTATCAGGGCAGCTAATCCGGAGACATGAGGTGCGGCCTGGGATGTCCCATCGCCTATACCGTAAGGAAAAGAGCCGGGACCGAAGTACCAAGTCGGAACAAGGCTAACTATTTCATACCCAGGTGCGGCAACGTCAATTTCAGGGCCCTGGTTTGATTCCCACTGATACAGTGGATCAGTTGAGGAATTTTCGAAAGTAACTCTTTCATCACTGTCATTTGTCGCGGCCACAGCCAAGCAGTACTCATCATATGCTGCTGGATAAAGGACAGCTCCTCCGTCATTTCCAGCAGAAGCAACGTTTACTATATCCTTATCATGGGCATATCTTAAAGCATTTTCTAAGCTTGTTGATGGAAAGTCGCCTCCTAAGCTTAGATTTATCACGTCCGCCCCGTTATCTGCTGCCCAGATTATGCCATCAATCATTTCTGAATAGCTGCCAAATCCCAAATTATCCAATACTTTTACTGGCAAGATTTTGCAGTTCCAGGCTACTCCAGCAATCCCTTCGTCGTTGTGTGTCTCGGCTGCTGCTATCCCTGCTATGTGAGTTCCGTGACCTTCGTCATCGGTAGCGTCAGCGTCAACATTGATAAAGTCATAACCAGGCGAGTGAATCTTTTCATCTATATCCGGATGGTCTAGATCCACACCTGTATCAAGTATGGCAATTACAATATCCTCATCGCCAATTGTCTCTTCCCAGGCACTGGTGGCTTTGATGTCTGCTCTTTCTTCCCCCTCAGGGCTTCCTGGAGGCCCTGAGCCTGGGTTGTAAAGAGCATACTGAAGATCAAAAAGCGGATCATTGGGGGTTCTTGCAGCATAAGCGATATAGTTTGGTTCAGCATATTCTACGTCAGGATTTATTCTCAAGGCATAAAGCGTCTCTTCTACTGAAAGGTTATTCTGGATTTGGAGTTTATAGACGTTTATCCTCGGAATTCTTTTAAGGTTTTTGCACTGATAGGCGGCAATAGTAGATTTTATCGTTTGATCTGAAATAGTAGGTTTGAATTTGACCAGAACTTCATCTGGTCTATACCGTAGTCCCTCATATCGATAAGGCAGGCCTTGGTTTAGATGTTTGATTTGATGACGAATAACGCGACGATCTGGCTTTTTGGGTCTTTCAGACCTGAAATTTTTATTTTCTCTAGGTGGGGCGATTTCTGCTTCTCTGGACCAAAAAGGTTTATTCGAGGAGCCTTTCTTTCGGTCTGGAAAATCAGGTTTGATTTTATTTGAGACTTGATCCACCTCAGTGTTGCTTTCTTTGGATTGAAGGGGCGGCCCTTTTTTTAGAGATATTATTTGCTGCGGAAAAAGTAAAGAGTTTTTATTTTTTCCCTTATCAAGCATCCAATTCTTAATGCTCGCCGAAAAGAGAAAGATAGGTATTACAAAAAGAGCAAAGATTATTTTCTCTCTTTTCATTATTTCCTCCCAAAAAAATCAAAAAGAATAAATGGCCCTAACCGTAAAGCCTAAATCGACGCTATCTCCATGGGGAATGAAGCTTGCTTCTGTTTTAATACCAAAGGCATCAGTGAGATTAAAGATTGATCCCAGAGAAGCACCGAACGAACTGACTCCGGATATTTTTTGATTCTCGCTTCCTTCTAAAACATCAATCGTTTGCACCATCTTGAATTTCCCCCAGAGCTTGTTGAAATTTAAATAGAGATAAAGATGAAAAGCATCAAAGCCTGTATAAGTGAAAACGGGCCCTATTGAAGCTCTTATCCATGAGGGATCTCCTTCCACCGTTCCTTCAACAGCTAAATCAGGAACCTCCCATTCTTTTTTTGAACCCATATAATAAAAGAGCTGGCCAAGGAGATCTATCTCGAGGTCTTTGGCATAAATAAAGCTTTTTTTAACTTCAGCTCCAAGGAGGTAACCTTTAATAGATCCGACGTTCAACTCAACAGAGATTGGAAGTTCCCTGAATGTCAAACCCTTATAGCTGGAGCCAGGAATTGCATACCCTAAAACGGCATTTAAGAAGAATCCTTTCCTGAATTCGAATTCTGTGTTGAAAGTGAAAAAAGAAGATTTCAGCTTGGAAGTGTACTGGTCATCATCCCAGGTTATTGTGCGTGAAAAGAATTCAAACCCTATCCCAGGTGTTATAGCTACTGCCCGAATCATCCCTTCTTCCTGGTCCTGAGCTGAGGAGAAGGAAGTGAAAGTCAAACTTAATAAAACAGTAAGAAAAACTAGATAAAATTTTTTCATTTAAGGCTCCTCTTTCTTCATAATAAAAAAGCGTTCACTCAATTTACTTTTTTTTATTTTCTGCTTCCTCAAGCCTGGCCTTAGCTTTTTTTGCTAATTTGCTTTGAGGGAAATCAGTTATCAGTTTGGTGAAATAGGGGATACTTTGCTCGACCAATGTCGCTTTGAAATAAGAATCACCCAAATAGTAATAAATTCTATCCATTTTTGAATAATTTGGAAAGTTAGTTAGGATCTCAGTTAGCCTGCCTATTGCTGCGTTATACGCTTTTACTTTGTAATAATGTTCTCCTATATGACGAGTGTGTTCTGCCAATCTTTCTTCGCAGTCTAATATTTTTTCCTGGGCAGATTTTGCTTCTTCACTCAACGGGTAATTAGTAACGACTTTTTTAAATTCCTCCAAGGCCTGTTTTGTTTTTGTCTGATCCCGGCCAGGTTTCAGGGCTTTTCTGTAGAAAGTCATGCCAATTCGATGCTGAGCAAAGGGCGCAGACGGACTGTAAGGAAATAGGGATATAAACTCCCTGTACTCAGATGCAGCTATTATCATACTCCCTTCATCTCTCTTTCGATAGTATGTCTCAGCAATGGCCAACTTGGCCTGCTGGGCATAAAAGCTTTTAGGAAAAGAATCTATGACTTGCCTTAAATAGAGGCGTGCTTTTTCTGAATCTTTTTTGATATATTTCTCTCCAAGCTTAAACAGAGCTTCATCTGAGGAAGCAACATCTGGTGAAATTTCTGTTGTCTTTTTCCCGCAGCCAAAACTAATAATAAGACAGAGGAAAGCAACGGCAAGAGCAAGGCTTATTTTTTTCATCGTACTGCTTTGTTTCTCCTTTATGAAGAATAAAGTTTTTTTGTCCATAGCCATTCTTCTTTGAGCCCATCCCTGAGCTTGATTTGGGGCGAGTAATTAAGGTCTTTCTGGGCCTTTTCAATGTTGGCAAAAGTATGAAGCATGTCTCCTTTTTGTGTTTCTTTTTGCACGGTTCTTACTTTTTTTTGACAAATATTCTCGAAAAGGGGGAAAATATCCCTTAATTTTTTCCTAGTTCCACCTCCGATATTGTATATTTCTCCTGCTTTCCCTTTTTTAAGAGACGCGAAATTGGCTTCAACAACATCATCGATATAAGTAAAGTCTCGGGTCTGGTTTCCATCACCGTAGATAGGGATCTGTTTTCCATTTGCTATGGCCTTGAAAAACTTATGAAACGCCATATCCGGGCGCTGACCAGGACCGTAAACTGTGAAGAACCTAAGGGAGATCGAAGGCACTCCATAATTCTTGTTGTAAAGGAGACATAGATTTTCGCCAGCAAGTTTGGTCACACCATAAGGTGATAAAGGATGGAGGGGGCTTGTTTCGGACATAGGAAGCTCTGGGCAGTTTCCGTAAACAGAAGAAGATGAGGCATAGATGAATTTTTCAAGATTAATGTTCTTAGCTGCTTCCAGCAGTTTTTGAGTGGCTTCGATGTTATTTTTAATGTAAACAGAAAAATTATCTCCCCAGCTTGTTCTTACCCCCGCCTGGGCAGCATGATGAAAAACATAATCTACTTTTTTTAATGTTTTCTCAAGGTCCAGGTCATTTAAATCCCCAGTAATGAACTCAAAATTTCCTTCCTTCCTCAATGGTTTTATATTGTTTTCTTTTAATCGTTTGGGATAAAAATCAGTAAAAGAATCGATGCCTACGACTTTGAATCCTTCTTTGAGGAGTCTTCGACACAGGTGGGATGCAATAAATCCTGCTGCTCCAGTCACCAAACAATTCATGATTGTCCTTATTTTCTTTCCTAATTTATGCTTCGGGGATTTTGTCCCGGTGATTTTCTTGTTCTTGGATAGAAGAGCGGCCAATCCCGATGGCCTCTTTGATTTTGGCTAAGTTTGCTGAAGGAATTGAACAGGCAATCAGGATCATTGTTTGCTCACCTCCAGAGTAATCGGGTATTTTTTTTGGATAAGGAAGCCTTGAGGAGGGAACTGTTTGATAGTGATTCCTGCTTCCAGTCCGGGATATGATGTATACCGAATATCTTCGACTCTGAAATCTAGTTCTCTTAATTTAGCTAGAACTTTTTCTGCTTTCTTCCCGATTAAATCTGGCATAAGATATTTTTCTTCCCTTTCTCCTTGACTTATAAGAACGCTGACAGGAGAGTTGCTTCCGACTTCTGCAGTAGCCTGGGGATATTGAGAAAGGATTCTTCCAGCAGCATACCGGGAGGTGTGGACTTGAGATACTATTCCTCTTCTTAATCCAGCTTCTTTAAGAATTTGGTTTGAATTCTGGAAGTTCCTTCCTATAAGTCGGGGGACGAGAACCTTTTCAGTTCCTGCACTCAGGATGACTTTTACAACGCTGTTAATTTTTAGTTTTGATCCAGGAGAAGGCTCTTGAGAAATAATCCTTCCCCGCTCCCATCTTGTGTCAAATTGAGCTTCTGTTTGAACGACTGATAATTTTCTTCTTGTAAGCTCAGAGCTTGCCTCCTCAAATGTTTTTCCGATAAGATTGGGGAGAGTGACCATTTCACCTTTTAGGATTATCCTGAAAGACAAAATTGTGCTCAAAAAGAAAATTATGAAAAAAATGAGCGCATAAGCGATGATATTAAAAATTTTTCTTGAATCCATAATCCAAAATTATAATAGTGAAACAAATTTTATCTATACCATAGATTTTTAACCAAGTAAACGTCAAAAAGGTTGCCTAGGGGACCTTCCCTTCATAATATCCCTCTTTGATTTGCTGAAAGAGCTCAATTTTTTTATAATGATGCCTAAGATAAAAGGAGAAAGAGCGATGGCCGAATATTCAGATTTTAGAAGCGATACTGTCACCAAACCCACGCCAAAAATGAGAAAAGCCATGGCCGAGGCTGAAGTAGGGGATGATGTATTAGGAGATGATCCTACGGTACAGAAACTTGAATCTTTAGCTGCAGAAAAAATGGGCAAAGAGGCTGCTTTGTTCGTTCCGTCAGGAACAATGGCCAATTCTATTGCCATAAATGGTTGGACAAAAGAATTAGATGAAGTCATTGTTGAGGAGCGGGCTCATCTTTACAATATGGAATCTACCCATTTGACTTTTATCGCCAGAGTTCTTCCGCGACCTCTCCCTTCTGATAGAGGAGCTATGGACCCAGAAGTAGTGGAGACAAACATCAGAAAGCCTGGTGTTCATATTCCTCGAACCTCTCTTATCTGTGTCGAAAATACCCATAATAACTGGAGTGGGGCAGTTGTGCCCATGGAGAATTTAAAGGCGATTCGAAAAATTGCGGATAAGCATGAACTGAAGGTCCACTTTGACGGAGCTCGTGTCTTCAACGCTAGCGCAGCTTCTGGAATCCCTGTGAAAGAGTATGCTGCCCTTGGCGACTCTATTATGTTCTGTCTTTCCAAAGGGCTTTCTGCTCCTGTAGGTTCTATGCTGACGGGACCGAAGAACTTTATAGATTTTGCCCGCCGGGTAAGAAAGGCGCTTGGGGGAGGCATGAGGCAGGTAGGGGTTCTGGCTGCACCAGGAATAGTTGCCTTGACAGAAATGGTGGACAGGTTGGCAGAGGATAATGAAAGGGCAAAGAAACTGGCTTTAGCCATCGCCGAGCTGCCTGGAGTTTCCCTCAATCCAGATCACGTTGAGACAAATATTATTATCTTCGGCTTTGATCATCCTAAGATAACTATTCCCGAATTATTAGCGAAGCTAAAAGAAGAGGGAATCTTGGCCTTAGAAACTTCAGGGAAAAGAGTCCGTTTTGTTACTCATAAGGATATTGATGATAACGATATAGACAAAACCATCTCAGCTTTCCGTAAAATACTTTAGGGGCATGATTCATGCAGGGGATTGATGGATTAAATCTCTATGCTATAGAACAAAAGCGGGCTTGATAAATGTAGGGGTTTGATTTATTAAACCCATCTTTAATTTATTTATTATAGATAATATAGATTTATTTCATAAAATTCATATTTTTCAAATATATAACTTTTCTGATTATTTATTCTCTCCAAAGAGAGACAGTTCTACCAGTTCAGCAATATCCCAGATCTTCAGTTTATCCTCCATGTCTTTATTCTTTATGGCATCATCGAACATAGTAACGCAGAAAGGGCAGGCGGTAGCGATCCACTCAGGATCAACGGCCAGAGCGTCCTCCAGGCGGCAGATGTTGATGCGCGTTCCGATATTCTCTTCCATCCACATCCAGCCTCCGCCTCCGCCGCAGCACAGAGAGTCTACTCCGGAGCGCTTCATCTCTCTGATATCAAGAGAAGGGATAGAGCTAAGCACTTTCCTTGGGGATTTGTACAGGCCACTGTATCTGCCGAGATAACAAGGATCATGATAGGTGGCCTTTTTTGCCAGGGAATGCTCCATTTTTAGGTGTTTTTTTCGGATATTTTCTTTGAGAAACTCTGCATGGTGGACCACGTCGCAGCTAAAGCCGAGTTGTGGATACTCATTTTTGAGGGTGTTGTAGCAGTGAGGACATGTGGTGAGAATCCTTTTTATATTATAGCGGCCAAGGGTTTCTATATTGGTTTGGGCAAGGATCTGGTACAGATATTCATTGCCAACGCGTCGGGCTGGATCTCCGCAGCATCCTTCTTCTAAACCTAAGACGGCAAATTTGACGCCGAGATGGTTAAGGATCTTAACAAAAGCCTTTGTGACTTTCTTGTTACGGTCATCGAAAGAACGGATGCAGCCGACAAAGAACAGGTAGTCGATATCTTTGCCGGTCATCTCTGAGATCAGAGGAACCTCAAGCTCTTTAATCCAATCTCCTCGGGCATCGCGTCCCATCCCCCAGGGATTTGAGTTTGTCTCCAGCCCCTTGAAGACTTGGGTTAGTTCCTGGGGGAATTTACTTTCCATCAACACCTGATAGCGTCTCATCTCCACCATTTTGTCCACATGTTCGATAAAGACAGGGCAGTGCTCCATACAAGAACGGCACGTTGTACAGGTCCACAGCTCTTCTTCTTCGATGACGCTCCCTATTAAAGGAGGGGCCTCTTCGAGTTCATTTCCTTTGGCCTTGGCCTTGATGACCTTAGGAGCTCTTTGGTGCAAATGATCTTTCAAATCGTTTATGATTTTCTTCGGGGAAAGGGGCTTTTCGGTTAAGTAGGCTGGACAGTGATCCTGGCATCGGCCGCACCTAGTGCAGGCGTCCAGGTCCATAAGCTGTTTCCAGCTAAACTGCTCAATCTTGGCTATCCCAAAGCTCTCTGCTTTTTCGTCCTCCAAGTCTAGATGAGAAAGAATACCCTTTGGCTCAAGAGACCGATAAATCATATTCAGTGGAGAGCTAATTAAATGGAATAGCTTGGAGAAAGGGATATAGGCGAAGGTTCCCAGGACGAGAAAAAAGTGGATGCGGAAGAAAATCATGGCCAGAAATCCCTTGTTCGCGGTATCAAGGCCGGTCATGTTAAAAAAGAGAGCTACTGCTTTCCCCACAGGTGCCAATGCCTGAGCATCCCTTCCGATTACGGATAACCTCAAGCCTTCGAGGATTAACCCGGTTAAAAGGATGGATAGGATCAGAAAAAGGCCAACATAATCCTCAGTCCTGTTATCAAGCCGTGAGGGTCGAGTTATATAACGGCGATAAATCGCCAAGAGGATTGAAACGATCGCGGCCAAGGCGATTATATCAAGGGCAAGGGATATGATCCGGGATATCGATGCTGGCAAAGTGAACGCAAACTGGGTTATTAAAATAATTATAAAAGGAACCACAAAGCCGATAAATACAAGAAGATGGATGAAGCCTGGATATCGGTCCTGTAATATTCTGCGATGGGCGATTCCTTCTTTTAAGAGGGATTTTAGCCTCAGCCACATTCTATCGGATCTATTTTCGTCTCTGCCGATCCGCCACAGCCGGAAGCGCTTGCTCACGCCCCACGAAAAGATCACTAGTGCCAAGAAGATAAAGAATATATCGAATGCTTTAATCATCTTACCAGGACTTACCAGGTGCCAGCATTACATCGTGGCAATTAAGGCATTTTTGGTTCTTGGGTGGTCCTTCAAATTCCCTGAGGTGACACTCCAGGCATTCAGTGACCGAGGGACGATTTGTACCGCCCTCCATGTATTCGTGCCCGGCTGCTCGGTGGCAATCTACGCAATTCAGCCCCTCTCCAAAGTGAATTCGGTGATTAAATTTTATGACCTTCTTTTTAACCTTATATCCAAGTTTGAGTACGTCTTCATGGCAATCTAAACACCTCTGTGAAGTAAGTTCGTCGTCAGCAAGATATTCGGGTGGAACGAATTGATCCCGCACATGTTTGATAGCATTCCAGTCCTTTGGAGTGAATTCAAACCCCTGAGAATGACATTCATAACATCCCGTTTGATGAGCTGGGTGGCCCTTGGATTCTCTCCATAGCTCTGATATCTCGGGATGGCACTGCCTGCAGACAAGCTCGCTTGTTGCTGAGTAGCGGACAAGGTAGGAAACAAGCCCACCTCCACCGATTACGATGACAAGGATTATAAGGCTGGCTATTATCCTGAATTTCTTCTTATATCTCGGAGAAAGCATTTTATTCCACATCAATGTTTAAAATGTAAATTTCAGGAGTCTCCTTGCCTTGAGGCGGGCCGGCTAATAGGATTCGGTCTCCCCTGTGGCTAATAATCTTTGGACTCCAGAAAGCCGGAATGCGGGGAAAGTCCATGGGCGTTAATCCTTTGGCATAACCTGGAGTGCTCTCATCAAAAGCTACCATCTCCACGCCGGTATTTAGATTAAGGATCATTCCTTTATAAATATGCTTAAAGAGAATGAATTTCCCGTCTCCTGACATATCGAAAAGCTCTACTCTAGGTGCCAGCCTGGACTTTATGAGCTTCAGGTCTTTGCCCTCGCTATTCACGGTGTATGTCCCTATGCCTTGTTTTTTTCTTCCGTTATAGAAGAAAGCTATTTTTTCTCCATCGTGACTTATATCGGCCAGACTAAACCAGCGATCGTGGAAGTCGGTTATCCTCTTTATCTCTTTTCCATTCCAATTCACAATATAAAGGTCATAATCAATTTTATCTGCAGATGACTGCGCTCCGAACACTATTTTTTGGCCATCTCCGCTAAGGGCAAACGCCCATCCTCCACCGATTAGCGGGCGGCAAGGAAAAGATGGCCACTCCCATCCTTTATCATCGAAATCGGGGGCAAGGAGAGTTCTTTGTTCTTGGGTCGATGCATCGAGAAGGATTATGCCACCCGGGTTGCCATATCTTTTTGGTCCCAGATGTCCCTTGAGCACACAAGCGATGCGCTCCCCATCACTGCTTACTGCGTAATTGGATAATCGTTCCCAATCACCACTGGTGAATTCGAGTGATTTTAAGTTTTTTCCTTCAAGCCTCTTGATAGGGAACGGGATTACCCGGAAATTTGTGCCGTCGATGTTGACCACAGCCAAGTAATGGTCAAGGATATTCTCCGGTTCTCCTAAGCTCAGCGAAAATACAGCCACACGTCCATTTCCACTCAAGACGGGAGGCTTCGACCCGACAAGAAGCGATGCATCTTCAAACGGAGTTGGGGCTTTTTTTTCTCCATCGCGGAAGAGTTCTTTTTCTTTTCCGTCTCCGACATTCATCACCCTTATTGCCATTATTGTCTCTTCTTCGTCCTTGATCTCAACCGTATAGATCATCCATCGGCCATCATCGCTTAAGCATGGATAGTGGACAACATTATTGCCTGAATAGGTTAACCTTTTTATTTCACCTGGATTGGAAGCGCCTTTGGCACTCAGTTGCAAAATGGCTATCAAAAAGAAAGAAATTATAGCGGCGATTTGAATGTATTTCTTATTCATTTCTTTCATGCCTCCGTTTTTCGGTTGGGTCGAGCCTTTCTCAGAGAATGCCACAAGAGTGAACGTTCGGGAAGTATCTTTTCCTGATGACAAGACTTGAGCCCGCAAGATGCACATTTTATCAGCTATCATATTTTTTCAATTCGGATCCTTGTGTCTTTTAATCCCAAACCTCCGCCGATGGGATCTTCTTTTCGCACTATTATCTTGTTCGGGTTTACCCCGTTTCCTTTTTTGTCCCACCAGATGAGATTTGTGTCTGGGTCATCACTCCTGAATCGCTTGGCCTTGGCCACATTTCCGACTTCCGAATGGCCAAAACCTTCAGCCAGAGCCACGGACTCGGGGTGAATCCGCTGAGTTGTCAGTACACGGGAGATTAATGACCCTACAGAAGAAGTGACTCGAATCCTATCCCCATTCTTGATACCTAGCTTTTGGGCTACATCTTTGTTAATCCACAAGCGGTTTTCATGAAGAATCTCCCTTGCCCACTTACTGTTGGCGGTTCCTTTTGCCCAGAGATTGGACTTGAAGGTGGTAAGAATAAACTCATCTTTTCTCTTTTCAGGCGTGGTTAAAGGTTCATATTCTGGCAACGGGGAATGGCCATTCTGTTTCAAGGCGTTGGAATAGATCTCTACTTTCTGGTGCAAGGCAGGCAGTTCCTTCTTGCTGCTGTATCTGTAACGGGCTGATTTAGAAGCTTTATCTATCCAAAGGCCCTTGCTCTTCAAGTTATTAAGACCACCTTCCATCTTTAAACCCGGGATTGAAGAGATCACACTCGTTATGTAATCGTACGTATTTTTATAAGGAAGATTTTTTGCGGTGTTTCCTCTCATTCTACGAGCCAACTCCAGACACACGTTCCCCACTTCTTCGGCCTGGCCTTTGGGCTGGAACTTTGGTTCTAAGAGCTTGCCAACATCAAAAGTCGGAGACCTTAAAGCTTTAGCAGCGCTTATCATGGATACCACAGGCTGTCTTAGGTTTAGAACTGGAACCTCATCAAGTGATGCAGCACTGCTTACTCCCCATCCTTCAAGATATGTCGCCGCGGGAAGGACCATGTCAGCCATCCTGGCTGTCTCGGTTAGATGCGTGTCCATGACCACCAGGAAGGGCACAGTTTTTTCATCTTTAAGCAAACCCGCTGTTGAATCACAGTCAGGATCCGCGTAGGCAGGATTGGATAGATAGGCAAAATAGGTGTTAATTCGTCTCTTGGCCTCTTTTAATTCTGTTATTCCTTTAATATTACTAGCGGAATTTAACCAGGAATTTAAATCAACTTTTTTTGGCTGGAGGCTTGAAGGAAATCGAGGATAGAAAAGACCTCCTTCTTCCTCAAGGTTTCCGACAAGCCAGTTAAGGAGGGCTACAGACCTTACGCTCTGCGTTCCATTCTTGTGATCACTTACTCCGCCCCCGATTAAAGCCAAAGAAGGCCTTTGCCTGGCAAAGTCGACTGCAAGGTTCTGTATGTCCGTTGCTCTTACTCCACTCACTTTGGCCGCTTTTTCGGGAGTGTAATGGGATAAGTGATTTTTGATCATTGCCAGCGAATAGTTGGTCTTGCGGTCTATAAAATCACTGTTAGCCAGCCCTTTGGCCACGATCACCTTAGCCATAGCCAGAGCAACGATGCCGTCAGTTCCTGCCTTGATTGGATACCAGGCATCACTCTTTGCTGCAGTCTCGGACATCCTGACGTCAAAGGTGATAAGTCTTGCTCCGCTCTCGACCTGGGCATGGATAAGCCGGCTAGCAATTCCTACGAACTGGTCGTGGTTAGCGTATGGATTGGCGCCGAAGTTCAAAACGAATCGACTTCTTCCAACATCCTCAACAAGAGATGGGAATCCTGTCATTGATGTGAAAGCCGTGCTGCGGTTGAAGTTCTTCATGGCCGGCCGATCGATAACATGAGTCACTCCGATAGCAGTAATAAATCGATCAAGCAAAGGATCATCATGACCCTTATCAATCACAAATTCGCTTATCTTATCCCTTCTTATCAGTTCCTTTACTCGCGTAGCCAGGGTAGAATATACCTCGTCCCAAGTAATTTTAGTCCATTGGCCGTCGCCTCTCGGACCTCTTCTTTTCAACGGATAAAGCAGCCTTTCGGGATCATTGACCAGGTTTAGGCCAGCAATGCCCTTGGCACAGATACCTCCTTTGTTGTTGGGATGGTCTGGATTCCCGAGGAGTTGGACGAGCCGCTCCCCATTCAGGTAAGCATTGATGCCGCAACCTGCTGGACATTGTTCGCAGGTTGTGGGGATGACTCGGAGAGGCTTGAGTGAAGTTCGGGATACGCCGGCCTTCCTTGCAGATGCTAATCTTTGCCTCGAGGCAAGGCCGGCAGCCGTTCCTGCAAACCAAGCGATACTGGTTTTCATGAACCTTCGTCTGGAGATTCTTTTTTTTGACATCGTTTATGTGCTTTTATAGTAATGGCAAGAATTCTCCCGCCAAAACCACGACGTATCTCATGAAAAATATTCCTACGACCACCAGGATCGAGGCCACTATTGTCGTGGCCATTGTCCTCAGCCTTGGCACTGTCAGGAGGATGAAGGGCACAATCTTGCCCAGCAGATTCTCGACAACAAGGAAGAGGAAGCTGAATTTTCCCCGAAGGAGCAAGCGGGCCGCTGCTTGGGCGTCTGCTTGGGAGATAGAAAGAACTATAAGGTCACAGGCAACAAGAAAGAGGTCGAGGACGATCATCCAGGCCAGAAGTTTGCCAAGGTTAAAGATCAACTCGCGGTCGATTTTCTTATCTTTCGAAAAGTAACTTTCCTTGATGACGAAGACAAGAATCATAAGGGCGATACCCGAGATAACAGCTGAGACAAGGAAGAGTATGGGCATCAGGGCAGTATTCCAGAGAGCTCTTGCCTTGCCGAAAGCAAGGATGAATCCCGTATACCCGTGAACCGATATAGCAAGGGGAATACCGATAAGCCCAAAGATCCTGGTCAGTTTCATCTTCTCCTTGAACATGAAATAGCCGTAAATGATACAATTTATAGGGTAGAGAATCAGCAGGAACGAACCCCAGGTTATGGGGGAGGCCAGGTTGATGTAAATGAAAAGGTGCCAAGCGCGGTAGGGCATCCCCACGTGGAAGAGAAGAAATAAAGGAGCTATGACGAGGACAATCGTGGCCACAACAACTCCAATCTTGCCCAGTGGTTTATACTGGCTTAGGCCAAAACCATAGGCCAATGTGGACAGGATAAACGACCCTGCGCTTACACCCGTTAGATAGATATACATAGCGATATTGAAGCCGAACGCATCCTGGTGAAAAATGTTGTAAAGAACCTGGGTGTCCACGCGGCTATTCCTCTTTTATCTTTTTTGCCTCGACAGCGCTTTGCTCAAGACCGATGTAAAACGTTTGGGGATCGGTTCCCATATCAGGTTTTATAGTTTGAACTGCTTTCTTGGCGATGGCCTTAGCAATTTCGCTTCGAGGATCGTTAAGGTCACCGAAGGTCATTACTCCAGTGGGGCAGGCCAGCACACAGGCTGGTTTTAGACCTGCATCCACTCGGTGATGACACCAGTAACACTTCTCGGCGATTTTTTTTCTGGGATTGATGTATCTCACTCCATAAGGGCATGAGGCAATGCAGTACCTGCAGCCGATGCACCTGTGGGGGTCGATGTAAACGATTCCGTCCGGGCGCTTGATGCCCGCATTGACCGGACAAACAGTGACACAGATTGGCTTATCGCAGTTGTTGCAGACTATAGGCAGAAAAAATTCCTTTGAATCTGGATATTGCCCTTTTTCTACCTTTTTTACCCAGCTTCTCCAGACACTGAGCGGCACATCGTTTTCACTCTTGCAGGCCATAGCACAGGCGTTGCAGCCGATGCACTTCCTCAAATCGACCAGCATGGCGTACCGTTTTTTCTTATTGTTCATTGTTTTTTTGCGTTATTCTTTTTCGTCCTCGACATGTTCTTCTTCTGTTTTTTCCTTCTCCGGCACTGCTTCCTGTATTTTCATGCGTTCATGCCATGTCTTTATACCATTAGCTAGTTTCTTCCGAGACTTATACCCTAAAAAGACGCCCATTCCTACAAGAAGAAAGATAGCGAATCCGCCGCCCGTATAATTGAGCCTGACCCATTTTATCGATTCAAGGTGTGTCGGCCCCATGAGGGAGTTAGCTTTCGAGCGAACATCATGGCAGCGGGAGCAAAAATTCTTAAAGGAGCGCTTGGCCCCATGAGCGGAATCGTCATAATGACAATTGAGGCACATCTTCATATCAAACCTCTCCGAGAGGTCACCCTTGCGATGCCCGGATATCTTTCCTAAAGAGGCGCCCTTGAAGATTCCTTTAACCATAACCTCAGCGTGGCATTTGTTACAGGTTTTTCCCACATTGTCCTCATGCACGGATGATGAGGGATCATCATAGGGAAGGATGTGGTGTTTGGTATGACAGTGATAGCAGAGAGGAAGCTCTTTATTAGGGGAAGGAGCGGCAAATGTTAAGTGAATATTTTTCTGGTATTCTTCTGCTTCTTCAGGATGACAGCGGGCACAATCAACATCAATGAAACCTTCCCTGAAATGGATATACGGATTGGCGTTTGTATGGCAGTCGACGCAGACCAAGTTGCCTTTGTGGTGGATATCCTTCGACCATTTCTCTGGATCAACGAAGATGGAGCGGACCTCCCCTTCGCTTGTGATCTGGGAGATATCGGGCTTGCCGTGACAGGAAAGACAATCTTGATCAGTATATTCAGAAATTTGAGAAAAAGCATGGCTAAAGGTGAAGATCGAAAAAGCGAAAAAAATCAACAGGCATTTTTTTAGATACATCCCTCTCAAGCGCCTTACCTAAGTTATCCAGTGATTGATCATAGATGCTGTGTCTTCTTTATGGAGAAATATCCTCTTTATTTTAGCTTTATGGGCTCTAATCATACAATTCTAAAAAAGGAATAGCAAGACTCCAGATCAGTTTGTAAAATTTTTGCTTTTTACGTCTTAATGTCAAGACTATTTTAGAGAAAAAAAGAATAGGCTGCTTTTTCTTCAAGAAAGAGGGTAGTCTCTATAATATATGATCAGTCTTTGTTTATCAGGAAAAGAACTTTTGCCGCACCCCTGTCCGTATCGCATTCAGCAGGATAATGGCTGACCACAACATCGAAAAAGTAGACTGTCCTCTTTTAGTCAGAGGAGAGAAAAGGTATAATACATTCCTTTGATTTCTTGCATACAGGATTTTGTTTAAATAACGGATTGAAGAAGGAATATTATTTTCGTTTGAGAGGGGAAACATGAACGAGAAATGGGACGTGACAATTTTAGGAGGAGGCCCCGGTGGATACGTTGCAGCTATCAGGGCCGCTCAGCTTAAAAAAAGAGTTGCTCTTGTCGAGAAGCATAAGTTGGGGGGAACATGCACGAATTATGGATGTATTCCCGCAAAATATCTTTTGCATCAGACAAAAATCTATAAAGAGCTAAGAGAAAGCAAGAATCTTGAGGGTCCTTTAGTAAAGATGAGATGCAACTGGAAGAAAATTCAGGAAGAAAAGAATAAGGTTGTTGAGAGGTTGGGGAAGGGTATAGAGTTCCTGCTAATGAAAAACGGAATAGAGATTATAAAAGGAGAAGGCGTTGTAAAAAGCGAGAAACAAATTGCCGTCAAGACAGAAGAAGGAGAGAAAATTCTTGAGTCAGATAAGATTATTCTTGCCACGGGTAGCAGGCCGGCGTCGCTTCCTTTCCTTGAGCCAAACGGGAAGGAAGTTGTAACATCTCGCGAAGCGCTTGAGTTTGAGGATATACCCAAAAGAATGTTGATTATAGGTGCTGGCGCAGTCGGACTTGAAATGGGCTCGATTTACCAGAGGCTGGGTTCTGAAGTTTCAGTGCTTGAAATTATGCCCGCTATTCTCCCTGGTAGCGATGGGGAAATGGCTTCCCGGTTAGAAAGGATTCTCAACCAGCAGGGATTTAAAATCCATACTCAGATGAGAATAGAGCAGTGCGCAATAAAAGAACGCCTGGTAAACCTTAAAGGCACCGACCTTAAAACTCAATCACCGTTTGAGTTTGAGTCAGAGAAAGTTCTGTTGGCAACGGGAAGGAAGCCCAACACTGAATGTCTGACCGAAGAAAATCTTGAACTTCTGCTGGATAAGCAAGGATTTGTCAAGGTAAACTCTCAGCTGGAAACGAGCGTCCCTGATATCTACGCCCTAGGTGATATGATAGGTGGATACCTTCTTGCCCATAAAGCATCGCATGAAGGTATTGTTGCCGCGGAGAATGCCTCGGGGATTAAAGCAGAGATGAACTATAAAGCTCTTCCCTTAGCTGTCCATACAGAGCCCGAATTTTCATCTGTTGGTCTTACCGAAGAAGAAGCAAAGGAGAAAAGAATAAAAATTCAAGTCGGGTCGTTCTCTCTTCAGGCAAACGGCCGAGCTCTTACGCTAGGAAAACAGGAAGGGATGGTCAAGGTGATGGCGGATGAGAAAGATGAGATCATCGGCGCCCATATTCTGGCCCCAAACGCTAGTGAATTTATCTCCGAGATAAGTTTAGCTATGAAATGCGGCTTGAAGATTCAAGACGTATCGTCATCAATCCACATCCATCCAACATTATCAGAAGCTGTGATGGAAGCAGCCATGAAGGCTAAGAATCAAGCCGTTCATGTATTAAATATTTAAAAAAATATCAAAGTGTTTGCAAATCTAAATTTATTTTTATAAAATTTATGCCTTTATTTACATAGGAGCATGACCGAACTTTTCCTTGTTTTCCTCGTTTTTGGCCTCTTGGGTATTGTACTGCTCTTTATGAACAAGCTCTTAGGACCCAGGAGCACCAATCCCACCAAGGAAACTCCGTTTGAATGTGGAAGTCCTTACCTCCAGGAAGAGATCAATCCCATTCCGATCAAATTTTCTCTTGTCGCCTTTATATTTCTTCTTTTTGATATAGAAGTAGTATTTTTCTTCCCTTGGGCTCTGGTCTTCAAAGAAATGGGATTAACCGCATTGATTGTCATGTTTGCTTATATGTTTGTTATTATCATGGGATTTATTTATGCCTGGAAAAAAGGCGCCTTTATCTGGGATTAGAAGATACAGATAAGATCAAAATATAGTTATTAACTGATCGCTAGCAACAGATAATGCGTAACCAGCAATGAGCGATCAATAAGACGGTAACGCATGAACGGAAACTTTATTACAACTAGATTCAATTACATACTCGGGTGGGCCAGGAAGTATTCTCTTTTTCATTATCCTTATATTACAGCTTGCTGCGGAATGGAATATATGTCTACTGCCGCCTCCCATTTTGATTGGGACCGCTTTGGGACTGGCTGGACGAGATTTTCACCACGTCAGTCTGACATGTTAGTGGTCTGCGGAACAATCTCTCATAAATTAGCACCAGTGCTGCGAACAGTATACGACCAGATGACCGAGCCTAAATGGGTTATGGCCTTTGGTACCTGTACTGTGAGCGGCGGTATTTACGACAATTATGCTGTTGTTCAGGGAATTGACCGTATTATCCCGGTGGATATTTATATTCCAGGCTGTCCGCCTCGCCCCGAGACAGTGCTGGATGGCTTAATAAAACTGCAGGAAAAAATTCAAAAGGAAGAGCAAAAGTGGAGATGGAAGAAAAGAAAGTAGTCGAGGAACTAAAAAAGAAATTCTCGGATAGGATAAAAGAGGTTACAGTTCAGTTTGGAGATGAAATCGTCCTCATCGAGAGGGACTCCCTTCTTGATATCGTCCGGTTCCTGAAAGATGAACCTTATTCCTACAGCATGCTTCTTGACCTCACCTGTGTTGACTATAAAGGTCAAGAACCACGCTTCGAGATGGTTTATCATCTGTTTTCTATTCCCAATGTTCAGCGTTTAAGAATCAAGGTCCGTCTCTCAGAGGAAGACCTTCAGGTTGATTCCTTGACATCGCTCTGGAAAAATGCCAACTGGCTGGAAAGAGAAGTCTATGACATGTTTGGAGTAAAGTTCAAAGGACATCCGGATTTAAGGCGGATTTTCATGTATGACGGGTTTGAGGGCCATCCTCTGCGCAAGGATTATCCTCTGCGCAAACGCCAGCCAAGGATTCCATTGAGAAAATAAGATGCCGACAAGAATTCAAAAAGAAGCTTCCAAAGAGAGTCTCCTTCTAAACATGGGACCTTCTCACCCTGCCATGCACGGCACCATCCGCATAATGCTCGAGCTTGATGGGGAGAGGATTCTCAACTCAGAGGTTGAGGTGGGATATTTACACAGGGGTTTCGAGAAAATCTGCGAGAACAGGACTTACTTCAACCTCCTTCCCTATACAGACAGGATGAATTATGTCTCTCCTCTGATCAATAACCTTGGCTATGTGATGACATTAGAGAAAATGTTGGGTATCGAAGCTCCGGAGAGAGCGCAGTACATTCGAGTCATAATGAGTGAGCTCTCGCGCATCTCTGACCATCTCACATGTCTGGCAGCCATGGCCATGGAGTGTGGAGCTTTTACTGTTTTCCTCTACAACGTAAAAGCTCGTGAATTCATCTGGGATGTCATCGAAGAGACCACAGGTGCCCGTATGACGACTTCCTATATCCGTATAGGAGGAGTTAGAGCTGATCTTCATCCTGACTATAAGACGGTTCTCAAGAAGGCGATCGTGGAGACAAGAAAAGTTCTAAAGGACATTCATGGTCTCCTTGATAAGAATAAAATTTACCTGAATAGGACAAGAGATATTGCAGTTGTCTCTAAAGAGATGGCCATATCCTATGGATGGACAGGTCCCTGCCTTCGTTCCACTGGCGTTTATTATGATGTCCGAAAGGCTTCCCCTTATGCAGCTTATGACCAATTGGATTTTGAGGTTCCTTTGGGTGAGCGAGGGGATAACTTTGACCGATACATGGTCCGCATGAAAGAGATGGAACAGAGCCTGCGCATAATTGAACAAGCCATGGAAAAAATGCCTAGGCCATCTCCCCCCAAGCTTATGGTTGATGCTCTCGAGCCAGCCGAGGCGATCAAGGCTTCAAGAACAAAAAAAGTTGATAAGGAAATTAAGCTCTCTCCCAATTTAGAAGGTTCTGAACGAGGGAAATACCTGGATATTCTCGGGACAGATAAAAAATATGTCGTCCCTCCCAAAGAGGATACATACACTTCTATCGAAGGGATTATTAATCACTTCAAATTTTTCATGAGGGATCACGGTATAAGACCTCCCAAAGGGGAAGTTTATTTTTCTGTTGAGGGTGGAAACGGCGAACTTGGCTATTATATCGTTTCAGACGGCACTGACAGACCTTATCGCCTTCATCTGAGGGCACCTTGTTTTCACATCGTTTCTGCTCTGGAAGAGATGATCCAGGGACGCTATATAGCCGATGTCATTCCTACTTTTGGTTCGACGAATATGATAGGAGGAGAGCTAGATAGATGAGTCTTGAGTTCTCGGAGAAGACAAAGAAAAAAATCGAGGAGATTGTTGCCCGCTACCCTCAAAAAGAGGCGGCTCTTCTTCCTGTTTTGCATGTTACCCAACAGGAATTTGGTTTTATCTCTGCTGTACAAGAAAAAATGGTGGCTCAAATATTAGGAATAAAACCGATCAGGGTGAGAGAACTTGTGACTTTTTACACCATGCTTTCCAGGGAATCTCTAGGAAAATATCACATTCAAGTTTGTACCAATCTGAGCTGCCATCTTCTAGGAGCAGATAATTTTGTTGATTATTTAGTGGAGAAATTGGGGATAGAGCCTGGAGAGACAACGCCTGATAAAAAATTCACTCTGTCGAAGGTTGAGTGTTTGGGTGCCTGTGAGCGAGCTCCCTGTATGATGATAAATTTTAATTATTATGGTGAGATGGACCCAAAAAAAGTTGATGAAATTTTAGACGGCTTGAAATAGGAAAATGAAGGAAAAGGTCTTAACCGAACATTTTGGGCTTGAAAGCCTATATAAGATAGATGTGTATCAAAAGCAGGGAGGGTATCGAGCTACTGAGAAAGCGCTGAAGAAAATGAAACCGGCAGAGATTCTTGAAGAAGTGAAAAAGGCAAATTTGAGAGGAAGGGGCGGCGCAGGCTTTCCGGCTGGAGTAAAGTGGAGTTTTGTTCCTGAGACGGATAAGCCAAAATACCTGTGTGTCAACGCTGACGAGGGAGAACCGGGGACTTTTAAGGATCGCTACATCATGAGCCATAATCCGCACATGCTGCTTGAAGGGATTATCATCACTTCTTTCTGTGTAGGTATCTCCGCTGCCTTTATCTATATTCGGGGCGAATATGAAGCCATAGCCTTAAGGCTCGAACAAGCCATTTCAGAAGCATACGAGAAAGGATTCTTGGGAAAAAACATCCTGGAAAGCGGGTTTGACCTGGATGTTTATGTTCACCGTGGGGCTGGAGCCTATATCTGCGGTGAGGAAACCGCACTCCTGGAATCGCTCGAAGGAAAAAGGGGAAATCCCCGGCTGAAGCCTCCTTTTCCTGCCTCTGTAGGTCTTTGGCAATGTCCTACGGTTATAAATAATGTCGAAACCATCTCAAATATCTCTCATATCATACTTAATGGTGCGGAATGGTTTGTCAAACAAGGGCTTCCAAAGGATGGAGGAACCAGAATTTTTGGTGTAAGCGGCATGGTCAAGAATCCAGGAATCTACGAACTTCCTCTCGGAACCAGTTTGAAAGATATCATTTTCAAACATGCTGGTGGAATGAAAGAAGGTAAAAAATTGAAGGCAGTTATTCCCGGTGGAATGTCAGCGCCAATTTTGACTGCAGATGAAGTAGACATAAAGATGGATTTCGATTCCTTGGTCGAGGCAAACTCAATGCTCGGCTCAGCCGCCATAATCGTCATCGACGACAAGACCTCTATCCTTGACGTCTTGAAAGTTGTCGCAAAATTTTATTCCCACGAATCATGCGGCCAGTGCACGCCCTGCCGGATCGGAAATTCATGGATAAATAAAATCGTTAAACGCATAGCAGAAGGAAAAGGGAAAAAAGAGGATCTTGATAGTATTTTACGGCTGGCTTCAAATATAGAAGGGAACACTCTTTGCCCCTTAGGGGATGCTGCAGCCATGCCTATTGTTTCCATTACCAAGAAGTTCAGAAAGGAGCTTGAATCTAAGCTATAGCCTTAAAGCAGGAGAAAGCGAACAAGATGATAAAGATTTTCATAGATGAACAACAAGTAGAAGTAGAAGAAGGCATGACTGTATTGAAAGCCGCAGAGAGAGCAGGAATTCACATCCCCCATCTATGTTATCATCCAGCCTTTCCGCCAGAGGGAAGCTGCCGTATGTGTCTTGTCGAGATCGAGGGCTTTCCCAAACTTGAACTGGCTTGCTCGACCGTGGTCAAAGAAGATATGAAGATCTCGATAAAAAGCGCCAGGGTGGTTGAAGCAAGGAAAGCAGTGTTGGAATTTCTACTGGCAGAACACCCGCTTGATTGCCCCATCTGCGATAAAGCTGGAGACTGCAAACTCCAGGATTATTATGACGAATACGGACTTTTTGAAAGCAAGTTCAGTGAGACGAAGGAAAAAAGAGAGAAAAAACTAAAGATAGGAAAAACCCTTATTCTTGATCAAGAGAGATGTATTCTCTGCACTCGCTGCGTCCGGTTTCTAAAAGAAGTGACCAAAACACAGGAGCTAGGCGTATTTCACCGCGGAATCGATGCAGAGGTTAATATCTACGAAGGAGCTGCAGTCCTGAATAACTATACAGGCAACTTAGCTCAGATCTGTCCGGTAGGCGCCATCACTGATGAGGATTTCAGGTTTAAGACGCGCAGCTGGTTTTTGAAAGAAGGAGAGTCCATCTGTCCTCTCTGCAGTCGTGGCTGTAACATTCTGATCGAATACCACCCGGGTTTTCCGCGCTTCGAGGTACCAAGAAGAGCATACAGGATTAAAGCCAGAGAAAATCCTGAGGTTAACGGATTCTGGGTCTGTGACCGCGGAAAATACGGCTATTCATACCTTGAAGAAGGCAGAGCTGATAAAATTATCTTGAATAAGATAGAAGGGAAGGATGTGCTTACGTGGGAAAATATCTCCGAGTACCTAGGAGAAAAAATAAAACGCGTATCTTCTGCTAAAAAAACTTCAGGAATTGCCTTAGTTCTTCATACCTGGCTTTCGAATGAAGAACTTTTTCTTATTCATAAAATCTTTAGAAAGGGCCTAAAAGTAAAAAAGATATTCTTTGCTGACCTTCCTCAAGGAGAGGCTGACGAATACTTGCTTACTTCAGAAACCAGTCCTAACAGAAGAGGAGCTCAAGAGATAGGTTTTGATATAAAGGCAGTAAATTTAGATGCTTTAGCTAAGGGAACGGATTTCCTCCTCGCCTTTGGTCCATTTCTTTCCGGACTTTTCAGCTTGAAAGCCCTGAAAGAGGTTCTTAGTAAAGTAAAAAGAAAAGTACTTATCTCCTCTTATTTGAATGAGGTGAATTCTCTCTTCGATATAGTCATTCCTGCGGCTTTGATAGCTGAGAAGGAAGGTTCCTTGACGAATGTGGACGGGGTAATTCAGAGTTTTAAACCTGCCTTAGAGCCGCCAGGAGAAAGCCTCCCAGAATGGAAGGTGCTGGCTGACCTGGGCAAGGAATTGGGAACTGATTCCAAATTGTTTGAAGACTTAAACTCTCCAGGCGCAATCTTAGGCGAGATGGGAAAGGAAATTCCTTTTTTCAAGAAAAAATGACTGAAACATTGACTGAAATGCTAATAATATTCATCAAGATCGTCTGTGCTCTGGTCTGGTTCCTACTGCTTACTTTGTACCTGACCTGGCTGGAAAGAAAGGAGAGTGCTCTCATCCAGGACAGGCTTGGCGCGAACAGAGCCTCAATCTTCGGAATACGCATTATCGGTCTTTTCCAGCCCTTTGCCGATGCTATAAAAATGATCTTCAAGGAAGATTTTGTTCCTTCCTTCTCCAGAAAGTTTCTCCACACCATAGCTCCATTCATCTCTTTCTTTTTTGTAGCTATCACGATTGCGGCCATTCCTTTTGGGGATATTCTGCGCATTGGAAACCGAACTATAAACCTCCAGATACTTGATTTCAACGTAGGGCTTTTGTTTGTCCTGGCGATGTTGTCTTTGGGAATATACGGTATTATTTTAAGCGGTTGGGCTTCTAATAACAGGTACACTCTCACTGGAGGGCTAAGAGGAGTGGCTCAGGTTATATCATATGAGGTGGCCCTGGGATTGTCTCTGATAGGCCTGATCATGGTCTATCCGTCTTTGAGGCTTTCAAGCATTGTCCTCTATCAGGGAGAGCTCCTTTTTGGCTTCCTTCCAAAATGGGGAATTTTTCTCCAACCCCTAGGATTCTTAGTCTTTATGTTTGCCGCTCTTGCTGAGACAAAAAGAGTCCCGTTTGATCTTCCTGAAGGGGAATCTGAAATCATAGGATTTTTCACAGAATACAGTGGGCTTAAATGGGGTCTTTTCATGATGACGGATTTCATGGAGATCATCATCGTCTCCACTCTGCTCACCACTCTTTTCTTTGGAGGCTGGCAGGTTCCCTGGCTGGCTTCTGACGGGTTTCACTTTCCATGGGGAGGAGAACTAATGCTGCCCCATTTGGTCGTTGTTCTCCTTCAGGTCGCCGCTTTTAACATAAAGGTCTTCTTTTTCTGCTGGCTTCAGATTTTGATCCGCTGGACTTATCCTCGGTTTCGTTATGACCAGGTGATGGATTTAGGATGGAAATTGCTTGTTCCCTTAAGCTTGGTTAATATTATCGGAACAGGCATTATCATGACTATCTAAAATGATAAAAGCACTGGGATATTTTATCGAGATCATAAGGGGCATTTTAATCACAACCCGTCATTTTGTCGTGAACCTGTTCTTCCATATCCTGAAGGTTCTGGGAATAAAGACCAAAAGAAAGGGAGCTGTAACTATTCAGTACCCTGAACAAAAAAAGGAAGTTGCATCAAGACACCGGAGTTTGCACCGTCTTATGACCAGAAAGGACGGCAAGCCCCGCTGTGTAGCTTGCATGCTGTGTGTTACGGTTTGTCCTTCTGAATGCATATACGTTGAGGCGGCTGAGGATCCTGATCTTGAAATCCAGAAATATCCTGCCAAGTTTATCATCGATTTAGGCCGATGTTGTTTCTGTGGATTTTGTGTCGAAGCTTGTCCGGAGGATGCCATCCGTATGGATACCGGGAATGTCGATTTTGCCGAATACAGCCAACAGGATTTGATCTATGACCTGGACAAACTCATCGGATGACAATCGATAAGATTTCCTTAGGTCAGCTTGATATATTCGGGTTGAGAGACGGCTTTTTTTTTCTAGACGGGGGGGCTATGTTCGGAGTTGTACCCAAGATGCTCTGGGAAAAAAAACTCCCCGCCGATGAAAAAAACAGGATAAAGCTGGGCTTGAATTCTGTCCTGATAAAAACAGAAAAGGACTTAATCCTGGTTGAGACAGGAATAGGTGGTGATTTAAACCCAAAATTTTATGACTATTATTCTGTGGAGAGAAAACCTGGACTTGTGCTTTCTCTGGAGAAACTGGGATATAAGGCTGAGGATATAAATTTCGTCATAAACACCCATCTTCACTTTGACCATTGTGGAGGGAACACTTATAAAGGCGAAAAAGGAGAAGATGTCCCCACATTTCCCAAAGCTAGATACATAATTCAGAAGGGAGAATGGGAGTATGCTCTTAATCCCAGCGAAAGAGACAAGCCTAGCTATTTAGAACAGAATTTCCTGCCCTTAGAGAGACATGGGCTTCTCCAGCTTGAGGACGGAGATAAGGAAATCTCAGAGGGAGTTGAAGTAATTGTTGTGCCCGGGCACACTTCCCGCCATCAGTGTGTGAAGGTCAGCTCTGGGGAAAAGGTGCTCTTTTTCCTGGGCGATTTGGTTCCGACTTCAGCTCATGTGGGACTTTCCTACATCATGAGTTATGACCTTTCTCCCCAAGAGACGTTGGAGAGCAAAAAGAGATATTTTGAACAAGCTATCGAGGAAGATTGGATACTTGCTTTTAATCATGATCCAGATCACTTTTTTGGCAAGGTCAGAAAAGTAAACGATAAATACACATTCGAACCTCTCTCTTAATTCGGGTCAGGTCTTGTTTTTTGCCTTTCATAAGAATTTCATCAAAGAAGATGGTGCCAGGCTTTATTAGCTAGGCATCATTCTTTTATATGAACATGATTCAGAGCAGGCGCTTTATTTAATGCGGGGGCTTGATTCACCAATCACTCATTTTGTCAATAATATGCAGGGGCTGATTTATCTTGTAGGGGCTTGATTTATCAAGCCCACCTCTGTGGTGTTTCCCTCATTAATTGACAATTAGTATCAGAGAACTGATAATTACTAGTAGAAAGAAATGAGTCTAGAAGAATACAAAAAGAAAAGAGATTTTAAGAAGACCTCAGAGCCTGAAGAAACAAAAATAAAGAAGAAATCAGAAGGATTAATTTACGTTATCCAAGAGCACGATGCCTCTCATCTCCATTTTGATTTACGCTTGGAGGAGGAAGGTGTGCTCAAGAGCTGGGCAATTCCCAAATCTCCTCCTCAAAAAGAGGGGATAAGAAGGCTGGCTGTCGAGACAGAAGACCATCCTTTAGGCTATGAAGATTTTGAAGGCACAATTCCCAAGGGTGAGTACGGAGCAGGAAAAGTTAAGATTTGGGACAGAGGTGCTTATCTTCCTCTTGAGACCACCGTGTCGAAGAGAATTATGCAGATAAACGGCAAAAAAATGCTCGGAAGATATTGTTTGATAAAGCTTAAGCCCAAAGAACCGAAAGATAAAAATTGGCTTTTTTTCAGGCTTAAAGATCAGACCTAAAAAATTAACGGAAAGGATGAAAAATGAAAGAAGATACTGAGAAAATATCATGTCATGTTTGTAAAAAAACAATCCCCAAGGCAGCTGCCCTCCACTCAGAAGGTCAGGAATATGTCCTCCATTTTTGCAACGTTGACTGTCTGGATTATTGGAAAAAAGAGAAAAAAAGTAAAAAGAAAAAAGAATAAATAGACTGCTTAGTAATATTCTTGCTTGAACATAATACTTAATGTGCGGATAATAAAGATAATAACTTCATCACTGAGAAGTCTCTCGCCATGAGAGCTTAAAACCGAGTATCAAAAGGAGGGATCATGGAAGAAGAAACGAAAGAGATGGAGCAGAAAGTAATTGATATGTGCATTTGCCGAAGCTGTCCGACCTATGTTCAAGGAGCTGATCCTGTAGGATATTGTTTTCCGACGATCGGTAAGAATGTAAAGATAACTGAAGAAGATCAATGCATTTGTCCCGGATGTCCGGCTTTTACACAGATGTCGCTAACAAAGACGTTTTTCTGCACTCGCGGCTCAGAAAAGGAACAAACAGGGGGCCTATAAAAGAAAAATCAAATTTTAAAACGCTCGCTCGAGCGACGTAATAATTCGGCATGTCTTCTACCCAGCGTTTCCGTATTACTTTATTCAAAAAAGCTAAATTCCTGAAACTTTCATCTCTGATATTTCGTATATACAAATGAATGAGGAGTAACAGAGAAAACTCTATATATAAGTAAAACATGAAATCACCAAACTCCCGGGAGGAGAAAGATGGCAGAAAAAACTAATAAAACAGTATTAATTGTCCTTATAATTCTGGCTTTTCTTATTATCTATGGCTGCAGGGGACAAGCGCCCGCTAACAACAAAAGCGAAAAGGAGGAAGATCCACCTATTCCGGTTGAAGTCACAGAAGTCGTTAAAGGCTCGGTTTCAGCAAATTATTCGGGCACTGCAACATTGGAAGCTGAGGGCGAGGCATTAGTAGTAGCCAAAGTAAGCGGAGTTATTGAGAAGATTTTTATGGAAGAAGGGGATAGTGTTAAGGTTGGGCAGGTTCTTGCTAAATTAGAGGATGAGGAATTTATCCATAGGCTTGCGCAAGTGGAAGCAAGATTAGAAGAATTGGCCAATGAGTTCCAGCGCAACAAGGAGCTGTTTAAAAACAAACTCATCAGCGCTGAAGCCTATGACCGCACAAAATATGAATACCAGACACAAAAAGCGACCTATGATTTGACAAAACTCAACCTTAATTACACTGAAATAAAAGCACCCATCAGCGGGATTGTATCCGAGCGTTTTATAAAAGTGGGAAACATGGTGACCGTTAACCAGGAGACTTTTCGTGTTACAGATTTTGATCCTTTGCTGGCAGTGCTGCATGTGCCAGAAAAGGAATTGAGTAAACTTCAAGCAGGATTTCCGGCAGAACTAAAGGCTGATGCTATCCCAGGAGAAATATTCTCTGCAGGAATTCTGCGGATTAGCCCGGTAGTGTCAGCAGAGACAGGCACTTTCAAGGTTACTGTTGCTGTTACGGATGAAACCCGGAAGCTTAAACCTGGCATGTTCACCAGGATAAATATTGTCTATGACATGCACGAAAACACATTACTCCTTCCCAAAGATGCTATCCTCACCGAAGACTCGGAATCAACTGTATTTATAGTGACAGAAAAGGTCGAAGAAGAACCGGAAGAGGCAGGGAACTCAGAGAAGACAGGAAAGACAGAGGAGGCAAAGAAAGTTGTAGCAGAAGAAGAAGAGAAACCGGAGGCTGAATCTAACTCAGAAAATGATTCTGAACCGAAAGAACCTGTTAAATATTTGGTGGCCTCCAAGCAAGAGGTTACAATCGGATATATCAATTCCACTCATGTTGAAATTCTTTCAGGTGTGAAGCTTGGCGATGTTGTGGTCACCACCGGCTTAAGCACCTTAAAAGATGGGGCGAAAGTTAAGGTCGTCGAGAAATGAAAAATTTAATCAATACTTCAATCCGACGCCGAGTTACAGTGTCTATGTTCACGATTGCTATTCTCCTTTTTGGACTTGTTTCATTTTCGCGTTTAAAGATCAACCTCCTTCCCGAACTTACCTTTCCTACCTTGACAATTAGGACCGAGTATGCAGGAGCAGCACCGGCAGAGATAGAAAACTTGATAACAAAACCCATAGAAGAAGTGATCGGTGTAATTAAGAATGTTCAAAAGATCAGCTCTATATCCAGGTCTGGCCAATCAGATGTAATTCTTGAGTTTGGCTGGGGTACTGACATGGATTATGCCATTCTGGAAGTTAGAGAAAAGATGGATTCTCTGGAACTTCCGTTGGGTGTCCGCCGCCCCTCTATCCTGCGGTTCGACCCTTCTCTCGATCCAATCATGCGCTTTGGTCTTTTCCGTGAAGAACCAGATGAAAGCCAAGAACAGGTAATTGTCGAAGCAAATGAAACTGAATCGAACACGGTGAACCCAGTGCCTTCAGAAGTATTTAATGAAGAAGAGCTCAAATACCTGAGGCGCTTTGCGGACGAGCAGGTAAAAAAAGAGCTAGAAGCAGCGCTGGGTGTGGCTGCCGTTAGAATAAGCGGAGGGCTGGAGGACGAGATACAGATTTTTATCGACCAGATGAAGGTGGCTCAGCTTAAACTTTCGATAGGGACAATATCCAGTATTCTTCGTGCTGAAAACGTGAATCTCTCCGGCGGTCGCTTGGAAGAAGGTACTCACCAATTTCTGGTCCGTACCCTGAACCAGTTTCAATCCGTCGAAGAAATAGGGGACGTGATAATAGCCCAAAGAAATGGTGCTCCTATATATTTGCGGGACATCGCTACTGTTCGTCACGGATTCAAAGAACGTCAGGCTGTTACACGCATGAGGGGCACTGAAGCAGTGGAAATAGCAATTTACAAGGAAGGTGACGCGAACACAGTTGCTGTGGCACGCGAAGTTGATAAAAGACTTAGCCGGGTTAGAGGAATAATGCCGTCGGGTTTGAAAATGGTTAAAGTCTATGACCAGTCGACATTCATCCAGCAAGCTGTCAATGAGGTTATTAATGCAGCTATTATTGGAGGTCTTCTTGCTATTTTTATTCTCTATTTTTTTCTTCGCAAATTCTTGGCAACGCTTATCATATCACTCTCCATTCCGATCTCGGTCATCGCCACCTTTAACCTGATGTATGGTGCTGACCTCTCACTAAATATTATGTCTCTGGGGGGAATAGCCCTGGGCATCGGTATGCTTCTTGATAATTCGATTGTTGTCTTGGAGAATATCTCCCGCCACAGAGAGAAAGGGAAAAATGTTCTCTCTGCTGTCAGCGATGGCGCTGGTGAGGTGGGAACTGCGGTGACTGCTTCCACCCTGACCACAATAGCTGTGTTTTTTCCCCTGGTTTTTGTGAAAGGTGTCGCGGGACAGCTTTTTCGCGACCAAGCGTTAACCATAACATTTGCCCTGATGGTTTCCCTTTTAGTTGCTCTTACTTTGATTCCGATGATGGCCTCTCTTGAGGGTAGAAAAAGAGAAATAGTAAAACCTCAAGAGATAGAAAAACCTCGAAAAAAAATCAGAAAATTATTAAGAAACATCCGACATTTTATTTTTACCACTATTCCTGTTTTCCTCTTTAAGCTCGTTTTTGGATTATCTCGAATTATCTCACGAGTTTTCCTTTTCCTTTTGAAACCGTTTTTAAACATTTTTTCCAAAGGTTATGCAATCGTAGAAAACCGCTACCTTCCTTTTCTACGGTGGGCGTTAGGACACAGAGGAACTGTCCTTGTCGTTGCAGGAGGATTTTTCCTTATTACCTTGCTTTTGATTCCCAAGCTGGGTGTAGAGTTAATTCCCCAGCTTTCCCAGGGAGAATTTAGGATAGAATTTCGACTGCCACCAGGAACGCCTCTGGAGAAAACCGATCAAACCATCGCTGCAATTCAAAGATCTGTTAATGAGATTGAAAACGTTAAAATGAGTTTTTCGGTTGCTGGAAGCGGAAACCGTTTTGATACAAATCCTGAGCATGGTGGCGAAAATTGGGGAGAGCTGAATGTGGCCATGGCTCCAGGCTCTTCTCGAATGCATGAAGAACAGGCTATGACTGAGATTAGAGGGAACTTAGAAAGTTTGCCAGGCCTCCAGTATAAGTTTTATAGGCCCACATTATTCACCTTTAAAACACCTATCGAGATCGAGATTGCAGGATATGACCTCAAAAAGCTAAAAAGAGTCAGTGACGAGATGGTGGGGCAGATGAGATCCATCGAACGTTTTGCCGATGTGAAATCATCGATGGAAAAAGGACATCCTGAGATCCAGATACATTTTGATCGCGAAAGAGCTTCTGCTCTTGGCCTGAACGTCTATGAGATTGCTGATCGAGTTGTCAAGAAAGTGAGGGGAGAGGTCGCAACCCGATATGCCTGGCATGACCGGAAGATTGATGTCTTGGTACGCGTAAGCGAGGAAGACAGAGCTTCGATCAGTGATATACATGATTTAATCATCAACCCAGAAAGCGAACGGCCTGTTCCTCTGGATGCAGTCGCAAATATTCTCGTAGGCACAGGCCCGGACGAGATTCGCCGAGTGGACCAAGAAAGGGTTGCCCTTATTTCAGCAAACTTGACCTACGGGGACCTTGGTACGGCTGCAAGAGAGCTAACTGGAATAATTAATAACATGGATCTTCCCGAAGACATCGTTGCCAGTGTCTCAGGACAGAATGAGGAAATGGAGGTCTCCTTCCGCTCGCTGCAGTTTGCTCTGCTTTTGGCAGTTTTTCTGGTCTATCTGGTTATGGCATCACAGTTTGAGTCCTTCCTGCATCCGTTTGTTATCATATTCACCATACCTTTAGCCATCATCGGTGCAGTGTTTGCCCTGTGGATCACAGGTTCAAAAATAAGTGTCGTCGTCTTCATCGGCTCGATTCTTCTTGCAGGAATTGTTGTCAACAATGCCATCGTCCTGATTGACCTTGTCAATCAACTGAGGTCAAAAGGGATGGAAAAAATGAAAGCCATTGTCGAAGGTAGCTGCTCTCGTCTCCGTCCTATTGTCATGACAATGTTGACAACGACATTGGCGCTTTTGCCTCTTGCCATCGGTCTTGGAGAAGGGGCTGAAGTCAGGGCACCGATGGCCATAACTGTTATCGGCGGGCTAACGGTCTCAACTCTGCTGACCTTGATCGTGATTCCCGTTGTCTACAGCATAATAGATAGAAAGGCATGAAAATAACAGATTTCTCACTCCGCCGTCCTGTGATGACCCTTATGATATTTTTGTCTTTTGTTGTTATCGGCCTTATTTCTTCAAGACTGCTTCCTCTTGAGTTTTTCCCTGAACTAGATGCTCCTTATGTCTCCATCTACATTCCCTATCCCAATTCGACGCCTGAAGAGGTCGAGCGTGAGATCACTCGACCTGTAGAAGAGATTTTGTCCACTATAAGCGATGTTAAGCGCATGGGCTCTAATTCTTCGGAAAATTCAGTCAACATTTTCCTTGAATTCGAGTGGGGAATTGACACCGACGTTAAAACCATTGAAGCCAAGGAAAGGATAGAAAGCATCCGCAGCCAGCTTCCCCTGGATGTAGAAAGGATTTCAATACAGAAGTTTAACACTGCTGATATGCCAATTTTAATCATGAGAATATCAAGCAAGCGAGATCTTTCCAACTCGTATGATATGCTTAACCGCCTCCTGAAGCGCAGGATTGAACGCATTAGAGGGATTTCCAAGGTTGAGATGTATGGAGTAGAAAAAAAGCAGATACTTATTCAACTTTTGGCTGACCGTATTATAGCCCACCAGATTGACCTCAATCGCTTATCCCAAGTCCTCAGAAACAGCAATTTCATGGTAACGGCCGGTCGTATTACTGATGCTAACCGACGCTTTACGGTCAGGCCCATGGGAGAAGTCAGCACAGTCGATGAAATCAACAATCTTATCGTCGGAGATAATGGTCTTAAACTTCGGGATATAGCCAACGTCAGTCATGAGATGCCAGAGCTGGATTATGGAAGACATCTCAACCAAACCTATGCTATCGGTTTGAATGTTTTTAAGGAAAGCGGTGCCAACATAGTCGATGTCGCAAAGCGTGTTAAAGACACCATAGCTGAAATAAGCAAAGATCCGAGAATGGAAGGAATCAGTCTTTACTTGATGGATGATCTGTCCGGAGGAATCGTAAGCTCTCTCAATGAGCTCCTCAAAGCTGGTTTATTGGGAGCAGCCTTGGCCATAATAGTCCTTTTTCTGTTTCTTCGCCAATGGTCTACNNCTTCTCCTGGCTGTGGGGATGCTGGTGGATAACGCTGTCGTGGTTACGGAGAATATCTACCGTTATCAAAAGCTAAATCCGGGCAAAAAAAACACGACTATATCTGCTGTGAAGGAAGTTGCCCTGGCCATCACTGCCGGGACTTCGACAACTGCTATTGTTTTTCTGCCCAATATCATAAGTAGCAAAAACGAAATCGCCATCTATATAAAGCACGTAGCCTTATCTTTATGTGTTGCTCTTGGTGCTTCCCTAGTACTGGCCCAGACCGTAGTCCCCATTCTGGCATCAAGGATTAAAACCTCTCCGTTGAACCATAAAAAACGTTGGATCGATAGGCTGATTTCCCGGTATAAAAAAATTCTTAGCTGGTTGCTTAAACACAGAAAAACCTCAGTGGGCATTCTTCTTTTAACCCTTTTGAGCATTGCAATTCCGATAAAGTTTGTAAAAAGTGATATGTTCCCTGAGCAAGAAGGTAGAAGGCTTTATCTAGAGTATAACATCAATGATACCTACACCGTTGAAAGAATTGAAGAGGCTGTGAATAAAGTTGAAGATTATCTTTTTGCCAACAGAGACAAGTTTGAAATCGAATCTGTTTACAGTTATTATACGCCAAATTACAGCTTGTCTACTATTATTCTCAAAGAAGGTAGAGAAGCAAAAAAATCCCAGAAAACAATTCGCGAGGAAATAGTCAGCGGTCTGCCTGAAATCACTGTGGGTAATGTCTCGTTTGAAAGAAGGCGATCAGGGGGGAGCACAGACGACCTGAACATCTACTTGGTCGGAAGCTCTACAGAACAGTTGATAAATCTATCTCACGAAATCGCCTGGACGCTGGGAAAAATTCCTGGATTCAAAGATGTCCGGTCTCGAGCTTCGGTGGGCAGCAAAGAAGTCCTTGTTGTAGTCAACCGTGAACGAGCCAAAAAATATGGTTTCTCGCCCCAGGAGGTAGCTAGCAATATTGCTGTTGCCATGCGGGGAGTTAATCTGCGACGTATGCATGATGAAGAAGGCGAAATTGAGGTGAGGGTAGAATTCCAGAAGGAAGATAAGAGAAACCTGGAGCAGCTCCAGAATATCACCCTTTTTGGAGAACACAACAGTCCTGTCAAACTCTCTACTCTGGCAGATTTTACAGTCAGACAAGGACCACCCAGTATACGTAGAGAAAACCGCATAACATCACTGGGGATTGCAATAAATTTAGAGGATTTAACGGTAAATGAAGCCAAGAAGAAAATCAGCAAGGTCTTGGGCCAGTATAATTTTCCTCTGGGTGTTAGCTGGAACTATGGAAGAAGCTTTGATTTTGAAGGAGAAGCAGTTAAAACCATGTTGATCAACACTCTTCTGGCACTGGCTTTGATCTATTTTGTGATGGCTTCTCTTTTTGAATCGTTAGTATTCCCTGGTGCTATCTGGACTTCCATCATCTTTGCTGTTGTCGGTGTCTGGTGGTTTTTCCTTGTAACTGGCACTATTTTCGATCTCATGGCCTGGATGGGAGTTTTGATATTAATCGGTGTTGTGGTCAACAACGGCATCGTGCTGATCGATCATATCAACCAGCTCCGTGCCCAAGGATTAAGCCGGTATGAAGCCATCGTCCAGGCAGGCGGCAACCGAATTCGCCCGATTTTGATGACAGCGGGAACAACAATACTCAGTCTCGTTCCTCTTTGCTTCACCACTGTCGCCATCGGCGGAAACGGCCCTCCGTATTTTCCGATGGCCAGGGCCATAGTCGGAGGCCTGGCTTTCTCAACCCTGGTCACGCTGATCATACTGCCAGAGATATATCTTTTGCTGGATGATTTGCGCCAGTGGTCCCGACGCATTCTAAGCTCTGCCTTGAAATAATCCCTTCTCAGTTTCATTAAAAATAGATTTAACTATTTTCAAAAGACTTTAAAATGGGGCCAGGCCCCATTTTTTGGGAAAAAAGGGGTAGGTTACTTTTTTTAAATATGTGGGTTTGATAAATCAAACCCCTACGAAATTTATGGAAAAGTAGCCCGTCCCCTTTATCTACCCTTTTTCTGCTCTTGAAATTATTGCTGCTCTTAAAATAGAATGTTACCAAATTGATAATCGATAAAAAAATGAGCGTCTATAATATCAAATTGAAGGATATAAAATGAAAGTAATAGATCTGGCAGATGAATACAAAGAATTATATTTTGTTTGCCTTGAAGATTGGTCTGAGGAGATGAAAGAAGCAGGGAGCCATAAAGAGGACTGGTACAATAAAATGAAGAACAAGGACCTCAGGGTAAAACTGGCAACGGACGATTATGGAATGGTTGGGGGAATGATCCAATACATGCCCATTGAACACGCCTTCGCCGAAGGAAAGAACCTCTATTTCATCCATTGTATCTGGGTCCACGGGTATAAGAAAGGAAGAGGTAATTTCCGGAAGAAGGGGATGGGCAAGGCTTTGCTTAGAGCAACTGAAGAGGATGCAAAAGAAAGGGATGCGAAAGGAATCGTCGCCTGGGGGATTTCTTTGCCGTTCTGGATGAAAGCTTCGTGGTTCAAGAAGCATGGATACAAAAAGGTAGATAATATAAGAGGACGAGTTCTGCTGTGGAAACCTTTCACAGATGATGCCGTTCCTCCCAAATGGATAAAGGAAAAGAAAAAGCCTGAAGCTTCACCTGACA
>JABAOF010000609.1_pt4 | contig 63231 bp, 55 predicted proteins | sample 7062171 | NCBI WGS metagenome assembly JABAOF01 (sample SAMN14538628, study PRJNA623070) | marine sediment metagenome | biome: marine biome [ENVO:00000428]; feature: marine pelagic biome [ENVO:01000023]; material: deep marine sediment [ENVO:00002113] | place: India: Gulf of Khambhat ...
ACCGAGGAATCAACCCTCGACGACTCCTTCGTTAACAGGAATGACGCTGCGAACCCAACCAAACCCGTCAAGAAGCTGATGAGGAACATGCCCCGATATCCCACCCTTTCTATTAAGATGGCCGTCACCAATGGGCCGATAAACATTCCAATGAGGGATATCAACTCCAATTTGCCTATGCCCTCGCCCATCTCTCCGGGAGGAAATAAATCCGCGATGGCTGCCTGTATAGTTGGCCATAGGAATGCCATGGCTACTCCCATCATGATTAGAAGGATTAACACCCACCATACATCCAAGGCGAAGTAACCAAGGAGACAAGACATCGAAAATATTAGCATACCAATCTTTATCAGGGGTATTCTCCCGAAGGCATCTGACAGCGACCCTGTGAGGAAGCCGAGGGAAAAGTGTATAATACTAAGCATGGGGTAGATGACGCCAACGAGCAACACCGTCGCACCCAGATCGACCATGAACAGACTCAAGATGGGGATCAACATGAAATGACCAAATATGTGTAGGAATCCCAAAGTCGAAACTACATAAAGGGTTCTCCTGATCTTTGCCTCATCCACCTTGCGATATCCCCACGGTTAGATTTGCTCGCATCTTTAAAAGAATGGATAAGTAAAAAATTTAGTGATTATTGTGCGTGTGTGTTTTTTGTGTTTTTTGTTTTGTGTTTAGAGAGAGAGTGAGGGTGTAAGAGAGAGGGAGAGAGTAGTAGAGGTTGAGGTAGACTGGGAAGACCCCACCGACAGAAAAGATGAGCTGCGCGTCACCATGTACGTGACGGTGCAAGGCGAAGAAGTGAAGAGAATATACAAGGAGTGGAAAGACGCGACCGACAGAGCCGACGACCAGATCACCGACTACGTACTCAAAGAACTCGCAAAGGAAGGTCAAGACCATAAACCTAGTGGTTACGAAAGAGGCACATGAATTCATGCGTTTCATGTTCTACTATTGGAATGGCCGAGAACCCGAAAACCAAGAAGAACTTGAAAGATTCATATACGCCAAGCTGATGCGGGAACTCCTAACCGACATATGTGAGGATGACCCGAACTATGTCACATCTCTATTCCTTGAAAGCCTAGGCTTAACGCAAAGAATGGGTAAGTTGGGTCTATTATTCTGATTTTCTAAGCGTAAATATAAAGAACCGTTAGCTAATAAAACCACGTAGAACTCCCTTGAGGCTAATTAAAGTGGATATTGCAGGATTTTGAGTTCAAGAGGGAAGCTCGGTGGCTGATAGAACAAGGTTTGAAGTAGAGGCCGAGGTAGAGAGGGTCTGGCGTAAAAAAGGGATCATAGAGAAGACCCTCTGGAAGAAGGGTCCTCGGGGGAAATTCTACTTCTTAGATGGCCCCCCCTTCGTCACGAATCCAATCCATGTGGGAACGGCATGGAACAAGATTCTCAAGGATGCCATCATCAGGTATAAGAGAATGGTAGGCTACTCGGTTAAGGCTCAACCCGGCTATGACACCCACGGCCTCCCTATAGAGGTGATGGTTGAGAAGAACCTGGGTATAACGAGGAAGAGACAGATCTTAGAGGATATAGGTCTAGAGAGGTTTAACGCCGAGTGTAGGAAGTTGGTGGAGACGCATCTGGGCATCCTCTCAGAGCAGTTCAAGTCATTGTGTGTTTGGATGGACTGGGAGAACCCCTACGTCACCATGATGAATCCCTACATCTCTTCAATTTGGTGGGCTATCAAGGAAGCTTACATCAGGGAGCTCTTGGACGAAGACCTAAGGGTCTTCCACTGGTGTCCAAGGTGCGAGACCGTGCTCTCCGATCACGAGGTAGCCCAGGAGTACAGGGATATCGAGAGCCCCTCCATCTACGTGAAGTTCCCTATAATAGGTAAAAAGGCAGAATATCTCCTCATATGGACGACGACACCGTGGACTCTCCCCTCAAATGTAGCTGTAATGGTTAACCCCTACGTAGGATACATCAAAATAAGGCTAGAAGAGACGGGTGAGATCCTCACGCTTGCTGAGAAGAGAGCAGACGCAGTTATTAGAGAGGAGTATGAGATCCTAGAAGAGTTCAGTGGAACAAGGCTCGAAGGCCTGAGGTATCAATCACCGCTGGAGAGCCTAGTTCCTTCGCTGAAGGAACTCCAAGGAGGACATAAAGTAGTCCTCTCTCAGGAATATGTTTCTGAGGATGAGGGAACGGGCTGTGTCCACATGGCGCCGGAGCATGGCAGGGAGGATTTTGAGGTAGCTAGGAAGCATAACCTACCCCACCTAATTCTGGTAGATGAAGAAGGGCGGTTCAAAAACGGCTCTGGAAAGTACGAAGGTATGTATGTCTTTGAAGCAGACACCGATATCATCTCAGATCTGAGGGAGCTGAAAATGCTCTATCGATCCGAAGAGGCGGAGCACAGATATCCTCACTGCTGGAGATGCAAGACCCCTCTCATATTAAAATCCACCCGGCAGTGGATTCTGAAGCTCTCCCAGCTGAGGAAGGAACTCATAAGGGAAAACGAGAAGATAAAGTGGGTTCCGGAGTGGGCAGGAACCCAAAGATTCAGAAACTGGGTTGAACAGACCAAAGACTGGGTTATAAGCAGACAGAGGTTCTGGGGCACTCCTTTCCCGGTATGGGAGTGCAGGAAATGCAGGGAGATAGAGGTCATTGGGTCTCAAACAGAGCTGGAGGAGAGGAGTGGAGTGAAAGTTGAGGACCTCCACCGCCCCTACATCGATGAGATAAAGTGGAGATGTGAGTGCGGTGGCGTCAAGGAGAGGCTTCCCCACGTCCTCGACTGTTGGGTCGACTCAGGCGCCGCTTCTTGGGCTTCCCTAGGCTATCCAGAAAATCGAGAAGAATATGAGAGTCTGTGGCCGGCAGACTTCATAACAGAGGGACATGATCAGACCAGAGGGTGGTTCTATTCCTTGCTAGCCTTAGGTTTGACCGCATTCGGGGCCTCCCCTTTTCAAACCGTTCTGATGCATGGATTCACCCTTGACGCCTTGGGTAGAGGGATGCATAAGTCTTTGGGAAACGTGATCTACCCAGAAGAACTGGTTGAGAAATATGGAAAGGATGCGGTGAGGGTCTTTCTTCTGAAGAACACCATTTGGGTCGACGTCATTGTTTCTGACAAAGAGATTGAGAGGACGGCTAGAGATCTAGACATCGTCATGAACGTCTATGACTTTTACTCCACATACGCGGGTATGGATGGGTTCAGAGCCGACTCTCCAAACACGGAGGAAGTGTTGGATAAACTTATGGAGGAGGATAGGTGGATTATCTCCCGTTTTGAGAGCGTCTTAGATAGAGTTAACAGGGATATGGAGAGATACCACACCCACAGCGCCATAAGGGAGCTTTTGAGGTTTATCATCGACGACTTGAGCAGACGATATATCAGGATGGTGAGGAGACGTGTGTGGATAGAGGAGGAGAGCTGGGAAAAAACCACAGTCTACGTCACTCTCCACCACATATTGAGAAAGCTGGCGCTGGCTATCGCCCCCTTCGCCCCCTACCTCTCGGAACACTTCTATCAAAACTACATCAAGAGATTTGAAGACACCTCTTGGGAAAGCGTCCACCTCTCTGAGTGGCCGGATGCCGACAACACAATAGTCGATCCCCAACTGGAGACTAGATACGACGATCTCTGGGAGTTGATCAGCGCAGTTTTAGCCATCAGACAGAAGAAGGGGGTGAAGACAAGGCAGCCCCTTGAGATGCTCCTCATCCCAGAAGAGACTCTAGCCACCTTTTCCCAGAGGATGGCCAAAATCATAGAGGAGCAATCCAACGTCCTAGGCCTCCGAGGCGTGTCTGAGAGACAAGAGGAAAAACTCGTGAAATTCGAAGTTAAGGGGAGGACCGCCCTGATGGGCCCCAAATACCGCGAGAAGACTGGGAGAATCATCCAAGCGATTGCATCGATAGAGCCTCATAGACTCATAGAGGAGTTGAAGGAAAAGAAGAAAATAGCTGTCACGATTGAAGGAGAGGAGATAGAGGTCTTGGAGGAGGAGCTGGAGGTCTCTGAGGAGGCCGTGGAGCCCTATTCCATGGGCAAAGTGGGTCAGAAGAAGATATTCCTGAACGTAAAGCTCTCGCACGACCTCCTAGACTTGGGCATAGTGAGAGACCTTGTGCGGGTCATCCAAGAGATGAGGAAGAGGATGAACCTAGAAATGATGGAGATAGTCGACTTGACCCTTGAGACAGAAAAGAAAATCATCGATGCCACCCACACCCATCTTGACTACATCAAGAGAGAGGCTAGAATTGACGAAGTAATCTTCAACAAGGAGATATCAGCTCATTATGTAGAAGAGTGGGAAGTCAGTGGGACGCCAGTCAAGATAGGCATAATGAGACATGGCCGATGATCTATCAGATGTTGTAGTGCCGAGACCACTTTAAGTCATCCAGCCCCAGGTTCTTGATGCAAATATATAATTTTTCTCTCTCCTTTCCAGTTAGCGGCCTAAACGGCCTCTTCACATCTCCGTTAGTGATGATCTTCCTCATCTTGAGGGCTTCCAAGAGGGGGGAGATGGTTGGCCTCCTTAGGATTCTCCTGAGAGCTATTATCTGGAACTGGGTTCTCACCGCAGAGGCGTGGTCCCCTTCTTTATAGGCTCTGAATAATTTCATGTATATCTCGGGGAAAGGGTTGGAATAGCCTGTTATGCCACCATTAGCTCCCATCAATAGGGCTGGATAGAGATAGGTGTCTGTCCCATTGATGACTATGAAGCTCTTAGGCAGCCTCTCCAAAAGCTCTAAAACTTGATTGAAGTCTCGGCTGCTATCCTTTACGCCTAAGACGCCAGAAATCTCTGCTAGAAGCAACATGTGTTGAGGAGTGATGTTGAAGTTCGTTGCACTCGGATTGTTATAGACGAATATGGGGACTTCAACAGCTTCGGAAAGCCTCTGGAAGTGTCTTACTAATGTTTCCCTATCTGGAACATAAAAATAGGGCGGTAGGCAGCCTACGGCTTCAACGCCCACATCTACTGCGTGTTTAGCCAGCGCTATGGTGGTATCGGTGTCCGGTGACCCCACTTGAGCTATTACAGGGCGCCTCCCGCGGACCTGGTCAATGACAACTTCACATACTCTCATCCTTTGATCGACACGCATTAGAGGTCCTGAACCGGCTGTCCCACAGATGAAGAACCCGTTTATTTCGGCCGTCACTTGGAAATCTACAATTTTTCGAAGTGCATCCTCTAGGACCTCGCCCTCCCTGTCAAAGGGTGTCAGCAGCGCTGTTATTATCCCTTCAAAGTCCCTCATTTCCGAATCCAAGAAACTTTTTTTCCGTGGAATAAATAGCTTAGATATAAGGGGATAGCAGAGATGCCCGACGCTGTTTCCATGGGTGAGGTGATGGTACAGTTCAACTCTTTAACCAAGGGCCCTTTGAGGCACGTCACATACTTCGAGAAGCATGCAGCCGGGGCAGAAGCGAACTTCACAGTGGGCGTCGTAAGGATGGGGTTGACCGCAGGCCTTATAAGCCGAGTAGGAGATGACGAGTTCGGAAGATATATTCTGAGCATACTGAGAGGAGAGGGAGTTGACGTATCGAGAGTCATCACCGATGACGAGGCTCCCACGGGCATATACTTCGTCCAGAGGGGCTATCCGATACCAGGGAAAAGTTTATCCATTTATTACCGCAAGGGATCCGCCGCCAGCAGGTTGAGCCCCCAAGATCTAGACCATCAATACTTAAGCCGATCAAAAGTCTTCCATATCACCGGCATCACTCCCGCGTTAAGCGAAACAGCGAGAGCAGCCACCTATAGGGCTGTAAAGATGGCGAAGGAAGCTCACGTCAAGGTCTCCCTGGACACCAATATAAGGCCGAGGCTCTGGGATGTCGAAGAAGCTAGAAAGATCCTTCTCCCATTAGTGAAGCAGACCGACATCCTATTAACAGACCCCCAGGACTCAGAAATACTCATCGGCGTGAGCGATCCGGAGAAGGCCTCCAAGACCTTCCTCAAGATGGGACCTTCGATCACCGTACTTAAAATGGGGAGGAAGGGTTCTCTTGCAACAACAATTGATAAAACAATCCGACAGGATACCTTCGAAGCCTTAGTTGAAGACGTTACAGGCGCCGGCGACGCTTTCGCTGCGTGCTTCATATCCTCTTTGCTCAAAGGTTGGAGTCTCAAAAAAGCGTTAGAAGTGGCGAACGTAGCCGGTTCCCTCGTGGTTACAGTACGAGGTGATGTAGAGAATATCCCTACTATGCAGGATATCGATAAATTTCTCGAATCGCTGAAAAAAGGTTAGCATGTGAGGTGGAGAGCGGCGACGACCCTCTTAGATCTGATCAGCTGATTGTAGGTCTCACAGGCTTCCCTTGTTCCTTTTACTATCAACGTTATTCCCTTTAATCGGAGATACTTCTCGGTCTCAGGTTGGACTCTCATCCTTTCATAGTATCCCGTGCCCACGATCAGTACCTCTGGCTCATGGAGTATGATTTCCTTTAAGTCTTCGACATTCAGCCTGTGTCCCTCCCTTCTCCACCAGCTGTCATCCACCTTTTCAGGGTAGATGATCAGGTCGTTTGTATAGCTTTCCCCGCCTATCGTAATCCGCCCAAAATCATACGATTCGATCTTCATCACAATCCCTTGACGTCGACGGGCATCTTTCCATTAAATTACATATATAGCTCTTAACTATCGTTAGAGCTGAGCTCTGTTAGAGGAACATGTCTCTATTCAGTTAATTACTCTATTTTCCTCACGACCTCTTCACCGTAATCTGATACGACACGCATATATCCCCGCAGCTCCTCGTCTAGTTCCGCATCACCTGTGTCAACGAGGAGAACCTTAGTATTCCGGAGTTTATGATGAGTAGCCACTACTATGATATTCTCTCTTCCTACCTCTCTGATAACCTGGGGGCTTATCTGCTGATTTCCTCGGCCGAATACGAAGCCTTGCCGACCTATAGGCGTCACGATGATCTTGGCTTCACCCTCCTGCAGAACCCGTAGAAGGCTTTCCTCATTCACATCCTTGGCTATAATCACACCACCCCGGACCACATCAACTCCGAGGAGGCTTTTCTCGACTCCCAAACCATCGGTTATGGCCTTTGTAGTGGTCCCTGGTCCGATGATGTAGGCTATATTAGGCTTCATACTCTCCACAACGTGTTTTGCAACGGCCGAGCGGTTAGCCTTTTCGTCTCCGTTGAGTACATAGGCAGACTTCAAGGACTGTACCATCATCGGCTCCCGTGGAACAGACATATAACCATAGAGGCTGGCCGAAAGTCTCCCAGACCTGAACGCAGCCTCGTCAATGTCCATGACCTCAGCCTCATGTAGAGATATCTCTCCCCTCAGAAACTTTATGGTTATCTCTGCGGCCGCCGCTGGGTTGATTGCAAATACTCCACTATATATCTTCACCCCTGAAGGTACACCTAAAACAGGACATCGTCCGTTAACGGCGTCTAGAATATCCCTAGCCGTTCCGTCGCCCCCAACAAACAAGATTAAATCTACGCCGATGTTCAACATATCACGAGCTGCGCACTTGGTGTCCTCGGAACTGGTTCCGCACGGGCTTATCTCCCCTACTACTCTTGGAACAAAGCTGGCTTCCTTTGCTTCTCTCTCTCCCATATCATGAGGATAGGTGACCAACGTGATTTCCTCCCTTATCGGGAACAGTTCTTTGAGGACTTCAATTGCCCTCTTGGGTGCCACAGGCTCCGCCCCAAGCTCCAAAGCCCTTTTAATGATCTCCTCTCCATCTGAGCCTTTGAGGCCGACTCTTCCACCAATCCCTGCTATGGGGTTAACGATGAATCCCAGGCGCCTTGTTCTTGTTGACATTTGCAATGCCACGATCTCAACAATAAGTATCCGATTCCTTCACGTTTAATTTTATATGCATTGATTATTCTTCAGGGTATGACACTATAGCCTCGATCTCTCAAAATGGCTCCAAAGAATTCAGCTAACGCGAAGACCTTTCCGAGGTTCATGTTTACTGCGGTTTTGGTAGCGACCCTCATCGGCAACATGGATACTCAAGCCTTGGTACCGATATTATCCCTATACGCGAAGAAACTAGGCTCCACAGTTGAGATGGCCGGTCTCATCGTCGGCGCGTACTCGATAGTCCATGTCCCAGCAAGCGTGGTCTTCGGTCGGATAATAGACAAAGTAGGACGAAAGCTCCCACTCATCATAGGCCTCGCCTCAGACGCCGTCAGCATGATCCTATACACGGTATCTATGAACCCCCTCCACCTCCTTATCACCCGCATCTTGCATGGATTAGGAGGAGCCTTCGTCGGGCCGAGTACCATGTCCTTCATGGTCGACTTAGCTCAAGATACTGAAAAAGGTAAGTTGATGGGTGTTTACGGTGCTTCCATCGCGGCCTCGGTATTGATCGCCTTTATGTTAAGCGGGGTAGTTGTTAGTAACTGGGGATATAGCTCCCTCTTCCATCTGCTCCTCATAGCGCTCGGGTTCACGGTCCTCATTTCCCTATTCATCTCTGAGACTAGAATGGTTGAAGCCAGGCGAAGGACCACCTTATGGGAGACCTTCCATACGTTCAAGGCATTGTTTGGTCGAAGAGGCCTCGCGGCCTCATATTACTCCATATTCGCACAGTACTTTACCCTGGGCTCCATAACAACCCTATTTCCCTTGTACGTCAAGAGATACGGAATGGCTGAGTTCAGCGTGGCGATCCTCTTCTCCAGCTTTGCCCTTCTCTTCATCTTGCTTCAATATCCTAGTGGCATCCTTTCCGATAAAATAGGTAGAAAAACCCCCTTAGTGCTAGGACTTTCGATGGTGATGATCGCAATCCTCTCGATACCCCTCCTTAAAGACCTCAGAGGACTAGTGTTGATGATGATGCTTTACGGCATAGGATCAGGGATAATCTTTCCGACCACATCCGCCCTAGTCGCCGATGAAACAGAGGAAGATGAGAGGGGCATCGCCACCGGTGTCTTCTATGCAGGGATCGTAGGAGGTGTGGCGGTGGGCGCTCCTATTACTGGTCTCGTGGCCGCCACCTGGGGGATCAGTCTGGGCCTTGTATCCAGCTTCGTAGCACCATTCATAGCGATTCTTGCGGTTTTAATTCTTAGCTGAAAGTAAGCTTCTAAGGTTCAATTATTAAAGGAGTAAGATTATCTACGGTAGGAGGGTTTAACTGTGAGCTACGTTACGCATCAGAGGTGCTCAAAGTGCAACATAATCTACACGCCTGAAGAGATGATTCTCACCTGTAAGCGGTGTGGAGGGCGTATAGAAATCATCTACGACTATGGTAAAATCGCTGAAAATATCACAAAGGAGGACTTGAAGAAGAGGGAACCTGGAGTCTGGCAGTATAGAGAGTTCCTCCCAATCATAAGCAAGGAGAACATCGTCTCCCTCGGCGCTGGCGGAACCAATCTCCAGAGGTGCAGCAAGCTAGCTGAGAAACTGAAGGTTAAAGATCTATACATCAAGAATGAGACCTCTAATCCTTCAGGATCCTTCAAGGATCGGTGTGCCACGGTCTCTATTTCCAAGGCCTTAGAGGGAAAAGCTGAGGCTGTGACCATCGCCTCTTCCGGAAATGCTGCAGCCGCAGCGGCTGCCCACGCGGCCAAGGCCGCTATTCCATGCTACGTCTTCGTCTCCTCGGCGATTGATACGAGTAAGCTTGTTCAAATTAGAATGTACGGAGCCAAGGTAATATGCGTCGATGGGATCGTACACGACTGTGTGAAGATGACTACGGAGGCTTCGAAGAGGTATGGGTGGGCCAACGTGACCACATCCTCTACTTTTAACCCTTACACCGTTCAGGGACCTAAGACCACGGTCTATGAGGTCAGTAAGCAGCTTGGCTGGAAAGTCCCTGACTGGATGATCATCCCTGTTGGAAGCGCAGATAATCTTTCAGGCCACTGGTTAGGCTTCAAAGATTTCATAGAGATTGGATTCATAGATGAGATTCCCCGCTTGGTAGGTATACAGGCGGCCGGCTGTGCTCCCTTCGTCGATGCCTACAAGGAAGGTAAGAAACCCGACGAGATTGAACCCTGGGAGGATATACGAACAATAGCCTCAGGGCTGGCAGACGCCTATCCCTACGATGTCGAGGTCGCTATGTCGGGAGTTAGGGAGAGCGGTGGATACGCCGAAAGAGTCACAGACCAAGAAATTCTCGACGCCTTGGAGCTTCTAGCGAGCGATGAGGGGATATTCACCGAGCCCTCGGGGGCTGCGTCAGTGGCAGGGCTGAAGAGACTCCTCGACGATGGTGTTATCGACCATGGCGATGTGATTGTGTGCGAGGTCACCGGGACTGGGCTTAAAGACCTGAAGTCGATTACCGGGATCCATGGCGAACCAGTGAGGATTAAGCCCTCCGTAGAGGAGTTGGATAGGGTTCTGAGAGAGAGGCCGGTGTTCTAGGATTCCATGCGGCTAAGGCCTTGCGCCTCGACGAGAATCTCTCGGTAGATCTCCATAGCCTTAAGAACTTGGTGAATCTCGATCCTCTCGTTGGGTTTGTGAGCCTCTCTCTCATCTCCGGGGCCGAAGCCGATGGTGGGGATTCCACGCCTAGCCGATTCTACACCGTCGGTGCTGAAACGCCAAACAGACACCTCCGATTCCTTTTTCAACGTTCTCTCCACGGCTTTAATGGCGGCCGTTACTAAGGGATTACCTCTCTCCATGACCCAGCCCCTGAAGAAAGAATCTACCTCTAAGGTCTTCCCTGTATAGGTTGTAAGAGTAAGCTTTTGAACATCTATCTTGGCCTTTGGAAAACGGGATTCGATGGCGTTGAGGAGGGACTCAAGGCTCCTCTCCGGCAGGATCCTACAGTCCAAATCGATGGAGCATTTATCGGGCACGACAGGGCCACCAGGAGAAGCCGAAATGTTTACAGGGGTGAAGGTCTCTCTGCCTAAGAGAGGATGAGACCGAGAGAGATCTGAAGCCTCTAGCTCCCTTAGGAAGCCCGCCATCCCGAGGAGGGCGTTCACCCCTTCTTCAGGCATACTTGCGTGGGCGGTTAAGCCATCAACTGAGACCTCGAGAACCGCCCTCCCCCTCTGTCCTATGCGGACCCCCATATTGGAAGGCTCTCCCAGAACCACCCGATCTACTTCATGTTCGTCGAGGATTCTTCCAAAGGCCACGCCCTCAGCCTCTTCCTCCAAAACCGTGAGGCACACCAGAACTCTTCCCTTTATGTCCTTCCCTTTCAAAGACGCGGCAGCATATACCATCGCCGCCAAGCTCGATTTCATATCCACGGCCCCTCTGCCGATCAGGTGATGACCTTCGACGGCCGCGGCAAAAGGGTTACGGTTCCAATTTTTCTCCTCACCCGGGGGAACCGTATCCATGTGACCACATAGAACGGTAGTCGACTCTCCTCCGAGGTCTATCTCGCCTACAATCGAGCCTAAGAGATCAGTGTATACATGGTCATATCTTAGTTCCTCCATCTCTTCCAGGATCAGCTGAGCCACTTGTCCCTCCTCGCCAGGGAGACTAGGCTTCTGGATCAGCCTCTTGGCAAAGTCTAGGACTGCCTCAGCTCGCTGTTTCATTTAACAAGGCCTTCCCTTAGCTTGAAGGTCGAGTTCTTAAGACCTCTAGATTTGAGGTTCCTTATCGAAGGTCAGACCGATTTGATCCCCATAGTTTTATTAAGCACTTCCACGTTTATGCTTCCTGCCTCATAGGTCGACCCGGTTTTAATGTTGTTAACCGATACCAAAGCCGGTGCAAAGAGGTTTGGATCAATCTTATAGAAGTCGAAGTCTGCGTCTTTCAGTATGTTGTAGAATGGCTTACCGTACTCACGTGCCGTAGATGAGGGGGCCTTAGCCACCAACTCACTCAGCTCCTCGTCGTTCTCGTAATCTACGGACAAATAGGCAGCTCCACCATAGTAGAGAGCGTCGTTTGTCCTTCCCATGGCTTTAGCCGCCTTGGGGTGGACTGGGGCTATGGGGGCGTATCCATACCCATAGAGTATTCTCTTGGGGTCGAAGCCGAGCTCCGTCAGCTTGTGGATACCAGTCTCAACGATTCTGCCGGAGATCTGAACCGATCCGGTCAGGGATGATGAAGGAGCCACAACCACGTATAGGTTCTTAGTCTCAACACCACATTTATCCGACATGTATTCTAGGGCTTCACTAGTCGGTGAGGCATCTGTCTCCAGCACGATGACGGCCTGGTCGGCTTCATCTCTGTACTCGATCTTCTCGTAGAGCTCTTTCGGCCTCAGAGATAGGGCTCGGGCAGGGCCTGACCCCATGGCGAAATATTTTCCTGCCTTGATACGCCACCCTGCGAATTGGGCTCCTAGGGTAGCGATGGCTGGGTAATCGGTCTCCACATGAATCGTCGGAAGGGTTATGTCTCCGTAGCTCATAGAGGCAACAGAGGCATCACCCAGTCCACCCAAACAGATCAGGGTGAGGAGCCTTCCAGCGGCGTAGCCTCCTGGTGCCTGGATTCCGGCGTCTAGTATAGTAGCACCGCTGGGGTGTTTCTCCACCTCTATAGCTAGTTCATCGCTTTCCTCTATGGCTCTCTGAACTAGCTTATAGGCCTTCTTATTCACACTTATAGCCATGCTTTCTCCTCCTAGATCATATATTTCTCACACCAAGACAGATGAGGGTTTTTCTCTATACTTATATAGAGCTTTCCGTTACCGTTCTCGTTGTTGTCCCCTGAGAAGACATAGAAAGGCCCCGGTATCTTCTCCTTTGCTACCTTCACGCTTTTCCTCTTCTCCTCGACGCTGAAGCTCGGCAGTACCGACGGGATATGGCCCAAAACGACCACCCTCCCGCCGATCATCTGGGCCCCAGCCCTTCCTTCACAGTCTCCTTCGACAAGGATCCTACCCTTGCTCATATGCATGCCCGGAAACATACCCGAGTTTCCCTTGATCCTGATAGTTCCTCCCCTCATCCATAAACCGATGTCGGCTCCGGCGTCTCCATGAATTATTATGAGGCCGTCCTTCATGCCCATTCTGCTGCCACGGTAGGGAGATCCTATGAGGTCGCCTGCGTTGCCCTCCACCTCGATGAAGCCATCTGTCATCCTCGATCCAGTCCAGTGCCCCGCGTCACCCTTCACGGCAATTTTTCCACCCTTCATCTTATAGCCCAGATACATCCCCGTGTCTCCCTCCACGGTGACTGAGCCAGAGCTCATCCTGTGCCCTATGTATCGAATCTTGGAGGCGTCTCCGATGACTCTTATGCCCAACTCCTCACTCGTTTCTCCGTCGCCTTCCACTTCGATGATGTCCCGGAGATAAATTCTCTTGTTTCCTTCCCAGATCGTCAATTCCTCGATCTCCTTCTTGGATTTCCCAGCGAAGGAGTCAGGGCTGATCTCGTTTGCCGCCACCGGCAACCTCAGGGTCTCCTTAATGGTTAACACAACCTCCTTCATTTTTCATCCCCCCGCCTCGATGACCATTTTAGCTGGACAGTCCATCAACTCTCCATGGCAGGGACAGGTGATGAAGAAGTTCTCCATCTGAATCGTGTAAAAGTCTGGGAATTTACTCTTAAGATCTGCCAATACGTCTCTCATGAGGTCCTCTTCAACCCTGGCCTCTATCCAGTGAACCCTACCTCTCAAGCTATCGACAACCTCTCCATCCCTGACGACTATTCTCCCATTTTTAACAGTGTAAGCGGCCTTTCTGAAGGCTCTCCTAACCTTTCTGTAGTCCTTTGAGAAATTGACTGCCGTTGGATCGAAGCCGTAAACAGCGACATCGGCGTCAGCGCCTACACCTAAATGGCCCTTATCCTTGAGACCAAGAGACCTGGCGGTTCCAGCCCTTGTAGTTACTACGATCTCAGAGAGGCTGTACTCCCTGTCGATGCTGGGCAAGGTGAGTCTTCTCCTCGCGGCCTTGTTGATCCTCGATAGGGTTCTCTTCCTTGCCTCCTTACTCATGAGCCAAGTTATGACTCTAGGGTAGGCTGTGAAGGGTCCCCCATTAGGGTGATCCGTTGTTAGAAACACACGCCAAGGATCTTCGATCAGGAGGGCCAACTCGAGCCCCACACCCCATTGGACAGCGCTGGCGTAGCTCGTCCTCCTATACCTCATAGGTACTATACCTGAACCTGTCTCAGCCTCCACATCAGAGTTTATCCACTTATTCCCGGTTAGCCGGTAGAGACCATACTGGAAGGGTCCGTCCGCCGTCATGGTTGTAGTGTCAGTGAAGATGACCTGCCCGAGATCGATGGACACATGTCTGTTTTTGTTGACGTATTCGGCGATTGCCGGCGCTCCCGACCCTACATTTATCCAAGAGTTTCCGCTTAAACCATTGAACTGGACATGAGTCATGTGGATGATGGGCTTCTCTCCGTTAGCCAAGTCCCTCACGCAGTCCATGGTCTCTATCGTCGTCAAGTAGTTTCCGGGAGTTCCGATCTTGTTGGCGTGGACGTGGATGGCGTGAGGAAGTTGGAGTTCCTGATTAATACGACAGAGACCTCTCACAATCTCCCTCGGAGTTATCTCGAAGTAGGGGACCTTCTCATCTAGGTGCTCGGTATTCTTTCCAAAGCCCCAGGCTTCTACGCCCCCAGGGTTTACCAGCTTTAACGCGAAACCTTTCGTGGCCAGCAGAGTCCAGGCCGCGTAGGCCTTGCACTCCTCCACCATGCCCTTTTGGAGATACTCCATAACGAACCAGTTGTTTCCGAGGAGAGGGAAGCAGGCTTTATCTAGGAGGGGTATATCCTTGAACTCCTCGTGGGTATGCCTTGTCTTCATCGGCGGTGTCGCGGGCTCAAAGACCGTGGTGTAGCCCATTTTGGCGTAGCGGTAGCCCGTGGTGAAGGTTGAGGGAATCGAATACCCTACTCCGGAACGTGTCACCCCGGTCTTCGGCTCGACATCTTTCTCGTGATCCTCAGGCCTGAGAGCTCTCCCTATATTGACCTTGGAGCCGGCGATATGGCTGTGTAGATCCACACCTCCTGCCATCACCACCATGTTGGAGGCGTCTATCACCTCTGCCTTTGGGCTTACCTTGTCTACAATTTTGCCCTTCCTTATGAGGATGTCCATCTTCTCCCCTTCGATGCCGTTTATGGGGTCGTAAACGTAGCCGTTTGTTATAATGATTTCTTGGGTCATTTATTCACATCCCCTCGCATCATCCCTTTATCTCCCTTACCCTCTTCAAGATCATGCTCAGAACCTCCTCATCTGATTTGACTCCTTCAGGTGGTTCGATAAACTTCTTCGCCACTAAGGGTACCGCATCCATTCTGTAAACGGTCCCTTCTGCCTCGATGCCCAATGCGGCAGAGGGAAGAACCACATCGGAGACCATCGCCGTAGGTGTCATGTGGATGTCTATCGTGATCAAGGGGATCTCGCCTAGATACTTGGCTGTTTCCACTGGAAAGTTCGAGAAGGGGTCGGAGGCGACCACTAACGCCGCGTCACAGTCTCGACGGGACAGTATGTCTACGGTGGTTGTGTCTCCGGGATTGTAGCTTGGATACCCTTGGCTGAAGTCAACAGCGTAGGGATAGCCGGTCTGCCACGTAATGATCTTGTTGGTCCCTGTAACGTTTCCGTGGCCCCGTAAAGGCATGATCAGGAACTTGGTCTTGGAGTTGAGCTCGCTGACCAGGGAGAGGGCGGCCTCGATGTTTCTGTCCTTTCCAGCGCTCATCGTCAGCCCTAGGCCGTAGAAGATAACTCCGAATTGGCAACTGATCATCAGATCCGCCAATTCCTCGATGGTCTCTAGAGGTATGCCTGCCACTTCCTCCTTTTCGATCTCATCCCCCCTCACGGCGGATCTAAGGGCTGAGAGCAACTCATAGTCTTCATTGGGGTTCAAGCGGACGAACTTGTGGACGGTCCTGGTCCTAGAGGTGTCGGTCTCTCTGACGTCGAAGACAACCAACTTCCTCTCTTTCAGACTTTTCCTGAAACGCCCCCTACTCAGGAAGAATCTCGTCATATGTCTTGGATGGGCGTGGACGGGATTACATCCCCAATAGATGATTAAATCAGCTCTGTGCCTGATCAAACCCAGTGTGCCAGTCGACTCCCCAGCATCGTGGATGCCTAGAATCGTGGGACCATGGCAGACTGTGGAGGTGTTGTCGATAACCCCTCCGACGGTCTCGGCTAGCTCTATCCCTAGGGAGGTGGCCTCGTTGGAGGTTGAGCTCCACCCATAGAGGATTGGATATCTGGATTCAGCGAGAATTGATGCTGCCCTGTCCACGGCTTCCTCAAAAGTGGTCTCTTTTAGAGTGCCGTTACTCCTGACCAAGGGTGAGAGAAGACGTTCTTTGTTGTAGTTGAGGTATTTGGCTTTTGATATGGTGCAGGCCTTTTTGAGACCTGTTATCTTGTTGTCTTGGACAGTGATCTCGATATCGTCACAACAGCATCCGCAGTAGGTGCAGACGATGTTAGAATAGGTGGTTTCTCTCATGGCTAACCATCTCCCGTGATTCGCTTCACTAATTCCTCGAGGCCCAGAACCCTCTCTGCTGGCGCCGGTGAGACCTCGGCGTCCAGACCCTTGAAGCTGGGCATCCCTGTCCCTTGAGTCTTCACATCAGAGATGATGTAGTTGGCCCATGGCCCATAGGGGATAAAAGCCGTGCCCGTCACGGATTCCTGCCTAGTCTTCTGAGCCTTCAGGATGACGCTCCTATCAGCTATCGCCACTCTGATGTTCTCTCCATCCGAGATCCCGATTCTCTTCATGTCTTCGGGGTGGAGCATGCAGACCGCAACGCCCTGGAGAAACTCATCGGAGAATTTACCTTGCCACTTGGTCTTGCCCTGATCTAGACTTCTCCCGGTCAGAAGTTTGATCCTTATGGATGGCATTCGTGAAACCTCACAATTGCTTAAGGCGTCGACAATTTAAATGCTCAACAAAAGACTCATAGTCATTCCCTACTTTGGACAGGGTTCTCCAAACTGTGGATTATTTATACGAATCCTTGTGGATATATTCCATACCGTCGACTAACCGCAGGGATCAGACTTGTTTGAGGAGGGCTTAAAAAAAGAATCAATATTGGAAGAGTTAAAGAGGAGACTCGGAGCAGATCTCAGCTACGATTCAGGGGTCATCCTAGGCTCAATGTGCACCAAACCCCATCCTCTGGCGAATAGAGTATTTATAGACCACATGGAGAAGAACCTCTTCGACCCAGGGCTGTACCCAGAGACCCAGAAACTTGAGATAGAGGTAGTAAAGATGATGGGAAGCCTCCTCTCAAATCCCTGCGCATCTGGACACATCGTCTCCGGCGGGACTGAGGGCAACCTCACCGCCCTCTGGGCAGCTAGAGACCTGTCCGGTAAAAGTGAGGTGATTATACCTGCTTCAGCACATATCTCACTGCGGCGAGCTTCTCATCTCTTGGGTTTAAAATCCATAACAGTTAGGCTCAACGAAAGCTTTCAGGTCGACACAAGAGAGGTTGAGAAGAGGGTGAATTCTAACACTGCAGCTATCGTTGGAACCGCGGGTACAACCGAGCTGGGCGTAGTGGATCCAATAAAGGAACTTTCACATATAGCTGTCGATCACAGCGTATACCTTCACATCGACGCGGCCTTCGGTGGTTTTGTTCTTCCCTTTCTATCAGAGTTGGGATTCGAAGCCCCAATGTTCGACTTCAGGCTTCCAGGAGTACGTTCCATCGTCGTTGACCCTCATAAGATGGGGCTTGCCCCCATCCCTGCTGGAGGCATATTGTTTAGAAACTCCACTTTGGTTGAAACCATCAGCGAGATGATTCCCTACCTAGCCGGTGGAGAAGCCGAACACTCCACTGTCACAGGGACACGTTCCGGAGCCTCGGTCATAGCGGTCTGGGCAGTCCTGAAGCACCTCGGCAGAAAGGGCTACAGGGCCCTGGTGAAGAGGTGTATGGAGCTAACTAAGAGACTAGCTGAAGGCATCCAGCAGATCAATGGCCTAGAGCTTATGGTGAAGCCTACTATGAACATAGTTGGGATCAAGTCCGATGATGTAGACATCCTGAGTATTGCCCGAGGCTTGAGAGTAAGAGGCTGGGCGATATCCTTATTCCCACGCCACATCAGGATCGTGGTTATGCCTCACACTGAGGGCAATCACCTTGAGACCTTCCTAGAAGACTTAAAGAAGGCTACAAGTCAAAATAGGTGAGAGGCGACAAACACGTGAGGCTCTTGGTCAGCGTCGTAGACAGAGAGGAGGCGTTACAAGCCCTGGCCGGAGGAGCTGACATCATCGATGTGAAAAACCCTCAGGAGGGATCGCTAGGAGCCAACTTCCCTTGGGTCATAAGAGAGGTTAAGGAGGCGGTCCACGGCAGGGCTGAGGTGAGCGCAACCCTGGGAGACCTGCCTAACACACCCGGCACGGCCACCTTGGCAGCGCTTGGCGCCACCCTGTCTGGAGCCGACTATGTGAAAGTAGGTCTTTTCGGGACTAGGACCATTGGTGAGGCCTTATTCATGATGAAGAACGTCTGCAGGGCCGTACGAGAACAGAGATTCGATGTCAAAGTGATTGCCTCAGGCTACGCCGATCATGAGAGGATATCCTCTATAAGTCCACTGAGACTACCCGAGGTGGCGCAGAAATCAGGTGCCGACGGCGTCTTGGTCGATACAAAGTTAAAAAGAGATGAGAAGCTCTTCGACCTCTTGACACCCACCCAGTTAAGCAGTTTCGCGAAAGAGTCTCATCGATATGGGTTGACGGTTGCGTTCGCCGGCATGTTAGACATTGGGGACATCCCCGAGGCTCACAGGTTAGGGGCAGACATCATAGGGACCAGACGATACGTGTGTGAGCAGGGAGACAGGATCCGAGGAAGGGTAAATAAGGATCTGGTAAGGGCCATGGCGGAAATCACCCGGAAGCTCTAACACAAATCGTTTATGAGCTGTCAGGAATCCTTTTCTCACAATCTTATTATTCGATAACTCACCTAGTTAGATTGTCCAAGGCTCTGGAGGAGTAGACGTGAGGGTTCTCTTGGTCACCGGACAGCTTGCCAAGGACATAGTTAAAAGATACGCTAGAGAGAGTAAGAAGGAATTTGGCATCCTAGACCTCCCCATGCCTGTAGCAGCGCTCCTTACGCCGAGATACATCGCTCATGAACTTGTCAAGCACAACCCCAAGGGATTTGATGTCACCCTCGTACCAGGAATGATGAAGGGAGACACATCTCCAGTCGAGAAGGCTACAGGAATCGAGACTTTCAAGGGTCCACGCTACGCCGCGGATCTGCCTTTGGTCCTTGACCTGTTGGAGAGGATCGAATTATCCAAGCAAACTCCGGCATGCGACCTCCTCAAAGAGGAGCTCCGACGCAAAGCATTAGAAGAGATTGAAGAAGTTGAGAGAGACAGAGATGAACTGCTCAGAAATCCAGAGAATATGCTCATTGGAGACCTGGCCATAGGAAAGGACTTCCCCATGCGCGTCGTTGCTGAGATCGTGGATGCACCTCTGAGGCATAGTGATGAAGTTCAGATGATGGCAAGATATTATGTTGAATCAGGAGCGCATATAATCGATGTCGGCATGACAGCGGGCGAGTCACAACCCCAACACGCTGAACGTTGCGTAAGAGCGGTGAAAGATGCCGTGAGGGTGCCGGTAAGCATCGATACGTTGAACTCCGACGAAGCCGAGGCAGGAGTCTCAGCTGGGGCTGACATAATATTAAGCTTGGACGGCGGAAACGTTGAAGAGTTGTCTAGGTTTGCCTCTCGAGTTGCTGTGGTGGTCATTCCCACGAATCATCGGGAGGGATACTACCCAAAAGAAGCCTCAAAACGCGTAGAGACGTTAGAGGAGAATATCGCCCGAGCTAGGCGTCTGGGCATCAAGAACTTGCTAGCGGATCCTATTCTCGACTCCGTCAATGTGCCAGGTGTCGTGGAGTCTATAGCGGCATACCGTGAATTTGGGAGTAAAAATCCTAAGATACCTCTTTTCTGCGGCGTAGGCAACGTCACTGAGTTGATGCATGCAGACACCGTCGGCGTAAACGCTCTGGCAGCCGGCATCGCCTCCGAACTGGACGTAAGCCTCCTCCTAACAACAGAGGTTGCCGGTCACGCCCTTGGAAGTGTACGAGAGTTGGCAGTGGCCTCTAAGATGATGTTTCTAGCTAAGAGGCGCGCCTCTATTCCGAAGGGTCTTGGGATAGATCTACTTGTATACAAGGAAAGGAAGTCTAAGGAAGACCCCTATAATAGAGGTATCGAGGAAAACAAGAGAGTAGTAGAGACGGCGGGACCTGTAGAACATGTGACCGATCCCAAGGGATACTTCAAGATCATGGTGGACCGTGACAAGGGGAAGATAGTGGCAGCACACTTTCCCAGGCCCAAGGTTTCTAAACCAGAGATCATCATCAAAGGATACGATGCCACCAACATCTACAGAAAGATTGTTGAGATGAGACTCGTCTCCCGCTTAGATCATGCTGCATACCTAGGGTGCGAGCTTGGAAAGGCTGAGGTCGCACTCAGAACCGGGAGGAGCTATGTCCAAGATAGCCCTCTTTTCAGTTAACCTTTCAGAATACGCTTGACTATCTCTACAGGAATATCAAACCCTTGTAGAAACCCAGGTTACTATGAGTTATAGGCAATACTCTGAATATGAAGGACATGAGGAGATATAACATACATGGAACTTACATTGTGGGCAGATGTAATATTCGGTCTCTACCTTCGGATAAGTGTTAGGAGAAGATTCAGATACTAGAAGTGTTTTAAGTGAGGACTTTGGAAATCGCAGATTTAATCTCCGATGCTCGTCTTGCCAATATATCTACTACTTCTCCTAACTCTTCACTTGTAGGTACTCTCTTACAGGCTATGAATATGGAGAAGTAGGATGCTCCAAAAATATAGCCAAAGACTATTCCAAACGCCGCATCTTCCTCATTTGATATATGTGGCTTAAGAGCTCTCATTCCCCTTAGGTATCCTACGAGTGTTTCAGGTTCTAACGTATTATCTATCGCTTTTTCTACGATGCCTCTGAGGAGGGGTTCCATATCTAACTCCACCTTACAGAATCAATTAGACTTAATAATTATATCTTCAAATCTCCGCGACTCAGGATTCTGGTCAGGGGTAGCCGCTCATTTGGTTTAAGCGTTTCTATTACAAAAACACGGTTTTTACAAAGGTCGATCCATTTGGATATTAATTTTTCTATTGGTTATCCGTTCTATCTTGCTTTCAAGTAAGGTTTTTCTGTTTGAAATACTTTCTTTTATAACTTCATTCTTTCTGTTCGATTTTTGTTCCTCATCTTCCAGTTCTTTAATTCTGCTTTTTATTGCTTCGAGTTCATTCTCTAAAATTTCTTTCTGTTTAAATTTTGTGCTATCGATGGTCTTGTCAAGAAACTCTACTTTTGTTGTCAAATCATTATGCTTTTCAATCAATTCTTTTAGGGTTTCGGTTCTAACTATCTTTTTAATCGAGGACAGTGTCTTCTCTCGTCTCTTATCTTTCTTCAGTCTGATCTCTCTTGATAGAATGCATTCTTCAACATTATTTAAAATCGTTTTCAACTTCTCAAGACCTTTATCTGCAATTAAAGCTTCTACCGGGGAATCAATGTAGAAATCCAATTTTATTTCATTTTTGAGTATTTTCTTCTCTCTATCTATGTTTTTAAATTTTTTTAGGACTTTTCTTAAGGGGGAAACAGTCTGAATTATTTGGTTTCTTACTTCTCTAATGTCTGTTTGAATTTCTTCTCTCTCTTGTTTTAGTTTGTTAAAAAATGACCACTCTTCACTCTTAACCATTTTCTCCAGACTCTTTTGGATCTCGTTCTTTTCTTTAATCAATTTTTCCAGAGTGGAGCTTCGATCTTCTAAGTCCATCTTACTTCTATCCAAAGAAGATATCTCTTCTTTTAAGTCTCCGATTTCTTCTCTGGTTTCTTCGATGTCTTTTATCAACTCTTCTTTTTCTCTTATTGGGTCTACAAGTTCAGCAACTAATCTATTCATTATCTTCAAATCTTTTAATATCTGAGAAACCTCTGAGCCAAATAATATCTTTGTACGCTGATAACTTTTTACAGACTTTACATTAATATCTCCCATCCTCTTCAAGATCGAATCGTGAAACTCTAAAACGGTCTTATAATTTGTTTGAGAAGGGACATTGATGCTATTAACGAAGCTTTGCATCTTCTTTACCAGACTAGTACGATTATTAAGAACAATTCGGAGTAGTCTCTGATCTACTTTCTCTTCCTCTATTTCAGCCTCTTCCAATGAATCTATGTCATCCCGAAATCGGTCGATTACTATTTGAATTTTATCGAGCATCTTTTTGCTGTCTACAGCCAGTTCTTCGAAATAAATTTTTGTTTCATCATCAAACAATACGTCAAGTTCATGTAATGGTATATCTAGTGGTTGGGCTAACTCTTTCTTTCCTCTCTTAAGGATGAAATCAAATAAGCCTAAATCCCTCAACCTCCATAGAATTTTCTTTTCGCTGCTCTTTAAACATTGTGGACAAAATTATCTGATTGTTAGAGGTCTCTAATTGTAGCTATTATCTTATTGGTTCTGTGTTATGTAGAACATCGTAAATATTCAGGAATAGATCAAATAACCCTTGATTTGGGATAAAAAATTATAAAAGACGAATTATTTTATTTAAGGTGTTTAAATACATACAGTATCATAGGTATGTGATGTAACATAATTCTACAGGCATAGGGTTTTTATAGGCTGAAGTCAACTTATGGTTATTTCTGTGCATAGGGTTTTCTCACCTCTCAGGATCGCTCTGACTCTCTCTGGATGGCGGCCGTTGACTACATAACACTCCAATTGCTTCTTGAGGAGAATTTTGGGCAGATATCTGTCGACGCTCGTTCTTCTCTTCAAGTTCAAGAGCTCGACAGCTGATATACTCCTTAACAGCTCAGCGTCAGTGTATTCTTTAGGGTCAATCTTATAGATTCCGTCAACATCAGTAATGAGGATCAGCTTCTCCGCGTGTGAAAGAATAGCTACATATGCTGCTATCGAGTCCGAGGTAACATCCCAGGAGGCCTCCAACGGTGCCTCCCCGAGCAATAGCCTCGAGGGAAGAAGCACAGGTAGCATCCTTTTCCTTGAGAGCTCTTCAGCTTCACTTGTAACATAGATCTCCTGAGCATTCTGGATTAAATCGGTTAATATATAACCCATTTGATCCATAGCAAGAATGGCCATCTTATGAGATACTGGGTCAGATAGTAGAAACCTCTGATGCATTTCCCTCACTAGGTCGGCGAACCTCCCTCCACCCGGCACGATAAGGATTCTGTGGTCCTTGGCTAGTCTCCCCAGCTCTGCACAAAGATCCTTCAAAGCCACAGGATCTTCAGCTAGACTTCCTCCAAGCTTTAGGACGGCCTCCAAGCTTGATCTCCTCCATCCTATTTGCCATCATCAAGGCGACTCCTACCGATGGGGAGGCGATGGCCGCGTCATATTTGATCATCTCACCGAAGTCGACGATCCGGGTAAAGCCTGCCCTCTTTGCGGCGTTCCTAGCTAGGAAGTCTCTTCCAAGCCCGGTTACTACGACCTCGACCTCTCCCTTACCACCCAGTTCTGTGCGGCTGTAGACCTGATTTAATGCATGGGCAATCTGTCTTATCTGAGCTTCGTAGACATGTTCTGCGATGCAGGTGATTTCTTGTTCGGTCAACATCTCGACGTCTGCGCAGACGACGCGGGCAAGCCTCTCCAGGGCCTCTTCCCTTGTTTTCCCCCTTCCATCTGCCGTCTCTGTGGTGTATTCAACCTCGCTTATGTTGCCTAAGATCAGGTGTATGTCACCTGACAGAGCGAAAAGCTCAGAAGAGACAAGTGCCGATCCGCCTCTGATGGGGATGGAGTCAATGATGGCAGAGACATTCGTCCTGAGGCAACCAGTGTAAACAAGCTCCCCATTGAGAAGCTTTTCCAAATCTGTTTTCCCCTCGGCCGCAATCAATCCTCCAACGATTGGGACGATACTAGTGGTGGTCGATCCTGTATCTATAACTATGCAGTTGCCAAGCAGACGTGAGACTATCCATCCTGTGGCTGCCCAGTTGGCAGCCGCTACCCTGAGGGGTTCAATTCTAGCCTCCTCAACGGATATGAGGTTTGCATCTACGTCTAAGACGAGGAGGGAGGAGTCGACAAAGACTTGTTCTACGCAGTCGAGTATGTGGTTGACGCCTTCCTTCTTGGTCCTATACACGTCCGAGAGCTCAGCGGTCATGGTTAGCCCTACGCCGTCCAGCCTAGTTGAGCTTGAGAGCTGCTTTCTCAGCTTCTCAATGGTGTTTGAGAGCCTTTTCTTGCCCCTCTTCCATATAGGGAAGTATCGACTTGCCACTTTGAGTTCGTCGATCGATCCCTCCCTAGTTCTTATAGAGGCTGCTTTTGTGTTCGCACCTCCGATGTCAAGCCCGATAACATGAACCACCTTAACTTCACCTGGGGAGAAGGCCTCGAAGTCGATTCTCGATCTCTCGGAGACCCTTCTCTGCTACCTCCGGTGTCGAGGCGTGGGAGACTACAATCGCGCAGGTCTCCTCTTCTTCAGCGATGGGAAGCGGTGGCGCGGCGACTTCCCCCATCCCATAGACCTCTCGGAGGGCTTCTGGACTCGGCCTACCGGTGCCCATCTTCGAGAAGATGGCGCATCCGGCGTAGCTAAAGTTCTGAGGTAGGTTTCTTTCCGAGGCGGCGGCAACCATGGCCTGAGCGAGGTTGATGTTCATAACCTTCCTCAACCCAATGTAGGATGTTGTAACCCGAGGGTTGATTTCCACTACTAACGGTCCCTTCTTGGTAAGAAGACAGTCGACCCCTATATAGCCCCTCAAACAAAAGGCTTCGACAGCCTTCCTAGCCGCTTTAAGGGCCTCCTCTCTGAAGGGGTGGTAGAGGGGAACTGCCCCCCCGTAGTAGCCCGAGTTCGAGTTAGGTCCTGCCAGGATAACTTTCTGTTCGTTGAGGGAAAGGGGTAGGGCCCTTTCGCCGTCGGAGATTAGGCTCACGCTGGCGGCAATCCCCTGCACCAGAGATTGGATGAGAAAGTGCCTAGCCTGGGACTCTCTCATCAGCTTCTCGACCGCGTCGAAGACCTGGGTTTCATCCATGACGACGCTGAGACCACAGCACCCGATCCCAACCACGGGCTTGAATACCAGTGGATAATCCAATTCATAAGCCACCTTTAGGACCTTCTCTATATCTCCCTCTAAGTCGATTATCCTTGTCTCAGGCGTTCTTATTCCCTCGCTCTGTAGAGTATCACAGACTTTCATTTTATCGGAGACCGAAAGAATAGTCTTCGAAGAGCTGTTGAGTGAAATAACTTTACTGACCTTCTCGACCTCTTTGACCAGGTCGGGCAATGAGCCATCTGTCTCAGGAGCAATGATGAGGGCGACGTCGACTCTCACCAATAAATCTCTCAAAACCGAAATCAATTTGCTTCTTGATGGGGGTGATATCACCTCATCAGCTGCAAGCGGCGGGTTGAGGATGGCTATCCTTGGGTCGAGTAGGGTTACCACTTCTGAGCCTGCCGCCTTGAAGTCGGCTATAGTTGACCCTAGCATCGCGAATCCTTCGCTCAGAACGCCTGACGGTAAAGATCTTCCTAGAAATCCGCCACCGGTGAGGTGCTCGTAGATCAGAACCTTCAAATCTCAGCTTCACTATACATAACCATTGATCTCGAGGTTCATATTAATGAGGGTCATACCAGTGATCGACATCCTGAAGGGGAAAGCAGTTCACGCGAAGCACGGCCAACGCGAGGGATACCGACCCTTGAAGAGCATACTATGTGAGACTCCAGATCCGGTCGAAGTAGCCCAAGCTTACCAATCGGCCTTCGGCTTCGAGGAGATCTACATGGCAGACCTAGACTCCATTACAAAGGGAGAGATGAACCTAGGTCTGCTCCGCAGAATACCGTTGGAAAGCAATCTAAGGGTTATGGTCGATGCCGGGGTTGACACTCTGGAGAAGGCGGAGTGCCTCATTGATGAGGGAGCCTCGAAGGTAATAGTGGGAACTGAGACACTGCATGAGATCTCTGATCTGACGCGGATCTTGGACGGATTGGGGAGGGATCTGGTCATCGTCAGTCTTGACGCCATGGGTGGCACCATCATATCGAAGTCCAAAGAATTGAATGGCCTTAGGCCTGAAGATGCGGCGAAGAAGATGGAGGCCTTCGGAGTAGAGGAAATCATCTTCTTGGAGCTCTCCAGGGTCGGCGGTGAGAGAGGAGCCGCGACTGAAGATATAAGCAGGGTTGTAAAGCAGGTGGCTTTGTCTGTGATCGTAGGGGGAGGCGTGAGGGACATCGATGATTTGTTTGTGCTACGTGATTTGGGTGTTTCGGGAGTCCTCGTGGCCACGGCTCTGCACAACGGGATGATTAGGAGAGAAGATTTAAGACTATTGGAGTAAACTTATCTGGCTAAAAAAGCTGTGCTAGAGGAAGAGCTCACGGCTGGGAGGTCTCTTAAGCGGCTTTGATCTTGCGTCTTCATTAGGTTTATACTTCAGGCCCCTGATAATAGCTACAGGGATCATTTCTCGGACCTGCCCTATCACCATCTCGGCAGCCGAGGCCAACTCGTCCACCACAGCCACCTGTTTCACCCGGAGTTCGTAGCCGAAGAGGTCTCTATCACGCCTGAGGTCTAAGATGGGTTCTATACCGGCCACCCCTATGGCTACATTTATCTGTCCTCTCCGTAGAGGTCTGCCAGAAGTGTCGGAGATGATCACGGCGACTCTCTTTCCCGCTAGCTCTTGGAAGCGTCGCCTCAGCCTCCTTGCCGATTTATCAGGGTTTCTAGGCAGAAGCACCACAGCGTCGCCACCCGAGACATTCGACACATCAACACCGGAGTTAGCGCAGATCCACCCCTGTTTAGTCCTAGTTATGATAGTGCCTGGACGCATCCTGACAATAGAACGGGCCTCTCTCAGCACCAACTCGATGATCTCAGCCTTCTTCCTTGACTTTTCGGCGATGTTCTTAGCAAATGGTGAGGGCTCAACGTCTTTCAGCTTGATGATCCTCCCTTCGGCCTTGGAGACGATCTTGTGAGTGACCACTAAGATATCGTTGTCCTGTAAAGGGGTGCCTTGGGCCTCCGCAGCCTCACAGATCAGCTTGGCGATGTCGTCACCTGGTCTCACCGCAGGTATGCCCTCGATGCCGATCACCTGTATGAGTTTCATGGATCTCAGCCTCCACAATATAGGGTTATGAATTAAGGATTTCGGTGATATATATTGGTTAATCCAATCCTTGGAATGTGTCAAGGCACATGGGGATGAATATGGCGAGGCCTCCCAAGGATCGAGACTTCATCGAGACGACCGATGGTTTCTTCTCCTGTGTTGTGGGATACCTCCATCCCCGGGATAAGATCATATCATATGTAAAATACATCCCCAATGCGGGTGGAAAATGGGGGAGAAGAGAGAGACGGTACAAACGCTTTCTTGGAGCCTACACTATCCCCCACCTCGCGGATAATATCAACGAACTGGGAGACAAGTATCCCCAATACGTCTTCTACAGCGATGTGCTTAACACGACCATGTCATGTTGCCCTCTCAACTTTGTTAGAAGACTTCTCCACCCAGAGGTCAAGCTCCAGAGGCTCCGCTTGACCCAGAAGAGAGACCCTCTCCAAGAGAGAGTGATTAGCCTTGTCTCTCTTCTATCTAAAGAGAGCGGCATATCCCATCGCTTCTTCGGCGTCACAGGCTCTATCCTTATAGACATCCATCAACCAGACTTCTCTGACATCGACCTAACAGTCTATGGACGCGAGAACAGTTTAAAGGTGAAGGAGGCAGCTCTCAACCTCTACAGGTCGAACAGGTCTCCGCTCCGCCGTCTGAGGGGCGCCGTCCTGGATAGATGGTGTGAAGAGAAAGCTAAGGACTTCCCTATCACAGGGGAAGAGGCAAGGACCATATATGAACGGACTTGGAACCGGGGAGTCTTCGGTAAGACGCTCTTCTCTATCCATCCCGTGAGACTAGATGAGGAGATCACCGAAACTTATGGTGATCGAATCTTCATCCCTGAGGGTATGGCCGAGATCGAGGCCATAATCTCAGAGACAGATGAGGCTGTGTTTCTGCCCTGCACCTACGGTGTCGAAACCATCTCTGTCCATAAAGGAGAGGCTAATATAACGGAAATCACGACCTATCAGGGCTTCTATGGTGACATCGTGGAAGAGGGAGAGACCGTCGCGGCAAGGGGGAAGCTTGAAAGAGTTATCGACAGGAGATCAGGACATGAACATTACCGTCTCTTCATAGGTTCTGTCGACGCTCAGGGAAGGGACTACATCAAACCACAGCAGGTCAGGAAAGTCTAGGGCCTGAATCCACATAGAATTGCGATCATTAGAGATGCCGCTGTTAGGTCCGCCGTTGTCCCCGGGTTTAGCTCGTTTCTTGGGCGTCTGAGACAATCATCTAGCTCTGATAGAGCTGCACGTCCCTTCTCAGTGAGGAGTCCTCCGAGTTCCAACACCTTCAAGGCCCGATCTGAGATCGCTCTCGCAACCTCCATTCCTATCTCAACGGCCCCACGGGCGTCCTCGGTCTCCTTCGCCCCAATCTTCCTAGCTATGAAGGTATCGGGGTGATGGCTTAGGATCGTTAAGAAGGTGTGTACAGTTGCAGTGTTGATATCCTTCGTCTCTTCAAAAATTCTCTTAAAGGTGGGGTATCCTAACTTAAAGGAGACAGACATTCCCGACGTCCATTCATAGGCTAGACCATCCCAGCTCGACGCAACCTCCATCGTCTCGTGGAGGCTGATCTCCTGTCCTATAATCGTTTTATCTGCATCTCTGTCGGTCAGATCGGGTGCTTCAAAGCCCTTCATTCGGCCGAGAGCGGCTGGAGTAGCCATGTTTATCGCCTTAAAAGCTTCAACGGCGTCCTGAGGGGTGCTTGATTCCATGATCTTCTTAGAATTCCCACGTAGGGATTCCAACTCCATCTTCCCATGAATAGTATAGGTATAACCTGCCGCCGCCGCTAGAGGAACAAAGAGGAGAGTGACACCGAGATGGGTGTTCCCTCCTTTGTGCCACGCTTTCACCTCCTTAACAGCGTTCTTAATGGATCTGCCTATACCTACCTCTCTGATCTGGATCTCTTTGAGTGCGGCACGTATGCCTTGAAGGGCGGCTTCTCTCATAGCGGGACCTATGGCGATGGAGCCGGCGATGTAGTGTTCGAATGTTGTGTCCTTGAAGTCGGCCGTTCTATGTATGTTGCCGGGCTTCGGCCATCCGCTGACTTCGAGGGCGGCGGCGAGTTGAGCCGCTCTCATGATGTCATCGGCAGCCCTAATCAGGTTTTTCTCCAATTTTAGTTCTCCACCACGTCTACTCTGAACTGTCCAATTTGATGTATTCGACTTCAGTCACATAGAGAAAGGTGATCTTCCCTGTTTTAACAGATATTCTCTTCTATCCTCTCTACGTACATCAAAGTGTAGTCCAATTCTGGGACGTACCTCATTCGGAGTGTGGCTTTCACCTTACCGTACCTTGAGACGACCTTTATGTCTAGGTGTCTGCCCTGGAGGGTCACGTAGTCGTAGGGATGTCTCTTCTCCTCCTTGATCATATCGAGGTTTATTCTGACCTTAACCTCTTCTTTATGAGGCTGAAGTTCCATAGACTTGCTTATCGCTTCCTCCAGGGCCTTGACGATCCTCTCATCTCTGCATATAGGTGTCCCTATGAACTGGTGGTAGGTGGCACCTAGGGTTATGGCTCCCTCGAAAATTGCCCTCTCTCGGTCAGTTACGCTCTTGTCAAAGAATCTCCGAGCCACTGCCTCAATATCGTACAATTCAGAGACCTCTATTCGGAGCCTCATCCACGGATTAGAGCTGAACCATCAGCTTCCCAGCTCTTTCCTTAATTCCCCAAGGGTTGCATTCCTCTCGGCCACGAGGTCGTGCTTGTGGATGCTCTCCTCATTTCTCTGCCTAAACGTGAAGGAGACATCGTCTGGCAGTTCTTGGAATATATCCACCACATTACTAATCATGTGTCTTACGCAGTCCTCTACGAACCTTGCATTCCCTATGGCCCTCTTTATCAATTCCACTTCGTCAGATCTCTTGAGCAACTCGCAGCTCGAGGAACTCATCGCGTCTTCAACAATGCATACTAAGGTCATGGCATCGATATCTACTTCTTCAGGTATCTCTACCTCGATCGAGCCGTAGCTGCGCTGGATGTGAGTCGCTATTGGGAGAAGGTTAAGGATCTCAGATAGCTTCTCCCCAGATAGTTTAAGGCTGCTCTCCAATTCTTTCCTAGTGGCTTCCTTCAAAATCTCTTCGCCGCAGGGACAGGCTGTGATACCTATTACGCCCACGCCTACTGTTTTTCTCACATTTATCGATCCATCAAAATTCTTTTTAGCGATGGCTTTAGCCGAGATGTCGCAGGGCTCGTAGGTCAATATATCCGTCTGTGGTGTCCGTCTTTCGAACACGGCTTCTCCGTAGGCCTTCACCTCCGACCTTGTCGCATGAGGGTGTCTCCTAAAAAGCTCCCTCGAGACGGCTGCACACAGGTTCTCTAGCTTATATGTTTTTCCGACGTAGCTGCCCAAGACCTCAGCAGTCACCTCATAGTTCCTAGAGCTGTGGATGCCCTTCTGATTGGCGGGCAGATCGATGTAGATGTCGAAAGTGGGTAGTATCATCACTGGTTTATCCTCGAAGGAGACGAAGCCTATAGGCATCTTTATGCCCATGATTCCGACCTTCTTCAGAGATACAGCCACTTCTGGCTTCTCCTCATGAATATCTGGTAAATCCATGGCCTGGCTCCTCTAATGACAGAACTTAAATGCACCTTACCTCTTTAAAATTGTGATTATGGCTCTATGAAGTCCTGGTTGTGGAAGATGTCCTACATATGGATGACCTAAAGATGAGGATCAGTATTAAGACGCCGTCTCGCCTCCACCTGGGCATCATCGACCCGACCGGTGTCTCAGGACGCGTCTTTGGCTCTGTGGGCGTATCCATCAACCAACCCAATGTGGCGCTGGAAACATCTCCTCACGAAAAACTGATTACATCTGGTCCACGTGCCCGAAGAGTAAAAATCCTCGCGGAGAAATTCCTCAAACAATACGGAATAGAGTCAGGGGCAAAAATCCATATCACAGAGATGATCCCCGAACACGTGGGACTAGGTTCAGGAACCCAGCTCTCGTTGGCGGTTGCTATGTCCCTGGCTAAACTCTTTAGATTAAAGGTTTCGATCAATGAGCTTGCCGCCGCCATGGAGCGGGGATCAATCTCGGGTATAGGCACCGCCGCCTTTGAGAGTGGAGGCTTTATTATAGATGGAGGACACAAATCCAGTGAAGTGTCAACTAAACTCAAAGGTAGAGGTGCTCCACCCTTGATCTTTCGGTGTCCCTTCCCGGAGGATTGGAGGTTCGTCGTGGCACTCCCAAAGGCCAAGCGAGGGCTGACCGCCGAGGAGGAAAGACTTGCCTTCCATGGACTGCAACATCCACCTCGAGAATCTGTTGATATGATATGTGGGTTAATATTGACCAAGATGCTCCCAGCGCTTGTTGAGGAAGACATCAAAGGTTTTGGAGAAGCACTCACAGAAGTGCAGATCTTAGTGGGAGAAAACTTCAGCGCAGCCCAGGGAGGGAGGTTCTCCAGCCCTGTCGTTGGAAAATACATAGATTTCATGTTGAGTCAGGGCGTCTACGGCGCGGGTCAAAGTTCCTGGGGCCCCACTGTATATGGTCTAATCAATAGAGATAAAGGAGCCGAGAAGATCAGGGATGCAGTAAAAGATTCTCTAGGAGGTAGAGTCTTCATTGCATCTCCGGACAATCAAGGTGCAAATGTCGAAGTCTCAGAGAAATAATTTTTGCGATCCCGGATAATACTATTCAATGATCATTGGCTTCATCTCAAGGGATTCCATACCTGCGTTTCAGCTGGCCGATGCCTCCCAAGTAGATGTAGTCGAGTACTGTTCCCTTCGCCTCCCTGATCCTTAGTGTCTCTACGAGCTCCGAGTATTTTCCGTCGGCCAAGCCGTCGGCTATCAGCGCTGCACCCTGAGCCGCCTCCTTAGATATCTCGGCGAAGCCTTCGAGTTTACGAACCTCCCCGAGGTAGGAGAGTCTCTTTGAGACCTCTTTGTATATTCTGTGGATCTTGGAGAGCCTCCCGGAGATCAAGATCTCCTTGGGTTCTCCGACGGAGACATTTATCGATATGACACTCTTCTCAACGCCTTCCATGAAGGCTTTCCACGCTGTGTTATACCTCTCGTCTATCCCAACAGTATTTGCGAATTCTTCAGGCGTCAAATTCTTTTTGCCTGTGATATCGACGACTCCTCCTGAGAAGAGCAAGTTCTTGCTGAATCCGTCCATCAGGTAGGCGAGTTCGCTGTCCATTCCGCCGAGGCATTGGAATCCGGGTCCGCTCATAGTCCCTCCTATTCCGTCCACGATCTGGCCGTTTTCTACGCCCACAACTGCGTTGTAACCAAAACCCAGCTCCACCAGAATAAAAGAAGTTTCCTCGTAGCTTATACCGAGGTGCCTAGCTTGGTTATGTACAGCCAGTACGGTGCAGCAGAGCTTGTCAGCGGTTCCCATGTCGATTTTGTTTATCTTCCTGTGCTCCGGCACTGTAGGCATGTGTACCACGCCGGGAGCGAAGTAGACGTTGAAGCCTTCATCCTTAAGCATCCCGATGATTTTACTCATTCCCTTGAGGAAGATGATCTTCGAGTCATCGGGCCTCACCAATAGCATGAGAAAGTTCTCAGTGTCGCCTACCTCGCTGATGTGCATTAATGGGAGACCATAACCCGATGGACCGACAATAAAGTCTATAGGTGCGGCTGACTTCAGAACCTCTATGATGGCTTCGGGTTCTTCTCCAATCATGGCTGATGCCATCGTTCTGTCTATGAAGATCTGGCCGTCTTCTAAGCCACAGAGATCAAAGCTCCGAGTTCCGGGGTCTATGCCAACTACCTTCACCATCGGTAGAACTCCTCAAACAAGATTTCAATTCCTTGATCTTAATTCCTCTAAACGTCTGACCACGCTTACCTAATACCTTTAATTCAGGTATGAATCAATATTGCAATGTATTGGGTGATCTTAATGGTCAGAGTGGTTGGCATAGATCCAGGCACTAAAAGCATGGATGTTTGCGCATTGGACGATGGAGAGGTATACTATGAGAAGGCAGTGGACACTGCTGACGTGGCTCAGAGACCAGAAATCTTGATTGAGGCTGTAGAGGCGGTGATGCCTGTAGACCTCATCTCCGGCCCATCAGGTTATGGCGTAGAGATAACCTACCTAAGAGATATCCCTGAGGAAATCCTTGAGGATTGGTATTATGAGTACATACTTCTCACAAACAAGGAGCACATAGAGAAAGCCGTTGAAAAAGAGGTCTTTGGAGCCTTGGTCTACTACGCCATGACCAAATCAGCGATTGAGATGAAGCGTAGAGATTGGCCTGTTTGCTACATACCAGGAGTTATTCAACTATCGACCGTACCGAGGCACAGGAAAGTCAACAAGATGGACATGGGGACCGCCGATAAGATGTGTGTCGCAGTGCTCGGCGTCTTTGACCAAGCCAAGAGGCTGGAAATCCCTTACTCTGAGACATCTTTCATACAGGTGGAAGTGGGATTCGGCTACAACGCGATTCTAGGCGTCGAGGAAGGTAAAATAGTAGACGGTATCGGCGGTACAACCATAAGCGGCCCTGGCTTCCTCACCATCGCTAGTATGGACGCCGAACTTGTTCAACTAGTAGGAAGCTGGGATAAGGCCGATGTATTTGCTGGTGGCTGCGCATCGATATCGGGTAGGTTAACCCCAGAGGAGCTTGTTGACGATGTTGACGTGGATGAGAACTCCAAGATTGCTTGGGACGCTATGATGGAAGGCGTCATAAAAGGGGTTCGATCAATGTGCGTCGCCGTTCCGACGCCGAGGGAAATACTTATCTCAGGTAGGTTAACAAAAATCAAGAAAGTTGAGGATGAGCTAAAAAAAGAGCTTTCCGGCCTGGCTCCCGTTAAAAGAGTGGGGTGGCTTAAAGAGATCAGAGAGGTTAAGGAGACAGCACAGGGATATGCGGTGGTCGCAGACGGGATTGCAGGAGGCAGATTTGAGAGCCTCGTCGAATGGATGAAGATAAGAGAAGCAAAGGGAACAGCCATGGATCATATATTCCACCCAAAGTTTGAGGGTTTAAAGGAGAGACTAACCCGAATTAACTCTTCATGGTCAGTAAAATAACCTCGAGTTGGACGTCATTTTAACATGATATAACACGGTTTTTTCGGGCTAGAATACACCTGATCACTTAAATCTACCGCTTCAGATTCTGTTGGTGGAGGTTGAGGTCTTGAAAATTAACGGAGTTGAGATCGGAGACGAGGACTTCGCCGAAGCCTTCCCCATGATAGCCGGGAGAGTCCTAATCACAGCCAAGAACAAGAAATGGGCTCTAACGGCGGCGAGGACAGCCACTGGCTTTGCATCTTCAATTATCCTCTCCCCGGCCGAGGCAGGCATAGAGGGAAGATACGTCCCTCCGAAAATGACTCCCGATGGAAGGATAGGAGCTGTAATCCAGATCTATCACAGAACAGGCCGTGAACTAAAGGCACAGATGATCACCCGGCTGAGCCAATGTGTCCTCACCTGTGCGACGACCTCTTGTTACGACTTCCTACCTCAGGCCAAGAAGAGGATCAAGGTAGGAACGGCAATCCGGCTCTTTGGCGACGGATTCGAGGAAAGAGACACCTTAGATGGTCGGAGGATCTGGAGGATACCGGTGATGGAAGGGGAGTTCATCATAGAGGATAGATTCGGAATTATAAGGGCCATCGCCGGTGGAAACTTCATCATAATGGCCGAGAGCCCGGATGCTGGGCTTAAAGCTGCCGAGGAAGCAGTGAGGGCTATAAAGAGAGTTCAAGGCGTCATCCTCCCATTTCCTGGGGGAATTATACGCTCAGGCTCAAAGGTTGGTTCGATGAAGTACAAACTCGGGGCTTCTACCAACCATCCCTTCTGTCCTACGCTGAGGGATACCCTCCCCGAAACTCAGATACCTGAGGGTGTAAAAAGCGTGTTTGAGCTCGTCTTCAACGGGCTCACCCCAGGGCTTATCAAGAAGTCAACCGCCGAAGGCATCAGAGCGGCCGCCAACGTACCTGGCGTGAGAAAGATTACGGCCGTTAATTTCGGTGGGAAGCTAGGTCCAGTGCAGGTGAACCTTAAGGAAGCCCTAGAATCGGCTTAACCCTCTGCTTGACATTCCCAAAACGCCAAAGGTATTATCTGCCTCTTATAGAGAGGCCACGGAAATTCGCCCCGTTCATGAACAATGTTTAATAGGAAACCTATACCTAAAGGATGCCTAGACTGCGCTAGAGGATATCAAAAGAGAGGACGACCGAATTCAAAGAGAACTAGAAAAAGATACAAAAAGGGATGAGAAGATCTCTGTTAAAAATCAGTTCATTTTTTAAGAGCTGCCTGCCTTAAGGAGTGCTTCACCGCATTGCGGATGGTGTAGCCCGCCAAGTGAAGGATGGGCTCCCCCAACTCCGGATCCACCTGCATGCTAGCGGTACAAGGATAGGAATGGTGAGACTTAGCGACTGTGTCCTCTATGTTTGAGATCTTCGTCCACCTGATCTGTCGAGCCACGTACCACGTAGACCCACATGGGGCACTTCTGATGACTCTCGCGTCGGAGATTGTGTCATTGGTTATATCTATTTCTAACAACGGTTTACCTATCTTGTAGGTTCTCACAAATTGGTCGATGGTCGGTTGTCCAGTCTCATCCAGTACGCAGAAAGGCTTTGGGAAGGCATACTCCAAGCCTAAGGCGTTCAGCCTCTCCTCAAGTTGATTCTGTAGACCAGGAGGACACCAGCGTCTATCTTCGATGGGCACTATCACTCCCTTCATATGGGCTTCAGCAGCGACATCGGGTGTCGCCAAGAGAAGGTCGGGGTGGAGACCCACGGCGACTAACATGTCGCAGTTAGGCATATTCTTAGGTAAGTGTCTCCTCGGCTCCTCGATCACGAAAGGTAGGTTCTTAGGCACCTCGTGTGCTCCATAGATGTCTGAGGCGTATGAACCGTAATCAGTTCTGCAGTAGTCACAGGCTAGGTCGCATGATATGCAGAAGGTGGAGAGATTGCAGAGGTTCCCTATGACCCGCTCGGCAAACTCATCGCCAAACAAGAAGTATAGACGCAAATCGTCACTGGCTCCCTAGGATAAAACGTGTTTACTGTCTTCCTATCATACCCTCGGCTTTAGTAGCTCTCCAGGTCTGGGGGCTATCAATGGTATCTAAGTTTAAACGTTTCTTCCAGCTCTTTGATTGCCTTGATGGCCGAGGATGTTGGGGAAAAGTCTATGGGCGCCATTCGCCGCGCATCCGCCCTTAGAATTTTCTGATCAAAGGGGATAACACCTACTATCTCCAACCCTATCTCCTTAAGAGACGCTTCAATAAAGCTTCTATCTTCGTCGGTTATGATCTTGTTCCCAACGGCGAGGACTTCCTTCACCCTTATATCCGACGCCAGTCCCACAATCTTTCGAGCTGTCTCCAAAGACTGCGCACCTGGCTCCACCACGCAAAGCATGACGTCGAAACCACGAACTGTTGCTCGACCCAGGTGCTCAAGTCCTGCCTCCATGTCCATGATGACCACCTCATCCCTCTCCAGGGTGAGGTGTCGGATCAAGGCGCGGACTAAGGAGTTGGCAGGGCACATACATCCTGAGCCCCCTGAGCGAATAGTCCCCATGACAAGGAGCCTCACATCGTCGGGCCCTACGACACCATATTTATCAGCTATGTCGTTAACAGTGGGGTTAAGGGTGAAGATAGGCCCTTCTCCTGCCCTCTCTCTGACAAGCTCCTCGTTCTCGGTGATGGGTACAATCCTTGAAGCCACATCAGCAGGGATTCCTAAAGCGTAAGCTAGATTCATCGCAGGGTCGGCGTCGACGGCTAGAACCCTGTACTCATCGCGACTAAAGAAACGGGATAGTGTACCAGCTATCAGAGTTTTTCCTACTCCCCCCTTGCCACCTACAGCTATTTTCATTGCAATCTACTCCTACGTGCTATGAATTGGGACGTGTTTCCCGTGCTCCGTATTGGTCGAGAAAAATACTATTCTCCTTTTTTCCACTTCTCCTTCAGGAACTTGGGTACGGCCGAGGAGTCCATAGGTCCGACCATGACCTCCCAGCCGGTGAGTTCCTCGATCTCGCCGCTGAGACGAGATGCTCTTCCAGGTATAATCAGCTTTCTATGCCTTACCCTGTCCTCAGCCTCTAGTTCCTTGAGGGACTCGGATACCTTATCCGCGGTCAAGTGTCGACCTGCAACGGCGCTCTCAACGGAGAGCCCTTCCGTGTCCACCACCATCAGGTAGCCGTCTACACCTCCTGAGTCGAAATCTGACTCCACCGTGTAATAGGTCAAGGCAAAGTTAGTCGTGAACATGAAGGGAGAGTTTTCGTCAGGCTGCCCAAAGACTCTTATTCCGGAATCAACGGCCACCGGCTTCCTTGGATCTGTGTAAAGGTTTTGTCTAAATATAACCGTAGGCAGGAGTGCCCAACCCTCGATGCTATGCATGATCAAGAGGTCAGCGTACCGGGTGATCAGCATCGAAGCCAGATAGGCCTCCCTCCAGCTGGCTATCTCAGGGGACGTCTCATGGCTCATCCAAGCCACCATAGGGACACCGATGATTGGAAAGCCGAGGAGCTCATCACTAGTCTTGCAGGCTGAACGTCGTATCATAGTCAGATTATTGACGGTGTCCGCGAGTCCTTCATCAGGGTAGGTACCTATGTCCATAACGAGGTCCTCAACGCCGTATTCCATAAGAGTCTTGGTTAAAGACCTGAGGAGTCCGATGTCACCCGGAGCGAAGACAGCCAGAGGACAATTGTAGGCCAACGCCAAATCCGCCATCTCCCTCCAGTTATCCTTGGTCGCCGCGTAGATCAGAGGTCTCTTCCCCTCGGACGCCGCTAGGCCTGCCTCGATGACGCTTGATTTGAATGAACAGAGGACGAGGGGGAGCTCACTGTGCTCTAGGACCTTAGTCACCGCCCACTTGAAGCCCTCAGAGTGACTAGAGGTGGATCGGATGGCTACGAGGTCGAGATTAAGTTCCTTGCCGATGTATAAGAATGAGAAGTTTTCGGTAGCCTTCACCCTTTTCACGATGTCCTCCTCCAGCATCTCGTCGGTGACATCGATGGCTATAGCGGTTGGATTAGAGTAAGTGAATTCGTGTCTATACATCACAAGTTTGCCACCGATCTTCACCGCCTTTTCACCAATGCCTATGGTGATCTCTCTCACAGGAGGCTTGAGTAGCTCCCACAGCTTGTTGTATGCGTTCCTGTATTTCTCTTGCAGGAGCGGCGGGCACTGGTCTAAAGTGACTTCCCGGTTGACTAGCTTGGTCGCGAAGGCCATGCAGTTCTCCTCGCCGCACTCCTTACAGTTTGTTCTTGGCAGCAATTTGTAGACATCGATAGGGCTGATCTCCTTTCTACCTGCCTTCTTAACTTCTCTCTCAGACATATTCTCTATCCTCCTTAGATCTTCACGGTAACCCAGTCGGAGATCCTCTCAGGACTCCCTTTTTTAACGTTCGTGAGCTTGTCCACCACTTCCTTAACCGTTTTAACTGCCGAGGGGTGCATCATCATGAAATAGTCGACCCCTGTCAGGAGAAGGGTCAGAGCGGTAACCGTCTCCCATATAGGTCCTCTGAGCTCTCGGGGGCCCCACTCGGGAGCCATCTTCATCCACGCTTCCCTCGCAGCCCAGGCATTAGTTGTGCCCGAGGACATTGGGTGTTGGAGTTCCTCGTCGCCTAGGAGTCCGGCTAGTCGGGTGCGTTCCATGATGCTGAAGGCGTAGTCTAGTCCGTAGCCAAGGGCCGCCGTCGTTGTGTCTATGACGATTCTCTCCCTGGGGAGGACCTCATAGAGCCTTCGGTTCAGTTCCCTTGCCTTTGCCATGTCCATTGAGGTGAAGGAGATCGTAGTGTGCCCGTGTTTTTCGATGGCCTTCCCTATACGCTCGACATCCATGTCTAGGGTCACCGAGTTGAAGAGCAGTCTCTCTCCTTCAGATGCCTCCGCTATCTTCTCGAAGACCACCATGTCCTTGCCAGGGTCTCCAGAGCCTCCGACTGCCAGGGGAACATCCACGGCCTGAAGAACTTCCTCGACGGTTTTGGCGGCCTGCTGGGGTGATGTGTCCTTCACCAAGGGATCAACACTGACGAGGTGTAGATTTACCATCTCAGCCCCGAACTTGTCTACGGAGAGCTTCGCCCACGCCGCCGGGTCCTCAACAACCTCCTCGACGTGCATCTTAACAGCCTTCGCCAGAGGTATCTTGGTGTCGAAGACATCGAAGGATAACACCGGTGGATGGAGCATAGAGCTCTCGAAGAGATAGAAGGCGGGAGACTTCTCGCCGCCAATGACTATGGATTTTCCCCGGGATCCTCCTTCCGTCTTAGTAGCTCCCAACTTCACCTCTAGGATCTGACCAGGATATTCCTGTACCGGAGGTGAAAACTTGGCCTTTAAAAGTTCAAGGGGCTTTACCGCCGGTGGCGCCACAATCTTTGGAGTTGCAACCGCTCCGGTGGGCGGCTGCAGCCAGATCTCTAGGTCTCCGATCTCTAGGTCCACGTCTTCTAGCTCTAGCTCTTCGAACTTGCTGAGGAGATCTAGAAGTTTGGAGTCGAATTTGATTGTGGGTCTCTGATTCTCTTCCTCTTCTGAAATGTGGACTCACCTCTTCTTCTCGACCAAACGAATGATGATCTTGTTGGCGTGGATCTTCGCACCCTTGAGGATTATCTTTAATCCAAGTCCACTTGCTGTGACGGGGATGGTGGTTGCAATCGTGGGTGTCACAGGGTCTTCCGCTACTACTTCCTCGACTTCTGGTTCGGCTTCAACCACTAAGGCCTCCCATCTCTCAACGACGGGGTGTGCCTTCGTCTCTAGAAAAGTCTTCAACTCGTCGACTGTCTCCACATCCTTCTCAGTGGCAATCTTATCTGCGATATCCTCCGGCATGAATTCGCCCAACCGTTCCTTGACGCTTGAAGGCATCCAAACGATTCGGTTCCATCCCCCATCGGCCTGGAGGAACTTGGGTGACCTCATATACTCGATGGAGAGGCCGTGGAAGCCATCCACCTGCCTCCCTCCTGCGGTTGAGTCCGCCATGGTGGAGAAAGGCAGCCCGTTGACCGCGACGCCTTTGAAGTCGCGGTGAACGATGCCCATGCCATCCACTTCGGGTATGTAGAAAGCTGTTGCCTCGAAGCATCCACATGAGGTATGAGGATAATCAAACGCAGTGTAGAGGTGTACTCTGGTGATTTCTCCCAGCGATTTGTCTTTTACTGCATCATTGCCTCCTGAAAACTCACCCTTGATCGGATCAAGTAGTTCACCCTTTTCGATCTTGAAGAGGGGGCCCTTTGGATCTATCCGCGCCGCCGCCCTCCCGTCGAACCAGCTTATGGCGCCACAGTTGGAGTATCTTTGGGGGGTTATGATGCAAACATGGGTTGGCGCGAAGGATTGGCAGAGGGAGCATCCATAGAAGGAGTCAACCTCCTCGTCTTTTAGCCCTCTAGCCCTGGCGTCTCGGGCCTCGTAGATCTTCAGAGCCTCTTCCCATTTCTCCTTGACTCCATCAGGGTCTGTGATGAAGGTGACCTGTATCTTTTCGATGATAGGTAGTTCGCTCTTGAAGAGCCTTTGCAGTACCTTTCCTATGAGGTTGAAGGAGTTCAGACCCTTTTTGACAGATCTCTTGCTCAGCCTAAGCCAGATGTCGTAGCGCTGATTTAGGTGCATGAAGCCCTCGATAAAGTTGCAGTACTCGTGGATGCGCCGCTCGAAGACTCCTTCTAGTTCCTCCTCAACTTGCTTCCCCGCAACCTCTATGAAGATACCGAGGGGCCATCTGCTCCCCTCTTCCATGGCCTTAATATCGGTGCCTATGACCGCTATCTTTCCATCTTCAATATCATCTATCTCCCTCGTCCTTACGAGTTCGAACTTGTTCTCTATCTTGGGGCCTCCAAGCTCTACGAACATATCGGGTCCTCTGATCCGCTCTCCCTCGTATATTACGCCTACGTCTACAGGGATATCTTCGAACATCGACATCTTCACTTCCCTCCTAACTTGATTAACAGCTCCTCTAAATATTTTTGCCAATCCTTAGACGTGAGGTTGGGGAAAGACCAAGACGCGTGGGGTTGATAATATGGGTCTAATGTGATCGTTGTGAGGTGCTGGGAGAAGTGTTTAAGTCCTGAAAGGATAACCCACATCATGTTGTAGGGAACACCTAGAAAGAGGGAAAGGTCATATGTTCCCTTACCGTCTAATCCCTCCCACGTTGCATCGCTAAGCCTGTTTGCGATATCCATCACTGGCATCCAAGTATCTGGCTGAAAACCTCTCTTGATGAATTCTCCGATTATATGTGCAGTAGCAACAATGGGTATATCAGCTGTCTTGGAAAGATCTATGGAGTAGTCGATGAGTTTACCCTGGTCTAAGCTTATTTCCGCTGCTTGATGACCGACGACGAGGATGGGTCGCTTCGACTTCTTCAACATAGCCTTGATGACCTCGGGCTTCTTGATAACGAGGGCTTTCGAGGGCCCAGGAACTTCGGCGATCTGCCAAGGGGTGGCGCTCATTTTACTCTTTCCTCTTCCTGATCATCCTTGGGAGAAGCGTTGGGTCAGGTATGGAGACCTCCTTCCATCCCTTCTCTTCCAGAATCTTTAAGATGTCTTCCTTCATGGTGAGAGGGATATCCGTATGGCTCCTTATGAAGAGATGGATGTCGTTGGGCATCGTCCCATAGAGGCGTTTGTGAAGATCGATGTAGTGAGTGAGCTTGATAGCTCTACCTTTCATTGTGTCGTTGGGTCTCATACAGAGTTTTGCCGCCATAACCATCGCTTCTTCCTTCGTCTCAGCCGTGTAGAACAAGTGTTCCGGTGCCGGCCCAGCATAAACCTTGCTCCCTGTGCGAGCGTCGTAGACATACCAATCGTCGTCTTTATCCTCCCTACCCAGGAGCATTCTCCTATACTTCGATCCTTGGGGTCCGACGATTACAGGTATCCCCAGCCGCCAGCACCCGCTTGCAATTGAGGCGGCCTTTTGAGAGTAGGCGCCCCAAGCGATTCCGACTGCACCAACCCTATTATGTATGTAGTCAGCGATCTCCTCGTAGTTGCCTCGAAGGTTTCGCTTGGCAAATATGTTTGCGATCTTGATGGCAGCCCCTGCTATGTGAGAATTAGCAACACAGGACCCCACGTTCGCGATGCCACCCGCGTCGAAGTTTCCTGAGAACGTCTCGTAAGGTGTTTCACCCTCCTCGTTCTTATGCATCGCAATCGACATGGCAGAGCACCCAGAGGTGACAACAATATATTTACGTTTGGCGAACTCCTCACACATCTCAGCAACTTCTTCTCCGCCATGGGGGTAGTTGGCGCAGCCTACGAATGCGATTACGCCAGGGATCTCGCCCAAGACTATGGGGCTGCCCACGTTTCTGATCTCCACATCCTGTATCGCCCCTCTCCCTACCCTAATCTTGAACCTCTCTTCTCTAAGCTTACCTTCAGACGCCACGATGATCAGAGTGTGTGGAGCTATGCCGACGGCGCAGGCGCTGTCGCAGCGTCCGCATCCTATGCACTCATCATAGAGGTCTGAAAGAGACTCTAGGTTTCCCTGAGCCGCCTCAATCACGGCCTCTCGAATAGGCAGGTCAACAGGACAGGACCGTCTACAGTCGTTACACTTCGTACAGGTCTTGGCTATATCTTTAATCTCTTCCACGCTGGGCAGAGCTTTAAACTTTTGTCTTTTGGGAGCCACCTCCAGCACTGTCTTAACAGCCACTTCGCCGATTTTGTCTGGGTCGAGGATGAGGACGCCTGGCACATTGCCACTGACGAGGTCTGCCACGATCTCATCAGCTGGATCTTCTGTTCTATCCGGCAGTCCCAGGCAGTTTTTATCGCTTGAGGCGATTATTGGAGCTTTGATTTTTTGGGCTTCTAGATGGGTATCTGTGCGAATGCATTGTTCATCGACGACGATGACATCCGGGATACCGCTTCTCACGAATCGAAGCGTCCAAGAGATGGGGCCAACGATCTTTGCCGCCTTGTTGTATCGAGTCATGTCGTGTGCTGTACAGCATAGACCTGAGACCTCCACATCAGCGTAGAGATTGTGATCCGTAAGGTAGTCCATGATACCGACGGCCGGAGGAACGTTGTGACCTATACAGAGTATAACGGGTTTAGTGGTGTCGACAACGCCAAACCCTATGTCCGCGAGAGGCGCCTCAGGGTCGGCCTTCGGGAAGCCGTAGGTCGCAATTTGCGCGATGTCGGCGACCTCCAATCCAACATGGTCGATCATACCCGCGTGGAAAACCTTGGACTCAAAGTCTAGGTTGCTAGCCTCCTGCCCCGTGTGAGTCGCAGAGAGAAGATGTGTTATCTGGCTCTCAAGGTAGTCTAAGATGTCCTCTAAATCTTTAAGGGTCTTAGGTCTAACGCCGCAGACCATACGGGTAATTGGAGCCTCCACCTGGATATTTAAGCCGCCAACATCAATAGGGCTATTTCGACCATACTTCTCGATGAGGTGTTCGACTAGGTGTCTTGCATGGGCTGTGTGGGTGGCCGCACCTATACAGCTAGCGAGTAGAACGATTCGGGATTGTTGGGCCGCCATATCTATTCCACAAGCCCCTCTTTTACCCTTCGAAAGGTCACATTTGCCATAAGTGCATAGGCAGCAAACATCACAGAAGGGCATGTAGAAGGGCTTATACTTCTCTAGAAGTTTATGATCCCACTGTCTTAAGTCGGTCACGCTGGGAAAGGGCGTTGGGCCTAGCGGTTCAGCCCACGTCTCCTCGTAGATCCTACCAACGGAGAGCTCTAGGTCTCTTAATGTGCCTAAGCGTGTTTTAAGCTCCTTTACCTTGATAACTGCATCTCTTTTAGACATGAGGGGTCACCAACAAAATTATATAGTTATATATATTTTTAAGCATATTGTTAATATTTTAAACATAAAATTATATTTTATTCTTATTTCTCCAAGTGAAAATAATACATTAGAGGGTTTCTTTAACTTCATATATTGAAACAAAACCCATAGTGTACTTGGAGAGTAAAATAAATTGTTGGAAGACACAAAGAAGGTCATAGCAGTCTCAGGCAAAGGAGGAGTAGGAAAGACCACCTTAACTGCTTTGATGATCAAGACCCTTACAGAGGCAAACGGTCGAAGCATTCTTGCTATCGACGCCAACCCCGACTCCAACCTCCCCGACCTTTTGGGGATACCCGTCTCCAAAACCGTGGGTACAGTGGCACTTGAATTGAAGAAGGCCATAGAGCGTTCAGAGATCCCACCTGGAATGACTAAGAAGGACATCCTTGAATACCATATCTTCGAGATCTTAGAGGAGACACCAAAGTTCGATTTCCTCGTGATGGGGAGAAGCGAAGGCGAGGGCTGTTACTGCCTGGTGAACAACCTCCTCACTCGCATCATCGACACCCTCTCCAAGAACTATGACATCACCCTCATGGACATGGAAGCTGGCCTTGAACACCTCAGCCGGAGGACCGACCGGGATGTTAACACAATGATCGTGGTCACTGATGCAAGCCATATGGGTTTGTTGACGGCGAAAAGGATAAAGGAGCTCTCCAAGGAGGTTCACATCGACTTCGAGAAAATCTATCTCATAGGGAACAGATTCAACAAAGAGTTATATTCGACAATAAAACAGGAGGCGGACAAGATCGGCATCGAATTCGCAGGCATCATACCTCATGACGAAAACATTCTCAAGTACAACCTCACAGGGAAACCACTATTGAACCTTCCCTACGACAACCCAGCCCTCCTCGCAGTCAAAGGCATCATGAAGAGAATAGACCTCCTCCAATGATACATTAAAGTATTATGGACTTGGAAATCGACTAGAAAAATGAAGAAGTCCGACAAAAAAAATTAAATAAACGGTTATAAAATTGATAAACTGACGAAAAAAACCAGATTTTTGCCGCAGGTAAATCTCAGATGCCCGAAAGACACTTCACAGTAATATTTGAGCCTTCTGGCAAGAGAGTTCAGGTAGATGAGGATACTACCCTCCTAGAAGCAGCCCAGCTTGTCGGCGAAAGGATTAGAAGCGTATGTGGCGGAAAAGGGACCTGTGGTAAATGTAAGATTACCGTTGCAAAGGGTAAGGTTTCGACTTCACCTCGCTTCGACCCGAGTCTCCTGACAGCCAAAGAGATTTCCGAGGGCTACCATTTAGCCTGCCAGACCAGGGTTGTTGACGAAGTTGAGGCTGTGATCCCTCTTGAAAGCCGCATTGGTGGACAGCAGATATTAACTCAGGCAGTTATATCGAAAGTTGATTTGGACCCGTTGTGCAGGAAGTACTTTATCGAACCCGAGTTGCTTCCAGGTCGCCTAGATCCTGAACCTTTGGTAAGGACAATCCAAAAAAAATACTCTATGTCCGTGAATTTGACAGACTCTGTACGCTTGAGCCTAGATGATCTTAAGGGCTGGTCAGAGAACGGGGTGACCGTGACCGCTTGTCAGATCAACAACAACCTCCAGATAGGGAGAGTTGAAGTAGGAAATACTTCTGAGAGGAACTATGGATTGGCCATCGATGTTGGTACCACTAAAGTAGCCCTGTACCTCGTTAACCTGAACGACGGGACAATCATAGACACGGGTTCTGAGTACAATAGGCAGCTTCTTTTCGGTGAGGATCTCCTCTCAAGGATCGACTACGCTTTCAGGAAAAAGGGAGGCTTGAGGAAATTACAAAATGCCGTAGTCGACACCATAAACAGCCTTACCGAGGAAATCACCTCCAAGAACAACATTGAGATCGGAGATATCAATGACATAACTATCGCCGGAAACACCGTCATGACTTATTTAATAGTGGGGATTGATCCGTCGCATCTCGCCCAGTCGAAGGCTCCCGTCTCCCGAGATCCTGTCGAGGTCAAGGCGGAGAGTCTAGGAATCAAGGCCAACGCGAACACCTGGGTTTTTTGTCTCCCAAATGTCAGCCGTTTTGTGGGGGGTGACGCCATCGGAGACGTATTAACATCAGGGCTATTCGACAGCTCCGAGATATCGGTGTTGATCGATATGGGCACTAACGGGGAGGTGATAATTGGCTGCAGCGGATGGCTCTTCTCAACCTCCTGCGCCGCTGGGCCCGCCTTCGAAGGCTGGGGAATCAAGTTCGGGATGCGGTCTGTGGAGGGAGCCATCGAACATATAAAGATCGACAAGGAAAATCTTCGATCGAGCTACACGGTCATCGGGGATTCCTCGATGAAACCCCGCGGCATATGTGGTTCAGGTCTGATAGACGCCATGGCCGAGATGTTTGGTACTGGTATATTGGACTCACTAGGTAAAATAAGGAAAATGCATAGATCCTCTATGATTAGAGAGGGTGCCGAGGGTTTGGAATACCTCGTTGTCCCGGCCGAAGAGACAGACATTGAAAGAGATATAGTTATCACACAGAAAGATATCGACAACCTAGTGGATTCGAAGGCCGCGGCGTGTGCTGCCGTCGCTGTGCTTATGAAGAAAGTAGGCATCACCGTCTTAGAGGTTGATAACCTCTATCTCGCTGGTGCCTTTGGCATCTACATGGATACGAAGAGCGCTACCACCGTTGGAGTCTTCCCTGAATTCCCCAACGCGGAGGTCGTAGCTCTTGGAAATGGCTCAGTCGCCGGTTCATACCTCACACTTCTCTCGACAAAAAAGAGGGAACGTGCCGTGGAAATAGCTGACCTGATGACATATTACGACCTTACCACGGACCCCGACTTTATGGAGGAGTACAGCGCAGCTCTGCTAATACCTGGAAGGACCGATCTCTTTCCCAGTAGACAGTCTGCCAAAAGTTAATCTAATGATGATTGGATAGGAGATGTTAAATGCCAAGGGAAAGATCAATAGGAGCCGTCATCTTCAGGAGAGAAGAACACCCAATCTATCTCCTCCTCCACTATAAGTCAGGACATTGGGATTTCGTTAAGGGTAACATAGAGAAGGGGGAAAGAGAAAAGGAGACCGTTGTAAGAGAGACTAAAGAGGAGGCAGGAATCGAGGACCTCGTTTTTCTAGAGGGATTCAGGGATAAGATTTCATACTTTTACAGGAGGGGGAATAGTACGGTATACAAGGAAGTAGTCTTTTTTCTCGCGGAGACCAAAACCGAGGAGGTAGAGCTCTCTTACGAGCACATTGGTTATCAATGGTTGAGGTATGAGGAAGCTTACGAAAAAACAACATACAAAAACTCTAAGAAGGTTATACAAAAGGCTCATCAATTTCTCACAGATAGACAGAAGTAAAGCGGTACAAGGCGTTTTGAAGTCCTTTCGTGCTTATTTAAGGGCATGATAATAATTGGTTTTAAAATCTGTAAGGAGGAAAGAATTTGTCTAAAGTTGTTAAGATTGGGATTGTAAAAGCCGGGTGCATTGGTACCCTACCAATCCTAGAATTTCTTTTAGACGAAAGAGCTGACCGGACTGACATCGATGTCAGGGTAGTCGGAGCCGGGGCCAAGCTCGGACCGGAGCAGTGTGAAGAAGTCGCCACTAACATGCTGGACTTTAAGCCCGACTTGGCCATCATCATAAGCCCAAACGCTGCACTTAAGGGCCCCACCAAAGGAAGAGAGATTCTAAAAAGTGCTGGGATACCTACAATCGTAATATCTGATGGCCCTACTAAGAAAATCGCCGACGACCTGAAGGCAGCCGGCTTCGGATATATCATCATCGACGTGGACGCCATGATAGGAGCTAGGAGAGAGTTTCTCGACCCCGTAGAAATGAGCCTCTTCAACGCCGACATCATCAAAGTCCTCTCAGTTACAGGCGTTTTCAACATAGTCTTCGAAGAGATCGACCGCGTCATCCAGGCCTTGAAAGATGGGAAGACCCCCACACTTCCCACGATAAAGACCAATAAAGAGAAAGCAGCTGCGGCTTCAGGCCTCACAAACCCTTATGCCAGGTCCAAGGCTATGGCCGCCTACGAGGTCTCCAGGAGGGTAGCAGATGTCACGGTACAGGGTTGTTTCATGGTCAAGGAGCGTGAGAAGTATATTCCTTTAGTGGCCGCGGGCCACGAGATGATGCGATACGCTGCCAGACTCTTAGATGAGGCAAGGGAGATCGAGAAAGGCGCGGATACCCTTGCTAGAAGACCACATCACCCTGATGGCACTATCCTCAAGAAGAAAAAGCTGATGGAGAAGCCTAAGAGGCCAGGTGAATAGTCAGGTAGCTACCATCAGATTTTAACGTAGACTTGGACAAGGCCCTGAATAGAAACATATCTAGTTGTTTCTGGAATCATATAGATGACAATAAATAGATATTGGATGGGTAGTCACTAGAATTTTGGAATTATCTCCTTCGCTATTAGATCGATGGAGATCTTCTTCTTGGGTCCGATAGGCGACCCTATAACTACCTGCGTAACCCCCATCTCTACTAGGCCCTCGATTCTCTCCGCACATTCCTCTGGTGTACCGTATATAGAAAAAGCCTCAACCATCTCGTCGGTGACCCCTTGGAAGGCCCCGCCAAAGTCGCCCTTACCCAAAGCATCAGAGATTTTGGTAGCCTCTTCAACAGGGATATCGTGTCTTTCTAGAATTTTAGACTGACTGCCAGCGACGATGAACGCCACGATAGGCACAACCTTTTTCTTGGCCTTCTTGGCGTCGTGGTCGACTGAGAAACTGGCATAGGCCACTACGTCGACATCACTCATATCTTTCCCCCCTGACTCCACCCCTTTTCTAATTTGCTTCACAGCATACTCGAAGTCCATAGGGTGGGCCGCGTTGATTAGGATACCGTCACCTATCCTTCCTGCCAGCTCAAGCATCTTGGGGCCCTGAGCTCCTACGTAGATGGGAATATCCCTCGAGGCCTTATAGAGCATGTTGGCTCCGTCAAGCTGAACCATATCACCCTCATACTTAACCGGTTCGCCTTTCCAGAGTCTGCGAGTCACCTCTACGCTCTCCTTGATCGTCGTTAGAGGCTTCTTGAAAGCTATCCCTAGGGCGGCTAGGGTAACCTTGTCCCCGGCGCCGAGGCCGAGGATTGCTCTCTCACCTGAAATCTCGTCCAGAGAGGCGACAGCCGATGCCGTCCAAGCTGGGCTGATGACGTACGGATTCGTTACTCCAGGTCCGAGGTTTATCATTTCTGTGTTTAGGGCGATGGCTGTCAGAACTATATAGGGGTTCCTATTGCAGTAGTGATCTGTTATCCATACGTATTTGAAACCGCCCCTCTCGGCTGCTATTGTGTTATCAATAATCTTCTTTGGGGCAGTGTCAGGCACGAATTCTATCCCAAATTTTACCAAGAGAACTCCCTCCCAAAACTCATCTAAACAATATGGCCTGAAAGGCTAATTTAAGTTCTATTCGGAGATATGAAAGGAATATTTAAGCTCGATGTTGAAGTGTAGCAGTATATCCCTTTTCATCACCTGAGAGTCATCAAGTAGTCAGAAGGATGCTCCCCGACGACAAGCCTAAAGATGTCGCCCCTTTTCCCCACAATCCTTTCCAAGGTTCCCTCGGCCATAATATCTTCATTTCTACGGGTTTGTTCGCAGAATCTACCTCTGAAGGATACGATCTCTACAGGCGGGGTTTTTATCCTATCTCTTAGAACTCGTACGTCTTTGATCCTGTACCTGCAGGGTGTCAGGATGTTTTCTTTGTCGTCTTCGATTGTGGCTTGAAGCAAAACCCGTCCCATAGGATAGTAAACATTTTCCCCATATCTTTCCTCAACCTCATCCCAATCCTTAACACAGCGAACAAAGTAATCTACACCCCTGAACTTCCCTTGTAGAACCTTCCTCGCCTCATGCCTCGCGAAGTCTTCGAACTTCATACTGTCCTCCATGGATCGATTCCTATATAGTTTGTGAAGATCGGATTGACTGTAGGCCTTAAAGTCCTTTGCCTCTCCGACCAGGGCCTTCAGAGCTTCATGGCCTATCCTACCAGCTTCTATCCCATAGACTATTATGTCTATGTCTGAGCTGTTGGTCTGCAATCCTACAAGAAGCGAACCCGAAACCCCGAGATACCTCCAGGGCAGATCCGTGGCAGATCTTAAAAGGTCACATAGCTCAAGAGCCTTTCTTTCCATATTGTTTAGATCTCTCCTATCCACCAGTTTCCTCAGCTTCTCAATTGGGAGATAATGAACCTTCACCTTACCGAGAGGTACACCCTGCATCTCTCGGTTGAACACGCGATCGTTGTATATGTAGATGGGCCACCTCTCTCTAAGGATCTTCCGCCTCTTCTTGAGGGAATAAACCTTTCTATAACGAATTCCTTCCCGCTCCCTGTTCCCACACGCATCAGGGACATATCTTACGTAGGCCACGACTCTGCGGGGCGGGTGTATCAAGCCCTTTACATCGAAGATAAGTCCTTCCGTGGTCTCAATGAAATCCCCTTCCCTTGGCCTCATACAAAGACCCTCTAGCTATAAGAACGCGGAATTGCACTTATCTTATAAATCCTTTCCCTCAGTCATTGATTTAGTGTTCCATAATAACACTGGTGAACCTGGTGTCCTCGCTTATAGATCACCTCGGTCTCACCGAGAATCATATATACGAGGTGGTGCTCTCAACCTATGGACGTGAAGGTAGACCTCACGCAGCGCCTATGGGCATGACCTTCAGGCAGCCGAGAGAGATAATAATCCGCCCCTTCAAGACGAGCCTAACTTATAATAATCTATGTGAATCTAGGTGCGGTGTTGTTAACGTCACATCCGACCCTGAGCTCTTCTATCGTACAGCGTTTAAGGAAACCCTTCCGAGTGGTGAATCTCCTCAAGAGTGGTTTGAAACCGCGAAAAAAGTGAAGGCTCCACGCCTCAAATTAGCGCCTTACCACATAGAGTTCGTAGTCAAGTGGATCGGTGAAGAGATCAGAGAGAGGGCGATAATCTCCTGCGAGGTCAAAGGATTCAAAGGCGAAAAAATCTTCTCACGTCCTTACTGTCGGGCGGCCTTCGCGTCTATCGAGTGCATCATACACGCAACACGTATAAAGGAATATCTTTCACGTGGTTGGGTCGAAACTGCAGAGGAGCTAATCAGGCTAGTGAATAATTATAGAAGCCTATGTGAGAGAGTTGCCCCTCACTCAAAATATACCAAAATAGTAGATGAGCTTCTCGCATTCATCGAGATTTGGAGACAGCAGGCTAAGGTTGGTTAAATCTCTTTTGGTTTAGGGAAGTCACTGAGGAAGGTCCGAGAATTATATGAGGTACTTGGCAAAAACGATAAAGACGAAATATTGGAAACCTGGGGAAGACTTTGTAAATGTGGTCATAGACTCGGCGGGAAGGTTATGCAAAGCGGGAGATATCCTGGTCGTCTCCGAGAAGGCTGTTTCAATTGCCAAAGGAAGAATCATCGATGAAAGCAGGGTCAAAAGAGGGGCGCTGGCAAAAGTCATCACAGTCCTGTGGATGAGAAAGGTGTGGGGCTACATACTGGGATACATCTGTAGGCTAAACAAGGAGAACATAGAGAGATTGAGAAGCTTTCCTCTAGAAGGAGGTACCGCCCACAAACAGCTTGCCCTAGAATACGCTGGATTCGGCCAAGCGTTGAGACACTTCTCGGAGGGTGGGATAGATGTGAGCAACCTTCCTTATAGCTACGCATGTCTTCCGCTGGAAGACGCTCAGAAAGTAGCAAAAAAGATCCACAGGTCGATAGAGGCGGCGACAGGGAAGAAAGTCGCCATTATGATCGCAGACTCCGATAAAACATACAGCTTCGGCGGACTACACTTGACCCCAAGACCTAAACCGCTAAAAGGTATAGTCTGCCTAGGGCTAACAGCATATGTTATCGGAAGACTATTCAAAGGTAAACCGCGTTCCACGCCTTTAGCATTAGCTGGGATAAATTTAGTAGTGGAAGAAGCCCTGAAAATCGCAGCTATAGCAAACAAGGTAAGAGGCTATGGCGCTGGGAGGACGATTTGGGATATGGCCGAACACTTTGGTGTAGAGTTGACTGAGGTGACTTGGGAAATGCTTGAAGAGGTGAACCACTGCCCCATCGTAGTCGTGAGGAGAGTCCTTGAATAGAGTTGTATGGTGTATAGATATCGAAATTGGCTCGAAGAAGATTCTTATTGGACTCTTGTCCACTTTCCTTGTACGGAAGAGATGCCTTAGGTCATGAAGATAGGGATATTAACAAGGAATGAGAACGCCTGGCACTCCGCCACACTCAATAAGGCTCTAGCGGAGAAGAAGGCAGAACCTGTCTGCTTTGGCTTCTCCGATTTAGCCGCTCGCGTCGCCGCTCATCCTACTGTCTCGCTTAGAGGAATGGATCTGGGGCGAGAGTTAGGAGCCATCATCGTCCGTCCCGTCGGCAGAGGTTCAGTCGACGAAGTGATCTTTCGGTTGGATGTCCTCCACCGGCTTGATAGGTTGGACTTGCCTGTTATTAATCACCCATCTTCGATCGAGAAAGCCGTAGACAAATACTATGCCTTAACTCTTTTAGAGGAAAATGGTATCAAAGTACCAAGGACCGTCATCACCGAGAATCTCATCGAAGCAATTAAGGCCTTCCGCTTTTTCGGCGGGACCGCAGTCATCAAACCTATCTTCGGCTCAAGAGGTATCGGCGTCGCACGGATCGCCGATGAAGATGTAGCAGAAAGGATCTTCAGAACCCTACGATTTCATAGACATGTACTCTACATCCAGGAATTTGTGCCCCACGGCGCCAAAGACATAAGGGCCTTTGTTATTGGAGACAGAGTGGTGGCAGCCATGCTACGCGTCTCAAACACTTGGAAGACGAACATATGGAGGGGGGCAACCCCATTGCCCCTCGAAGTGACAGAGGAAGTTGAGGATGTGGCCGTGAGAGCCGCAAAGACCATTGGCTGCGAAGTGGCCGGCGTAGACATAATGGAGACTGAAAGAGGCCTCCTTGTCAACGAGATCAACTCACAGCCCGGTTGGAAAGGACTCCAATCAACAACCCAGGTGAATATTGCTGGCGAGATTGCAGAACACGTGATATCAAGAGCAAGAGACTAACGGCTCAGAACTTATAATTTACCTCTTTACCCTTAACCTAACACCTAATGCTTTAATCTAAACATCGTCACTATCTATAGGTACGTAAACATGGAATAAATGATCTTTTCACCTTCAGGTGTNNTTCTCCCAGGCTGAAGCCTTTATCTTCACCAGCCAGCCCTCCCCATAGGGAGCTTCATTAACCTTTTCTGGGTAGCTTTCAAGCTCGCCGTTGACCTCCACTACCTTCCCCGAAACAGGGGCATATATGTCCGATACGGCTTTGATCGACTCTACGCTCATGAAGGACTCTCCTTTGGAGACCTTGGCTTCCTTCTTTGGTAACTCCACGTATACTATTTCGTGGAGCATCTTTTGAGCATAGTCGGTGACCCCAAGAACCACTATTCCGTCTTCTTGCTTGACCCATTCATGGGTCGAGTTGTATAGAAGATCCTCGGGAACCTCGTACTCCTCCTCGCTCAAGATGTCATCTCCTCTAACAGACCTTATGAAACATAAAAAAATAAAAGCTATGGTTTTCTGCGCTTCCACCCATATTTATCCTCGTCATAGAGAGGGAAGTCGGCCAACTCTGCTTTGGCCCTCCTCCTTCTCAGGTCGACGTACACAGTTCCTCCCACTACAGCGTGTTTCACTTCGACGTAAACGGATCCGACTCCCTTCCTCAGTAGGGGAGAGAATGTTCCGCTCGAGACAAAGCCGATTTCGATACCGTTATCATTATAGATTTTGTATCCATGCCTTGGAATACCCTGATCCACCATGTTCAAGCCCATGCGGCGCCATCTAAGCCTGCCTTTCCGCTCTTCCAAGACGTCCTTCCCAACGAAGTCTCCCTTATCAAACTTCACCAACCAGGAATAACCTGCCTCAAGAGGAGTGATCTCATCTGTCAGATCGCTTCCATAGAGGCATAGGCCAGCCTCTAGGCGTAGAGTGTCCCTTGCTCCTAGACCACAGGGCGATCCTCCATTCTTCTCCACCAGGTTGAGGAGACCACTCCAGAATTCTAAAGGAAAGTTCCTAGGGGTTCTCTCGATCCAGAGAGTGATCTCAAAACCGTCTTCACCTGTGTAACCCGTCCTCGAGATCCAGGCCTTTTCTCCATTCACATTGATCTCGGCGACATGGAACCGATTGAGGCCTTTGACAGCAGGGTATTCCTCCACGAGGACCTCCTCGGCTTTAGGTCCCTGAACCGCTAGCATAATAGTCGAATCCGAGACATCCCTAAGTGAAGTATTGAAGGTTTTTAGGTGGCTCTTCATCCAGTTGTAGTCTTTCTCACGGTTGCTGGCGTTGTAAACAAAAAGATATTGATCATCACTTATTCTAGAGACGACGCCGTCGTCGACCACCCCGCCCTTTTTGTTGCATAACATAGTGTATTGGCACTTTCCCACGTAGAGTTGGAAGACATCGTTAGCCGTCACGTAGTTCAAGAAGGATCTAGCCTCCTCACCCTCTACAAAAGACCTTCCCATATGAGATACATCAAAGATCCCCACGCTGTTTCTCACGGCCATGTGTTCCTCTTGAATAGAACCAAAGAAAAGAGGCATCTGGAAACCTGCGAACTCGACGATATTGCCGTGATCCTTGTGATAAGGGTATAGGGGAGTCCTCCTTAACATTCTCATTCTCCAGACTTGAGTCCTTCACGAAGAGTATTTAAGCGGTTAGAGATCTTCGGATGCTCAGCTCAACTCACAGGCTCTACGATTATCTTGAACTTCAAGGGATTCTTCTCAAGCTTAGATCCACATTGAGGACACGTCTCCAAAGGCTTTAAAATAATATCAAGAGACTCTATGCTTAGTCCATAATAGAAGAGGTAACCACACTCAGAGCACTTTATGACAAAGGGCATAAAAATAGTGCCAAAGGAGAAATTAATAAGGTGAGTCCCAAAACAGAAAGCCAAAAGAATGAGAAGAGAACAGAGACAGCTAAAACTACGATGATCATAACCGAAAAACCCACCGCCGCACATCGGATTGCAGAGACCTTGGCACAGGGCAAAGTTGAGGACATCAAGGAAGGAGATATAACTTATTATCTAATCGAACGCCAAGGGAAGCGTATCATCACCGTCCCATCCGTGGGCCACCTATATGCCCTAAAACAAGTCGAGGGTGGATGGAAGTACCCTGTCTTCAACGTGGAGTGGCAGGAAGCCCACAGTGTTCACAAGTCCTCAAGGTTCTCCAAGAAGTACCTAGACTCTATAAAAAAATTGGGAACTGAGGCCGATGAATTCGTGGGAGCCACTGACCTTGACATCGAAGGGGAGGTGATACTCCTAAACATCCTTAGATACGCCTGTGGCGTCGACGACGCCAAGAGAATGCGTTTTTCAACCCTCACCAAGGTCGACTTAGAGAAGGCCTATGAGAACACATCACCAACCATTGACTGGGGCTTGGCAAACGCCGGGCTAACTCGACACGTCCTCGATTTTTACTGGGGTGTGAACACAAGCAGAGCTCTCACCTCGGCGCTTAATAAGGCTGCGAACCTAGGCTTCAAGATTCTCTCCGCCGGCAGGGTGCAAGCCCCAACACTGCGCATCCTCACGAGGAAAGAGAAGGAGATCCGTCAATTCGTTCCCCAACTTTTCTGGCAAATAGAGCTCCAACTAGAGGCGGATAGTGAAAAGTTCACGGCACAATACGTTGAAGATAAGATATGGAACAAAGAGAAGGCTGACCAGATCCTGAGGGATATTGAAGGCAAAGAGGCGAAGGTAGACCGGATCACTACTAGGCGATACAAACACCACCCACCCATACCCTTCGATCTGACAACGCTACAGGTGGAGGCCTATCGCTTGTTCGGATACACGCCTACTAGAACCACCAGCGTCGCCCAAAACCTCTACAGTAATGGGCATATAAGTTATCCAAGAACTTCATCTCAACAGCTCCCGTCAACCATCAACTACAAAGAGATACTCCAAGCTCTGTCGAAGTTATCCAAATACAAAAAACTGGCAGAGGAATTGCTTGTAGAGGAAAAATTGGTTCCGAAGCAGGGGAAGAAACGTGATCCAGCACACCCAGCGATATATCCTACCACAGAACTCCCAAAGGAATTGCCAAGGACCCACAAAAAAATTTTTGATTTGGTTTGCAGAAGGTTTATGTCGGTCTTTGCCAAACCTGCGGTAAGAGAAACGATTAGAATAACGATATGTGTAGACGAATACAAGTTCGTCACTTCGGGACGTAGGACTATAGAGAAAAACTGGTACAAGTTCTATGGACCCTACGCAAAGTTCGAAGAGCATATCCTGCCGAAATTGGAGAAAGATGCGAAGATAAATGTGTTAGAAGTCGAACTTTTAGAGAAGGAGACATCACCACCAGATCGATACTCTCCAGCATCGATTATCAAAAAACTGGAACAGCTAAACCTTGGAACTAAAGCGACGAGAGCAGAGATCGTTCAGACACTCTTCAAACGCAGCTACATAGAGGGCAGAAGCATCAAGGTGACGAAACTTGGCGAGGGAGTTGTTGAAACCCTTGAGAAGAACTGTCCATCAATCCTCAGCGAAAGGCTGACTAAAGAGTTCGATGAAAAGATGGAGGCGATCAGAGAAGGCAAGCTGAAGAAGGAAGAAGTTATCGAAGAGGCCAAGGAAGTCTTGACAAAGATCATGAGGAACTTCAGGAAGAAGGAGACGGAGATGGGGAAAGAACTCGCCAAGGCGCTGAAGGAGGCTGAAAGGGCGAGGAGCAGGCTAGGAGTCTGTCCCAACTGTGGGAGCCACTTGAAGGTTGTCTACTCCCGCAAGACGAGAAAACGCTTCTGTGGATGTGAAGGATATCCAAAGTGCACTGTCAGCTTTCCGTTACCCCAGTTCGGCGATATCATACCTCTCAATAGAGAATGCAATGAGTGTGAGCTCCCCATGATCACGGTTAGGGCTAAGGGTAGGAGGCCCTTCAACATGTGCGTCAACCACAAGTGCCCATCCAAGGCCTCCTGGGATAAGAAGAAATCCTCAGCTAATCCATAAAGGTCTTTTAAATTACGTGCCTTGGCAATTCTTGGTGAGGGACTTGATCGGTGAAGAGGAGACCACGCAGCCTATAAAGAAGGGGAGATCCTCAAGGAGGAATCAACACCGAATCACGGCATTAAGGATTATCGACCTCTGTCGAACCATCAGTGAGAAGGGGCTTGACCCTTTCGAGGTGGAAGTTGAGGAGCTCTTCGAAAGGCTAGCACCTTTCTACAGTCAAGCCAAGGAGATGGAAGAACTCTACCTCGACATCTATGCGGTTCTAGGCCTCTCGAACGTGGTTTTTCATCAGGGAGAATGGATCAAACACAGGTCTTCCCTCTTATACTTTGATCCTCTCTTGGTGTTAATGAAGATAGAGTCCTTGTCCCCAGAGGCGCTTGCCAACATCTTTATCAAGGCTTGGCATCCAATCTTGGAGTTAGAGAGAATCACAGAGAAAGGTCTGGAAGAGGCTTTCAAATACTGGAGTACCCTCCCCAGCTTGGATGAGAGGATATTAAAGATCGACGCACAGGAGGTTGAGGCGGAGACAGTAGAGGTCCATGACTTAAAGAGACTCGGCTATCTATCTGAAGAAGAGTTCACCGCTGCCTTGGAGGATCTCTGGGAGGAGCTGATGCAGCTAGCCGATGAGGAGGAAGAGCTCTCCTACTGGGAGTTCGTAGACAGGGATTCGTACGAGCAGACGGTGTGGAGAGCCTATATGGTGAGCTTCCTCGTTAGCTACGGGTACGCCACACTTATGATCAACCCTCTAGAAGAAAAGATTACACTCACAGCGCTCAAGAAACGGAAAACAGGAGAGAGACTAGAGGTCTCATCCATACCCATTTCTATCTCATATAAGGAGTGGCAGGAGAGGAGGCAGGAACTTGGCCGACGAAGACACAGCTGAGGTCAAACGGAAGGTTAGAAGGGCTGCAAGGCTTCTGCTCTTTAAAAGACATCGGAAGCCAGGCGCCAAGGCCTGGGAGCTGAAGAGGGTCCTGGGCCGAAACTACATCGATATGGTCAGGCTCTTAGACGAGGAGCTCCAGAAGGTGGGATTGACCGTCAAGAAGGTTTCTGAGAGCAGGGATCAAGAGGGGGAGAAGAACCGTTACTACGTTGTGATGAAGGATCCTCCGAGAGGATCTGAGATACGGACCTTTGGGTGGAGGATTGACGATCTAGCGATCCTCGCGGCGACCCTTATGTTTATCCTCTCGAGGCAGGGAAAAGCCTCTCTTAGAGACGTAGAAAGAACCTTGGAGAGCAAGTTCCTCAAGTGGAAGGTGGAATACAACATAGATAGGTTCATCCGCATGGGATATCTGTCCGAGGACGACAAGGGCATGCTATATGTGGGATGGAGGACAAGAGCCGAAGTGGATCAGAAGACCCTCCTCAACCTACTGCTAGGCACTGAAAATGAAGGAGAACACTAATCTCATGTAGAACGCCTAGCAGAGATCCTTCTGATGATGGATCTTTTCTCAGCCTCCATCACTAGCTCAAAAAACCTACCTGTCAGCCGCCTTTCCCTTTCCAAGATATCTGCGGCCTTCTCTAGGGTGATGGCGTCCAACGCTAAGGCCACTGCCGCTGGTTTTCCAAACCTGGAGATGAGTTTCGATGTCTCCATGACCTTCCTCCAAGTCTTGAAGCCTTTGCTCCGCTTCGGTAGCCGGTCTAACATCTCCAAAATCCTATAGATCTCCTGAGGACGATCCTCGACCATGCCAATCGATGTTGAACCACAGTAGGAGCATTTAGGTCTATCTTCAAGATCGTGAATGCGTTTTTCCTCGATCATACGCTGGCAATCAACACAGATGAATGTTCTCACCTCGCTAAGGATCCTTGCTTTGGCTGAGGCGATGGCCAGCACCCTCAGTCTCTTAGGGGAGACGGGTTCCAGCCTGATCGACCGCCACCTTAGACAGGTCTTCATGATTGGGCTGGGTTCCTCCCTGTCTCCGAGAGAGACCAACTCTATCTCACCTTCCGCCATCCTCTTAAGAACCCCTATGGTGCCTCTAAGATCTAGATCCTTGAATATTACCTCCTTGAAGGCCTCCTCATAAACAATGGTGCCCCTTAGCCCTTTTACCAGCTGATCAACGACACTACTGTCGAGCTCTGCCTCTTTGACCAGTGACCCCATCCTTCTAGCCACTTGAACGAGTCTCCATCGGAAGTACCTGTCCTGTAGAATAGTGTCCTTCACGACCCGATTGAAGTCCTCTGTGATGCCGCTCTTGAAGACATCTACCACCTCTTCAGAGGAGAGGTGCTTCGACCTCAGAAACACTCTATAAGGGTCGTCGAAGACCGAGAGGGTCTCCCCTAGTGTCTCAGAGATCCATGAGCCGATGTACCTAGAAAGAGTCCTGTTGATGAGGGTCCCATAGTGGGTGTGAACGATGATAAGATCCTTCCACTTTTCGACGGTTATCCTCTCGTCGCAGGGTAAAGGTATTCCAACTCTTGCTTGCTCATAGCTATCACCTATAGCATCCTTGACCACCCTCCCATCCACCTGGAACTCCTCGGCGAGTGCCTCGGAAATCCGGTAGAGAGAGTGACTTTCTCTCACACCTTCCTCCACCCTTCTCCTTATCTTCCCCACCTCTTGGGCCACTGAATATGGCACAGGTATCTCCTCCCCCACCCAGCTGGGAATGGCGCCTACAGCGTCGGTGTCTGACTTCACATAGACCCCATCCCTGAAGATCTGTATGATTTTCCACACTGATCCCCCCATGATGAATTTCACCCCAGGATTTCCGTATTGGGCGATAAAGGACTCGTCCAGGGTGCCCACTGGCAGGTTCTTTGCTTCGTTGATGACGAGGTACTGCTTGACATAGGGTATCATTGATAGGTTATCAAAATAGTACTTGAAGAGCCTTTTATACCTCATGGGCCTACTGAAGACGTCCTCTTCCCGAGAAAACCAGGCAAGCTTTTGAATGAAACCTTCCATATAACTCAAGACGGCTTCAACGTCTTCCCTGGTTAGGTCTCTGAAGGGATAAGCTCTCTTGGCGATCTCGTGAGCCTCGCTTATCTTCCATCTTCTCTGGTAGACCATCATACCGGCCAATTCGTGCATCAGGACATCCAGGGGCTTCTCAGGTATGGAGACAGATTCTAACTCTGATCTATAGGCTCTCCCCACGATCACGATAGACTCTAAGGCATCGTCGGGGTCTTGTACCACCACCACGCCTTTGGCCAGACCTCCTACTTGGTGTCCACTCCTTCCGGCCCTCTGTAGTAGCCTCGTAACTTGCCTCGGCGAGTTGTACTGGATACATAGGTCTACCGATCCGACGTCGATGCCCAGTTCTAAGCTCGATGTACAATTATGAGTTATAAAACCATTTACAATGAAGTTAGACGTGGGGTTAACGTCAAACACATCGTACACAGGTTCTTCCTCATTGATCTCTTTGGTATCACATATGTTGTCCCAAAATATGTCAGAGTTTGACTTTTCCTTAATAGGGATTTGTTTGTTTTGAAGGTATCCAGCTATGGCAACTGGTAAGCCAGGACAAAGGTCTCTGGCTAGTAACCATTTCAATTCACCATGTTTATCAACGGTAAGAAGTCCATGATCAGGTGTACATTTCAAACTGAATCCTGTTTTAGTAGTGATTTGGATAAGCTGACTCATACCGGTTTTTCTAACCAACCGTGCAATGGCTGACCGAATCTTATGGGATTTAGATAGTGATGAAATGATTAGTGGTCCATTACAGGCTGCCAACTTTTCAATCGGTTTCCATTGACCATCGCTAAGTAGAACCCTAGAATCGCCTGATACACAAATGACGCCTTTCAGCTCACCTCTCTTAAGCCCCTCCTCTGTGCGAACCCTGGAATAACTGGAGAGGGAGCCGTGGTGGATGCTTACGGGAAAGTCCATGTCCCAGATCCTAAATCGGCTTGCCAGTATCTCGGCCATCGGCCTCGTGTTTGTGAAGAGGAGAGTAGACCCATGTCTCTCTATTAGGTCTCTCATGGCTCTAAGCCTGGCAGCTACTTCGGGAAATGTGTAGAGTTGTGTAGCTAGGCGGTGATCCTGCCTGGTAGGTATCGGGTGTATTACATCCAACTGGGTTTCCCTTACTACAGAGACATCGACCACCTCGCAACTCCTACCAACGCCTACTAGGAATTGAGCGACTTCCTTGGGGGAGCCGATGGTGGCGGAGAGGCCTACTATCTGGAAGTCTTTACCCGATATCCACCTGAGCCTTTCGAGGCTAAGGGAGAGCTGGGTACCCCTCTTATTGTCGACAAGCTCGTGGACCTCATCGACTATGACCCATTGTGTTGTCGCCAAGTGTTGGCTGAATCTTCTGCCGTTCAATAGGATCTGAAGGGTCTCAGGTGTCGTGACCAATATATCTGGAGGACTCAGGGCTTGTTTCCTTCTCTCTCTAACTTCGGTGTCCCCATGGCGGACGGAGATTCTGAAGTCGAGCCTCTTGCACCACCACTCAAGCCTATCGAGGAGGTCCCTGTTAAGCGCTCGAAGGGGAGATACATAGACGATCTTTATCCCCATCGATCTCGGCTGGGAGAGGAGCATTTGGAGGATGGGAAGGAAAGCTGCCTCCGTCTTCCCGGTACCAGTGGGCGCTATGAGCAAGACGTTCCTCCCTGATAGGATTATAGGTATAGTCTTGGTTTGTGGTATAGTGGGCTCGGCGAATCCGCTCTTGCTTAAAAGCCTCTGAAGGGGTTTGGACAGTGTATCGAAAATGCTACTCATACTTTAAGACACTCTTGTAGTGGTCGCTTAATAAACCCGATTAGGTCACGGCAACCACCAGCTCTCTATAATCACGTCTTTTTCTGTGAGACCATAAAGGTTTTCTTCACCTATGCTGACTTATTGGTCGTGAAGATAATCGATGCCCACGTCCACCTCCTTCCAGATAACTTCAATTCTAGGATGAGGATTTGGCTGGAGAGGAGGCTGGGCGTAACCATACCTCTTCGAATGGATGCTCCCAGTACTTACCTCCTCTTGAGAGAAATGGGGGTAGAATACATCTTCAACTTAACGCACGCCATCGAACCCGGAAACACCGAGCCCCTCAACCGGTGGCAGGCAAGCCTCAAAGAGAGATATGGGAACATAGTTGCATTCGGTGCCTTCCACCCTGAAACCGATGCATCGAACCTGTATGACATCTTCAGGGACTTCGACCTAGACGGGTTGAAGCTCCACCCCGGAGTTCAGAGATTTCACCCCGACTCGAGAAGGGCCTTGGAGATATACGATGTTCTTGAGGATCTAGATAAGCCCCTCCTCATCCATTCGGGTCACTTCATCGACAGCGGTTACAAATACACCCACCCACACTACTATGAGTCCCTTGTTGAAAGCTACTCTTTTCCCGTCATTCTTGCCCATTCATGTTATGAATACTTCACCTATCTAGAGAAATTTTTAGATATCAGAAGCAACATATATGCAGATTGTTCATTAGTCATGATAAAGGAGGAAATCATTAGTAGCACTCTAGGAAGAAGTGTAAAGTATTATCCTCCATCAAAAGAAATCTTCGAAAATTTCCAAGATAG
>JABAOF010005164.1_pt1 | contig 63180 bp, 54 predicted proteins | sample 7062171 | NCBI WGS metagenome assembly JABAOF01 (sample SAMN14538628, study PRJNA623070) | marine sediment metagenome | biome: marine biome [ENVO:00000428]; feature: marine pelagic biome [ENVO:01000023]; material: deep marine sediment [ENVO:00002113] | place: India: Gulf of Khambhat ...
TCATCCAGCGGCTCCTGCGGCACTCGAGCTTCAGGATCTCAGAGGAGGTCTACATCCACTCCAACTTGAGGATGATGAGAGAGGCGGTGGAACGAGCAGCGGGGGAGCCAGCGAAAATGGAGCACGATTGGAGCACGGAGAAGCCGGAGAAGGGAGGAACGCCTGTAATCCCTTATTTTTCAGTGAATTAGCAAGATGAGTGTTTGGATGCTAGGTTTCCTGAGAACCACCCGTCCTAGTCCCCTAGACNNCGAACCCCGGTTTGATGGCTGAGAACCACCCGTCCTAGTCCCCTAGACGATAGCGCCACCGGGTTGAGAATAAGCCAGAATACCAGATATACCCCTGTTAAGTCAAGGAATTCAGCTCTAAGCAAAGTCCAGGGATTCCGGTCAGAAGCTTTTTTTCTAGATGAAGGCCGGTTATTATTTAGACATTATTTCAACAATTCCGGATTTGACCTGATTCGATCATAAAGTTAAAATTTTCCCAAAAAAGTTTTATCCTGACTCAATTCATTACCATTACTTAGAAAAATCAGTTGCACAGATCTTCTTCACGCAACTTGGCTGTAATAAATTTTCCTGTTTAAGTTGGAACGACTGGAATCCTTACTATTTTGGCAATGAAAGATCCTGATAGAGCATGTAACAATTGCCGTCTATATCGTAAAAGGTGGCAAGCTTCACCATCCCTTCGATGATCCTGATATCCCCATCAAATTTGACGCCACTGCTTTCCAGCGTAGACCTGGCAGCTTCAATATTTTTCACGCCCCAGGTCAAGACCGCATTTCCGCCGGGTGGGGGCATTTTTTCCACTTGAGAAAGTCCGACATTTACCTTTTCAACCGGACTCTTCAGCTCGCACCAACCCAAATTTTCCATGTAATACAACAATTCGAATCCCAGCACTTCCTGATACCATTTCATGGATGCCTTGATGTCCGTGACATTAACACCACAGGTCAGTCCACCGTCAAAGTTTTCTTTCAAATCCATCTTTCCTCCCATTTTAAGAAATATAAGTTCTTATTTTATACTTGATATATTTATAAGTCAAGTTTATAATACAAAATAGTAAAAAAAATATTCGATGGTAAAATACCTATAATGAAAAATCACAGGCCGTACAATCTGTTTCACTACCGCTGGATCATTCCCGTTCTCGGAGTTCTCTACTCTCAAAATGGAGCAAAATTCGTCACACTTCTGAACGAGCTGAAAATAAGCCGCAGCGTGCTCACCTCTACCCTACGCAAGCTGATTGTCCAGGGTATTGTGATGCGAAATCCAGGATACGGCCATCCCTTGCGACCTGAATATATTTTAACCGATAAAGGCATTAGCCTCGGGCCCTTCTGCAAAGAAATGATGACGTGTATCAATGAAAAAAAGGGATACCATCTTTTTCAGTCTAAATGGGCTGTGCAGATCATTTATCTCTGTTCTCAGAGAGAAATCCGTTTTTCTGAATTAAAATCGGGCCTGGCACCAATCACTTCACGGGCCTTGTCCGAGGAGTTAAAGATACTGAATTCACAGGATTTCATCGAACGAAAGATTATCGAAAGTTTTCCGCCTTTAACCACCTACAGCCTGGCAAAGAAATCCATCCCATTTATTAAAGTGATTAAAAAGCATAAAAATGTTCTCATTCCTTTTTTATAAAGCTTTTTGTATGCTCATTGCATAATTCATGTTTAGAATCAATAAATTTGTTCATGTTTATCACTCCATTTGATTGACATTCTATTAAACTTTCTCCTTATTCTTCCTAAATTGACTTCCGAATTTGTCTTTGATATACAAAAAATATGTACCCAGAGATTTCAATCAAGATGGACATTTTTGCTGTATTCATTTTCTTGGGGATCATTCAAGGAATACTCCTGTCCTTCTTCTTTTTGAGCAAAAAAAACGGCGCTAATGTTTCAAATCGCATGCAAGGGTTGATCCTTTTGGCATTATCGGCCTTCAATTTTGAAATTTTATTATGCTATAGCGGCTACATCACAAAAGCCATTCACCTTGTCGATTTTTCCGAGCCATTAAACTTTTTTATTGGTCCTGCTTTTTATTTCATTATCCTGGCTAGAATTCATCAAAATTATAAATTTAACCTTCACCAAGCTTTACATTTTCTACCATTCATTCTCTATGGCTTTTATTCTATTCTTTTTTATATTCAGACTTCTGAATTCAAATTCAACGCGTTTCTCTCAGCATACCATCCAAAATTGAGTCACATTCCAGCAATCCAAGTTTTAAATCCAGATCCCCTATTGCTAAAAAGATATGTCAATGAACTATCGTTAATGCATCTATTCATCTATGTCGGAATCGGGCTTTACATCATCCATAAAGCTTTCAAACAAGAGAAACTCTCTTTTTTTTCCAGAGAAATCAAAGGGCTGGTTTGGTTAAGAAATTTTTCCTTTTTTATCATGATTTTCGTTTTTATTTGGCTTGTAACGAGAATCGTATTCGAAGAAGATCTCGGGGACCATCTTACAGCTTCATTCATCAGCATTATAATCTACGCCATCACTTTTTCAGTCATAAAAAAATCATCTTTTTTTTCAGAAAAAACTTTTAGAAGGTCGATTAAGTATGAAAAATCCGCTCTTTCCAAAGAGGCCCAAACACAAACCTTGAAAAAGCTTCAAGATATCATGGAAAAAGATAGGCCATATCTGGATAATTCAATCTCTTTGCCTAAATTGGCAAAACGAATCCAAATATCTTCTCATCATCTTTCTCAGATTCTTAATGACTGTTTAAACAAAAACTTTTTCGAATTTATTGCAGATTACCGAATAAGGGAAGCGGAAAAGATACTTTCTGATCCGAAAAATATTACCCTGATGATTGAAGAAGTTGCAGAAATTGTAGGTTATAATTCTAAATCGGCATTTAATAACGCCTTCAAAAAACTCACAGGATTGACTCCTTCCCAGTTTAGAGAAAAACAAAATTAAGCCCTCCTAATTCTTCCCGATAGGGAAGAAGTTTTTCCCGATAGGGACATCCGTCTTATTAAACCCGACTCTTTTATAATATCATTCGATGACTGTCGTTATTAAATCTTTATGATAGGTCGGAATCAGATGGCGCGAGAAAAAAAAATCCTGGCATGTATCGTTATATTTTTAAGTCCGCTTTTAATATTTGGCGGAACGCAAGCGAGCAAACATTATAACGCCCCACTCATTGGAACAGATTCACCTCCCAAAATAGACGGCGTTTTAAATGACAGGGCATGGGAAAAAGCTGAATGGGAAACCGGTTTTATACAGAGCATCCCATACGACGGATCTATTCCGAGCCAACAGACTTCATTTAAAATTATATTCAATAAGGATACATTGTATGCAGCTATCCGAGCACACGATACTTCACCAGAAAAAATTGTGCACAGGGTGACTAGAAGAGATGCTCCCATAGATTCGGATCTTGTGGGTATTATTTTGGATAGCTACTTCGATCGGCGCACATGCGTCCAATTTGCAGTCACAGCAGCTGGGATCAAGCATGATGTTGCCTTTATGGACGACAACGATAAAGAAGGCGAGAGCAATTGGGATCCCATCTGGGATGTAAAAACATCTATAGATGAGGCAGGGTGGATTGCTGAAATGAGCATTCCCTTTAACCAACTCCGTTATAAAAAAACGAGAGAACAGATATGGGGATTACAGGTTGTCCGGTTATTGTATCGGAAGCAAGAATGGTCAACCTGGCAGCATATTTCCCAGGATGCACCAGGGTGGACGAGCTTTTTTGGAAAGTTATCCGGACTAAGAGAGATTAAAATCTCAAGACAAATGGAGCTTATTCCTTTTGGTGTTCTGAATCTACAGAATTCTGGAGCAAATAATAATGAAAGGCTTTCAGGCCATTTAAACGGAGGGCTTGATGGGAAAATTGGAATTTACAGTAATTTCACTTTGGATTTTTCTATTAATCCAGACTTTGGCCAGGTAGAAGCAGATCCATCGGTCGTAAACTTAACAGCATTCGAGACACGCTTTGAAGAAAAAAGACCTTTTTTTATCGAAGGAATGAATATTTTAAGTTTCGAACTTCCGGGAAGTAGCGCCATGGAAGATACAGATTTGTTTTACTCACGAAGAATTGGCAGGTATCCACAAATTAGACCCGAGTTATCTGGAGATGAATACGACAGCTTCCCGGAAAAAACCACTATCCTAGGTGCATTTAAATTAACCGGGAGAACAAATTCCGGTTATTCAATCGGAATTTTGGAGGCACTAACAGCTGGTGAGTACGCTCTAATCATGCCGGATTCAGAAGGTTCCCGGGAAGAGCTAGTCGAGCCTTTGTCGAATTATTTTGTAATACGAATTAAAAAGGAAGATAGTCAAGGGAACACTTCTCTTGGAGGAATAATCACTGCAACCAACCGCGCGACAAGCCAGGGTACGGATGTTCTTGTAAAAGGAGCTTATACCGGAGGATTCGACTTGAATCATCGATGGAACAATAAAACATATTATTTCCATTTCGCCTCCGCATTCAGCAATATCCAAGGAAGTGAACAATCCATTTTGAGAGCTCAGACTGCTGCATCCCGTTATTTTCAAAGACCAGACACTACCCACTTGACTATCGATCCAGAACGGACTTCACTTTCGGGATACGGTTTGAGTCTCTCAATCGGGAAAAGAGGCAGCGGACGCTGGATATATAATTTGAGGCTAAACTGCCGTTCTCCAGGATTAGAATTAAATGACTTGGGCTATTTTAGACAGGCCGACCTCATTCAAGAAAAACTATGGCTGAGTTATAGGATCTTCAATCCCTTCGCCATTTTTCGTCGTATTTTTTTCTCTGCAGAACAGCTTGCCCGATGGAATTTCGCAGGAGAATTTCTGTTTCACGAAGGATATTTTCAAATCGAAACTCAATTTGTGAATTATTGGAGCCTACAAATGAGATCATATGTTCGCGCAAAAGAGCTTTCTGTCAGTGAACTACGCGGAGGACCAAGCCTGCTTTTTCCTGGGAGTCATAATATCAATTATGCTTTGTCCTCAGATCCAAGAAAAAAAATTACATTTACTGTAGAAGGCCAGAGTTTCTGGAGTCATGAGGGAATAACTTACAGTCACAATATCGGAATAGTGTCCAATATTCACGCCGCTGATAATTTTTCAATATCCTTGGGATCTTCGTATGATGAGATTTTAAACGATCTCCAATGGGTAGCAGAACGTTATCATCTGAATGAAGAGAGATATGTTTTTGCCCGCCTGAAACAAAAAGAGCTGAGGTTTGAATTGCGTTTCAATTTAAGCTTGACTCCTGAATTATCCATTCAATTTTACGGTCAGCCATTCATCAGTATTGGGAAGTTTACACATCACAAAAAAATTACTGTTCCCCGAGCGGGGGAATATCATGATCGCTTCCGTGAATTTTCAGCGAATGAAATAAAATATACTCACGAGAGCAATACGTACGACATAGATGAAAACATGGATGGAGCCACAGACTACTGCTTTCCAAATCCAGATTTCGACATTAAAGAATTCAAGATGAATTTAGTCTTTAGGTGGGAGTTTAAGCCTGGTTCCTCTCTTTATGTGGTTTGGTCACAAAATCGTTTTTCCGAAATTCATAACAGGATTTCATCTATGAGAGCCCGCTTCCTCGATATATTGAATATCCCCGCAGACAATATTTTCTTGATAAAAATCAGCTGCTGGTTTTCTCTCTGACTGTTAATAAGGATTGGATGCATTCTTTGGCCGTCAGAGCCTTTAGCTCTTTTAATACATTTCCTTTCCTTTTTTATAATTTTTACATCTGCCAGAGAAAATTTTATTAAAATCTTAGGGAAGTCAACGAGAACCTTGGATTTTCATTCCTTTACTCTGGACAAGCGGCATTTCAAACCATCCTCTATTTCAATTTTTTTATTTCATTTGCTTGTTCTCTACCTGCCTTTCTCAACATCATCTGGAGATCCGGCCTTTGTTTCCAGGCATCCACGGGGCCTAGATTTGACTCAGCCACAACTCTGACCTTCTGGAAATCCCCTCTGTTTTTCCAATTGAAAAATTCAGCAAGGTGTATAGCGACTTCGGTATAGTAATCTCTGGGGTTATCCTCATAGGTGACGATGACGATTCCCCGGCGCGGTCCCTCCAGTTTGAACGGATCATGAGTGGTAAACCTCAATCGATCGAAAAAGGTTTTCAGCTGACCGGAGACTCCATCGTAATAAATGGGGGATGCCATGGCCCAAATATCGGCTTTACGTAAGAGCGGAAAAACAGAGCATAAATCATCCCGAACCCCACAAGCTTTTCCCTTCACACAGCGGTCGCATCCCTGACACCCCTTATAGTTCAGACTGTTTAAGTAGATGATCCTTTTTTCAAATCCCACTTGCGAGGCCCCATCCAAATAGGCACGTAATAATGATGTTGAATTTCCCCGGCGACGAGGGCTGCCGGCAATCCCGATTGCAAAATGGCTGTTCTTCTTGCTCATCGTTTCCTCCATTGTTTATTCTTCCTATATCCGCTCCTTATGAAGGCGAGAACGGTGTCTGTATTATTTATGAGGAATTTATCTATTGTGTCTCCGGCCGTAAAAACGTTTTTGTTTAGCGAGGTTGCCGCAATCTTTCATATCGCACCAGCGTCGGCTTCTGTTCTTGCTGTGATCCATAAACAACCAGCCACATCCCCTTTCGTCAGCACACATTTTAACTTTATCCCATTCATCCGATGTCAAAAGCATAAACGCCGAATGAATGACTGCGTTTAAAGGCCAATCCAAAGAGTTTTTGTTTCCCTTCACATTCCATTCAATGCCTGATTCGGCAATTTCTAATTTTGACAGTCTCATCATTTTGGATAATTTTTTGTTAAACAGGGAGATGTCTTTATCTTGAGGCACCGTGTTTTTGGCGATGGATGAAAAAATCCGAAAAATAACTTCGCGCAGTTCTTTCGCGTCTTGGAGGACACCTTCCGCTTCTCTTGGAGATTTTTCTGACATACGGAGGAGGGTGCGTTCTTCTTCATCGGTAACGATTCCTGCATAATTGCTCCATTCTGCCAGGTCAAAATAAGATCTAAGAAATTCACGGCCTTGTTCGGTTGCATGCATGCCTTGTGTATTCGAAAAGTCAAGACAGAGCCACCCTCCAATAAGTTTTAGGGTTCTCATGCTTCTTGTTTCCCTCGAATGTGTCATTTTAATTTTCCTGAATAAATTTTCCCATCCACAAACTTCTGCCTTTCTGAATTACACACAATTCACTACGCTCAGCGCTTTTTCAATCTCATCTGCGGTATTATAAAGGTGAGGGGCAAATCGCAAATATCTACGTCTCAATGATACAAAAATATTATTCTTTTTCAGCAATTCGAATATCGCCTCATTCTTCGATTTGTCTTGATGGGAAATGACCAGAATCGTTGAATTGTCTGAATCACTCATAGGCGTCAATATCTCGTATTTATCCAAACGTATACCCCGTCTCATTTGATCTATCAATTCATCATTGTGTGATTTTATCCTTTCAATTCCCTTATCCAGAAGATAGTTCACGGAGGCTGTCCATGGAACAAAATTAAAAAAGTTTGCGGTTCCGAAAACATCATATTTCTTTGCACCCAGACCTGATTTGATTTCAGGCCAGGTTTTGGCGACTTTCAGGTCATCCGCTGTCTGCATGGCAAGCCAGTACGCCTGATTATAATCCAACTCCTCACGAAACTCAGGTTCTATCCAACAAAAACCCGTTCCATAGGGTCCGCAAAGCCACTTGAAGCCTACGCAAGTGATTGCATCGGCAAATTGCCATTCGATGTCGAATGGCTGTGTGCCGATCGCTTGAGAACAGTTCAATATAAGTCTGATCCCATTATCCCGGCATATCCTGCTAATAGCAGGAAGGTCGATAAGATGTCCTGTGTAAGAATAAACCCAGGAAGTGCACAGAAGTCTCGTCGCCGTTCCAATATTTTCCTGGATTTCTTCAGGCTGTAATCCACTACTCTTTGGTTTGATACTCCGGATCTTCACTCCTCTCTTCTTCAAATTGAGCCAGGGAAGGATATTGCACGGGAAATCACCCTCGACAAGGAGAATTTCGTCTCCTGAAGACCACTTGATCCCGTTAGCAAGGAGATGAAGGCCATAGGATGCTGAATTGGCCAGGATGATGTCTTCGGAAGGTGCGTTGATCAGTCTCCCAAGGCTTTCTTTCAATCGACTGGGTACGCTGCTGAATATGCGGCTATCAGCCAAATGATGCGGAGATATCTTCCATTGTATGGCCTCATTGAGAGCAGTGACTGCAGCTTTTGGGAGTGCTCCCTGATGTGATGTATTGATCCAGATTGAAGAAAAGGGGCCGAAATCTTCTGCATAATTATCCATGATCATTTTCCCTCAAATAATATTTGATGCCTCATTGATTCATAATCACTCTTCAAGTTATTTTGTGTATGACACAAAATTATGCGGTCAAAACCGAGACTGTAAGACTCTCGATGTATAAAAAAGGAAAATCAGCAATTCTCTTGCCGTTTAACAACAATCATAATAACCTTCATAATAAATATTGCTAGTTATCATACTACATCCATTTAACAGCCTGTCAAGCTTTTTTAATGGAGTTATGAGCTGCTCTGATCAGGGCTACAGACGGTGAAGCAATACGTATTTTGGTCATCAGAAATAGATACACCAAAGAGTGTTTGTCTTTATTTGTCGCGCGCAGAGCAGATCTCAAGATATCTTGGATAGATTGCATGGGCAGTTTATTCGCCGAGGCGCCCCCAATTATATTCGATCTGATAATGAGCCAGAATTTACGGCTAAAACAGAAAGAGATTAGCCGGCTAAAATCGGATTTTTCGCTATTGAAAGAGATGCCCAACTGTATTAGAATTCATGTTTGATTAAAGAACAACAACCTGCCAACTACTGCTCAATTCGTATTTTCATTCCGATATTTGAATTTTGCATTCCCAGAAATCACAACATTTCCAAAAAAATATCTCTCGAAGGGAGGAATCCATGAACCTCTATCAAAAACGGCTGTCTGCGATCCTTCTGGTTTTAGCCTTAGTCTTCTCTGCGAACCTATACGGACAAGCGAAACCTGAAAAAAGGGCGTTTACTATCGATGATTATTACCGCTGGCGGAGCATTGTCTCCACATCGATCTCTGAAGACGGAAAGTGGATGACCTTCGGTTACCGCAAGGAAAAAGCGGATGATGATTTTTATGTCAAAAGCCTGACATCGGATAAGGAGCATGAAATCCCCCGCGGCTCACGTCCGCAGTTTTCCGATGATTCAAAGTGGATAGCCTGTGTAGTCAGCCTGCCACGAAAAGAGGCCGAGAAGCTTCGCAAAGAAAGAAAACCTGTCCCGGATAAGGCTCAGTTGATGAATCTAGTCACCGGCGAAAAATATTCCTGGGACAATGTGGCTTCTTTCAGCTTTTCCAAAGGCTCCAAATTCTTGGCGATCAAAAAGACCAAATCCGACGCCAAAGCCAAGCATAACGGTACGGACTTTATCCTGCGTAATTTAGACAACGGCTCAGAACTGAATCTGGGAAATGTCGGGAGTTTTCAATTCAACAAGCCGGGGACAATGCTGGCCTACACAATTGATGCCGCCGATAAGGCCGGAAACGGGCTGTATCTGATCGACCTCAACACAGGTGCCCTCAAATCAATGGATAATGGTGAGGCCGATTATGCCCACATAACCTGGAATGAAAAGGGAACAGCCCTGGCAGTGCTCAAGGGAACCAAAAAGAAAGAGCTCTCACAGAAAGATAATATTCTGGTTGCTTTTGTGGGTTTGCCCGGCGACAATCCTACCCAAATCAAATATGACCCGGCCAACGACTCGAATTTTCCTGAAAACATGGTCATATCAGAAAAAGTCATGCCGCGGTCAAGATTCAGGCGCGGTGGAGATGCGAGAGGAGCTCTCTTTTGGAGTGAAGATAATTCACAAATTTTCTGTGGGATAAAAGAACAGGAGAAAGAACCGGAAAAGAAAAAAGACGATGAAGAACCGAATGCGGACGTCGATATCTGGCACTGGAAGGACGAAGTCATTCAATCTGTCCAGATGAAGCGCGCGCCTAGAGACCGGAATTTCACCTACCAGTCAGTTTATAACTGGACGACCAAGCGTTTTATCCGTTTGACAGATGAAAAAATGAGAACCATCTCCGTTACCCGGAACGGTAAATGGGGGATCGGAAGGGACGATAAGGCCTATATGTCCGACTGGAAAGAGACACAAGCCGATTATTACAGGATTAACACGACTACGGGCGAACGCACATTGATGTTCAAAGGCCAGAAACGGGTTTTGGGCCTGTCTCAGGACAGCAAACATTACCTTTACTGGAAAGAGGGCCATATCTGGGATTACGTCATCGAATCGGGAAAGATGGTCAATCTGACAGAAAACTCGCCGGTCAGTTTTGCCAATGAGGATTATGACCACCCTGGAACAAAACCGCCGTACGGAATAACGGGCTGGACAAAGGACAGGAAGGCGGTTATTTTGACTCACAAATATGACCTCTGGCTTCAGCCTCTAAATGGCAGCACCCCGACTAACCTGACCAAGGGAATGGGCGCTAAAGAAGAGATTCGTTTCAGGTATATTCGAACAGATCGTGAAGAAAGATTCATCGATCTCTCCAGACCGATTCTATTGTCTGCGTTCGGCCAGTGGACCAAGAAAGCTGGCTTTTATACATTGAGAAAAGGGAAACTGGAAAAGACCGTCTATGAAGAAAAAAGATATGGCTCACTCACCAAAGCGAAAAATGCCGATAAATACATGTACACCATAGAAACGTACAGAGATTTCCCGAATTATCATATCAGTGACCGCAAGTTTCTCAATCCCAGACGAATGACTGACGCCAATCCTTGGCAGTCTGAGTACAAATGGGGATACAACATCCTGATCGAATACACGAATAAGAACGGCAAGCGTCTGCAGGGCGTTCTCAGCATACCAGATGAATACGAGAAAGGACAAAAGCTTCCGATGCTGGTCGATTTTTACGAAAAGAACTCTCAGAATCTTTATAGATTTTCCCGGATGATCTTTCGGGATACACCCATGTTCTACAAATATGTCAGCAACGGCTATCTTGTCCTGCTGCCCGATGTTCATTTCAACACCCGCACAACACACTCGGATATGCTGGATTGTGTCGAAGCCGCTGTGAAGAAGGTGATCGAACTGGGCTATGCGGATCCCAAACGGATCGGGCTTCACGGTCACAGTTTCTCAGGGCAGGGATCCGCTTTAATCGCCGGACGCTCAAAGATGTTTGCGGCGATTGTTTCCGGTGCGGCAGCCACCAATCTGATATCAGATTTTAACCAGCTCTGGAAATCCAGCGGAACGAATCAGCACCGGTATGATTATTACGGGCAGGGCCGGTTTGGGACAAATCCCTATGATGACCTTGAGCTTTATTTGAATGAATCGGCAGTATACCACGCCCCAACAATGGATACTCCCCTGCTGCTCCTGCATGGTACAGATGATGGATCGGTGGAATGGCTTCAGGCAGTAGAATTTTACAATGCGCTGCGGTTTAACGGGAAAAATGTGATCCTGGTATCCTATCCGGGACAGGGACACCATGCCACCAAGCTTGAGAACAAAAAGGATTTTCAAATCCGGATGGAGCAGTTCTATGACCATTACCTCAAGGGAAAACCGGCTCCTGACTGGATGGTCAATGGAGTTCCGTTCCTGAAGAAGAAAAAAGTGGATGAAAAATAAAAAAAGGGGGTGGAAATACCTCACCCAGTGGAAAGACGCTGACCCTTTAATGGCTGAGAATAGAGAAAAAATCATTTCCGTCATTTGACAAAAAGTTCTTGTATTTTATAATGTATGCAATTTAATGGAGGAGGTGTCATATGGAACAACCCCAAATGCAACCAAGACCAGTAAGCAATGAGGTCAGTTTTGGGGAATGGTTTTTAACCTTATTCCTGGTGGCAATCCCAATAGTCGGTTTGGTTCTCCTATTCGTCTGGGCTTTTGGCGCAACTACGAACCCTAGCAAAGCCAACTGGGCGAAAGCCAGCCTGCTCTGGGCAGCCATCGGGATCGTTATCTATTTGATACTCTTCGTGGCTATATTAGGCGTTGGATTTTGGGGTACCGCTACTCAATACTAAAGAGTCACACGCTTTTTCTGATTTCACTTCATTCTGGATTCTTCAATACTCCTGTTGCGCTCTAATGCAATCTTAAACCACCAGTTAGAACGCACACACCTCCTCAAATAAAAATGGGCTGCAGTCCACAAAAACACGACTGAAGAGAACGTTTTACGAGAATTTAAATCAGACAATATCAGGGATGAAAGGACATGAAGGTATAATGACTAAAATTAATTCTCCCCTTTTTAAGATATCCTAAAAAATCCCTCTTTACTTCATCAGCATTTTAGCTTGGTTCTCGCCTCCATTAATTCGCCACAGCATGGGTAAAGGTCTGTCTAGACCTTCTGTGTATTCTGGAGTGTTCTCCCAGTGATAATTGAGTATAAGGCTGTAGTCGGAAAAATGCTGCCAGCGGCGGCGGGGCATATGAGTGATCATATGGAAATGATTGGCTGGGATACCGACCTTGGCCAGGCTCGAAGGAACATGCTCAAAAGTCAGGAATGTATGGGGCCAGGAATAATTGGAGGCATGGCAGCATCTCTCCCGTAAAGATGGAGGGAGCTCAATGCTCTGGGCTTCATCCTGAACCATTGTGAACATTCCGGAAAGGTCCGAATAAGCCACCCTGCCCGCCATTCCGGTTATTCCCTTGGGGGAGACAAAGCCGACAGAAAATCCCAATCCCGGGAAATAGTACTCGATCGCTTTGAAGAGATAGGCTTTTTCAGCGTAATCCAAGGAAGCACTGCCCGAGTTGTTTCCATCGATAAACCCTTTCTGCATCCAGGGCTCATTTGTGTAAGGAGTTAAATCTAGCTTGATTTCCTGGGCGTTCTTTTCTATCTCCCAGGCCTCGTAGACCTTTCTGAAATCCATAAAAAGAGGCGGCTTTCCTCCAGAGAGATAACAATAGACAATCATAGTCAAAAGTCCCTGAATGTCGTTTTCCGTGGCAAAGGGAATCACTGTCTTTTTGCCAGTGTGGTCCTCCGTGGAGTTGAACAGGGATTCGGCTATGTCCGCTGTTGAGAGAGGGATGCCTCGCCGGTCTGATCCCCAGGCCAGCTGGCTTGTCCAGCCGCCGGCGATGGCGTTTATGTCTTTCATGTAACCCCGGATAATCAGGTAGAGTGCCAGGCCTTCATCCAATTTCTCTTTGTCTTTATCTGAGAGTGCAGGAGGTTTAGTTTTTTGAGTGTAGACAGGCGTTTTGGACTCGACTATCTCTTCGGTATTGGCGAAAATACGGTCTTTGAACTTGACGTTTACCACCCAGCTCCTCAGTTCTGCAAGCTCTTTCGGGTCATACCCTCCTTTTTTCTGGAGCATGTCGGCGAAAATTTTCATGGATTCCCGTGTGGACTCAAGTCCGAAAAACCGCCGGGCCGCATGAACATGGTTTAAGGCTGTCTCCATTTGCATAGAATCTGTATCCACTGACAGATACCTTTTCCCCCTCAAAGCCGCTGAAGTTAGCATGGCATAAGCCAGGTCTATGATTTCATCCTGGGTTTTCTCGTCGAATTCGGGATTCATCCCGGTCTCTGGCATATTCCCGATGATCATCGGGCAGAGGCGTCCGGTCTGGGCATAGGCCCCGACTAGGGCATCAATCCCCACAACACCAGGCTTCGGAGCATTGTTCCCGCCCACGCATGCCAATGGGATTGTCGGAGGAAAATGGGCTGTCAGAGCCATGGCACTTTTCCCTGGGAAAAACCAAGTATCCGGGACAACAATCAGGGCTTCTGCACCTGCGTCTTTTAATTCTCTGGCTCCGGAATCGGCCGTACTCTCAGAGTCGACAAGATGAGAGCAGTAAAAAACATTCGGAGGGCTTCCCTCTGGCATATTCAGTCTTTCCGCTAATAATTCGGCGGTCATCTGGCCAATGTTGAATGCCCTTTGGCGGGAGGCTTCGTCAATCCGGGGATCACAGGGAACAAACACTCCTAAAGTGGGAAGATTGGATTGCTTTTTCTTTACGAACGGCATCTTTCCTCCTTCATGGCGAAATCATACGCCCTATTGTTGTTGAATTCAAATCATCTAAAATTTATCCAAAGGTATGGGTCATGTCGAATGTTCAAAATCCTCATTTTTTCCTTTTCCGCATTTCCTCGACATCAGGCTCGACATGAACCAGGATGTTGACAGGCCTGGAGAGTTCCTTTTCGATTTCTTCTTCAATTCTTATCGAAATATCATGACTTGCTTTCACAGATAAGACAGGGTCAACCAACACATGAACGTCAACGCACAATTCTGCTCCCAGCTTTCTAGTCCGCAAATCATGCCAGCTGGCAATATTTTTCTCTTTTGAAAGAACTTTCTCGATTTTTTCAATCGATTCACTGTCTGCAGAATGCTCTGCAAGTTCATGAAGCCCCTCAAAGAAAATTTTTCCTGATACTCCCAAGATCATGAAACCGACGACGATCGCCGCCACCTGATCCGCATGCCCCCATCCGAACAAACTCGCGACGCCTCCGAGCAAAACAGCGACAGAGGAGAGGGAGTCAGACCGCTGATGCCAGGCATTGGCATACAGAACCGAGCTATGGGTTATTCTTGCAATCTTTCTCGTGATGAAGAATAGTATTTCTTTTGAAATGACAGACACTCCGGCAACAACAAGAACCAGAAAACCTGGGAAATTATGTTCATGGCGGTAGATAGCAACACCTGCCGACCAAATGATTCCAGCACTTATTACGAGTAGAGTCAGTCCGATGATCAGAGAGGCGATCGTCTCCAGCTTCCCGTGGCCATACGGATGAGTTTTGTCGGCAGGCCGGCTGGAGAGGCGGGTTCCGACCAACACAACAAAATCTGTCGCCAGGTCCGATAGAGAATGGACGCCATCCGCGATGAGAGCAGAAGATTTAACAAGGATTCCTGAGACGATCTTTATCACCATCAGGGAAATATTGAGGAATATTCCCCAAATAGTTATGGAACGGATTTTATTCTCTCGTTCATTCATCGGTTCAGGAGCTTTTACCAGTGTAGGCCTCCACGAAACAAACAGCAAAATTTCCTTCCTATTATAGAAAAAGTAGTATCTGTTTGCTAATTTTAATTTATGGGGACGTTCCCCAAGGTACCACCTTAGCTCATTAATCCTAATATTTTTATTTTTTTTTATTAAATGATGTTGAGCAGATAAATTTATAGGCCTAAGGTGGTACCTTGGGGAACGTCCCCATATTTTATTTGTAATATGGAGTGAAATTATGTAAATAATGTAAACAATGTTGCTGGATAAACCGGAATGAGCTTTCTGAACGCGTCCTCTTTTAAAAAATATCTCCTGCCCGGGTTTGTGTTCCAATCTGTGGTCATCGCCGGCGGATACGGAACAGGACGGGAATTGGTTGAGTTTTTTCTGAACTACGGACCTCTAGGTGGACTTCTGGGAATGCTTCTGGTCACAACCATTATCTGGTCACTCATCCTGGCGGTGACCTTCGAGTTTTCTCGTCAATTCAAAGCATATGACTACCGGACCTTTTTCAAGAAACTCCTTGGCCCGTTCTGGTTCATGTTCGAAATCATCTACTTTGTCCTGCTGCTTCTCGTGCTGGGGGTCATTGGCTCTGCAGCCGGGGCTTTGCTCAAGTATAATTTCAGGATCCCTGATATTGTCGGAGTCTTGATCATGCTGGCGGCTATCGGCTTTTTGACTTTTAAAGGGAGCGGCTTGATCGAAAAATTTCTGTCGAGCTGGTCGATCCTGCTCTATCTGGTTTACGGGCTACTCCTTGTTTTTGCACTCATTAAATTCGGCCCTGAAATCCAGAAGAATTTCTCAAACTCCACCATCCTCCCCAACTGGGCACTGGGTGGCTTTAAATATGCCCTGTACAACCTGGGAATTATCCCTGCTGTTTTATTCTGCATCAACCACATTGAGACGAGAAAAGAGGCCATCACGGCCGGACTTCTCGGAGGCCTGATAGGTATTCTCCCCGGATTATTTTTCTTTATCGCTGTTGTCAGCCACTATCCAGCTGTCCTCCCCGAAGAAGTACCGGCCTACTATGTTTTCCAGAGGTTGGGATTTCCTCTTCTTCTTATTGTCTTTCAGATTGTTTTGTTCGGAACATTGATCGAGACCGGCACAGGTTTTATTCATGCTGTCAATGAACGAATCCGGTCCACTCTTGAAGCAAGAGGGAAAAGCCTCCCTCCTTGGCTTCGGCCAGTCGTGGCTCTTGTTCTTCTTCTTATAGGGCTGGGAATATCAACCTTCGGATTGATTAATCTGATCGCCAAAGGATATGGAAGTATTAGCTGGGGATTTTTTATCGTTTATATAATTCCCCTGATGACTCTGGGCATATACAAAATGATCAAGAATCGGGGGAAAAAAGAAGAGGCACCTTCTTAAAGAAGGCTGATAATCCCTTTCCCCCTCAAGTATAAGGACTAAAAGGTACAGTCCCACAAAAAAGGGGCCTGTCCCCTTTTTTTACACGTATTCTATGGTGGCGGGTGGTTTGGGCGTAATTTCGTAGGCCACACGCACGACTTCGGGAATCTCACTTGTGATTCTTTTAGAAATACTCATCAGAATTTCCCAAGGGACCTGGGTGGGGTCAACCGTTATTGCGTCCTTACTTTCCACTGAACGCACAATAATGATATTGCCAAATTTTCTCTGGCCTTCTTCCACTCCGGTTCCCTTATCACTCAACAGAACAGCGAATGCCTGGAAAGGTTTCAGGCTTTCGATCTCCTCCTCCACTATCTGAGTGGCCTTCCTGACAAGGGAAATCCTCTCCGGTGTCGCTTCTCCCACCACTCTCGTCGCCAGACCTGGACCCGGAAAGGGCATCCTCTCATAAATCTTTTCCGGGAGCCCCAACTCTTTGGCCACTTTTCTGACCTCATGCTTGAACAGTTCCTTCAGGGGCTCAACAGCCTTAAATCCGAATCCTTTCTCTGGGTCTATTCCTATCTGCTCGAGAATGTTGTGCTGCGTCTTGACGCCTCCCTTTGTCTCTATGATGTCTGCAGCAATCGTTCCCTGCACCAGAAACTTCGCTTCGCTTTTCAGCACTTCTCTTCCAAAAACCGTATAAAAAATATCCCGAAATGCTTTTCTCTTTTCTTCCGGGTCAGACTTTCCTTTGATGGCATGAAAAAACTCATCCCGAGTATCGATTATATCGACCTGAATTCCCATATCTGCGAATATCTGACTCACTTCTTGTGGCTCATTCGCTCTCATCAGGCCATCATCGATAAATATCACTTTCAGATTCGAGCCTATCGCTCGATGGGCGAGCACAGTGCAGGCAGAACTATCGACTCCTCCGGAAAGCGCAGAGATGGTCTTTTCCGACCCAACTGTTGATTTTATTTCCTCGATTTTTTCTTCGATGAATTTGGCTTCATCCATTTTTCAACTCCTCATTTAATATTTTTCAAATCATACAATATCCTGGAGAAAATGATAATAAAAAAAATCATTTGGCGTCTTTTATTTTAAAATCAGTCTCTGCGCAGCATTCATATTTATCAATACGAGCGCAGCCTGGCAATTTCATCATTCAAAAGATGTTTCTTCTCAGTAAAAATTTGATGTTCATTGACCTGCCTGAATTATCCATAAAATATATCGAAACAATATCTTACGAATAATTAAGCTGATAACATAGATATGAAAATGTCTTCTAATCGATGCCCTGGTTTATTCATACAGGAAGGCCAAGCCTGTTCGATGCAAACGGAGGAAATCCTCCCCTTCCTTTCAATGGCAAATGCAACAAGAATTGTGGATGGCTCAATCCCGCAAATCTATTGAAAAATCCATTATTATGAACAGGTTAGGCTGTCACCTTTAGAGGTGAAAAAGGATACAAAAAAATCATCATCCAATCCACCCCCAAAGGCGATTGCGCCCTCAAGTCATCTGAGCGATTATATATACGGAATCCTTAAGGAGGGCTCTTCCAAAGCGTACCAAAGCTTAAAAGGGAGCAGGGCAAAACGGAGGATCCTCTCCCAGCCCTCCTTTTTTTTTCGGGATTGCTGAGGAAGGTCAGCCTTCAGGAATCTCAAAAACTCTTCCCAAGAGACATTATTCCCACCCACGATAAAAAAGTTGAAAAAGTCTTATTTCAACGATTATTAGTTGACGAAATAATATATTTAACTTATTATTATCAAAAAAGACAATATGGGACAGGGAAGAGCCCCGAAGTCACTGTTTCGCATCATTGCATATACACTCTTTTTCCTCTTCATCCTGGCATGTATTTCTAGTGGTACATCCCAGGAGAATTCACAAGTCAAATCCCAATCCCTTGAAGAAAACGTCCAATCGGGATACCTCATCGGTCCAGAAGATGTTTTGAGCGTGGAGGTCTGGAACCAGCCTGACATATCCCGCGAAGTGGTCGTGAACTATGAGGGTGATATAAACATTCCTCCTGTTAGAAAACTGAGTGTCATAGGATTGACGGTCTCCCAATTAGAGGAAAAACTATCCAAAGCCCTCTCCAAATACATCATCGATCCCATAGTTTTCGTTTCCATAAAGGAATACAACAGCCAGAGAGTCACAGTATTGGGAGAAACAAATACCGGAATGTACACTCTGAAACGAAGGACGACTCTGGTTGAATTTCTGGGGCAAATCGGCGGGACGACCGAGAACGCTGACACCTTTCATATCAAACTGATTAAAAAAGACAGAACAGCTTTCATCTATGACCTCAATGACTTGATAGACAATCCTCAAAAAAGTGAAAGCATTGTCGTCTCCGGAGGCGATATAGTCTATGTTCCGCCTCTGGAGTTCAATAAAGTCTATGTTCTCGGAGAAGTGAAAGCTCCGCAAATTGTGACAATCAAAGGAAAATTGACTGTGATCGATGCGATCACAGAAACGGGAGGATTTACCCGAGACGCTGTTCGTAAAAGTGTCATGGTCATCCGGGGTGAACTGGGTTCACAGAAAGGAATCCGGGTCAATGCCAAAGAAATCCTCCAAAAAGGAGATATCAGCCAAAACATCGATCTTGAGCCAGGGGATATCGTGTTTGTGCCCAAAACCTTTATTGTGCATATAGAGCGATTTCTTAGAGACTTCGCTTATCCGTTAACATGGTATTTCTGGTTCCTAAGATAAAAAAGGAATGAAAAAATGCCCAGGCTGGAGATGAGCCTTGTCGATTACCTGAGGGTCATCCGCAAAAGGATTCGGATCATCATTCTCTCTTTCATCCTGGTCATCTCCTCTACCATCTTCTTCACAAACAGACAAACTCCTATCTACACCTCATCCTGCAAGATCAAGATCGAACAGAGAAAATCAGTCGCAGAGGCATTGACCGAGCTCATCACCTGGTCGCCCGGAGATGAAATGGCCTCTCAGGCGAATTTCATCAAAAGCTACCAGATCATGGAGAAAGTGGCAGAAAAATTAAATCTTATTGGCGAAGCCAAGACTGAAGATGAAAAAAAAGACCCAAAACGCATCTCCATAATCAAGGGACTCCAAGCCAAAATCAGCACAGAACAAGTCGAATACACGAACATCATTGCCATCACTGCAACTTCCAGTAACGCTTTAGAGGCAAAGGATTTAGTCAAAACAGTCGCTGAAGTGTATCAAACGACTCATTTTGAAAACAAGACGAAGGAAGCCTCCCAACTCGAGGAGTTTGTCGAGAATCAGTTAAACAATTATCAAAGAGACCTTCAGAATAGTGAAAATGAACTCCAGAGATTCAGGCAAGAAAATCCGCTCATTGTGGAAAGAGACATCACGAGCGCATCTCCTATCCAGTCTGACGCACGAATCACTAGCCTTCAGGAAGAAATCGTCAACACAGAGATGCAGCTAATCTCTTTAAAAAGTATGTATACAGATGAGCATCCTGAAGTCCAGGCAGCCAGACGGAAATTGGATGAGGCAAAAAAGGATTTAGAAGAGGCCATTTCTCAATTGACAGAACAACATAAAGACCTCTCGGCGAAGGAGATCAAACTTGTTCAGCTCAAGCGCAACGTCAGGGTCGCCGAGGACATCTATCTAATGTTCCGAACAAAACATGAGGAAGCCCGAATTCTTGTGGCCGAAGAAGCAGAAGATGTGGAAATTATCGAGCCGGCTCTCGTGCCGACCAGACCCATTAAACCGAATGTCAATTTTAACATCATCATCGGAATCATCTCTGGCTTGTTGGTTGGGTTAATCCTGGCGTTCGTGACCGAAAGCTTTGATACATCCATCGGCCGGATCGATGATATTGAGGAGCTGATCAAAGTCCCTGTCCTGGGAATCATCCCCAACACGACACTGGAAAAAATCGGGAAGAGGTATTTTGAAAGGTTCAGGAAAAAACAAAAAGTAGAAGAAGGAGGAATAAGCCAGGAACGTCTGGTTGTGCTCTTCGACTCCAGCTCTATTGCCGCGGAAGCCTACAAGACACTGCGCACCAACTTAGACCTGACGGGCCTCAGGAAATTCGGGAATTGTATTGTGATTACGAGTTCTGCTCCTCAGGAGGGAAAAACCCAGACTCTCTGTAACCTGGCCATTGCTTTTGCCCAGAGCGGACAAAAAACATTAATCGTCGGTTCTGATTTCAGAAAACCCACGATATATAAATTGTTCGGACTTCCGAGGAGTCCAGGTTTGTCCGAAGTGCTGATCGGAAATATTACCTGGAAAGATGCGATCAACACAACCACTGATATGCTGCTGGGAAAGCTCGAATACGACAAAATCATTAAAACCAAAGGCATAGAGAACCTCCACATCATGACCTGCGGCGAACACACACCCACCCCTTCGGAATTACTCAGTTTCCCCGAAATGAGCACCTTGATACAAGAATTGAAACAAAATTATGACCTTGTCCTGTTTGACAGTGCTCCCACGCTTCCTGTGACCGATTCAGCCATTTTGGGAGCCAAGGCGGATGGGGCTATCTTGGTCTATCAAGCCGGAAAAACCTCAAGAAATGCGCTCATCCGGTCGAAGATTCAATTGGAAAACGTCAACGTCAAAATCTTAGGGATTGTTATAAACAACCTGAAAGCTCGATTGGTCGAAGATGTCACACCGTCTCAAAGATACCGGTATTACCGATATTACGGAGAGAAAAGGGAGAAAAAATAGAAAAATATTTCTCTCATCTGGACTCGACAATATTCCTGCCCACCCCCTTTGACCCTGATGACTTAGAAACCATAACGCATGCATTCCATTATAATACCAGAAAATTTTTCTACCCTAAAAAAATAGGTTTTGACTATGGGAACCACCTCGATGCCTCGATCTAATATATCCGCACTTTCGGAAGAGAGAAATTTCATCCGTGTCGGATGCATCTATCCTCTGCTCCTCCACCAAAAAATGATCCCATTTTTATCCATATCCAAAAGGTCAGCATGAGAATCGACTGGCAACAGCAAAAACTGGGCTCTGTAATACTCATCCTTATCATCCTGACAATCGGCATATTCCTGGGTCAAATCATCGCCGGATTTTCCTTTAAGATTGCTCTGGCACTCATCTTTTTTTCAATCATATTCCTTGCCACTCTTGTCAACACCGAGGCAGGATTGACCATTCTGATTTTCTCCATGCTTTTCTCTCCGGAGATTATTCTCGGCCAGATTCCTGGACGAGACATTGTGGTTCGCCTGGACGACATACTGCTCGCCGTCATCACCTTTGCCTGGTTTGCCAAAACGGCCATAAACAAAGGAATGGGCCTGTTCATAAAAACACGCCTGAATAGAGCCATACTCATTTACATCCTGGTCTGTCTTATCGCCACCCTGAAAGGAGCCGCTTCAGGGCATGTCTCTTTCCTTAAAGGGACCTTTTTCCTTCTTAGATATTTTGAGTACTTCTTGCTCTACATACTTGTGGCCAATCATATCCACAGCAGAAAACAGATAAAATTCTTTCTCAATGCTTTTTTTATCACCTGCGCTCTTGTTTCCATTTATGGCATAATGCAAATCCCTAGAGGAGTGAGGGTCAGCGCTCCCTTCGAAGGAGAAGTCGGTGAGCCCAACACCCTGGGTGGATACCTTCTTTTCCTCTTCTGCCTCGCGATCGGAATCTTCTTGCAGAACGTTTCCAAGCGAACAAAACAAGCTATGTCTGGTCTGGCTGTTCTGATATTCGTGCCTTTTTTGTTCACTCTGTCCCGAGCTTCTTACCTAGCAATCATATTCTCCTATCTAGTATTAATCTTCCTGAGTAAAAGAAAAGTCATATTAATCGGTGTTCTGGCGACGATCATCATATCCGTTCTTGTGTTCAGGCCCGAGGCCGTTTTTTCCAGGGTAAAGTACACTTTCTCGGGAGGACAGTCTCGTTTGGTTAAAATCGGAAACACACGTCTGGATTCCTCCTCTTCGGCCAGGATTCGAAGTTGGCAGGAAAGCTTCGAGGATTGGAAAGAGAATCCTATTTTGGGCAGAGGAGTTTCAGGATACGGATTCATAGACGGACAATACATCGTCAACCTTGTCGAGGTGGGGATCGTCGGCCTCTTTGTCTTCCTCTGGCTCCTTTGGTCCATCACCAAGCACTCACTCAACATCCACCGGGAAGTCAAAGATGAATTATACAAGGGCCTCAGTCTCGGATTTGTCGCTGGCTTTGTCGGCTTAGTCATCCATGCTCTGACAGCGAATACTTTTATTATCATCCGAATAATGGAACCTTTCTGGTTCATGGCGGCCATAGTCATGATGCTGCCAAAGATAGAGGAAGAGGAGGAAAAAGGAGAAGAAAAAAAGGAAAAGGAAGAAGTGACCGCACAAATGGAATCAAAAGCAGACATATCAGAAAAAACTGAACAAGGAAGGAAGCTAGAACAAGATATAAAGTGAATAAGACTCCTTCCACAAAAACTATGGAACATTCCGAACAAAAGGGAGCGTTTTCTTTCGAGCAAAAAACCTCTTCTTGATTCTGAAATGACATTAGGAAAATCTCGCACAGTTATCAAGAACACGGTCTTCAATAATATTGGGTATGTCTGGCAGCTTCTCGTCAGTCTGCTCCTCATCCCCTTCATCATTCACAGGATTGGAATGGAGCAGTTTGGAATCTGGGTTCTCTTAGAAGTGATCGTCCTCTATCTCAGCTTTCTGGATTTCTCGGGCATTGGAGGAGCATTCGTCAAATACATCGCTGAGTATCATGCCAAGAAGGATTTTAAAAAATGCAACCAGGTGGTCAATTTGGGCTGGGCCTATTACACAGTCTTTTGGATAATCATGGCGGCTCTGGTTTTCCTTTTCAGAGAGCCCCTCCTCAGACTCTTTCACATTCCACCTGATATTTTCAGCACGGTTTCTCTGGTATTCCTCGGAATCCTGTTGATCTCCTTTATCAGAGGTTCATTCGCGGTGTTTCGTTCTGTTCTCCTCGGACTTCAACGGATGGATAGTACGAACATCATTACTATCCTGGCTTCCTTAGTCAACGCCACAGGCGTGATCCTGTTTTTAAGCCTTGGCTTTGGCCTCAAAGGACTCGTGATGAGCGGATTGATCGTGGCGGTTTTTACCGTCATCCTCCAGACAGTATGGGCCTATAAAATTTTCCCTCAGATGCGGTTCAGGCCGTTTTCGTTCAATAAAGACATCTTTAAAAAAACTTTCCTGTATGGAGTCAACATTCGCATTGCGAGCATATCCGAGTTGATCAATACCCATGTGGACAAAATACTGTTGGGGTACTTCTTGAACACGGCACTGGTCGGTGCGTATGAGCTGGGCGCCAAAATCGCCAGAATCGCCCGCTCTTTCCCTGAACAGCTCCTCCCAGCCATCCTTCCGGCTTCCTCCGAACTCCATGCTTTAGAAGACAAAGAAAATCTAGAAAAACTGTATACCCGCGGCTCAAAATACCTGAGCCTTCTCACTTTTCCGCTGGCTTTTTTTATCATCGCCAATGCTTCGCTCATAATTATCCTCTGGATGGGAAATCGAGGTTTCCAAGGCTTTCAGCAATCTGTTCTGGCTCTTCAGGTGTTGAGTGTCGGCTATGTCTTTATGCTTCTTGTGAGCATGGGCAGGCTTATCGCACGGGGCATGGGGATACCTCAGTACGAAATGCGGTCCTCTGTGCTCATAGTTGTCCTCAATATTGCGCTCAGCATCATTCTCATCATCAAACTGGGCTTCACAGGCGCTCTTCTAGGAACTACATCCTCTGGCATCATCGGTTCGTCCACTTTTTTCTACTCCTTTAACCGGCGCATCGGAAAACCTCTCTTTTCCATCATTAAACAGATCTTTGTCAGACCCTTCCTTTTCTGTCTGGTTTCACTCGGTGCTTCCCTGCTCACAGGCTATCTCATACGCCAGCTTTATCCCGGTCCCCCAGCGAATAGACCAGATGCATTCATCCTTCTCTTCGTCAACGGCCTGGTTTTTTTGGGCATTTATCTTCTTTTTGTTTTCAAGAGCCGGTATATAGATAAATATGATAGAGAAATTTTCTCTGGATTCATGGAGATGATTAAACCCGTTTTCAGACGAAAAAAATGAGAGTTCTGCTTTCCAGCTATCACAACCCCTCTTTCTGGACAATCACCGAGTACACAGAGAGATCGATCATGAGACTTGGACACGAGTTGATTCCTTTCGATGACCGGGCGTTTATCATTCCAGGAAGGCTGAGAAAGAGTGTGCGTTTCCTCCGGGATATGGACCTCAACAGGCTCAACCGCCGACTCATCTCTCTTGCGTCTTCCACAAATCCCGACCTCTGTCTCGTGGCTGGTGGAAACCGAATCCTTCCGGAAACAGTTCAAAAAATCAAAAACCAGAGAATCAAGACCGTTCTCTGGACAATAGACGCTCCCCGCAATTTTCAGCCCATACTGGACGCCGCTCCTGACTACGATTTTATTTTCTGTGGAGGCACAGAAGCCCAGGAATTACTGGCCCGAGCGAGAATCAAAAAAACATACTGGCTCCCTTTTGCCTGCGACCCGGATATTCATCAGCCGGCTGATGTCGATCCTGAAGAAGAAAAAAAATGGGGAAGTGATGTGAGCTTCATCGGTTCCTACTATCCCAACCGCGCCCAGGCGCTGGAGAAACTTGCTGATTTTGACCTTAAAGTCTGGGGGCCTGGATGGAAAAAACTGGCTAAAGACTCACCGCTTAAAAAACGGGCGAGGGATTCTCAGCTAAAACCGAAAGAATGGATAAAGGTTTTCAACAGCAGTCCGATTAACATCGTCATCCATTTTCAGGATGGAGAGACGCTCTGCTACCAGGCCGCCCCCAGAGTGTATGAGATCCTGGCCTGTAGAGGTTTCCTCCTGGTGGATGACCAGAAGGATGTGCGATCCCTCTTCCAGGACGGGAAACACCTAGTTATTTTTAAAGATATGGAAGACTTGAGGGAAAAAATCACTTATTATTTAAAACAGACTGAGGAGAGAAAAAAAATTGCCAGTCAAGGGTATGAAGAGACCGTGCACAAACACACTTACCTCAACAGGCTTAAAGAGATGTTTTCTGTGATCGAGGCCGGAGCATGACAGAAAAAAGAAAAAAGCTTTTTGACGAGTATTTTTCCTCGATTTTCAGTCACTCCAATGTTTTCTCGCTACAGGAATACGAGAACTCCCTTTTCCAATTCAGACTGAATTATGACCGATTCATCCCTCCAGCGCCAGGAGCGAAAATCCTGGATATTGGCTGTGGGACCGGTCATTTTCTGTATTACCTGGAAAAAAAGGGTTACACAGATTTTCTGGGCATTGACATTTCTCCCCAGCAGGTCGATTTCTGCAGGAAAAACGTATCCAAAAATGTGCAGCAGGCGGATGCGTCCGAATTTCTCAACGAAAAGAAAAACACGTACGACGCGATCGTGGCCAATGACCTCCTGGAGCACATACCCAAAGAAGAGATCGTCAAATTTTTAATGTGTGTGAATGCAGCCTTAAAGGATAAAGGAGTGTTTCTCATCAGAACTCCCAACATGGGAAATCCCTTTGCCGTCTACTCGCGGTACAAAGATTTCACGCACGAAGTGGGATTCACGGACAGAAGCCTGTACCAGGTCTTCTGGACAGCGGGTTTCCGGGACATCCGAGTCTTGCCCTATAAAAACTATTCCACCCGTACATTCAAACGCTCCATGGAATCCCGACTGGCCCAGATAACACGATTTTTTCTGACCAAACTCTTCCAGATACAGGGATTTGTCGCCCCCCAGGTCGTAACGCCTCTTTTGATGGGAGTCGCCCGGAAAGAGAAGACATGAACGCTCTCAAAGTGATCCATTTAGTCGAGGACCTGAAAATCGGTGGCGCCGAGCGGGTGATCGCAGACACTGTTTTGGGCCTTGACAGAAAAAAATATGATGCGAGTGTCTGGTGTGTGACCAGAGGAGGCGAAACAGCCACTGAGCTGAGTGAAAGAGGAATCGAGGTCAAGATCCTGGGTATTTCGAGTTATCGAAATCCCTTGAACACACTCAAATTGACTCGTCTACTCAGAGCCGCAAGGCCGGATATCGTTCACACACACGGCTATTTCGCATCGGTCATCGGCAGGCTGGCCGCCAGGAGAGCCGAAATTCCTGTTATCCTCACCCATGTGCACAGCACATACTGGGAGTACAGGAAAAGACACTTAATGATTGAAAGGAAACTGAGCCGTTTCACCCAAAAGATCATCTGCTGTTCCAGGGCAGTCGAGAATTTTGTGAAAAATACCGAGAAAATCACAGATGATAAGACAATTGTCATCTATAACGGAGTGGATGAAGAACGATTTTCCCCATTTAAAAGCCCAACATCCATCCGGACCGAGTTGGGGATGGATGAAAAAGCAGCTGTGGTCGGAACAGTCTCCTCTTTAACGTCTCATAAAGGTCACGAATACTTTATCCAAGCCACTTCTCTCGTACTGAACACACTCCCTTCTGCCAAATTTCTGATCGTCGGAGATGGGCCTCTTCGAAAAAAACTGGAGAATCAAGCGAAAAACCTAAACATCCATCCTTCCGTGATTTTCACAGGAACAAGGAAGGATATCCCGGAGATGCTTTCTCTAATGGATGTGTTCGTGCTCCCCTCCCACACCAGGGAAGGGCTGGGCATTGCAATCATTGAGGCCATGGCCGCAGAAAAGCCTGTGGTCGCGACTGACATCGGAGGAATCCCCGAAGTCGTCAATCACGGCGAGACAGGCCTTCTTGTGCCTCCAGGAGACCCAGAATCGCTCTCCAAAGCCATCATCGAACTCCTCCAGAATCCTCTCAGGGCAAAAACAATGGGGGAAAAGGGCCGAACCCGGGTTAAGGAGAAGTTCACTACGAAAAAAATGCTGTCAGAGATAGAGCATGTGTACCAGTCTTTAACTAGAGAAAGAAAAGTCAAGACAGATGAAACAACATAATATCTTGTTTACCTCTCTCTCCGGGCAGATGCTCGGAGGCGGACAGAGAAGCCTTCTCCTGCTCTTAGAAAGACTGGATAGAAAAAAATTCAAGCCATTTCTGGTCTGTCCATCCAAGGGAGGTTTGGTCGAAAAAGCGGAGAAGCAGGGAGTCGAGACACAAATAATCAAAATGGGACGCATAAAGAGTCCGAACGTCATTTCGACTGCGGCAACTGTTTTCAAACTCAAAAGCTTCATTAATAATAAAAATATCGATCTGATCCATGCCGATTCTCCCCGTCAAGCCTTTTATGCGAGCAGAGCGGCAAGACTTACCGGAACACCCTTGATCTGGCATGTGCGTGTCAGCACGCCGGAGAAAAAATCCTTTGAAAAATTTCTGTTTAATCGTGCCCACAAGGTCATTGCTGTGTCTAAAGCCGCCAGCCAAAGATTCCAAGGCTTTGAGTCGGCGCAAAAAAAGGTTGTTGTTATCTATAACGGCGTGGATTTGGCCGAATTCACCCCTCAACCGCCAGTCAGTCAATTGAGAGAGGAGTTTGCAATCGAGAAAGATTGGATTCTCGTCGGGACACTGGGTCAGCTGATCCCTGGAAAAGGACAGGATGTTTTTTTAAAGGCCGCGGCTCAAGTGCTGAAGCAAACTCCCAAAGTCAAATTCATGATTGTCGGGGATGGGAATGAAGCGTACAAACAAAAATTAGAGGATTTGAGTAATGATCTTGGCCTTTCCGGAAATGTCGTGTTCACCGGTTTCCGGGAGGATATTCCTCGAATAATGAACCTGCTGGATATCGCTGTCCTCCCGTCAACCACTCACTTGGAAGGGCTTTCCCGTGTCATAATCGAGGCCATGGCATCTTCAAAGCCAGTGATCGCCACCAACTCAGGCGGAAATCCTGAAGCTGTCGAGGACGGAACCACAGGCATCCTGGTTTCCCCTGAGGATCCCAGTTCCCTGGCCGAATCCCTGCTGGATTTAATCCGAGATGAGGCGAAGCGGAATCGAATGGGTGAAGCGGGGAGGAAACGGGCAGAAAACCTGTTCAGTATTGAGAAAAATATTTCCCGGATCGAAAAAGTCTACGAGGAACTTTTATGCCAAAAGAAGTGAATTGTAATTTCTGCGGCGGGGATGATTCAGAATTAGTCCAAAAAGCTGAAGCCCCTTTTCAAGCCGTGAGATGCCGCACCTGCGGCCTTGTCTTCACGAATCCCCAGCCAGATAAAGGATTGATCGAGGACCATTACCAGGAAGATTATTACAAAGAATGGCTCGAAAAACAGATGAAGAGAAGGATCCCGATGTGGAAAAAGAGGCTCAAAGAGCTGCTGAAATATAAACAGAGCGGACATCTGCTGGATGTGGGCTTTGGGTCAGGAACTTTTCTGAGGCTCGCGAAAGAACACGGATTCCATGTGACCGGAACAGAGATTTCAGAATATGCCTGCCGATACGCTAAAGACACCTATGGAATCGAAGTCTTTAGAGGGGACCTGGAAGAGGCGCGTTTTCCTCCAGGAAGGTTTGATGTTGTGACTCTCTGGCATGCTCTAGAACATCTTCCTGATCCCAAGGCGACACTTAAAGAGATCCACAGAATATTAAAAAAGGATGGCTTGTTGGTCGTGGCAGTTCCGAATCTGAATAACTTCATCACCCGGGTCCTGTATTTCCTGGCAAAAGGAAAAAGATTAAAACTATTTTCTATACATGCCAAGGAGCTGCATTTATGGCATTTCTCTCCTCGTTCTCTCTCTCGTCTGCTTATAAAGGCAGGCTATGTTGTCCTCGACACAAAATTGGATCTCGCTCAAATTGAACTTCCTAAAAAAATTGTAGACCTTCTGACATTTTTAGTTCACTCACTCACAAGACAGAACTATGGAGAGGCATTTAAAATCTATGCGATCAAAACATAAACGAAAGAGCACTCAATGAGAAAAATTCTAAAAGCTTTTAAGAACCTGTACTTGAGCATCAGAGCATTCAAGCTCATCATTCTATCGGGTCTGACCTCTCGTCTGCGAAAAAGGGAATTTGACAAAAAATCTACACGAAGTGTCCTGGTTATTTCCCTGAAAAGAGTCGGAGATGTTATCCTTTCACTCCCCGCCTTCAGGGCTATCAAGAAAAGCCTTCCGAAGAGCCAGGTCACTGTTTTCGCCGACGCCTACACCAAAGACATTCTGGAGAGAATTCCATATATAGATGCTGTCGTTCCCTACGGAAAAGATTCATCATTCCTGAAGAAAGCCAAGCAAGTCAAAAAATTGTCTTACAATTCATTCGATCTGGCCCTGGACCTCACTTGCGACTACACCTTCGAAGGGGCGTTGTGGACCTGGTTGAGCGGAGCCAAGTTCAGAGCGGGATATGACACCTGGAAGCGCGGCTTTCTGTTCCACCGGCCAGTCACGCCTCCAGAAGGGGTCATTCATGCCATCGATGAGATACTGAATGTCGCCCAAAGTATAGGGCTGAAAACCAAGAACAAAAACCTTAAAATAAGCGCCTCCAAAGAAGACACAGACACAGTGAAAAAATTCCTTCGAGATAATGCTGTAAAAAGCAACACGCTTCTCATCGGAATCCATCCTGGAGGATACTATCCCACTCAAAGATGGTTAACAGAGCGGTTTGCGGAAGTCGCGGATAAGCTAATCGAAAAGCACAAAGCCCGTATCGTCCTCATAGGTGGGCCCAAAGAAGAGAAAATCATCCAGCAAATAACGACACGCATGACCAACCAACCTTTAGTTTTTGTCAACAAGCCTTTGGGAGAACTCCTCGCTCTCCTTCAATCCTCCCATCTGCTGCTCTGTAACAACTCCGGTCCACTCCACATGGCCACTGCTTTAGGGACGCTGACCGTGTCCACCATGGGCCCGACTCTCCCGGAGAGATGGTGGCCTCAAGGTAAAATGCATATAGTCATACGCAAGGATCTTCCCTGCATACCCTGCAATGAGGGACACTGTAGACTCAAGACACTTGAGTGCATGAAACTGATCACTGTCGAGGACATGCTTGAAGCGGCGGAAACTCAAATATCCAAGATCAAAAAATCTAAAAAATAAGATAATGAAACAATTCGACTTTTCCAAAGTCAAGAATGTTCTGATCATCATGATGGGTGGGATCGGAAACATGATTTTTCTCACTCCTGCTCTCAAAGCCTTGCAAAAGGCTCTCCCCTCCTCCGTCTTTAGTTTTCTGCTGGGCCCCTATGGCGCTGAAAAAGCCATCGAGGGAAGCGATCTTATCGACAAAAAAATTATTATCGAGCCCAAAAAATTCACGGGATTGTCAGGGAATATGAGACTTATCCGAAAGCTCAGGCAAGAAAACTTCAACCTGAGCATCACCTCTACCGGAACGAATCCATTAAAGAGCGGGCTTCTCTGCACACTTGCGGGAATCAAGTCCCGGCTTGGCGAAAACATCAACAGAAAAGGATTTTTCTACAATCTGAGAGTCCCGTTTGACAATAGCCAGCATGAAGTGGAGAGCAATATTCGACTGATCCAGAGATTGGGTATAGAAGTCGAAGACCGCAGCTTGTTCATCCAGAGATCAAAAGAGGAAAAAAATTATGCAAAAAAATACTTCACTCAAAACGACCTCGAAAGAAAATTAGTTGTGGGTATGCATCCCGGCTCCGGAATCCATCAGGCTGGTTTCAAGAGGTGGCCCAAAGAAAGATTTTCCGAACTGGCTGATAAACTCATCAGCGACATGGGTGCCTCAGTGATACTCTTTGGAGGGATTGAGGAAACCGAACTGGCTGAAGACATAAGCGAGATGATGCGAACCCAGCCACTCATCATGACCGGAAAAACAACACTTCCTGAAACCGCTGCTTTGATAGAAAAATGCAGCCTGTTCATCAGCAACGACAGTGGGCTCCTGCATGTCGCTTCTGCCGTGAAGGCTCCTGTCATCGGCCTATTCGGGCCCACAGATCCAGGGCGAACCGGACCCTACCCCGACTCATCCGCGGTGATCAGGAAAGATATGACCTGCAGTCCCTGTTATACCGGGAAACCTGTTCGCTGTGATCATTCCGAGTGTTTGGATTCAATCACAGTCAATGACGTGATAGAGGAAGTCAAAAAAAGACTGGATAAACATGCCTGACAAAATCAAAGTGCTCCACATCATCACTCGCCTGGATAAAGGCGGGTCCGCGGAAAACACTTTTCTGACTGTGAAAGGACTGGATAAAAAAAGGTATGCCGTGACTCTGATGAGCGGGCCAGTTCAAGACACGGGCCAGGAGAGAAGAACTCAAGTCGAAGAATGTGGGATTCCATACATCCATATTCCTGTTCTTGTGAGAAATATCAACGTGGTTGCCGATTCAATCGCTCTGTTTAAAATATGCAGGTTCCTGGCGAAGGAAAAGTTCGATGTTGTCCACACTCACACATCAAAAGCAGGCCTTCTGGGCCGATTCGCCGCCAGGCTCGCAAGAGCTCCCGTCGTTGTCCACACTCCGCATGGCCATGTTTTCTTTGGCTACTTCGGTCCTCTGAAAACAAAAATATTTATTATGCTCGAAAAGTTAGCCAACCGGATGACAGATAGAATTGTGGCTCTGACCCGCAGAGAAAAAGCAGACTACATCTCTTACAGGACTTGCCCGGAGGAAAAAATAACGGTTATCCATAGCGGGGTCGAGCTGAATAAATTCCGGGAATACTCTCTGGCTGAAAAAACAAAGCTTAAAAAAGAGTTCGGGCTCCCGGAGAATTCATTCGTGGTGGGAACAGCGGGCAGGCTTGTCCCTGTCAAAGGTCCTGAATTTCTCATCAAAGCTTCCCAAACCCTCATTCCTAAACATCCCCACACCTGTTTTCTTTTTGCCGGAGACGGCCCTCTTAAAGAGGATCTACAAAAGAAAGTAAATGAGGCTAGAGGAGAAAAAAACATTTTTTTCCTGGGTTGGAGGGATGATATCGCGCACATCCTCTCGATTTTCGATGTATTCTGTCTCCCTTCCTTGAACGAGGGGATGGGGAGAGTGCTCGTGGAAGCTATGGCTCATGGTATTCCGATCGTGGCCAGCGATGTCGGAGGCATACCGGATTTGGTCACTCATGGGAAGAATGGCTTCCTGGTTCCTCCGAAGAATCCAGAGGAACTGGCAAAACACATTCAGATCCTGATTGAAGATGAAGCCAAAAGAAAAAAAATGGGAGAAGCTGGCAAAAAGATGGCTCCAGGATTCAGCCATGAAACCATGGTTAAATCGATTGCTGAGTTGTATGAAGCACTTCTGACATAAAAATATCCTTTTCTCCAATCAACATTCTCATCCAAAAGAATCAACCTCAATTGACTTTACCTTCTAGCTTGCATAGTATTAAATAAAAAAGTCAAAAAGGAGGGAAAAGAATGATTGAAGAATCAAAATGTGTACTATGTCAGAAAGAATCAAAGGTATCAAGTGCGCCAGAAAAAGATGCCTCTTTTATTGAATGCGACACATGCGGCCACTATCTTCTAGCTTCACCAGAATTATTTGAAAAGAGTTATACAGAAATGCCCAGAGAAAAGCGAGCAATGCTTTCTGCCTATACGAGAAATCTTTTTGAACATGGAAGAGAACCACCTGAACTGGGAGATCCCGATTTACTGAAGGAGATAATGGTTGAGTATGAAAACAAGAAAGCTGGTGAAAAGCTAAAGAATTTAATTTTGTACATGAGAAAAAAGTCTCCTCAGTTTGACGATATCACTTCATTAGACAGTGAGAAAGATTATCCACTTACATATTCTTTGAGCCCTCAAGGATTTATTGATACTATTAATAATCCGATTGGGCAGAAACTGATTAAATCCACAGCATCGGGTTTCAAACTGACGGAAGAAGGATGGAAGTTTAGTAATGAGCTTATGGAAAGTAGAGAAGAAGGCGAGCAATGAGCAAAGAGAAAAAAAAAGTTGAAATATGAGGCGAGTGGAAGCCAAATCTTGCTGACGTCAAATAAAGAGGGAGAAATATCTTTGATAAGAAAGCCAAAATTATCTTTTGACTAATTTTCGGCCTGTGCGCATCAGGATGACGATGATGGCAAAGATAATCAATGCTTGAAGAATTTCAATGTAAATCACGAAATCACCGGGAGCTCTCAAGGTAATACCACTCATTCCCAGACAGGCAGCGATCAAATAGATGAAGAGAACGGCTTGAGGCTCAGATAATCCTAAAGCGACTAGCCGATGATGAAGATGATCTTTCCCTGTGTACTCGATCCATTCTCTGAGACCCTTCACACGTCCTCTGTATATCCTAGACAGGGATATATACACCATGTCGAAGATGAACACGCTTAAAATTAAAAGAGGCAAACTCAGAGCCACCTTAGGATTGCCTTCAGCCCAACCGCCCATGACCGCTATTCCAGCCACAGTGAATCCCAAAAAAGTGCTTCCCGCATCTCCCAGGAAAATTGAGGCCGGTTTGAAATTAAATATCAGGAAAGCCAGACAGCTCCCGGCCAGGGCTATGGTTAGATATCCCAGATAAACCTGCTGGGTCAGCAAAGCCACGATAAAAAAAGACAAAGAACAGATCGCGACCGAACCAGTGGCCAGTCCATCCATCCCATCAAAAAAATTCACCGCGTTGGTGATACCCACAATCCAAATAAGGGTCAGAAGAACCTCTCCCCCGATCCCCCACCAGGTATTCGGCAAAAAGCTTAATCTGACTCCATAAAAAATGAGAATTCCCGTAGCCAGAATCTGGGCGACCAGCTTCCATGTGGCGGACAGTTCTTTCACATCATCGATAAGCCCCACTATTAAAATGATCGTTCCACCGAGAATTACCCCTTTCAGCTCACGAGAAAAGCTGAAATTCAAGAAAATGGTCACCACATAGGAAACATAGATGGCGAGGCCTCCCAAAAGAGGAATGGGAAGCGCATGGATCTTTCTCTCTTCAGGATGGTCCAGTATTTTAAGCTTTGTCGCGATTCGCCTAAAAATCAGAGTCAAAAAGAACGCAAGGAGAAAAGAAAAAACGAGCAGAAATAGCCATCTGAAAGGAATTCCATCCAGGAACAGATGGAGGCTATCCAGGATATTTCTCATACTTCCGGCAATATCCTAAAATATTTTTTTGACAACAGCAATGATTTTTTCTGTTTCCTCCTCTGTGAGAGAAGGATAAAGCGGGATCGAGATCGATTTCTTCCAAGCCTCCGTGCTGTGAGGGAAGCCAGGAAGATTTAGACAGACGTGGAGAGGGATGTAAACCGGCCGCTGGCACATGACATTGTTCTTCTGTAATCTCTCCAGAAAACCAGACACATCTTCCTCTTTTTGAACAACAAAGCGGTAGTAGATATGCTCTCTTCCTTCTTTCCTGACGGGGAGTGAGAAATCGCAATCCTTAAATTCCTTGAAGTACAGGTCTGCGTTCATTCTCCGTTTCTCCAAGAACTCCTCTAGTTGAGACAACTGGCTTGATCCAAGGGCCGCATGAATATCCGACATCTTGTAGTTGAAACGCAACTCATACTCATCTTTATTGTCATATTCTCTCAAGTTTTTAACCCTGGAAATAAGCTCTTCTGAATCACTGACAACCATACCTCCTTCTCCAGTAGTGAACACTTTGGTGGCATAGAATGAAAACACAGAAAGAATCCCGAAGCTTCCGACTTTCCGGCCTTTAAAGTTTGCGCCGACCGACTGCGCACAGTCCTCGATTAGAGGAATCCCCAGCTTTGACAGTTCGTCTATTTCTGCCGGACAGCCAAACATGTGGGGGACTATGACTGCCTTTGTCTTCTTTGTGATTGCCCCTTTCACACCATCCACAGAAATATTGTAGTTACCTGGGTCAATATCGGCAACAACAGGGGTAGCTCCTGTATACTGGACAGCGTTGAGGACGGCGGTGCAGACATAAGAAGGAACGATGACTTCATCCCCTCCTTTCACTCCCAGAGCCAGCAAGGACAGATGAAGGGCCGCCGTTCCCGAGCTGGTGGCAGCCGCTTCTTTTTTACCGATGAAGTCAGAAAATTGTTTTTCGAATTTGTCCACAACAGGCCCTTGAGCGATTTGACCGGACTCCAGAACAGATGAGACAGCTCTGATATCTAAATCAATAATGGAAGGGCGGGAGTGAGGAATTAAATAATCAGACATCGCGTAAAAACCTGAAGGCTTTGAACCCTTCGGCATACTTGACCTTTCCTTGAAAGCCACGGAAATTGGCAATCGCTTTGACACTTTCCACCATATCCAACTTAGTGGGATAGGATTTGCCCACTTGAGAGGAATAAACTTGAATCAATTTTTGCTTTTCTTCCAAGACATCCTCGATGTCCACAAAAATATCCGGTTCAAAATTGATGGATGTATAATCCTCGTAGAAAAAGACTCTTTTTACATACCGGGTTGCAGCCAGAGTGCACTCCGCTAAAGTCCGGTGATCCTGGTGGATATCTTCGATGTAGTTCACATATACTTCATCCGGTTTGATTTTTTCTATCACTTCATCGATCTTGGTTATGATGATCCTCTCGTTAGGGAGCTCCGTATCCACACACCCTCCCCAGAAGATCTTTTTGACTCCCAGCAATTTCATGGCGGCTTCTTGCTCCTTCTCTCTGATTTTTGCATCTCCGCCGAACTCTCCCTTGGTTAGAACCATAAAGTAGATATCCATTCCCTTATTGGCCAATTTAAGAAAGGTGCCCCCACAACCGTATTCAATATCATCTGGATGAGCGCCTAACGCTAAAATATTCACTTCATTCTCCTTTTTTTAAGATTGAAAGGCTATCCGGACCGCAGTTGAACAATAAATCTATGACAGATAGAAAAGGCTCAAAATCCCCATAAAGCTGATCATACCGGGGATGTTTGTAATCTTGAAAAACGATTTGAATCCCCTCTTCTTTAAAAATATCTAAATCCATGTATTTCGCCCCATCCTTACCTGATAAGTAGACATCTCCTCTCAATTCCTTGCAGATGTCGATAAGCCGTTCGGTGCTCTCTTCTCTTGATTCCAGGTCTGAGGCAGTGACAAGCTTCTTATCCGAAAGCCCCAAGGCCTCGACTAAGTACTTTATCACATGAATGTTAATATCCACTAAATATGTCCATTCTTTTGCATAGGTCTGCTCGAAAAAGTCGATGTAGTCTTTGAAAAAAGGAGCTTTAGAGTAGTGTGTGACCAGCGCCATCAAATGTTTTCTTCCCCACTGAACCGTATTGTTGATTTCCACTTCGGATATTTTTTGAGTGAAGCTGTGAATAACAGGCACAGAGAGCCACTGCCAGCCATCGGATGTTTTAATCCTATTCCGGTTCTGCCATTCATTTTTTTTAAACTGGACATTGTCCAAGAAGACAAACACATCACTCCGTTCAATCTTATCGAAATATCCCAACCAGGGCAGGTATTGCGGCTGATGAATAGACACTATCATCTGTTAGGCCTTGTTGTTTTCCACTAACATCTTTATCTCAAGCGACACGGATAAATGACCTCCTGTTCAAGCTTCAACAGGGTGTTTCACGCAAGGAATTTCTTTTTAAACGCTAGACGCCTTTGACTACCCAAGACAGATAACCCTCAATTTCTCAAAGAACATTAGAGGAGACTGTCATCTATAGCCTTTTCAATGTGTAAAACAGGAGATTTTGCAAGGTCGATTCTTTTCGGTTCTTCGGGAGGTTTCCCTTCGCAGTCAAAAAATATCTCAACAACAGGGCGTAAGGGTCGATCTTCATGCGTCTGGATAATTCGGCCGATCTCATTATTGTTCAAAAGCACAAAGCTTCCCAGGGGATAAGGGGTGACAAATCTTAAGAACTTTTTAACCAAACGAGGCTCGAAAGACCTTTTTGCCTCCTGGACAACTTCCCTGACACCGTCATAGGGAATAATCTTTTCACCGCGATAGGGACGGGGATGTGTCATCGCTTCATAGACTTCGATCATGGCTATGATTTTGGCAGATTCGGAAATCTCCGGGCCTTTCTTCCCTTCTGGATAACCAGATCCGTCTATCCTTTCATGGTGCTGATAGACAACTTCTTGGATGGACTCGGGCATATCACTGATATTGGCCAAAAGATCCAGGCCGTAAGAGCAATGTTTTTTGACCTGAGCAAACTCATCCATGGTTAGTTTCCCAGGTTTTTTGATAATTTTCTCCGGGATCTGTAGCAAGCCGAGGTCATGTAGCAAAGAGGATACACATAGATTCAGGAGCTGTGGCTCTTTGTATTCGAGAGTCATCCCAATGCCTCCAGCCAATATGGCGACATTGAGGGAATGAGAGTAAAGATAATCGTCTGTTTCACCTAGGTATCCAAAAATGTTAATAAAAGAAACCAACGTATCCTTGTCCACTCGAAGGTAATGGATTATTGTTTCTGCGATGCTGAAAACTCTTCTTCCCGTCACTTTCTTCCCTTCAACAACATCATCCATGAACTCCCTTAGATCAACGATCGCATCCTCGTAGATTCTTTTCATCTCATGCATGTCAATCGGGGTTTCCTTCGCTTGGACCGCTTCTGATAACAGACCTGGCTTGTCCTTGGCCTTATTTTCAGACTCTTGAGCTTTTCTCAACATATCAGATAATTTAACCATGGGATTAATGGTCCAATCCAGAAATAGCCTTTCTCACCAAATCTGCGTTTATTCCTTTGGCTTTTTTGGTAAATCCCAACAGTAGACTCATATCGCAAATACTGTTAATCTCTCTCGGAACTCCTCCAGAATTCTGCCAGATAATATCATGAACATTATTCGCAAAAATTGCATCCTTGGCTCCAGCGATCTCCAGTCTATGGAGAATATAAGCTTTGGAGTCTTTCTGGCCCAAAGGATTCAGATGATACCTGATCGCCAATCTCTGCTTCAATTGCTTATATTTATCGATCACATCTCGAAGCTCTGGCTGGCCGATAATAATAAGAGTCAAAAGAAACCGGTCATTCAACTGAAAATTCAGCAACAGTCTGAGTTCTTCTAAAGTCCTAATATCTTTGATCGATTGTCCCTCATCGACAATGATAACCGTGTCTTTATTGCTCCTCATATTCTGATAGAGCCTCTCGTTCAGCTCCATCAAAAGCTGTGTTTTTGGCCAGGCAGGAGAGCTTTTTATACCCAATTGAATGCAAATTTCTCTTATGATCTCTGTGGGGCTCAATAAGGGATTGGTTACCAGTGCGATATCGTACTTATCGTGAGGCAGCATTTCAAAAAGCCGTCGGCTTATGAGAGTTTTTCCACAGCCATAATCCCCTGTCAACAACGCGGCTCCTTTTCGTTCCTCGATCGCGTACGTCATCCGTGTCACGGCTTCCAGATGCTCGTGGGAAGAATAGAGGAATTTCGGGTCGGGTGTATTCTCGAAGGGTTTCTCTTTTAATCCCCAATAGGCTTCATACATATTCTTCTTTTCGAGAAATTATTCTGCTTATTCTAGCGATAATAATAACTTAAACAAATCATTGAAGTCAAATGGGCAATTGGGGACGTTCCCCAAGGTACCACCTTAGCCCAATAAGTTCATCTGCATGATATTGTTTTATACACGATAGGCTAATAAGAAGAAGCTAATGGGCTAAGGTGGTACCTTGGGGAACGTCCCCATATATGATAGTATACTTTTAAGCTAGAAATGCAGTTCACGCATTTGAATGAGGTTTGAAGCGGACAGGATATGAGAAATTGCAGGACAACTTCCCTAACCTTGATTCTTATACTGGCCACACTGATCAGACCCGGCATAGCCCAGACTGACAAATACATCCAAGTTCCTGGACTCATCGACCTCCGCACAGATTTCAGCGATGGATCTCACTCCCTCGAGTACACCATTCAGCTGGCGAGAAAGAGGGGGTTCGATGTGCTTTTTATCACTGACCATGACCGCAAAGTCTTGGAGTACGGCATTCGTCCGTTTCAACACATCTTTAAAAAAAGAGTCGAGACACCTTCCATCAACAAAACAAGCCCTAGAAATTACCTGGGCACCATCCAATTGGCAGCAGAAAAATATCCAGAAATGATTCTTATCCCGGGCGCAGAATCTGCTCCTTTCTATTACTGGAAAGGAAACTACTTCAGAAAAAACCTCACTGTCTGCGATTGGGAAAAACATCTCATTATCACAGGGCTGGACAAACCAGAGGATTTTAGAGAGCTACCGATCCTCCACAATGGTTTGTCCACGAGATACCTTCCTTCTCGGTTGACAGTGGGATTTTTCCTTATATTCCTCCCTCTTGCTGCTGGCATTTTCCTGATCACAAAAAAGCGAATCCTCAGGTGGTCGGGAATTGTTTTATCCCTTTTATCCCTGCTTCTTCTGGCCAATAACCACCCTTTTAGAAGCTCTCCGTATGACCAGTATCACGGATACCAGGGAATCCCACCTTACCAGCTTGTGATAGACTATGTGAATTCCCGGGGTGGGATGGCCTTCTGGAACCACCCGGAGACGAAATCCGGTGAAGGAAAAATTGATTTTATTTTCAAGGATACCCCCCCTTATCCACAAGTTTTGACAGAATCAAAGAATTACACGGGTTTTGCGGCTCTGTATGGAGATAGTATTACTGTAACAGAACCAGGGAATCTCTGGGATAAGGTTTTGATGGAATACTGTTCAGGCCTGAGGACAAGTCCTGCCTGGGGAATCTCTACGGCTGATTTTCATCAGGAAGGAGCGGCTGGTGAAAAATTAGGTAACTTTCCTACGGTATTTCTGGTAAAGAACAAGACTCAAAAAGATGTTTTGGATGCCCTGAAAAAAGGCCGGATGTATGCGTACAGAGGCGATGTCGCTTTACCCAGACTAGTTCTCGAGGATTTCTCGATTACTGACTCAGAAAATTCCCAAAGAGGCGTCCTGGGCCAAGAAATCCAATTAATAGACAGCGCGAAAATAAATATCCGGATAAGCATGACAGACCCAGAGAAAGGAAACACAGCTACGGTGAGACTGATCAAAGAAGGCAGACTTCTGGAAACCTTCACTGGAGAAACTCCTTTAACCTTCACATACGTAGATAAAAATTTTCAATCCAACAAAAAAACATATTACCGTTTAGATGTAAAAGACAAAAAGAACAGAATTATAGTTTCGAACCCGATCTTCGTTCATTTTTCATCCTCGAATTCGCACTAGCCTCCATCATCAGCCCCATTAAGCACTTCAACAGCTATCTACAGGATTGCCACATAAACCAATATTTTCGAATGTTCACATTGTTTTTTATAGGAAAAATGAGCATCAGCCTTTAGCTTTGTTCTAAGAATAATTGATGTAGAATGAAGTGAAGGGGAGGGAGTTGTAGGGAGGGATGTCCGTTTTTAAAAGCAGACTTTCCAAATCATTCAGATTGCTTCTGACGATCCGCTACTTTTTCAGTAGCTGTCTGACCCCAAAAGCAATCGCGAATAAAAGCAGGGCTTGAGTAAACTGGAGGAAGGCTTGAGCTTCAATCCCCATGATGGGTTTAACCATAAGCCTTGAAATGATTCCAATAATCAAGACAATGGCAGCCACGATGATGAGCAAGTCACAGATGATTGCGATGGTTTTTTCCACGGTGTTTACCTCCTAATTTCCCTAAGTCACTTTGAATAATATTTATCCATTTCTCCAATGTCAAGCGTTTCAAGGATAAACCAGGAAATTATGTAAAATGGTTGGAAATACTCCATAAATCTGAACAACCTGGATTATTACGAGATTAACACATCCTCAGGTATGGTGGTTCTTGTATCTCCCTGTTTTCACCTGTCTCTTAAATACTTTTCCCCTGAAAAAACAACAAGTTATGAAGCCATCCCAGGGCTGATCACTGAAAAATCGACCCGACAGCTCCGGTAAAGTTGTATTTTTTTGCGTATTTAAATAGAATTTAGGTAGTAAAAGCGATCAAAAAACCCTCATCTAAGATAATGGTTTGGAAAGAAAAAATAAGGAAGTTGGAGTATTACAAAGATTTACGCCTGCTTTGGCGTACATTTTTTACGTCTTTAAAGGTCTCACTTTCTCAAAATAACTCATTCATCTCCCTGGCCAATCCCAGGCCGAGGAAGAATGCCGGCGAACAGGAGAAAATAATGAGGTATGTCAACCTCTGTTTACATCTCCGCAGACGACTGGGCTTCAAAGACTCTTGCCTCACTTCTTCCCTGCTTCTCTGCAATCTTCTCCGGCAAAACGGCATAAATGCCCACATCAATTTCTCAGCGAAGAAGGAGACGGAAAAAATGGAGGGCCACTGCTGGGTGAGTGTGGGAGAAGAAAAAATAGCAAGCGACTACACACTCATTTTCAAATATCCCTAAACAGGAGAATCCTATGCTTCCTCTTGATGCAATCATTCTAAAAAATGAAAGAGTTCCCTGGCGGATAATCGAGGGTGAGGCCATTCTCGTTAAGCTCGATTCAGGTGAAGTCATCCATCTCAATGAAGTGGCGGCTGAAATCTGGCGAACTATCGATGGCAAAAGGAAAATCTCAGAAATCGTTGCCCATATCCAGAAGGAATTCGATGTCGACGGAGAGCAGGCAGAAAGAGATACTTTAGAATTCATAAAGTCGCTCTCAGATATAAATTTGGTCACAGAGAAAGGAAAATAAAAAGACTGATAAAATGACCAAGTCCTTAAAAGTCAAAATCGCTGGCCTGTGCGCAGAAATCCGGGCGGAAAACAATTCGACCCATATTTATTTGCAGTCAAAACTCAGGAATTTTCTATCCGCACAAAAAAAAATCGACTTGTATATTGAAATAGAAAGGAAGGAAGCTTCTCTCTCCATCCAGTCTATGCCCCAATTATCTTTTGAACGAGGGAAATTCCGTATTCTTCCGGATAAGAATCGTGCAGTCAGCCTGGGAATCATCGACCTGGAAAAGAGGCGCTGCACGGTCTGTGATCTCGCAGACAAATCCAAGCTGCTTCATTCGGTTCTTCTCTGTTTCGCTCTCTTTCTCGAAAAATCAGGAGGAATCATCCTTCATGCCAGCGCGGCTTACAAAAACGGTGACGGCTATCTTTTCCCCGGTCCGGCCAATGCTGGGAAAAGCACAATACTCAAACAGATGAAGGATTACTCCTCTTTTGCCGAGGAGTGGGTGGCTGTAAAAAAAACAGGGAATGATTTCTTTATGTCGAGTATTCCTCATCCCAACGCACAAAACAAAAGGAAAAAAATTAAAAAAATCTTTTTTCCGAAAAAGGGAAAGGCTATCGAATCCAAAAGGCTCAAATCCCAGGATGCAGCAAAAAGGCTCCTCGCCAACTGTTTGTTCTCCACGATGCATACAGAAACCGTAGGAGGAGTCTTGGAAAGAGTCGCCGAATTGGCCCAGAGGGTATCCTGTTACGAGCTCGAGTTCCCTCTCCATGTATGGCTGGACAAGGAGATTGAACAGACAGAACTCTGGCAAAAAAAGAAGAAACCAATCCAGAGGATGAATTGGCCTGAAGGATCGGACCTCTCCGCTCTTCATGAATCGTTGATCCTGACCTGGCGATGCAATCTCCAATGCTTTCACTGCCGCCCCTATTTGCCTCGACACGGAACACTTTCTTTTGAAGATGTTAAAAAACACCTTGACTCTCTTGCGAAGAAAGGAACGCTCTTTCTTCATTTGACTGGTGGAGAGCCCCTGATGCACAAAGATTTCTGGAAAATCGTCTCCTCTGCCAGCCAGAAAAATTTCGCTCTCATCCTCCACACCAATGGCACCCTGATCACTCCTGAGGTTGGAGAAAGATTAAAGCATTTCAATTTATTACAGGTTTCTCTAACCGTATTGGGCGGAAATGCCCAGACTCACGATTCACTGACCGGTGTCAAGGGTTCCTTTGAAAAGACTGTTCATGCCCTGAAAATCATGAAAGAAAAAGGACTGGATGTGGTTCTATCCACGACTAAACTTAGTGACAACCAGGATGAGATTCCTGAAATGGAAAGATTGGTAAAAAATCATGGAGTTGCCTTAAAAATTATCCCCTACCAGATTCCCCACAAAGGAGAATTCGAGGAATTTAACCGATGCTATCAGAAAAATTTACAGAGAAGTTAGAAGAAAAGCACATCCCCTTCTTTTCTTCCATAGAAATCACTTCGCGCTGCAATCTGCGCTGCAAATTTTGCTATCTCGACCATGCGGACAATGATGAGCTGTCCACAGAAGAGATAAAGGACTATCTCAATCAACTCGCAAATCTTGGCTCGCTTTTTCTCTCTCTCACAGGAGGGGAACCTTTGCTGAGAAAAGATTTCTGGGAAATTGCCCAACACGCTCATGACCTGGGCTTTGCCATAAACTTAAAGACCAACGGGAATCTTATCGATGAAAAAATGGCAGACCGAATAGCCAGATTGAGCGTCTACCGTGTAGACATCAGCCTTCTTGGGGCGACACCCGAAGTGCATGATAGAATCACCCAGGTCCAGGATTCTTTTGAAAAAACAATCCAGTCTGTTAAGCGGCTCAGAAAAAAAGACATTCAAGTCTTCTTGATGAGCACCATAATCAGAGACAACCTCTCGGAGTTCATGAATATAAAAGCGCTGGCCGATAAAACGAACGCTCAACTGGCAAGCACCCCTCTTGTCTATCCAAAAAATGACTCGGGAAAAGAACCTCTCCGCTACCGTCTCACAGACGAGGAGCTGGCTCATTATTTCAGGGAAACACTCAATCCTCAGTCAATAAATGTCCTCTGTCGTGACACAGACTCTGATCCGTTGATCTGTCAGGCAGGAAGAACCGATATCAGCATTAACAGCCAGGGCAAGGTCTATCCCTGTCTCGGTTTCCCCTGGGAAGTCGGAGATTTGAGAAAAGAGAATCTTGCGGAAATCATCGAAAACTCAGAAAGACTCTTTTTTTTCCGTTCTCTCGACGGAAGCGAATTCGAAGACTGTTTCCGCTGCGAAGATAGTTCTCTGTGTACCCGCTGCCCTGGCTTGGCCTTTCTAGAAAAAGGAGATTTTCTCGGAATATCTCCTGAACACTGTCGCCAAACAAAAATCATGAAGGAGGTACTCAAATGAAAAAGAAAAAAGCCTACAAGAAACCCAAGATGAAAGTTGAAAAATTGACCATGTTCTCTCAAACGTGTAGAGTCAATCCTCACTCGTGTCCCGGAGCTCCAAGCCTCCAAACAGCCGCTCAGTGCCTGAAAGTATAGCGTTTGTCTGATTTTTTTTGTCTATCACTCAAAAGGGGAAAAATTTTGACAATCTCGAGGGAAGACTTACTGATTTCTCTTTCGACTCTGGCCAGAGAAGACAGTGATAAAAAAAAAGAATTACAAAAAATACTCAGTGAATTCGAAAACTGGCCGGAGTTTACAGAAAATGAGCTTTCCCTTTTTGTTTATTATCAGCTTAAAAAACTATCCCTCCTGGACTCCATCCCTCCTCCAATCAACAGGAAGCTTGAAAACCGCTTTATGAGCACCGCAGCTCTTAATATCGTCCATTTGGAAAACCTGGCTCAACTCGCCAAAAAATTGAGCCAACAAAAAGTATCGCTCATGATCCTGAAGGGGGCAGCTCTGTGCGACACAATCTATCCTCATATAGGGCTTCGCACTTTCTGTGATCTTGATATCCTCATTCACAAGAAAAACATTCAAAAGGTAATGGGAGTATTGACACAGCTTGATTATTCGATCTCTCACACTCATGCTCAACATCATTTCTCTGCATATCAGGAGTCAAACCATTCCCTTCCTCTTGAAGTGCACTGGGACCTGGTGAATGAAGCCAGCCCATTCCAGAAATACGCTTTTCAACTTTGTTTGGAAAAATTCTGGCAGGATGCCATGTCATTTGAATTCAGGGAAACAGAGGCTTTATGGCTCTCTCCCGAGCATCAGCTGATCTATCTTTCCGTGCATATGCTGAAAGAAGGATACTCAAACCGGAAATGGCTGGTTGATCTCTATTACCTCCTTAAATTCTTCAGAGGAGGAATGGACTGGAACAAACTTTTTGAGGAATGTGAAAAATATCAAGTGAAAAGACCTGTCTACTATGCTCTCTCCACTCTGGATGAGATTTTTCACATTTCTGAGATGAATGGGGATTTGTTGAGCCAGGAGATCCTCGATAAATTGAAACCGGCGAAAATCGCATGGCTTGAGCGAAAAATACTCGATCGATTGAGGAAAAACAAGCCACTGAAAACATACTTTTATCGTTTTTTCCTGTATCAATTTTCCATTGAAAGTGTAAAGGATAAATTGAAAGCCCTCTTTTCTCTAATGAAATACGCCTTCCAACTCTCCTCCCTTAGATTAAAATAGCGTCATTGCGAGCGAAGCGTGGCAATCTCATATGAATAAATTGTCATTGCATAAGTGTAACAAAGAAGTAATTTCGCAAAAAAATTTATTATTTTCTTATGAAATTGCCACGCTTCGCTCGCAATGACATTCATTAACGAAAAAAGGGGCAGGCCCTTTTTTTAAGAAGGGGGATAATCCCTCTTCTTTTTAGGAATAATGACTGAAAGGGACAGTCCCAAAAAAAGGGGCCTATCCCCTTTTTCTGTGGGCTAAGGTGGTACCTTGGGGAACGTCCCCTAATATTGACTTAAGCTGCCGTCTTTCTTGGCCCATTTCAGGGCAAACTCAAACAGCAGGACAGACAGCGGAAACAAAACCAAAGCAAACCCGAGCAATGCCAAGATTTCAGTCCTCACCTGAGTAAAAGAGTAACCGGCAAGTAGAATCCCTCTCAACGCGTTCAGCGCATATGTTATGGGAAGAGCATGGGAGATGACTTGAAGAGGTCCGGGCAGTATCATTATAGGATAATACACTCCGCCCAAGAGGTCGAATGAACTGGAGACAATCCAGTTCACAGGATTCCCTCTCTTAAAGACCATGACAAAGCAAGAAGAGATGATGCCCAGGCTGCTGAAAGAAAGGATCGACAAGAAAAAAACGACCACGATCAATAGAGGATGAGAGAGGCTAAAATGGATACCGAAGATAAATCTGCCGATAAGAAGATAGACAAGAATATTGAACGAAGAATAAATGAAATTCCAGAGGGAAAGATAGACGACGATGGAAGTCGCTCGTGTTGGCGTGATCAGCATGGCTTCCAGCGTCCCGATCATCTGTTCTTGCCTGAGTGCGCCTGCAGACGTCCCCAGTCCGACACCCAGAAAAGTGGAGAAGGCAATACCTATCAGGACAAACGGAAAATAATCTCCGCCATATTCTTGAAGATGAGGAGCTGCGGCTTTGCCAAATAGCTTGGCAATAAAGAAAAAAGTCAGTACGGAAAAGAATACTCCGATGAGATTCATCAAAAAAGCGGATTTATAACTTATCTCTGTTAAAAAATCTCTTTTAATGAACGCCGCGGCTTTGGTTAAGAACACCCGGGTATCCTCACAATCATCCTAAATAAAATATTTGAAGATATCTTCAATCGTGGCTTCCGGAACCTTTATTTTTCTTTTTAATTCTGAAAGTGTGCCCAAGGCTTTAACAATTCCCCTATCCATGAGCGCCACTCTGTCCGCAAAATCTTCCGCTTCCCTCAGGACATGCGTCGTGAACACGACTGTTTTCTTTTCCTCACTCACTATTCTTTCCTTTATGAACCGGCGAAGCTTCTCTGCACTGGTATGGTCAAGACTTTTCGTGGGTTCATCCATGAAAAGTATTTTCGCGTCGCTCAGAAGACACCTCGCTACAGCCAGATGCTGCTTCATCCCTGTGGAATATTCATTGAATCTCGTGTCGACATATTCCTGCATATCCAGCAACTCAACAAGGGACTCTATTTTTTTCTGGACTTCATCCGATTTAAGGCCGTGGAGAGCTCCAAAAAATTTTAAATTCTGCTTGCCTGTGAGCCTCCAATAGAAACTCCTTTCCTCTCCTGTCACTAATCCAATTGATCTTCTCACGGCTTCATCATCCTTTGTAATATCGTGTCCATCCACTACAGCTTCTCCCCTGGTCGGAAAGATTAATGTGCACAGCATCTTTATCAATGTGGTTTTCCCAGCTCCATTTGGCCCCAGAAGCGCGAAGATTTCTCCTGGTTGCACCTCTATTGATACTCCCTCCACTGCTTTGACGATTGGTTTTTCTGTAAACATTCGAGGCAAAAAATCAATTAGATTGGTCGATGGAGTGAAATATTTAGTCAAGTCTCTGGTTATTATGATGGACGTTTCACTCATGGATGCACACACGCACGTAGGATATCCTAACTTCTCCTTTTTTGCAGAACTCCAATCCTACAGCCGTCATCTCATGGAACCCGACTGTTTTTAAAAGGACGAGGTTGAATTAAAAACTCAACCCTGAATCCCGACCGTCCTGCAAATTGCACTTTATCTGGTGGAAAGTTTACCTCAAAGAAAAATCCCCAGTCAAACATCTCTATCATTTAAACTTGAACAAATTCTGTTCGAGCAGCTTTAAAATTCAACGCACGCCTTCATTTCGTGGCTCACATGGAATAATATGGCTTTCCCCATCCCCTTTTTTCACATCATCACATCAACGTCAAAAAAACTCCTCTCGAATTCACAATGAAATTGTATTGAAAATATTTCTTTTCAATGATATATTAGAGGACAAAGTGGTAAAGGTGGATAAAGAAAAAAGGAAACACAGCCGGGCGAAGTGCCTGATTCCAGCGGAACTCGTGGATTCAGAGGGAAGAAGTGTCATCACCGGGAGAGTCAATGTCAAAGATTTCTCCCATGAAGGATTAAAATTAAACATAAACTTTGAAAAGCTCAAACCCGGATCTGCTGTGGATATAAAGATCTACCTTCCCGAGAAAAAAATTACAACCCTTCTATCCGGCGAAATCACCTGGAATGAATACGCCAATAATAAGATGGAACTGGGACTCAAAATAATGAAGATGGATAAAGATGTCAAAGAGGAGATCCTGAGCTGGATCTTCCCTCAATGGATATCGATTGATGTGCCGTCGAAGAAAAAGAAAATCAAGAAGAGGAAATAAAATCCCTTAATTGAAAACCTGTTTTCAGTTGTTTATCCCACTTTCTCTTTAAAAGCCTGCAACTCTTCCTCAAGGGCGGTGATCTTTGTTCCGAGCAGCTCTTTTTCTCTTTGTTTCATCTTCAGCAAGACTCTGATTAGCATAGCCGCCGCGCAGAGCAACAGGAGAATGCTCATGATAGAGGCGTTCAGGAAGGGAATCCTTATATTCTGCAAGAAGGTGAGCACACCGATATCTGAAAGATAGGATAAAACCGCTAATACAGTTAAAATGACAACCCATACGATCATCTAACAGCCTCCCTCAGGGGCATTTACTAACATTCTCGGTTGAAACTGATATTTTCCCCTCTGGAATTGTTCTTCATAGATCCTCTCTAAAGCATTAACACACAGAAAAATCAATGTCAACTTGGTAAGTTTGGAATATTTGGCTGATACTCAAATACTTCAGTATTAATCAGTTTTCTGGACTGTTTCCACTAGCGCTCCATCCTCCATCCGAAGAATACGGTCAGCGTATTCTCCAATGCGCAGGTCATGGCTGGCAACGATCACACATCTGTTCTGGTCCCTTGAGTAAGTTTTGAGAAGCTGGATTATTTCAAAACCCTGCTTGGACTCTAAACATCCAGTCGGCTCATCAGCGATGATCAGATCTCCTTCGTTAGCTATGGCGCGGGCCACGGCGACTCGCTGCTTCTCGCCCTGGCTTAAGGTCCGAGGAAACTTTTCCGCAAGATGCTCAACATGAAATTGGGCGAGCAATCGCAGGGCTTGATGGTGTGTTTCTTTCCTTGTCTTTCCTGTAAAACGAAGAACCACTCCGACATTCTCCTGGACTGTCAACGAATCAATAAGGAGAAAAGTTTGAAAGATAAATCCGATTCTCCTGGCTCGAATTTGCTGCAATTCCTTCATGGAATACAATTCAATATTCCTGCCAAAAAGGGATATGGTTCCTGAGGTGGATTTCGCCAACCCCGCAATCAAAGTCAATAAAGTGGTCTTGCCACTTCCGCTGGGTCCCAAGACTAGTACTAGCTCACCAGACGAGATGCCAAGAGAAACATCCTGAACGGCAACGGTCTTTTTTCCATCACTGCTAAATACTTTTGACACATTGGAAAGCTGTACCATCGATGTCGATCCGGCTGACATTTTCATAGGAAGACCTCCATCAGATAAATGCTGCGCAATCTTCGAATCGAGAAAAAAGAGCTGATCAGGCTCATGATCTCAACAAGGATGACAACCGCTATGATCTGTCCGATAGTGGATTTTGTGCTCACTTCTGGGGAGATTTTTTCGATCAGCTGAACGAGTGGAAAAAAGACGACTAAAGCCACACCACTTGCCGCTGAAGATATCAACAGCGCCTGCTCGATTATCAACCGACGCAAAAATCCCTTTGGCGAACCAAGTGTCTTTAAAACAGCAAAATCTTTTCTCCTCTCGAGAATATTGACTGTCAACAGAAGGCTGAGGATAACTGTGAGCACGACACCCCCGATTGCCGCGACAGTATAAAGAAGGGGAAGAAAACCTGATTTCATCTCATAAATATTGTTCGCTAAAAATGTTTCGTGGTCGTAAACCTCCAGCCTCGGCAATTCCTTGCGAATCTTCTCAGCTATTTCTGGAAGAGCATTCTTGTCTTCCACCTCCACCATATAACATGTAGCAATACCCGGAAACCCGATCATTGCCTGGAGAAAACGCACCGTAACAAACGCATACTGGAGAACAAAGGCATTTGTGCCTGTGCTGATTCCCACCACTTCGAGCGAATGTTCCTGAATCTCGACGTCATCCCCCACTTTAAACTTGAATTTTGCAGCGAATGACTTGTCAAGAACGATTTCGTTATCACTGGAAACATTCCGTCCGGCAACCAGACGGGGCGGACCCCCGATGTTTTTTTCCGGGTCAAAACCGGTTAAAAAAACCGTTCTATCCCTATCTCCTTTTTGAATGGCCGCCAGGACTAAAAGAACTGGAGAAATAGATTTAATGCCGGGAATCTTCTCGATTTTTCTTCCTTGAACCGCTGATACTAGAGAGGAGCCACGCAGGATATTTGTCGCGTTTCGTTGAAGCACCCAGAGGTCAGTGCTATTCTGGCGAATATACTCGACTGACCCATCCGCGACTCCTCGATAAACGGCGAAGAGAAAAAAAATCAGGATTATACAGAGAGCCACACCACCGATCGTGAGCATCAGGCGCAAAGGCTGGCTTCTTAAGGTTCGAACTGCATACATGTCCATCTTTCCTCCCTTTATTGGTCTGGAGCCAATACCTCTCTCTTTCCTTTCATCAGGAGATCATCGGGACTTCGAGAAGGAGCTTGCCGGAAATCCGGTCAAAAATATCATCCAGACTGGCCCCTGTAATCGTGAGCCCATGATTCCTGAGGCCAACAGCCGTTTGAGAAGGATTATCGGTTTGACGAAAGAGGTCAACAACCGCTTCCGCCAGTTCTCGGGTGCCACAGGGATAGATCTGTCGAGTGCAAAGCACATCCTCCAACCAGGCATGCACATGAACAATCGCACCAATGTCTGGATAAGTCCTGTAGAGAAGTGCATGTTCGACCGTATCCACCGATACTCGTGCTTTTGGGTCGTGTTCAGGAGGAACACTCACCAGAGCTTGACCTTGCTCAAAATCGAATCCCTTGACCAATAATATGTCTTTACCTACATCAGATAATTTAGCTTTGTTCACTCCGCGGGCACTCATCCAGAATGTAGCCTCTCCAAACTCAGGAATGGGCTCGCGGGCACTGAGATTTCCCCAACTCAGGCCTTTCATTTCAAATAGATTGTAGATTTGTTGGATATCTGCTTCTGAGAGAACCTCTCTGAGTGGAAAGGGCGAGGGAAGGACTCCGAGGCTATCCAGCTTTTTTCCGAACTTCTTAAGCTCTTCAACCACAGGAGAAGTTTTCCAGTACTGGGTAGGCAAGTCAGTAGTCAGGACGTTCTTCATGGCAAAATGGGATCCGGCAATCGGCATGATCTGCTGGTAAACATATTCTGGATCGAACGTATGATGAAAGAACCCCGTCTCCGGTGTTGTGAAATATATTTCAGTACCCTTTTCTGGAGAATCTGAGGAATCCCCGTTGGAAGGCACGACAGTCAGAACCATGTTGGAGAGAGAGCGCACAAGAGTCGAATAACTGAGAGAACGCAGATTCTCGACAGGCTTTTCGACTGTGATTACAGAAAAAACAAAAATGGATTGGGAACGACGGCGAAAGAACTTGGGATCCTCGACATCGATCAGGTTCAAGACAAACTGAATATTGTTGTCCGGCGATGCCTTCTCATGACCATTTTCGATGAATTTTTGAGCGATCGCCTCAGCGATTTTGTCCCGTAATGGATTCACACCGTGTTTAATGACTGAAAATTTCATTTTAAACCTCCTTGGTTTCCACTGATTTATTCATAAAATCGCGGCTGACCATATCTTCAAAAACTTCTTCTCTCCTGATCAACCGATGGCCTTGATCGTTAACTGAAACGATTGCGGGACGGGCAAAGCCAAAGGACGATTCCAGAGCCGTGAAATAGGCGCCGCTATCCATAATCGCCAGCACTTCATTGGGATGGACCTGGGGCATGAGTTTATTCCGGTAGACAACATCCGACGCAAAACACACAGGACCGACAATATTCACTTTTTCAGTGCGAGGACGTCTCACTTCGTTGCAGAGGAAAATTTCATGGTATTCATAGAAAGTGGGCAGAGTCACTGTTCCCAAGCCACCGTCAGTGATCAGCCACTTGCGGAGACCAGGACGTTCCTTCACTCGATGAACGGTGAGCAGTAAAAACTGGTTGGGACTGACTATGCCCCGCCCTGGCTCGTACAACAGTTCCGGCAAATCATTCTCCGGAAAATATCTGAGGACAGTGCGGGATACTTCTCTGGCAAAATCTTCAAAAGTGATGTCCGTCGCTTTACCCAGACTCGAGGGCAGTCGCTCGATTCCCTGGTAGACCAGAAGCTCTCGAGAAGTGAGCTCTCGAGTGGTCATCGAAGCGAATCCTCCTCCCACATCCACAATCTTGATGGTCAATCCAGCAGAGCGGGAGAAACCCAGAAGTGGAGCCAAACACCGCAAAGCTCTTGAATAATCCTTTGGATCTCTGATTCCAGTCCCGATGTGAAAGTGAAACCCGAGAAAGCGAACTCTTTTCATTCCTTTAAGGAGGTCAAAACCCGCCGTCACTTCTCCACCTTTGAGGTCGAGTCCAAAGGCACATCCTTTGCGGCTTCCTGTCGCGGCCCCCTGGTTCATCCCCCGTGGAGTGTAGTCAGGATTGATTCGAAACAAAATATCCACATCTTTTTTCTCGGCCACACAAATTTTATTGAGCGCTGTCAACTCATCCAGAGAATCGACAACGATGAGCCGCACCTGACTCTCCAAACATTCACGTAAAAAATCATCCGTCTTGCACGGCCCATTTACCACTATCTCATCTCTTCCATGGCCCATGCGCAAAGCCAGGTTCAGCTCGAACAAGCTCATCACCTCGGCTTTGAGTCCGGCACTGCGGAGCATCTGGAGAACTGCGGGTACAGAGTTGCACTTGTATGCATAATGGACGGATGTTTTTCCTGGATAAAGCGACTCCACACTCTGTCGAAAGTTCTTGGCAGTCTCTTTCAGACGGATTTCATTCACCACATGAAGAGGAGTCCCGTATTCTCTGGCGAGAGCGACAGCCGACGTCCCCCCGACCATCAGTTCGCCTTCCTGAGATACTCGAAGGCCCCAATCTCGAGGCTGTAATATTTTTTTCATGTGTTTAGCCTTTTAAAATGATTTATCCGGATAAATTTTTTTTATATATCGCGAAATGTTTATCAGGCTTCAACCCAAAATATTCTGCAGCCTTGACCGCAGGAGAATTATCCTCTGACATCCATGTTGTTTCGAGCTCGTCATACTTCATGCACATCTGGCTAAAAGAGTTGAAGAGAAGCAAATAAGTCCGGCCATGCTGATAAGCTTTTTTGATGCCCACGGAAAAAATAATGAGTTTCCGGATTTTTTTTCGATCGTGGAGAAACCTGACTAATCTCAATGGCCCGGCTTTTCCCCTCAATTTTCGAAGAGCGGGATTGATGTCCAACACACAGTGCACAATCCCTACTGGATTCCCGTTATGCTCCACGATCTTTATCAGATCCGGGGAGGTCACCAGGCTCAAGTACTTGGCCGAAAAAAGATATTCCTCTTGGCATAGGGGCAAAAAATGCCAATTGGAGGAGAATGCATCGTTATTCACTTCGCGAAAACGCTCCAGTTCCGCTTTGAAATTCTTATTTGAGAAGGAACGAATCGAATAACTTCCCATTTGACTCGGAGATTCTTTCTTTCCATACCGTTCCTGAACATACTGCCGGATGTTTCCATTCTTTCTCGTATGGAATGTTGCGGAAACGCGAAATCCAATTTTTTTCAGCAGGTCATTATAGTAGGAAGGATTGTACGGTTGGAAAAAAGTCGGTGGGATTCCAAACTGATCGATCTGTATCCCCACCTCAGAATAGTGATTCGGATTGAATGGGCCCTCGAGGAATTCGACTCCCTGGCTTCTTGAATATTCTTCGGCTGCGTTAAAGAGGTGACGGACTGCATCCGGGTCGTTGATCGACTCAAAGAACCCGAAGAAGGCCGATTTTTCACCGAATTTCTCTTGATGAAGCCGGTTAATGATGATGGCCACACGCGCAGCGACGGCATCGTCTCTGTAGCAAACAAAAAGCCTCAATTGTGCATTGGCAAAATAAGGGTTGCGTCTCACATCCAGAACCCGGCGCACCTCCGAATTAAACGGCGGAACCCAGTTCGGGTCTTCCCTATAAACGCGAAACGGTAACCTCAAGAAATCCTTCATCTGCCGCGCCTTAGAGACTGAGACAACTCTGTATGTCATTTTTCATCTCTCTTCTGAATTTCTTCCACAACATAGTTGTTGTAAATGAATGACAAATCTTTCTCATGAAGCGACTTGGCCTTCTTTTTATGAGACCGAATATTGCTGTTCAGAGTGGAGGGATGTTCCCGGAAAACAAGAAGATTTCGATAAGTTAAGATGGCTTTATCCTTGGCCACACGGACCGTTTCTCTGAGCAGCTCTTCATACGCGTCATCGGACATCCACTCAAAAATATTGGTGAAGTTAAACTTGGAAATACTCGAGTCAGGCAAAGAAGAAAAATAGTTCTCGCAGCTATCCGTCACTATCTCGATCCGGTCCACACGGTTGCGGATGAGGTCATAATTCTCACGCTTCAGATACTGGGGGAGATTGTCCTCGTCATAGAATTTCCCGAGCAAAATATAGGATAAAAAGTGATTTTCCTTCATAGGCAGCTGAGTAATGGCCCGCTTCGCTTTCTCTGCGAAATGATTGCCGAAGGAAAACTTCTCATCGAGATAGGCGAAAAAAGCTTTATCGAAGAACAGCGTATTCAATCTGCGGCTCAGCATGACTCTGGTGAGAAACCACCATCTGAGATTTTCCCATTTTTTACGAAAGAGAACCGTCCTTTCCGCTGGGTCTTCAGCTTCGAAAAACTGCATCAACTTTTTTTTGCTGATTAATGGAGTGATCACGAGTCTTTTTAATAACCGCATGTACGCTTCATAACGGCCGCTGTGAATAATGCCTCGTTGGATTTTCTTCCGCTGCCCATCCCAGTATCGGGCGCTGTCAGCCGACAATAAATCACGGATCCGTCCATACAACTGAAAACGTTCCCTGGATTTCTTCACTCCCATAAACTCGAGCAGTTCATCGTAGGAAAGGGCTTTGAAGGCTGCGATTTTCAAGTCCAGCAAAAAATTTTGTTGGGGATTCAAATCCAGAGCAATAACCTTCTGAGGATTGTCAAGCAAGAAAGCGAGAGCATTGCACCCCCCTGAAGTGATGGAAAAGACCACATCGTTTGAGGTCGTGTGAAAAGCTTCCCGGTCAATACGCGGATCTTCCCAGCATTGCGCATACAGGATATCTCTGAATACTTTTTTATCGGAACGGATTCTCTTTTTTTCGGCCTTCTGGGTTTCATTGCCCTTTGGATTTTTGGTTGTTCCGATTATGGTGTGTATGACGGCCCAATCGATGATGGCGGGCAATCCGATTAAAATTGCATGAAGGAGTTCATGAGTGAAGGAAGCCACGATGAAACCCGGAATGAGAAGCAGATAGACGGCGTTATGCCTGAATCCATCCCGGTTGATCTCGAATTCCCTGAAGATGGCTTTTACTGAGCCAAGACTCTTATGGTTCGGGATCAAGCGAGGAACACGCGTCTGATAATCTGCGTATTGCTGTTTAAATTGTTTTTCCAAAGAGACTTCCTCATATTTGATGAGTTGAGTATAATGGAGGTAAAGGAGAGTGGGCAGAAGAACTCCGATGAACGGCAGGCAGAGCACGAATCCTGAAAAAGCAATGAGGTCTGCGAGGTAAATCGGATTCCGGACGAGAAGATACGGTCCGATGACAAGAAGAGAGTCATCTTGCACGGGGAAGGCCATCATGCGCTTCGATGTCAAAATACTCCCGGACCACATCCTTAGGACAGACGCGACAGCCGTAATCAAAGCCGCCATCCAGAATCCTAAAGATAATGATGCCTTACCGGAAAGACCGGCTAATTTCCCAAGGACGACCGCATTTTCCGGGTAATCAGAAAAAACCAAAAAGGAAAGGACACAGATGAGAATGACGATACTGAACGAGATAAAAATACGTATCTCAAACTCGATTTTTTTGATTTTCATGTTCAGGCTTTTCATGACTTATTTTTTCTCCGGGATATTAAGCCTGACCTGCAGGGAAGAAGGCAAAATTTCTATTGAACACGGCAGACTGCCAAGAAGCTCTCCATCCGCCTCGAAGTGTACTCTCTCGCTGGAAGAAAGAGTGACTTTTTTCCCCCGATGCAGAGTGAATTTGGGGGAGGCTAAGTGCCGTCCAGAATAAATCTTCGGGAAGTTCCGCAGCCGTTGTGGGATAGATTGCTCATGTATTAAGAGGATATCAAACAAACCGTCATCCACTTGGGCATGGGGGATAAGGTTCATTCCGCCAGCCATGTAGTTCCCGTTCCCTATCACAACGCCGATAAAACGCTCTGTTATTCCGGTCATTCCGTCTATTTCGACTGTCATGGATTGATTGGGATAACGGAGTGCTGTCAATAGCGTAATCGCGCCAAAGGCAATAAAACCACCCAGTCTTTTATGCTTTGACTGGACACGTTTAACGACTTCTCCCCCAATTCCGGCCTGGCATTCGTTTATAAAGTAGTGCTCGCTTGGCTGACCGGTCTCATCCGAGAAGACGACCTTCCCGAGATCGATAGACTGGGTTTGCCCTCTTTGAATCACATCAAGCTGTTCTTCTAATCCTGTTGGCAAGCCTAGACTCTGAGCAAATCCATGACCGGTACCGCTGTCAATGATACCGAGTTGACAGGAAGGATTGATTAAATTCCCGTTTGAAAAAAATCCGTTGACTGTCTCCTGTATCGTCCCGTCCCCTCCGATTGTTACAATCAATTTACTTCCATCCAAGATCGCTTGTCTTGCAGAAAAACAGGCTTCTAATGGTTCTCCTGTCACGCAGAGGGAATATGCACTTCCCAACTTTCTCTCGAGGGCACTGAGGATTTCCCATTGTTTCGCTCCGGTTCTTCCTCCATACGAGACTGGATTGATGATGACATGCACTCGCATGCTTTTTTCCTTTCTGATTACAAATTCCATGTCGAAACTTCCTTGTTATCCTCTTTCTGCTGATAAAATAGAGATTTTCAGCCCTAAAGTTGTTAGGAAGATGTAAAGAGTTTGTTAAAAGTTTGTTAAGGTTTTATTCCCTTTGCTGACTAATATTTAACTATTTTTTTAATTTCTCTCGATGTGATATCGCAAAGAATATTGACAGTATAATAATAAAAGCAAGAAAGAACGCATTAACTATAGGACCAAAATGAATCATTGAGTAACTGCAAACAACTAATGGAAACAAATTGATTCGAACCACAACTTTCAATGCTTTATGTTTTATGATTAAATCCGCTAGAGAGGGTGAATATTTGTAATATAAAGCGACGAGCTCACGACCAAGTTTGTTGGATACAAGATATTTATTCCTGAAATCCTGGAGAGTCTTAACATAGGGATGAAGCGAGGAACCATAGGCTACTGTGGCAATAAAGCAAGGCCCATCTTCTTTTATTTCACTAAAACTAGCTCCTATAGATTTATCATCATCCATCATGACAGTCAGCGGATTATCATTCTCATGATCCGATGGAACTTCTCCTGTCCAGGATTTAAATACATAACCATCGGAAGATATAGCTTTTATTGTCACCCGAACTGAAGGAGTACATGTGTAGTTTCCCGGCAAGGGATTTGTTGTTCCACCGACATTAGAAGAAATATTAAGCGTATAATTTTGAGCTGGACAGAGCTGCCAGATTATCGCATCAGTGTCTTGTCCAGTGACTATTGTCGCAAATGGTGTGATGTCCGTATCCTGAGGTGTTATATTTGTATCTTCAGGAGAAACAGAAGTAGATAGAGTTGATACATTCGAGCTTCTTAGGATTTCGCAGGATGAATCAATATCTCCATCTGTAGATAGTTTTAAAACCAGGAAATCTGTTTCTCCTGCACCATAGGACGTAGTGGAGCCTGCTACTATATACCCTCCGTCAATGGTCTGCCGAATTGAATAAGCCTCGTCATTACCGCTATCTCCGTAAGTGCGCTGCCATTCTATATCTCCAGCAGAAGAAAGCTTAATTAACAAAAAAAATGCTCCTGCACCACTAAAGGGAGTAGTGGAGCCGGCTACTATATACCCTCCGTCACCAGTCTGCTGAATAGATCTAGCAATATCAATTTCACTTCCTCCGCAAGCACGCTGCCACTCTATATCTCCCGCAGAAGAAAGCTTTAATACCCAGAAATCATAATCATCCCCTCCAGCACCAAAGGATGTCGCATATCCTGCAACTATATAGCCTCCATCATTAGTCTGCTGTACAGAATAGGCTTTTTCTTTATCAGACCCTCCATAAGCACGTTGCCACTCAACGTCTCCTGCTGAAGAGAGCTTCAATACCCAGAAATCATAATCATCCCATTCAGTACTAAAGGACGTCTTATAGCCTGCAACAATATACCCTCCATCACTAGTCTGTTGAATGGAGTGAGCTATTTCATTCTCAATCTCACCATACGTACGCTGCCACTCTATATCTCCCACAGAAGAAAGCTTTAATACCCAGAAATCATAATCTCGCCACTCATCCTCTGTCCCTTCATTACGAATGCAGTAAGTTTTGCCCGCAACTATATATCCTCCATCGCTTGTCTGCTGAATAGAGGAAACCAGTTCATTATCATAATCTCCATACGTATTCTGCCACTCTATATCTCCCGCAGAAGAAAGTTTTAATACCCAGAAATCATAATCTCGCCATTCATCATCACTCCCTTCATCACGAATGCAATAAATCCTGCCCGCAACTATATACCCTCCATCACTAGTCTGCTGAATAGAGGAAGCCTCATTATTTCGGCTTCCATAACTTCGTTGCCACTCAACATCTCCCGTTGAAGAAAGCTTTAATAACCAGAAATGAGGATTTTCATTACCAAAGGACGCAGAGCGGCCTGCAACTATATACCCTCCATCACTAGTCTGTTGAATGGAATGAGCTATATCAATATTGTCTCCTCCATAAGTTCTTGCCCATTGTGCATTAAGAGAGATAAAAGAAGTATAGATGAAGAGTGATATTGAGATAAAAAAAATTTTCTTCATTTTCTCCCCCTGGCTGTATCTATTACAATACTGATATGCTGCATAGAAATCTTAGTTAATATAATAGTATTTGTCAACAACTCTTCCTCTAAATCAATAGTTATAATTCAAATAATCAACTTCAATTTTTATCAAACAGTTAAATGATTTGTTAGGCATTGAGTTTTTTGAGCAAAGCTTATTTCACACTAATAGGCTAGTTGGGGAAAATGGTGAATTTATCTTCTCAGATCCTCTGTTTGCAATTCAGTCAAAAAATCAGATTAAACAGAAATGCCGAGGGCCGGACTCGAACAGGAATGCAGACTAATCTACTCGGATTTTTATGTACCCAGCTCCGATCAATGAGTAACTCTCCATAATTTTATCCTTCGCAGAAAAAAATACTATAAACATTTTGATAAAAAATCGCGTATAGTATATATTAATATCCAGTACGGATATTAATTGGAGAAAATCATGCCAAAATTCATGACACGCAATGAAGAGGTCATCCTCCTGGCCATCCTTAAGCTTAAAGACAATGCCTACGGTGTGAGCATCCGGAAGCAGATCTACCAGGACATGGGCGACAAGTGGTCTTTTGCTTCCATATACCAGCCTTTAGACAATCTTGTCCGAAAAAAATATGTCAGGAGATTAAAGGGCGATCCGACTGCCAAACGAGGTGGGAAAAGTAAATTTTATTACGAGGTCACTCCGGATGGCCTACGAAATCTACAGAAGATCAAAAAGGCTCACGAACAGGTATGGGCCGGCATTCCAGAGATTTCTTTGGAGAAGGGGAAATGAAAAAGACCTTCTCTGCTGTCCCTCGACTGGCTGGGCGGATTCTTAGGTTTCTCTATTCCCAGGATTACTATCTCGAAAGATCCGGTGATCTGGAAGAGGTTTATGGCGATCAGGGGGAAGAGTCCGGCCCTTTTTTGGCAAAGGTATGGCTCTGGTTCCAAATCCTCAAATTATGCTTTGGACTCTTCCGGATGAATATCGTTTGGAGGTTTATCATGCTTAAGAATTATTTCAAAATCACCTTGAGAAACATAAGAAAACATATGATTCATTCTTTTATTAACATTTCTGGCTTATCTATCGGCCTGGCTTGTTCTTTAATAATAATGCTTTGGGTTCAGCATGAGCTGAGCTATGACCGGTTCCATGAAAACGCAGACCGTCTATACCGGGTTGTACACTCATCTGATGATGGTGATGTGCATGGCACGTATCTTCCGGGTCCTTTGGCCGCTCACTTAAGAGAGAATTTTCCAGAAATCAAAAATGCAACGAGTTTTAAATCCTGGGAAATGAAGATTGCTTTTAACAAAAAAAGCTTTTCCTGCATAGGAAGTTATATAAATCCCTCTTTTTTCAGCATGTTTTCTTTTCCATTTGAGAAGGGAGAGCCAAAAACAGCTCTTTCAGCCCCGAATTCCGTCCTTATCACAAAAAATCTGGCAGCCAAACTTTTCGGCCAGGATGATCCGATAGGAAAAACTGTTTCCTATAATAATGGATATTCTGATGACATTCCTTTAACAGTCACAGGAATCCTGAAAGACATCCCTCAGAATTCAAGCCTTCAGTTTGATTTTTTAGTGCCGGTGGAAATCCTGTATGACTGGATGAATACTTGGAGAAATAAGAATGTCTTTGCTTATGTATTGCTCGAGAAAAATATAATCCCTGAGGAAGTCAACCAGAAAATCTCTGGCGTATTAAAAGCGCATAAGTTTGACAGCAACCTTAATCTCCATTTACAATCCCTAAAACGTGTTCACCTTCATGCACTCGGAAGTGGAGGGCGCATCACTTATGTTTATATCTTTTCTATGATGGCTCTTCTTGTACTGCTTATAGCATGTATAAATTTCACGAATCTGTCGACAGCCCAGTCAGAGCAGAGGTTTAAAGAAATCGGAGTGAAAAAAGTGGTCGGGTCTTCCCGTTTTCAGCTAGTAACGCAGTTTTTATTTGAATCGATGATTCTATCGCTTCTGTCTTTACTATTGGCTGCGTTCATTGCAGTATTGTTCCTTCCTTCACTCAATTCGATGCTGGGCACACAGATCGATTTCAAATACAATCCAAATCTTTTTTTGAGCATGATTGGAATTGCGTTGTTCGCGGGAATTGTTTCCGGGAGCTATCCAGCTTTTTTCCTCTCTTCTTTTCATCCAGTTCCTCTCCTGAAAGGGAATATTCCTTTTTTTAAGCTACATCATCGCAAAGGGAAGATTACGGAAGGAAAAAGCAGGAGCCCTTTATTCAGAAAGACTCTGGTTATCATTCAATTTGCTCTTTCTGTAGGATTTATCGGTTGTATTCTTTTTATTAGTCAACAATTGCATCATATGCGCAACAAAGACCTGGGCTTTGACAAGGAAAACATCCTTGTTTTTAAAGCCACTAGAGGATTCATTGAAAAAGCATCCACAATTAAGCAGGAATTATTGAACCATCCACAGGTACAGAGTATTGCTTCATCGAGGTTTCCCATGGATACGTGGGGAACTTCAGATTTTTCTTCTGCGTTCTCCTGGTCCGGGAAAACCAAAGAAATTGAAGGCTTGATAGGACAAAACTGGGTCGATTATGATTTTCTGAAAACATTAAACTTGGAGATGGCGGAGGGACGCTTTTTTTCTCGTGAATTTTCGAGCGATTCGACCGATGCCATGATTTTGAATGAAACGGCTGTACGCATTATGGAAATTAATAAGCCTTTGGGAAAAGAATTCATATTCGTTCCAGGCTCTCCTAACGCGCGAAAAAAAATTATCATCGGAGTTATTAAAGATTATCATACAGAATCCCTCCATCAGGAAATCCGGCCTATGCTCTTAGAGCTTGGAAGTGGAAGAAACGTGTATATTAAACTTCAGAAAGGCCGTGTTACAGAAACACTCCATTATATCGAGAGTAAAATCAAAGAAATTGTCCCTGGGGAATCCTTTGATTACGCTTTCCTGGACGAAGAGCTTGATCGTCTGTACAAAAATGAGCAACTGCTCGGTCAGCTTGTTCAATACGGAACTTTTCTTGTGTTGTTAATCTCAAGTGTTGGGATGTTTAGCCTGGCGTCTTTTTCAATTGCACGGCGGACAAAAGAGATTGGAATAAGAAAATTGCTAGGAGCTTCTGGATCTCATATTATGTTTATGCTCACTAAAGATTTAATTAATATGATATTTTTTTCCATCGTCGCTGCCTGGCCAATTGTCTATTTTTTGATGAAAAAATGGTTAGACAACTTTGCCTACCGGATTAGTTTGAGTGTCTGGATTTTCTTTCTTTCCGGTCTGATGGCATTGGTAATTGCCCTGTTAACAGTCAGCTACCAATCCATCAAAGCCGCCCTATCCAATCCGGTGGATTCTTTACGATATGAATGATTAATTTGCGATTGTGTCACTAAATGTGTCCTCTTTCTGCTTAGAACAATTCAGACAATACAGATAATTGGAAAGATACAAGACTCCCCCATTTTCCGGAACTTTTTAATCTTTCAGTAGCTTACTGACTCAGCATACATTACGGTGAAGCCGTAATTTTCTTACTGAAGGATTTCAGGTCCTTTGTTCTTTTCCTGAAAGATGAACTCTATCTCAGCATTTCTTTATTT